>ERZ894217.647-NODE-647-length-18208-cov-20.584146_pt1 | contig 18208 bp, 16 predicted proteins | sample MGYA00380291_ERZ894217 | MGnify/ENA primary metagenome ERZ894217 (study PRJEB32331, sample SAMN06328480) | human gut metagenome | biome: human gut microbiome; feature: stool | host: Homo sapiens | collected 2013-07-05 ...
TCTGACGTGCTTTTGTAAATCCGGTGCAGATGTCACCCAATTCTACGACGGTAACATGGATGCCGTAGGGCTTGACTTCGTTTGCCAGAGCGTAAGAGTAAGAAGAAACGGCGGCTTTGCTTGCAGAGTAGAAGGTCTGGAACGGAATGTGTGCTACGGCGGCAACGGAGCTGATGTTCACAATATGCCCCTTCCCTTGATGGCGTAGGAAGGGGAGAACCGCTTTATTTACAGTGACTGTCCCGAAAAAGTTCACATCAAACTGTGCTTTGGCTTGTTCCATGGACGTAAACTCCACCGCACCGGAAATGCCAAAACCTGCACAGTTGATCACCGCATCAATTTTGGTCTCTTTTTGGAGGACCTGCTGCACAGCGGCGTTGACCGCATCTTCATCGGTCACATCTACGGACAGATGGGTGACGCCTTCCATAGGGATATTTCTGCGGCTGAACTCATAAGCACACCACCCAAGTACATTTTGTATGCCATTACTCATGCACCCCTTCTTCAGACACATCCAGCTTTTCAGCAAAATCATTGGCCCACGCATCCATAATCCCGTCAAGGTCGGTATCTTTGGAAATGTGGTTTTCATTGTGCTGTTCAACCTTGATTTCAGCGGTGGTGAACCGGTTGATTGCTTCCCGCTCGGCAATATCCCGCATATAGGCCAAATCTTCTTCCGCAATGTCAAGGGCATCACTCATGGCGGCGGTGTTCCCCGCCGTGTCCCCGGTGTTGCCATAGATACCATCAAGGGTGTTCCCAAGGTTGAAGGCATCCAGCCCATCAGCGGCCCCCAAGCTGTCCATTGCGGAAAAGTCGAACAAGCCGCCAATGGTATCTTCCACGCCTTGGCCGAACTCATAACCCATATCAAAGGCGGCTCCATACTCGAAGCGGCCCAAGTGAAGATCTTCCGCATTCAGCTTTTCCATGACTTCTTCACCCTTGCCAAAGGTGGAATCCACCCAACCGCCCAAGCTGTCACGCCAGCCTTGGACGGAACCGGCAAGGTTAGAACCGAAGATAGTATCAATGGCCGAAGCCAACGCCTGAAGGACGGAAAGAACCGTGTCCGCCAAGTCGAAAAATAGACGGGCCACAGCCCCAACCGGATCATTGAATACATTTCCGATGAAGTTTGCAACCGTAGCCACAAGGTTATAGATCATCACGAACACATCTACAACCAAGTTCCACAGGGCCACAAAGATATTCCCGATGAAGGCCAGCGCCGCCATAAATGCGCCACAGATCAGGCCGGTTGCGGAAACGCTTGTACCTGCAAAGTGATTGACCGCCGCCACAGCCGCATAGAACAGGGCTACAAGGGCGATAATCAGAATGATAATCCATGTAAGGGGGCAAGCCATCAAAGCCGCATTCAGGCCGTATTGGGCCGCTGTTTGGGCAAAGGTGGCGGTGGTCTGTGCTCCGGTTGCAACGGTAGTCATAGCCAGTCTTGCGGCCTTTACAGTTTCCAGCGCATTCACAATGCCGGTCACTGTTTTATAGGCAAGCATGGCTCCATTCAAAACAAGAAAAGCCGTTGCAACACCGCCAACAATAGGGGCAAGCCATGACCAATTATCCACCACCAAAGCGGCACCGCCAATCAGAAGGTCAAGCACCACCGTTGCAACAGAAGCGATCCCGGCAAGGCCGTTGATAACTCCATTCGTTACTTGGGTGAACTTTTCGCTATTAGCAACTTGATTTACCTTGTTCAGAATAGGATTGAAGATAGACAGGGCCTTGTTCTTCATCCCGATCCAAATTTGCCCCCAAGTTTTGGGCATATTTGAAAACTTGGTTTCAATATCATCCGCCGCCGCAAACATGGCATTTTTCACTACATCGGCGGTCAGTTGACCTTCTGCGGCCATAGCCCGGATTTCACCAATGGAAACATCCAAGTAATCTGCTATACTCTGGATAATTCCGGGGGCATTCTCAAAAATGCTGTTCAGTTCTTCACCACGGAGAACCCCGGAAGCCATTGCCTGTGTAAGCTGAAGCATTGCGGCGGATTGCTCTTGGGCACCGGCACCACCGATAACAAAAGACTTGTTCACCAATTCGGAAAAAGCAATTACTTCATCCATGTTGGTGAATGCGTCCCTTGCGTTTGTGCCCAACTTGGCAACAGCGGCGGCGGTGTCCATATAATAGGCTCTGGATCGTTGGGCAGAAGCCATAACCTTTGCTTCCAGTTCTTCAATACTGCCCCCATCATCAAATTTAATTAGGGCATTATTCAACCGGGCGTTGGTTTGGGTCAGTTGGTCAGAAGTCCCAAGGGCTTGTTTCAGGCCAATCATGCCGCCTACGGTGGCGGCGATCCCCTTCATTTTCTGCCACAATCCATCAGCGGCGGAAGAACCATCACGGATAGAACGGTTGAAGCGTTGCTGTTGGTCATTGGCATCCCGGATGTTCTGTTCAATGGAATCAAATGCAGTTTCAGCCCTTGCCAATTCTTCACGGGCTTCTTGAATGGCCGAAACATCAACGGCATTGCTGGAAGCCCGTTGCATGGATTCAAAACTGTTCAGAACAATGCCCATAGCTTTCTGCATATTGCGAAGGGGGCTTGTTACACCGTCATACAGCGCAATAGCCGTGCGGATCGTTGCCAATAGGGTTCACCACCTTTCTTGTGGGAATAAATGCCGGGGCCTTAATGGTGGCGGCCCCGGCGCTGTTTTCGTTCAATTTCCTTCTGCTTTTTCTTTTCCTGCTCCACCCGAATTTCAATAGCCGCAATGATGAAGGCCCTTTCTTTTCGGGGCAAGGCCAGAAATGCAGAAGGGATCAAATGCAGTTCGTGAAGGCAATAGTAAGCAATGTTCGCTTCACCATCACCTTCACGAATTAGTTTTTTGCCTCGTCCACCTCATCCTGAAGGCTGGTATCAAAGCCGCAAACCTCCTGAACCTTCTGCACATAGTCGGCATATTCGCCGGGGGTCAGCATGGTTTTCAGAAGGGCATCAGCGCCCATAACCTTATAGCTGTCCTGAAGTTCCTTGTTATTCAGATCGGGGAACACCGTACAGGCCACAGCCAGCTTCCCAAGGTACATATCATAATCAGTTTCCTTCTGATACTGATTCTTCTTGCCGGGGATGGGAACCCGCTTGGCACAGGATTTCCGAAGGGCTTCATCTTCCGTGCCGGTGATGGTTTTGATCTCCCACAGCATGGGCTTCCCATCGTCACCCATAAACCGCTTGGAAGCGGCAAATTTCACATTTTCAACAGCAAGGGCATTTTCAGCCAGAAACGCAGACAGATTCATAAAACAGTCCTCCTATTTTTGATAAAAAGAAAACCCCGGCCCCAAGAAGGGCCGGGGCGAAGCATGGTTTTACTCCATCCCGGCAAGCATGGTGAAGGTTTCGGGCATCTCGAAATCTTCAAAGGTGAAATCCATATCTTCATCCAAGTATTCTGCATCGGCATCGAACTTGGCAAGCAAGCCGCCATCCATGTTGCAATCCTTCAGGATCACGGTTTGACGGCCCACAGAAGAAGTGGGATCTTCATTGGTCACCTGAATGTCAAAATAAACATCCTCGCCGGTGTCCTTGTAACGCTTCAACAGGTTACGGAAGATGGAAGTATTGAAGTGGAAGGTTGCGGAACCCGTACCCTTCCAGCCAGTGGCTTTGTTGCCCTTACCGGGCTTGCCCAAAATGGGAACTTCCGTCTTATTCTTTTCAAAATGGGCTTCAAGGTTGATAGCCTGCATGAAATTGTAACGGTTGTCCTCAATGGTAACAAAGCATTCAGCCAAAGAACCGGAAATGGCATCTTTGGCATTCATTACAGTATTCGCCATCGTCTTTTACACCCCTTTCTTACTGAACATAGCGGACAATGGGGGTTCCCCCGTCCACATTGGAAATGGTCAGCTTGATCCGGCCATTGTGATTGAACCAATCATTTTCACACCGGATTTCCAGCCCTTCAGGGCCGGTGGAAGCCTTGAAAATCGCCACATCAGGCGGGGTGGCTTCCTGCTTGATGTTCAACCGGGGGTGAATCCGGCTGATCAGTTCCCAAGCAACCCGCTTGGTCAACTTCACATTCATTTAGCATTCCTCCTGAAATTCACAGTCACAATCCGCACAGATAACACGGACTTCTTTTGTGGCTCTGATAATAGCCCCGCAACAGGGGCAAACATACTTCCGGGAACTTGATCCCCCCCCTTGCTGGAACCCTTCAAGCCTAAAGGCCGGGGCCGAACAAGGGTGAAACCTTTCTTCCCAAGGCTCTGAACAAATTCAAGGGCTTCCGGGGCAAGTGCGGTTTTATGCCATCCGTACTTTTCACCCTTCTCCACCGTCAGGCCGTGAGTTTCAGCGGTTTCCTTGAACTTCCGGTTGTGGTATGAACCAGAACGGGAAGTGTCTTGAACATTGTCCTGAAGGTTCTGAAGGTGAACCATTTCGTGAAGCAAGGTTCCACAGGTTTCTTCAAAGGGGCGGTTCAGGTATTCGGCGCACAGGTTGATTTCGTAATAGCCGCCTTCCTTGGTGCCGTCTTGCCACGCCTTCCAACCGGTACACCACCCATAGGCCCCACGGGTATGATCCGGGGAAACGGTGATCACAGGCTTTTCCAGCTTCCCTTCAAAGAAGGCTTTGTTGAACTTTGAAAACAAGGTTTCAAGTTCTTCAATGACCGGCTTCAGGCTTACTTCATTCATTGATGTTCTTCCTTTCTTATGAGCACTTATAGTGCTCAATCGGGGTATAAAAAAGCTCCTGCACCGTCTTACCAAAAAAGTTGGCAATCCGAATTTTGACTTCATCACGGGGAACTCTTTCATCCCGTTCATACATGGCCCAAGAAGATTTCGTAATACCAAGAATGGCGGCAATTTCTTCTTGGGTTCGATCCCCACGCAGTTTGCGAAGAATCATTCCCGTGGTTTCCTTCTGGATCATGTTCTCACTCCCTTTCTTGTTTTCGTGCACCTTTTGTGCTCGTCTGCTATTATAGTACACCCAATGTGCTCAAATGTCAAGTTGAATCGAACACTAAAAGTGCATAAAATAAAAAGGCACAATTTGTGCACTATGCCGGATTGACCTTGTGCACAAATTGTGTATAATATAAATGAAAGGGGTGTTACTAATGGCAAAGTTCAATGAGCGTTTGAAACTTTTACGCCGGGAATCCGGTTTATCTCAACAGGATTTTGCAAAGCAACTCGGAACTTCTAAAAGTAGCGTCAATATGTATGAGCGTGGAGAAAGAGAACCCGGTATAGAAACCCTTGAAGCCATTGCTGATTACTTCAATGTTGATATGGATTATTTACTTGGTAAATCGGATCATAGAAGTAAATCGGCATGGTTAGAAGATATTGATAATTCCATTGATCTTGATATTCTACGCTCCCAAGTAAAGTTTGAAAATTTGTTCCCGATTGAAAGAAAAAGATACCCTTTGATTGGAACAATCGCTTGTGGGAAACCCATCACCGCCAATGAAGAAAAAGAATTGTATGTAGAAGCCGGGGCGGAAATTGAAGCTGATTTTTGCTTACGGGCAAAAGGTGATAGCATGATCCGGGCCAGAATTTATGATGGTGATATTGTATTTATCCGAAAACAAAGCATGGTTGACAATGGTGAAATTGCCGCCGTGGTCATTGATGATGAAGCAACTCTGAAGCGGGTCAACTACTATCCAGAAAAAAACTTACTAATCTTGAAGGCTGAAAATCCTGATTATGAAGATCTGGTCTATACCGGGGAACAACTGGATCATATAATTATTCTGGGGAAGGCAGTTGCTTTCCAAAGTGATGTTAGATAAAGGGGATAAATATGAAAAAGAAAATTGGTTTAGTTGTGGCAATTATTTTTATAGGGGCTTTAGCTTTTGGTATTTCAAGGGTAGTTCAAAACCCTGAACAATATCAAAAAACTGATCCAAACATCGAAGCTATTATGAATTCCTGTGAAGTTACTGAAGCACAGGCCGAAACTATTTGGGGTATCCTTCAGGAATGTGGTGTTGGCAGTATTGAAATTATTTCCCGTGACATTATGCTTGATGGACTTTATAACACGGATGATATTGGATATAGGATTAGAACAGAAGATGGGAATAATCCTGTACTTTATCTAAATGGCGCTGGGGAAGTTTCACAAATACGATGGGCAAATCAAACACTTTATCCGAAGTCCTAAATTAGAACAGATAGAACACATCTTTTTCCCATTCTCTTTTAATGTTACTTTCTTATATTTTTTTTTACTTTTTAAGTTTAAGTAATATAACATCTGTTCTATCTGTTCTATTAGATAAATGCCAGATAGGATAAAGGTTTTTGATAGAACAGATCGTAACAGAAGGCAAAAAAAAAGACCGCCCCCGGTGGTGGCACACCGGAAGCGGTCAGGCGAAACAAAACCCGTTTGAAGTTAATGTTTCAATCCCCATTGGACATTATATCACATCGGGTTTGGCTTTGCCATACCCATTTTCCTGAAAGGACAGGTGATATAATGCGGAATCCCAATGGGTATGGGACTGTGGCGAAGCTGTCAGGCAATCGCCGCCGCCCATTCATTGTGAAAAAAGTGATTGGCTGGAATAACAAAGGCCATCCCATCTATGATATTGTGGGTTACACAGAAACCCGTGAAGCCGGGAATTTGCTATTGGCTGAATATAACCGTGATCCTTGGGATGTTGACCGGGCCAAGATCACCATGAAGGAACTGTTTGAACTTTGGAAAGAAAAGAAGGCTCCGAAGCTGGGAGAATCCAACCGTTCATCTTTGTGTTCAGCGTTCAAGCATTGTTCAGCGTTATGGGAAAAGCCCTATAAACAAATCCGGTCATACCAAATGCAAGAAACCATTGACGGTTGCGGGAAGGGGTACAGTACACAGGCGACAATTAAGAACCTTTGGGGCCATCTTGACAGGTTTGCCCTTGAAATGGACATTATCAACCGGTGCTTCTCTGATTTGCTGACTTCTGATCCCATCCCGCCCACCACCCGCCTTCCCTTCAGCAAAGAAGAAATCAAGAGGGTTTGGGAACATCAGAAGGAACCTTGGGTTGATACGGTTCTGATCCTGCTTTATTCCGGTTGGCGGATTAGCGAACTTCTGAACCTGAAACCGGAAGATATAAACCTTCAGGCCGGGACGATGAAAGGCGGAACCAAAACCAAAGCCGGGAAGGATCGGGTGGTTCCTATCCATTACAAAATCAGGGCATTGGTTGAAGCCCGTCTTGCTGAAGGTGGCCCCCGCTTAATTAGCTACAATGGAAGGGCCTGTTCCCAAACTCAATACCGGGTATTTTGGGCGGACATTATGAAGGCTCTGAAGATGAACCACACCCCGCACGAATGCCGCCACACCTTTGAAACCCAACTGGACAGCGCCGGGGCAAACCGGAAGTGCATTGACCTTCTCATGGGTCATGTGTCCAAAGACACAGGAAACCGGGTCTATAATCATAAGACCTTGGACGAACTAAAAGCCGCCGTGGAAATGATAAGATGAAAGGATGAAAATATAATGAGTATAATTATTCCAAAAGAAGTTAGAAAAAAGGTCGCTTCTATTTTTGAGCATCCAAATAATGTTTACTCCATTTATCTTAAAGATGATACTGAAGATGTTGTGTGGGTAGAAGGAAAAGTTGAATTATATGAATATTTAAGGTCTTTAGGTAAAAATCGGACTAATTCAGTAAGCCCTTGAATTTTGTCAAATCCTATGGTATTCTTTTGATGGTGCTACCGATAAACGGCAAGCGGTTAGTTCCCCTGACCAGATCAGGGGCGCTTCTTGCCCCCTGATCTTCATAGAAAGGGGGGCTGTCAAATGGTTACATATTCTGATCTGATCCAGACAGGTATTTTAATCGTTGGCATTATTGCCCTGTTCATGCAGGCCAATAAAAAGAAGTAACCGCCCGGCCTTCCCAAACCAGCGGTTACTTCTGTAATCCAGTAGGGGGCTAACCGTTTGCCGGTGGCACCCTCGTTCTATGTTCAGTATAATTCAAGGCCGCTGAAATGTCAATAGGGGCCGTTCAAAGCGGTGAACATTATAGGCCGCTGAACACTGAACTATTAACACGATAGTAACAAAAAAGGCGGGAAACCCCGGAAAACCGGGACTTCCCGCCTAATCTGTTTTTATTGTACCATGAACCATCAAATTCTTCTATTGACCCTTACGCCAAAAAGGTACAGGCTTTTTCGTAGGATGTGCCGATTGACATCCTCAAAAGCATTCCGCAGGGAGGCGCAGCCTGCATTGAAAATGCAGATCAAAGGGGTTTGGGGTGTTCCCCAACAAGCGTTTTGCAACGCAAAAACTGTTTTTGTATAGACGAAAACATTGCTTGCTGGGTCACTTTTCGTCCGGGGCGGAGTCCGGAGCGCTGCCGCTGCCGGAGTTCAGGATCGCCACGAACTGCTGCAGCTGCTTGAGGGAGCTGACCCCCAGTTTTTCGTAGATGTTCTTGTTGTGGAAGCGCAGGGTGCTGTCCTTGATGTCCAGCTGCTCCACGATCTCCCGGGTGCGCAGCCCGGCGGCGTAGCCGTCAAAGATGCGGCGTTCGGTCTTGGTCAGGGTGGGGATGCCCGCCACAAAGGTCTGGAAGGCATCGGGCACCGACTCGTTGCGGCACACGTCCGCCAGCCGGGACAGCTCAGTCTGCATCTGCTGGCGTTCCAGCTGCAGCTCGTCCATCCGCCGCCGGGACTCCCGCCGGTCCTCCTCGAACTGCCGGAACGCCGGCGAGAGGATGCGACGGTGGAAGTTCATGCAGCAGAACACCACGAAAAAGGCGATGAACAGGCCGATGAGCAGCATCTGCAGATTGCCGGAAAAGACCAGTCTCCGGTAGTCTGCCATGGGGATGCACACCGCCAGCCGGTAGGACTGGTTCTCGCTCAGGCGGTACAGCTGAGAGATGCCCGCATAGGCGCTGTCGGGGCCGGTCAACTGGGTCAGCCCGCCGCCCATGCTGCGCAGCACCAGCGTGTTCCGGGGGGCATGGTAGTAGCCGCCGGTGGTGCCGCTGCTGAGGGCGGCATCGGCGGCAAGGCCGTCCCCCGCCGGGGCCAGCAGGCAGCTCAGCCGGTCAAAGCCGGTGGGCTGGGCAAAGTTCTGCTTGAAGTAGCTCTCGCTGATCTCAAAGCCGCACAGCCCGTACATTGTGCCGTCCCGCCCCCGCAGGGGCAGCAAAAACAACTGCACCTCCTCCGAGGTGCCGGGCAGCTCGAACCGCTCGGTCAGTGTGTAAGACTGGTACAGCGGGGTGCTGCCGGGGGTCATCCAGCGGTCGTAGTCCGGGAACTGGTCGGTCTGAAACTCCATGCGCCACTTGCGGTGGGGCATCACGCTGTGGGCCTTGCCCACCTCCGCACTGCCCCGGTACAGCAGCAGGGGCACGGTGGGAGTGTCGGCACCGCTTTTCTGCACATACAGCCCGGCGCGGGAATGCTCTGCTCCCTCCATGCGGGTGTTGACAGTGGCATCCAGCAGCACAAAAGCGCCGGAACAGCCGGTCTGGCGCAGACGGCGGCACAGCGGCTCGAGCATTTCCTCCTCCAGCGCGTTCAGCACCTCGGGGGAGTCGTTCAGCTGGGCAAAGGACATCTGCCGCAGGGCAAGCTCCTTGTCCACCTCTGCGCTCATGTCCTCGGACAGGTTCACACCCATGACCGCCAGCTGGTCAAAATAGCGCTCCATATCGTTCTGGAACACCGAAAACTGGATCTGCAGACTGCGGCTGATGTCTTTTTTGGTGTTGTGCAGGCTGGCAAACAGGAACAGCGCCGCACCAAAGGTCAACACCAGCAGCACCACCAGCAGCAGGCAGGCCCACAGCAGCCGACTGCTCATGGGGCTTTGGCGGATCTTTTCACGGTGCCGGTCAACAAAGTGCATCAAAGTCCCTCCTTTCCGGCTGAGCGGCAGGCTCAGGCATTGTCACACAGCAGCTGCCATGTTTCCTCGGCAAGGGCTTCCAGCGTTTCGCCGTCCGCAAGGCGCTGGGGGTAGTCCTTCTGGCGCTGGCGCAGGCTGTCGTACAAGGTTTTGGCCTTGGCGTGGTACCCCACGATGCCCGGTTCGGGCAGGGGGGTGTTCTGGATGCGCATTTCATTATAGACGTCGTACAGCCGCTGATAGCTCTGCTGCTCAAAGGGATAGTCCGCAATGGCGTCAAAGGCGGCGCTGGACACCGGCATGTAGCCGGTATCGGCGGCAAATTCCAGATTGCGCTGCTGTTCGGTGAGCCAGCGCAGGAACACGGCGGCGGCTTCGGCCTTCTGGTCGGTGGTCTTGAAGGCGCACAGCCCCACACCGGCCTGCGGCATCAGGGGCGTGGCGGTGCCTGCGGCGTGGGGCAGGGGAGCCAGCAGCAGGTCGGTGGGCTCGGTGGTGTTGTCCGGGTAGGTGACGAAATCATTGTAATAAAGGATGGCCGCAGAGCTGCCAAGGCCCGCCAGCGTCTCGCCGGTCATCACCTGCGTGTTGGAGTACAGGTCCGAGATCAGAATATCGCCCTGCACCAGCGCCCGGGCAAACTCCATCCACGAAGCGCGGAAGGTCTCGTTGGTCAGATCGTACCAGCTGCCCTTGTACAGCTCGCCGCTGCCCTGTTCCAGCGCGTTCAGCTCCACCAGACGCAGGGGGTAATCCAGCGCGCAGAAGGGCTTGCCCTGTGACCACTGCCGGTAGGCACCCGCCATTTCAAAAAAGCCGTCCCATGTGGCAAGGGTGGAAAGCTGCGCCCCGGTGTCCGCCGCAAACCGGGCGTACTGGGAGCCGTTCAAAAAGATGAGCTGGGTGGATTTGGACACCGGAAACACCACCTGCCGCCCGTCAATGATGCCGTCCTGCACAAAGCCGGGCACATAGGCCGCCATGTCCTCGGCGGTGAACCAGTCGTTCCAGTCCACAAGGTTCTCAATGCCCAGAGCGCTGGCGTCCGCGGAATGGGCCGAGAACAGGTCCGGCAGGTCCAGCGCGCCGGGCTTGCCGGCCTTGGCGTCCTGCAGCTGGCCGCCGATGGCGGCGCTGTTGGTCATGTTGGTCACGTTGAGCAGGATGCCCTTCTCTCTGCCCACCGTGTCGTTGAACTCGGTCAGCAGGCGGTTCATGGGCGAGTCTGCCTGTTCGCCATATACATGCCAGATGCTGAGCATGGTGGGGTCCTTGGGAGAAAGCAGGGTCTTGCTGCCGCCGCAGCCCGCAAGAGCCAGACCGGGGACAAGCGCCGCAAGCTTTAAAAATGTCCTTCGTTCCATTTTTCATGACTCCTTTCCGCACATTGCAGCCAGAGGGGGAAACCGACACAGGCAGGGCTGCAGCCGCCTGTTTTGGTGGGAAACCACCCCAAAATCCCCCCAATTTTGGGCTTTTTGGGGGGATTTTTTGAGGGGGAAGCCCCAAACCCCAAAAATTTTTTTGGAATTGCCCCCCAAAAACGGCTTTTCTGAGGGGGCAATTTTTTCCCGGGTATGATACAGTACAAACAGAAGAGGTCCCGCGCCGGTGCAGAAAGCCTGTCGCTGTGCACAAAACGCGTCAACAGGCATCTGCGGATTCTATTCATAAGGATAGCATAAGATGGAGCGGACTGCAAGTGCAGAGAATACCCAAACCAGCCCCCCTAAAAAGCAGGGGGACAAACAGAAAGGAGCACCCCCATGAAAGAGATGAACCGACGCGAATTCCTCACCCTTACCGGCGCATCGGTCGCCCTGCTGGCACTGGCTGCCTGCGGCGGTGCACCCTCCACGCCCGTAGTACCCACTACCGGCGAAGAAGCCAAGGTGCTGGAAGCCATCAACAAGGTCTGGAAGGAAAAGTTTGATGCAGGTCTGGTTGACCACGAGCAGCTGACCCTCAATCAGGATGCGGTGGGTGCCATAAGGTGCTACGGACGTGTTTTTGAAGAGGCCAACGAGACACCGCATACGTTGAAAGACCCTGACCACAAGATCATTTTTGGGGAACTCAATGGACTTGAGGACAAGATACGGAACAAGTATGGCAAGGACAGTTTGGCAGGTATGGCCGGCATCTCCGAACCGTCTCCCGAGAATGTGGTGGCTCTGGAGGATGCGTATTCTTGCGAGGATGCTGCCGTTCGGGCTTTTGTAGCAAAACTGCTGGACAATTCTAATAGCGCCAAGGCAGAGTTCATCAGCATTTATCTCCCGGTGGTTCAGGGCAAGACCTACATGACCGCTGTTGTGTTCCGAAATAACAAGGCATAAGATAACAAGCCCCCCTGTTTGCCCCGGGCACACTCCCCCTGTGTCCGGGGCTTTATAGAAAGGAGCACCCCCCATGAAAGAGATGAACCGACGGACTTTCCTGAAGCTCTCCGGCGCATCGGCGGTGATGCTGGCGTTGGCAGCCTGTGACGATAGCTGCTCCTCCGGCTCCACAAGTTCCGGCTCTGCCACAGAAACGCCTCCCTCGCCGCCGATCCCTGTGATCCGGGACGGGCAGAAGATCCTGACCATTTTCAACGCAGAGCTGGCCCGGCGAAAGGTGGAGAACATCAAGTTCGAGTACAGCAAGGGTCTGGAGCACGCCATTCAGGCAGATGTGCAGATGTTTGTGGATAACGGCAGCCCGGAGTTCCCGTCGGACGAAGGGCTCAGGCTGCGGATGGAGGGCGACTATGCCGCAAAGATGTGGGATGGTCTGCACGAGGCGGGTTACAGCTCCGGCTCCACGGCTATCTTCGGTATGCTCAATCAGTACCGGGTAGGCGTGGATTTCGACCACGAAGGAAAGCACCTTTACAGCATGGATCGCCTTTACCCCGCCACAGAGGCCCAGTTCCAGCAATTGGTGGATGAACTGATCAAGGACTACGGCGGTGTGCCGGGGCTTCATGAGGACGACCCGGTGGTGAATAAGGTAGGCATCACTGTGGTGGATATCAACGACAAGACCTATTGGGCCGCCTACATCATCGACAAGTGGCAAGGCATAGGAGACGGCTGAACCATACCATAGAAAAGGAGCCCGCCATGAAATACCAACACCTTGTAAGCCTTGCTCTGGCTGCGGCGCTGCTGCTGACCGGCTGCGGCGGCACCCAGAGCAGCCCCAGCGCCGCTGCCGACCAAAGCTCCGACAGCAGCCGAAGCACCCCCGGCGCGGTGGCGCAGGCCGCTCAGACAGACCGCATCACCGACCAGTACACGCTGGAAAAGAACGTTTCGGGCGTGTGGGGGGAGGAAGCGGTGCAGTGCATTTCCGTCCATGTGCCGCAGCTGGAATGCGACAGCCCGGATGCCGCCTACATCAACGATGAGCTGAACGCCATCTATGCGGCGGATTTCCGGGAGTTCGAGAACAGCGAGGAGGCCGGGCAGCCGGACGGCGAAGCCCCGCTGATCGGTGTGGGCTGGGATGACTGGTGGTACGGCGACTGCGTCAGTCTGGTGGTACGCAGCCGCTACGGCGGCACCGCCCCGTGGCGTTACAGCGGCTGGTGCTTCGATTTTGCCACCGGCAGGCAGCTCACCGTGGCCGAGATGCTGCAGCGGATGGGTCTGGACCCGGACGAAGTGCAGCAGCAGGTGCAGCGGCAGGCCATGCAGGCCTTTGACCGGGAGATGGCGCAGGGCGCGTATTACGAGGGCCTGCGTCTCGGCGGAGAGCTTTCGCAAATGCGGATGGATACGCTGGAATACAATGAGCTGGAAAACTTGTGCCTGCTTTTGCCGGAGCAGGATCAACTGGTGCTCCGGGGTAAGTACAGCTGCGAAGAAGGCTGGCAGCAGCTGGATATGGAGCTCTCGCTACCCCCCGCTGACACCCCGGTGCTGACCGACACCTACGATGGTGTGCAGGTGCAGCTGGAGGGAACGCAGGCCACCATCACCCTGAGCCCCACGCCAAAGACCGACCAATGGGGCGACATTGGCATCCGGGTGGAACAGGAGCACAGCTACCCCATCCTTGGCGCTTATAACGAGTATGTGGACGTGTGCATCGGGGAGCAGGAGGACGGATTCTTCCGCCCGGTGGTCTATCTGCTGACCAAGGACGGCGTGGTGGAGTATGTGGACGTGCTGCGCTGCCTCATGTTCGGCAACGCCATGATCTGTCAGGACCCCATCTACTTTGCCAACAACGGCACTGCGCTGGAACGCAGCGGCAGCGAGGTGAACCTGCGCCGGGCGGATGGCTCTGTGCTGGAACTGGCTCCCCTGTCGGCAGAGTGGAGCGCGCAGGAGATCCCCTATTCCGTCACCGGCTCCTACAACTACACCTCTGAAACCGGTTGGAACTGGATGGACCTGACCAGCGACGGCAGCGTTCAGCTGGGCGTGCAGGACAACAGCCGCATCTATCGGGGCGATGCCGCGTATCTGGGCGTTGTGCCCGAGGGCGTGGTGCTGGGCATCGCTGCCGATGAGGAGCTCGGATTTGTGGCGGCGTTCAAGAACGACCTGTACAACGAGAACCTGACCCTGACCATGATCGCCGGGCAAAACCCCTTTGCCGAGGGCGAGACCCAGCTGCAGATGACCCGCAGCTACGGCTGAGAACACAGGAGAACGACCATGAAACACAAACGCCTTGCCGCTGCGGTGCTGGCGGCGGCTCTCTGGCTGACCGGCTGCGGCGGCGCGGCGGCTCCCGCTGCCCCCGCAGGCTCCGGCGCAGCTGCCCAAAGCACCGCAGACACGGCGGTGCAGACAGCACAAAAAGACCGCATCACCGAGCAGTTCACGCTGGAAAAGACCATCCAGCTGTACGAGTGGGGCAGCGCACAGAAGCTGACCATCCATGTGCCGCAGCTGGTGTGCGACGGCCCGGACGCTGCTTATCTCAACGATGAGCTTGCCGCCATGTATGCGGCGGAATATCGGGATTATGAAAGCTACCCGCAGGCTGAGGTGTCGCAGGACGAGTGGTGCCCGGAAACCTATATCAACTGGGACGCCTACTGGTACGGGGACTGCGTAAGCCTTGTGATGTTCCGCTACGACGGCGGTACCGACCCGGGGTATTCCCGGGGCTGGTGCTTCGATTTTGCCACCGAAAAGCAGGTCTCCGTGACGGAAATGCTGCAGCGCATGGGGCTGGACCCGGACGCCGTGCAGCAGCAGATGCTGCGCGGGGCCATGCAGACCTTTGACCGGCACATGGCGCAGGGCGGCTACTACGAGGGCCTGCTCAGCGGCGGCAATCTGGCAAGCATGCGGATGAACACGCTGGAAAACAACCAGCTGGAGGACCTGTGCCTGCTGCTGCCGGAACAAAACCGGCTGGTGCTCCGGGGCGGGTGCAGCTCCACCGCCGGGTCGGGCTGGCGGCAGCTGGATGTGGAGATCCCGCTGCAGGCTGCTGACCCGCAGCCGCAGACGGTGCTGACCGATACCTACGGCAGCGCTTCGGTGCAGCTGGAAGGAACACAGGGCACCATCACCCTGCGCCGCACGCCGGAGACCGCCGCGTGGGACACGGATTACGGCATCCGGCTGGAACAGGACCGTACTTTCCCCATCCTTGGTATCTATAATGAGTATATCGACCTGTGCATCGGAGAACTGGGCGCCTCCTTCCACCCGGTGGTCTATCTGCTGACCAAGGACGGCGTGGTGGAGTATGTGGATGTGCTGCGCTGCCTTATGTCCGGAAATGTTCTGGTCTGTCAGGACCCTATCTATATTGCAAATCAGGGCGTGGCGCTGGAACGCAGCGGCGAAGAGGTAATTCTGCATCAGGAGGATGGCTCTGTGCTGGAGCTGGCTCCCCTGACGGCAGAGTGGAACGCGCAGGAGCTCCCCTACGAGGTCACAGGTGCGTTCAACGATATGGGCGACGACCAGTTTGACTGGATGGACGTGGAAAGCAATGGTTCCGTCCAGATGGGCGTGCAGGACAACAACGTTTTCTATCAGGGCTACGCCAACTATCTGGGCGTGGTGCCGGAGGGCATGGTGCTGGGCGTCTCTACCAGCGAGACGGCAGACGGGATGCCGGGTATCACCTTTGTGGCGGCGGTGAAGTACGACCTGTACAACGAGACCCTGAACCTTACCATGATCGACGGGCAGAACCCCTTTGCCGAGGGAAAGACCCAGCTGCAGCTGACCCGCTGCCCGGATAACTGACCCCGGCGGGAGCTGCTGAGAACACAGGAGAACCACCATGAAACACAACGCGTTCCGCTGGATACCGGCAGTTTTGCTGGCGGCGCTGCTGGCAGGCTGCGGGGCAGAGACCGCAGCCTCTGCCCGCCCGGCTGGCAGCCGGGAACTGAAATCGACCCCGCCGGATTCCATGCATGCCACCGCGGCGATCACCGAGCAGTACACCCTTGAAAAGGTGGTGCAGGCGGAAAACGGCGGCAAGGTTCGGCTGAACATCCATCTGCCCCGGCTGGAAAGCGACAGCGCCGATGCCGCCCGCATCAACGCCGAGATCGCTCGGCTCTACGAATACGATGTGCAGGAGTACGCCGACTGCCCGGCGGCAGCCGACCCGGACGTGTGGGACATCTGCATTGAGATGAACTGGAACGCCAGCTGGTACGGCGACTGCGTCAGCCTTGTGGTCAGCAGCTGCTACGGCGGTACCGATGCGCCCTTCCACAATGGCTGGTGCTTCGACTTTGAAAGTGGAAACCAGCTCACCGCCATTCAGCTGCTGCAGCGCATGGGGGCAGACCCCGCCGCGCTGGAAGAAGCACTGTACCGCGACATAAAGCGCCGGGATGAGCTGGACCGGCAGACCGCCTGTGAGCGGGGGCTGCTGCCCCCCGGCAGCCTGAAAGAGGGCAACACCGCATGGTGGGCTACACTGGATGAGCTGCCGCTTTCGTTTGACGAGGCAGGGAACGTTACCTTTTTCGTCCGCCGGTTCAGCGCGTCCGGGGGAGAGTTTGTGAACGATGCCCCAACCATCCCGCTGGACGCGCAGCCGCTGCCGCAGGACTGGGAGCAGCAGGTGCTGGCCGAGTGGATGGCAGTCACGGCGGTGACGCAGGGTGAAAGCTATACCCCCGCCGACCGCAACGAAAGCTTTACCCTGCGGCTGGAAAAGACCGAGATCACCGGCACGGTGACCGTCTCCTTCATCCGGGAAACATACGTCAGCCCGCAGATCCAGTCCGCTGCCGAGACCCGCACCGGAGAGCTGAATGCCGGCGCTGTGACCGGCTGGGACGGGGAAAAAAGTCAGGACTGGAACCTGACATGCCTCAGCGAGGACGGCAGAAGCCGCTGGATTATCTCCATGATGGAGGACGGCTCGCTGCTGATGCGTTCCACCGGCTCGAAAAAGGGCAGCACCGTGTGGTATCTGTTCCGGCGCACCACGGCGTGGGATGACATCGGCTACACCGCCATCCCTCGCAGGCTGTGGGGCACTTACCGCGCCGGAGACGAGTCCGCAAATGGCATCCGCTGGATGACCTTCCTGCCGGACGGCAGCTGCTGCATGAGCGTGGAATGGGACGGGTGGAACGGCATTCTGACCGGCACCGCAGAGGGAACGCAGGGCCGCACCGAGGACGGCACCGAGCTGCATTTTACATTGACCGATCCGAACGGCAAGCCCTGCGAGTTCTGGGCCATTTTGCTGAACGATGACGGCAGTCCCAGCGGTTGCAGCCTGAAATACCGCGCCGGAGAGCAGTTGTTTGACCGGGACACACGTCCCGCTTACTGGAAAAACGACTCCCCGGATCTAACCCTTGAACCGTGACCAAGACCGGAAACCGTGCGATAACAGAAAGTTATCGTTTGCACAAATAAAACATACAGGAGGAAATTACTATGGGTCTTATCAAAGCAGGTATGGGCGCACTGGGCGGAACTCTTGCAGACCAGTGGAAGGAATTTTTCTACTGCGATTCTCTGGACAAAGATGTGCTGATGGTAAAGGGCCAGAAGCGCACCTCCCGCCGCAGTTCCAACAACGGCGAGGACAACATCATCACCAACGGCAGCGGCATCGCCGTGGCAGACGGACAGTGTATGCTCATTGTGGAGCAGGGCCGCGTGGTGGAGGTGTGCGCCGAGCCGGGCGAATTCACCTTTGACGCATCCACCGAGCCTAGCGTGTTCACCGGCAACTTCGGCGACAGTCTGGCAGCTACCTTCCAGACCGTAGCCAAGCGCTTTACCTACGGCGGCGACACCGGCAAGGATCAGCGGG
>ERZ894217.667-NODE-667-length-17809-cov-8.473471_pt1 | contig 17809 bp, 15 predicted proteins | sample MGYA00380291_ERZ894217 | MGnify/ENA primary metagenome ERZ894217 (study PRJEB32331, sample SAMN06328480) | human gut metagenome | biome: human gut microbiome; feature: stool | host: Homo sapiens | collected 2013-07-05 ...
GTGGTGGGGCAGCGGGAGCCGCCGCCCGGAATCTGGAGCAGGTCATGCAGGGAGCCGTCCGAACCGATATCCGTGGCAAGGACGGAACCTTCTCCCTCTTCCCCTGTGGAAGCTTGGAGCACGGCGGCCCCGGCGCCGTCCCCGAACAGGACGCAGGTGCTGCGGTCCTCCCAGTTGACGACGGTGGAAAGTTTTTCAGCGGCGATGATGAGCGCCGTTTTCATTTGGCCGGTGCCGATGTACTGGACGGCGGTCTTCATGGCGAACAGGAAGCCGGAGCAGGCGGCGGAAATGTCAAAGGCGGCGGCATTCTTGGCGCCAAGGGCATCCTGGATATAGCAGGAAGTGGAAGGGGTGAACGTATCCGGCGTGATGGTGGCGACGATAATCAGGTCAATATCCTCCGGCTTCAGCCCGCAGGATTCCAGAGCACGCTGGGCGGCCTTCGTCCCCATATGGGAAGTGTACTCGTCAGGGGCGGCGATGCGGCGTTCCACAATGCCCGTGCGTTCAATAATCCATTCGTGGGAAGTGTCCACCATCTTCTCCAGATCCGCATTGGTCAGGCGGCGTTCCGGAACATAGGAACCCGTACCGATAATCTTGACGGGCAGTCTTTTAAAGGGAATATCAGAATGTGCGGCCATAGCTTTGGGCGTATGATGAACAGAAAACGTCCTGACGTTTTATGTGGAAACAGTCTAAAAGAAAGAGGGCCTGATGACCAGCATAAAACGCAGGGCTCCTTCCATGTCGTAAATGAATGGCTTACAACAGCCACCCCTGGCCGTTGGCGGGCGGCGCGGCTCCCATCTTGAGATAGGCGGAGGGCATCGCCACGCGCCCCCTGGGGGTGCGGCTGATATACCCCTGCATAATCAGGAAAGGCTCGTGCACGTCCTCCAGCGTGGAAGCGTCCTCCCCTACGGCCACCGCCAGGGAGGAAAGGCCCACCGGGCCGCCGTTGAACTTGTAAATCATCGCTTCCAGCAGGCGCTTGTCCATCTCGTCCAGGCCGTCGTCGTCAATCTCAATCATGGTCAGGGCGTCGTGCGCCAACTGCTCCGTAATCACGCCGTCGCCGCGCACCTGGGCATAATCCCGCACCCAGCGCAGCAGGGAATTGGCTACGCGGGGCGTGCCGCGGGAGCGCAGCGCGATCTGCAGGGCGCCCTCCGGGTCCACGGGCACGTTCAGCAGCCCCGCGGATCGTTCGATAATGGCGCACAGCTCCTCCCGCGTATAATAATCCAGCCGGTTCACCAGGCCGAAGCGGGAACGCAGCGGGCTGGTCAGCATCCCGGCGCGGGTGGTGGCCCCCACCAGGGTGAACTTGGGCAGGTTGAGCTGGATGGAGCGGGCGTTCGGCCCCTGGTCGATGATAATATCCAGCCGGAAATCCTCCATGGCCGGGTACAGATACTCCTCAATGGCCGGGTGCAGGCGGTGGATCTCGTCAATAAACAGAATATCCCCCTTTTCCAGATTGGTCAGCACGCCGGCCAGGTCTCCCGCCTTTTCAATCTGGGGGCCGGAAGTCGTATGAATGCGGCAGCCGACGGCATTCGCGATAATATTGGCAAGCGTCGTCTTCCCCAGGCCCGGCGGGCCGCTCAACAGGATGTGGTCCAGCACGTCGTCGCGCTGTCTGGCGGCTTCCACCATCAGCATCAGGCGGTCCTTAATCTTTTCCTGGCCGCAGAACTCGCTGAAAGCGGGCGGTCTGAGGGACAAATCGAAGGCGGAGGAGGGGGCCTCCGTGGTGCGTGTGTAAAAGGACTCTCCCATGCGCAGGACTAGCAAACCCGTCTTTGGGGCATCCGTCAAGGGGGAAGTGCGGTCGGGAAACGCCTTTTCCGGGACATGCCGGAAGCCTTTGCCCTTTTTTGAGGACGGGAGGAATGCGGAGCCGCGGAAATGATGATACGCGGTGAAACGGCATGTTCCGCCTTCTCTTCTTACAGCATGGATTCCCATTCCTGCCGCGCCTTCCCGGAACTCTCGGAACCCTGGGCTTCCGGGATCCTTCAGTCTTCTCTTCCCGTCTCGCTCCTGAAACTTCTCAAACGGCTGCTGGTCAATCCTGGAGCCCGGACGGAAGCAAGCTTATCAATAGAGGTTCTTACCTGAACCTTCCCCGATTGCCCGGAAGCCATAAAGGAGGAGAAAGAGAAAAATTCTTATTTGCTCCGCAGGAAAAACAGGGCAGGACGGGAGGAAATCTGCCATGCTCTCATGGATGATTTTTGTGGACCATGGAAACCTGTTCCTTTCAAAACTTCTCAAAATACGCTTCGTTGCTGTTTATGCCCGTTGAAGATTTTCTCGCGCTGTCGGGATGCTTTTCATCCTCTTCGCGCAACCGCCGGAAACGTGAAAAAACTCGGGGAAAACGGGAAAATCCCCTTCGGATGAAAAAAAGATTGCCAAACCTCTCTTCTGCCGTTACTCTGCTTCTGCTTTCCTATCTAGCACAATCTCCAACGGGCAGGTGTCAGAGTGGTCGAATGAGCACGCCTGGAAAGTGTGTGTACCGCAAACCGGTACCGAGGGTTCGAATCCCTCCCTGTCCGCCATCAATTTTTTACCGCAATATATTCGTAATGAGTATATTGCGGTTTTTGCTTGCAGGGGTATGGGGAAGAAATGGGGAGAAATTAGAAAAACTTGTCGGATAAAAAATAATTTGATAGTCTGAATCTAACCTAATAATCATTCATGGAAGACGATCAAAAAGTAGAATATCTGAAAGTATCAGATTTGGTCTTATGGACTGAAAATCCAAGAGATCCTATTGATAAAGAGGTTACGGACCAAGAGATTGCAGATAGAGCATTGGCCGATGAATATGGAAAATGGAAACTTAGTGATCTTGTGTCAGAAATGGGCGAAAGATATGATTTTAGTCTCTTGCCAACTGTTGTTAAAATTCAAGATAAATATGTAGTTCTAGATGGCAATAGACGAATAATTCTAGCAAAAATAAAAAATAAAATTCTAAGTTTAAAAGAAGGCAGCGACATTGAAATAAATGAATTACCCGATATTCCTGCGGTAATTCCATGTAATGTCTGTAAATGGGAAATAGCTTTAGATAGTGTATATAGAAAACATGTTTCTTCAGGTACATGGCAACCGCTTGAGCGTGATATTTTCGTCTATAAACACATGAAAAAAGCAAAGAGTGCTTTTCTCGTATTAGAAGAAAGCACGGGATTAATTAGTAAGAATCCGCATTTGAATAAACGATTTGTAAAAGAAGAAGTATTCAGTGATGATAATTTAAGGAAAATGGGATTCCATATTGTCAATGAAAAATTACAAAGCAAACATTCCCCTGAAGAAACAAAAAATATATTTTTAAATGTTTCTAAAAAGGTTAAAGAAAAAACTATTTCCACGCGTCATAAACGTGGTCAGATTTTTGATGTATTAGACCCATCATTACGAGAAATTATTGATACAAATAAATCTTCTTCGTGGAAAGATGTTTCTAAAAAGACTCATTTTCCTGAAGACATAGACGATAAACCTTCAACTCCATCACCTAAGAAACGAACTCGGAGAAAAAAGAAAACGCAAAGTGAAATTTTCGGACAACTTCTTTATCTTAAATCTTCCACAACCAATGATTTGTATAGAGATATTGTAGATTTATGGAATTTTTATAAAGAAAACAAAACCAATCTTTCAGAATCATTTTCTGCTCTTATTCGAATGGCATTACGTTTATTATGTGAAACAGCATCGCGTGAAGCATGTCCAAATCCTAAGAAGATTATAATAGATGATTACATTAACAAATTCTTTGATGATGCTAAAAAAACATTAGATAAAAATACAAAAACGTTGTTGTCCACTCATAATATTACTAAAGAATCACTTCCGCAGTTATTGCATACAGGAGCACATAATTACAAATCGTCTTGTAATTTAGATCAAACTCTTGCTATTTCTCTTATTTTAGCAGAGATGTTATGTATCTCACATAAGTCATAATTTATGCGACAATTTTTCTCCCCTCTCAGATATCCTGGCGGTAAAAGTTGTATATACTCGTTTATATCATCTTTATTTCATGAAAATAATTTGATTGGCGTGAATTATGCAGAGCCTTATGCGGGGGGGGCTGGGCTAGCATTAAAATTATTATTCAATGAATTTGTTGAAAAAATATACATAAATGATTATGATGTTGGCATATATTCTTTTTGGAATGAAATTCTAACAAATGCAAACAGTTTTTGTAATTGGATTAATGATGTCGATATAAATATCGAAAATTGGATGTATTATAAAAATATACTATCAAATAAATTTAACGTAGATAAATCAGATCTTTCAAAAGCTGTTTTTTTCTTAAATAGAACAAATGTCTCCGGTGTTTTAAAAGGAGGACCGATTGGTGGATTGTTGCAGCAAGGTAAATATAAAATTGATGTACGCTTTAATAGAGATGATTTAATAAAAAAAATACAGAGAATTTCTTCCTTAAACAATAGGATTATCCTTTCAAACCAAGATGGCATAGAATTTATAAAGAGAATTGATCGATCAAATAAGGATACGCTTATTTATCTAGATCCGCCCTATTATCAAAAAGGATCAAATTTATATATGAATTTTTATTCCGATAAAGATCACTTGGCTCTAGCAAAATTTCTTGATAAAATTAAATCGTTATGGTTGGTTTCCTACGATAATCATAAATTTATATTAGATATATATAAAGAAAAAAGAAAAATACTTTATAAATTATCTCAAAACACATCTAATAGAATAGGTGACGAAATTATGATTTTTTCTGAAGAAATTTATTTTGAAAAATCAATCAATTTTTTGAACAATCCTGTAATCCTTCCTATTTAATATATTTTCTTGAGTTATAATAATTTTTAACAAGTGGATTTAATTTCATTCTTTTCCTGTAATCAATCAGCCGTAATCCTTCCTTTATACTCTCTCCAAACTCATGGTGATCATCTGGATTAGGATTGTAGCTCCAAAAGCTATTCCAATCAGAGTTATTTTCTTCTAAATCACTATCCATAAGTGAGTTTTCTTCCTCTAAATTCTCCTGAAATTCGTTCTACTCTCTCTGTAGTCATTCCTCTATATCCTAAACGATTTCCATAGGAATAATTTCAAGATTAATCACTTCCGATTATTTTAATTAAAAATGCCTTCGTACAAAACTGATTGACCTTGGAAATCCTGGAATCTGGTCATACATAATCATGCATTTGGTAATTCCTCCATTTATTATATTCATACATTGAGCAAGACCAGTTTTCTTATAACTCATTCGTTTTATTATGATTGTGAATTTGAGGAATTTCTCCGGGAGTAATTCATGGTATACAGTAGTATACATTAAAAAATCTCCATTTTATCTTTAGTATACATCGTATGAGACCATATTTTTTATAACTTGCTCATTACAATATATTTGTAAATTTTAAACACGTTTTCATAATCTTTTTTACTCTCCATTACTCTATAGTACAGGAGCACTTGGAGAATCCATGTTTGAGGAAATGCAGATAATAGTATATAGAGAATCATCTATACGCAGGTTATTTTATTCTGAATATCCTCAGAATTGATTGTACGGATTTTTCAGCGTATCCCCTTATCAATTACTTTCCTTTCTGAATAATTTCCGTAGAAATCAATTTAGGATTAATGATCCCGTATTCCTTTGATTTCAAGTGATGAGGATAGTTTGAGTGGTGACAAGGAAATGTTTAATTAAAAACGGTTTCGTACAAAATCTTCATGGAGGGATGGTACAGTGTTTCCACTCAATCGTATGCTGTGTTCCTTGTCGGTGGAGAGTAATTTATTCTGAATGAATTCAGTATCATTTGTAAGGATTCCAGAGGAATAATGGGTGTTAACCTACGCAAATCTGAAGAATTACCGTAAAAAATAATTTTGTCTTACAAATGGCTAAATGGACTTTCCTCTTTTTCCAATTGATACATTTCCTAATGGAGAAAAAGTTTCCATTTTTTGAGAAAAACATTTCCGAAGCATTTGGGAAAGTACCCCCCTTCATGCGGAAGTTTCTCCGTATATGTTGATGAAGAATGGGGATGGGTTACCAATTGGGAGAGTGCGTTTGATCTGGCGGGGGTACTGTGTCATTTGCCGTGCCCTGTATGGCGAGGAATAGCATATGGGCGTAAAAATGAAAAAGGATAGAACCATTGCTGATTCCATCCTTGGGTGACTGTTATTTGTCTAATTAGAAGCTGTACCTTGCCGAAAGTGAGGCGGATTGATTCACCTGGCTGCTTCTGGCCTCCAGAGTGTAAAATGCACCTATGCTCCAGTTCTGGTTGATGATCCAGTTGGTCCCGGCATTCATCATGAAGGCGCTTCTGCCCGGATTGCTGCCTTCGTGCTTGTTGTCGATTCCGTAGATGGTGGATTTGACCGAAGGATTCGTTCTGGAGATATCCCCGACATAGGCGAGCGTCAGTTCAGGGAGAAGAAGCTGTCCGCCTCCTACCGATACTTCCTTTTTGACCGTAATGCCTACCGGAACACTCCATACCTGCATGTTGCCGTCCCTATACTGGCGGCTTCCATTGTCGTATGTTTCCGTGAAGCTTTCCTGTGCTCCATGGACATAATCAATTCCAATGAACGGTGTCAGCGTTGTCTTGTCGGTGACTTTGATGTTCCAGTCTGCTTTAAGACCAAATGTTAACACGTCGTCATTCCATTTTGCCTGACCGGGCAGATAAGAGGAATTGCCAATGAGGGTATTGGCCTTATTCTCGACAGAACCATAGGCGAAATATCCACTCAAGCCGAGGCTTTGCTTATCACACAACGTTTCAAGGTAATTGGCATAAAGACCGGTCATGATGCTGTCCTGTTTAATAGATGCCTGATTGTCATCGGATTTGAACGTTCCGAATGTCTGCCCAAAAGTGATACCGGCACGGAATTTCTTCGCCCAGGCATAGTCGATACCCGCTGCATATCCGCCCCCGTTGTACTGGAAACCGTCCGCATGGGAAGTGGAGTTCATGGTAACGAAATCACCCAGACCGCTTACCCATACATTGGAATCTCCCGGTTGGGTGACCTTGAATTGAGAAACAGCAGTTTGACCGAAGCTTTTGACGACGCTAGTACTTGACCACAGGGAATTGGCGATATTGGAGCCGTCCTTGCCGATCAGAGCGGCCGCTACGGCTTTGTCCACCTGTCCTGTGAAACTGAGTATGCCTGTAGTAGAATCCCATAGAAGACTGCCTTCCTTCAGGAAATGGTTTTCATCATTCAGGGAAAGGACAAAATCACCATTACCGGAAACCGTTCCTTCCGTTTTGATAAGATCCAGAGTAAACGCTTCCATCCCTGCGGCTAAAATACCTAAGCCTACTTCTACTTCGGCATTCACTGTTCCATTCAAATTCAATGTGTTGGTCACGGAAATATTGGAATATGTACCTGAACCGTGATTCTCCAATGTCGCAGCGGTAATGCCGTCCAGATAAAAACCGAGCCTTGAGCCGTCATTTAGCATCAAATCCCCATGTCGTTGGAATCCCGGACTGTTGCCGACATAGAGAAGAGCATTTGATTGGAGAATGGTTAAACCAAAGGTACCGCTGCCATTAACAGAAGCGTTTTCCGATACCGTTACATCCCCCTTCACCGTTCCATTGTTGCTCAAAATGGATGATGCATTGACAAGAACATCTCCATTAATGTTATTCCTGTTGTCCAGCGATGCACCGGAATTGATGGTAACGTCATTGTTGATTGTCCCCCTGTTATTGACGGATGCAGTAACTGTACCATCGGAAGCATTCGAAGATCCAATCGTCAGTATGGAATCATCTGTTCCAAGAATGGTGTTTTGACCAATTTCCAAAAGGCCGCTCTGAACATTGACCTGTCTGGATTCATATTTGTCGCCAGTTAAAACAATGGCGGCATCCGTAATGTTTCCTCCCGTCTGGCTTACTTGGATATCCGCGCCTGCATTTCCGTTTGTCCCTACAATACTGAATCCGAGTGTATCGGAACCATTCATGGAGAATGTTTGTGTATCCGTAGTAACCAAATTCCCTCCCGTTCCACTAATGCAGGAATTGTTGAGTCCTCTGATGGTTTCCGTTGCATCAACGCTTCCCCCATTACTCAAAGAGACGACAACATCCTTGGAAAGAGTATCGGGAGCTTTGCCGTCTGTAATAACGGTTTCCGGTTGTTCCGGTTGACCGGGATTATAACCGTTGTCAACCAGTGTCAGAGCATAACGTCCATCCGTTTGGGTGATGGATACGAATTTTTTGTCGGTGATATTCCGTGATATTGTTTCGTCATCATATGTCCATGTGCTTTCAATGGCGCTCAAAAGCCCGGTGTCTCCCGTAATATTTTTACAGTAAAATACGACAGTCCCGGATTCAGGATTTAAGTAAACTCCATTTGCCGGACTATCATTGAAAAACTCTATTTTGGTATTCCCGGTAATGGACAAAGTACCCGTAATGGACATATTGGGATACAATGCATCATTATTTCCCCAAACAGTTACTTTCCCGTCGTTTGCCAACGTCAGGTTTCCTTGCAGAATGGATTTTCCTGTAAATGTAGAATTTGAAGAATACCAAATTTCGAGACCGTGTGTTGCAGATACAGTATATTGATCCCTGATAATGGTTCCCTGGTCAAATTCCAGTTTAACGAAATCACTATCCTTGATTGTAGCTCCTCTCAAGTCGAGGACAGAGTGATGTTCGTCAAATGAATAAACCGAGAAAGAACAGGGAGTTTCTCGATTGGTTTCAGTAGAGAGAGAACCATTGAATGTTACTTGTGCTCCTCCCCACGCTTCCAGCGTTGCATTTTTGAGAACAATGCCGGAACCAATCGTATATTTGGCATTACCTGTAGCCAGGGTTTTTGAGCTTCCACCAGATATGGTGAACACCTCGTCCTTGAAATCCATGGTCCCTTGTCCTGTCAAAGTATAGGAACCATTATCTGATGCGCCCCAACTAAGATTATAGAATTTATCAAAATTGACTGACCAGTTACCGTTAAGGCTCAGGTTAACGTTATCAAATCGAGGATATTTCGGATTCCCATCATCTCCGATATATTGATCCCAGTTATGGGTATTGAGGTTGATTGTTTCTGTAGCGATGAGCGGTTGCGAAATGCAGGCAAGCACGGCCGCCAGCAGTACTGTAGGCAGATGTAACTTCATAATCAGTTTTGGTTGTTCATCCTCTTGGTTGGTAGGTGATAACGTTTGAATATCGCGTATCTCCACAACTGTAAAGAGGTATTTTAGACCGTGGACATAAATTTCTCATTCCTGCGATAATGAATAGATGTCCAAGCAAAATGTACTCAAGGAATTAGGAGAAAGAATCAGAAACGAGAGAAAAGCCCAGGGATTCTCTCAGGAAGGATTTGCGCATGTTGCCAATTTGGATAGAAGCTACTACGGCAGCATTGAACGGGGAGAGCGCAACATCACATTTTATACCATCTGCGAAATCGCGGAAAAACTGAATAGGGATGTAGCTTTTTTCTGTCAGGATATTCCTCCTATCAAGTCAGGGAAATAACTGCTCATTACGGCAAAATAATTGACGGTCACTGTGTTTTATCGCTTACGAACCCCGTGTTTCACGACATGATGGGTTCATGATCGGAGCTGCATACCAACAAGGAGCACTTGTCCGTGTAATATCCCCTGAAGGATAAACTCGCTTCACTCAAAAAGGAAAACTGCAGAGATTTTCTTTTGAAGTTGTTGCCATACTGGAGGGAAACACCATCCACGTTTGTGACCATCAGGGAAACACTCTATCCTCCCTTCACTATACGGATGACAAACCAGCTAAAAACGGTTCATCAAAAAGCATCTTGTTTTACCTCCTGTTTGGATGCTTGACCAAAATGGGAGACGCATACCAATTGTATCAATTCCTGGGTAGGCTATCAAATGGGGGAATACATTTAATCTTGGGGTACCATGCCATTTGTCGTACCCAGTATGGCTGGGGATAGAAGGATGGATGTAGAAATGAAAAAGGGTGGAATCAACAATGATTCCACCCTTTGGTGAGGGAGTTTAACTTCTTAATAATCTTCCATCATCAAAAATACTTTCAAAAGAATTGAACTTGAGTCCCTGTTTTTCTTATCCGTTTGCAGCATATTTGATGATTAAAGGGAATCGTCGGGATTGCCGAATCACATTACTCGCTTAGTTCGGTGATGTCGGTTTCAGGTTTCGGGTAGCCTTTGCCGGCAATCCATTTTTTCGTTTCCGCCGCCATTTCGGGGGTGACGTTAAAGTCGTACTGGGCATAGTCGCCGATGTGGAATGTTCCGGGTTTGAAGAATCCCCATTTCTCAAAGAAGTCCGTCAGGTCGGTTTTTGTGACGTCACAGCATGCCTTGACGAATTCGAACTGGTATTTGACGGTGTCGTTCCCTCCGTAGTTTCCCGCGTTGTTGCGCAGGTACTCCATGACGTCAGGATAGAAGTCGGGGTGTCCGTTTTTGGTAAAGTAAAGATGGAGCTGCCACAGGGGAACCAGCTTGTTGAAGACATCCTTAGATTGCAGGTAGGCGATTTCCCCTTCGATGATTTCCTTGCGCGCCTTGTCGTAGCTGCCCTGGCGCTTCAGGCGGCTTTCATTGCCTGTTTTGGCTGCGGCCTGCAGGGAAAAGATGTTGTTGCTGACTTCCGTCATGCCGCCCCAGGTCATCGGGCGCATTTGCATGACGTGTCCGACTTCGTGGGAGAATCCCCAGCAGGCATCGCCCTTGAGAACGTTTTCAGGGTCGGTTACCATGCGCATTGTCCCGTCGTTTCCAAGGTAGGCGACTCCGTCTCCGTCGCGGAACATGTAGTAGTTGAAGTTCACGCGAGCCAGGACGCGGTTTTCCGGGATTTTGCCGTATTTATCCAGGCCCATCAGCTGGTATTGGATGCCGATGAGCTTGTCGTAGGCGTTGATGAGTTCGGTCCCGCGGTCTTTGGTGAATTTTTTCAGGAATTCTACGGGGTAGGCAACCTGGATGTATTTTCCCCGGGCATCCATGATCGGAGAGACGGCCTGGTCAAGCAGGCGAACCCAGTCCTTGTTGGTGTCGCCCCGGGTGGTGTCAAAGTAACCGTTGGCTTTGCCGGTTATGAAATGGACGGGAATTTTCGGCGCCTTGTCGACGTCTTCGGTGAAGTAGCTGATATAGGCGTTGGCGGGCGTTTCCACGTCAATGATGTTGATTCCTTCCTTGAGCGGAATCTGCTTTTTATGTAATCCCCAGCCGTTGGGGTCTTTTGTGGGCTGCACTCCTTCGGCCGGCTTGCGCATCAGGTTCGGCAGCAGAAGGCTGATTTCCTGCCCCTCCGTCTTGCCGACCAGGACGACATGCCGCCCCTTTTCCAGATAGACGCCCGTCATGTTGTCGTATTTGCTGAATCCATCGCCGATTCTGAGATTTTTCCCCGTCTGGCGCGGTGAGGGGAGGGCCCGGTATTCGGCATACAGGTAGTCCGGCTTGTAATGGCCTGCCAGGATTTTGGTCGCGAGTTCCTTCATCGCGTCAGACTGGAAGGCGGAGGTGTCTTTCACATCCGGCTTCAGGGAGGTGCAGGAGGAGTCTTTGAACAGTTTGAGGTCGTTGCCGATGTGTTCCGGCGTATTAGCGGCAAATACCGCTGCGAGCGACAGCAGGGGAAGGGATAGTAATGGAAGGATTCGGTTCATGACAGTACGGGAAGCAGGTGATTCTGTGATGTTACAAGATACAGGTTCCGTTTTCTTCTTCTTTCACTATTTTTCTCTTGATTAATAAATAGGCAGGTAGTTCGTCAGAAGAGAGGCCGGGCGGTTGATGTGTGGAATGGCTTTGGCGGTGCGGCAGGGATTTTTCAGACGATTTCGCGTTTCCGGATATTTTCCCCGGTTCCGGCGGGCGCTTTTCCGGGGATCCGTATTCGGATGGGCACGTTTCTTGCTGGTTTGAATTTTGGGCCGAAGCCTTCCGGGCTGCCCGGCGGCGGTATCGCGTTCCTGCCGCGCGTTCCTCTTTAGTGTTCCTTTTTCTCTGGTCTTGGCGCACATGCATGACATGGTTGTTGTGCGGCAGGGGAAAATGGAATAAGGTGAAGAGGATGATGAATTCCGTATTCAAGTGTTTGATGAGTGCCGTATGCGCCGTGGCATTGCCGGCGTTCGGGCAGGAAGAGAAAACCGGTTTCCCTACGGACAGGGCTGTGACCGTATTCAGCGCCGGGGAGGGTAATCCCTATGCGTCCATCCGTATTCCCGCCCTGCTCAGTATCGGCAAGGGCCAGCTTCTGGCATTCGCCGAAGGACGGTACAAAAATACCGACCAGGGGGAGAACGATATTATCATGAGCGTCAGCAAGAATGGCGGGAAGACCTGGTCCCGTCCCCGGGCGATAGCCAAGGCCCATGGCGCCACGTTCAATAATCCGTGCCCCGTTTATGATGCCAAAACCAGGACCGTGACTATCGTATTCCAGCGTTACCCTGCCGGGGTCAAGGAGCGGCAGCCCAATATCCCGGACGGATGGGATGATGAAAAGTGCATCCGCAATTTCATGATTCAGAGCAGGAACGGAGGTTCTTCCTGGACGAAGCCGCAGGAGATCACGAAGACGACCAAGCGTCCTTCCGGAGTGGATATTATGGCGTCCGGCCCGAATGCGGGAACCCAGCTGAAGAGCGGCGCCCACAAGGGCCGCCTGGTGATTCCGATGAATGAAGGGCCGTTCGGCAAATGGGTGATTTCCTGCATTTACAGCGATGACGGCGGCAAGAGCTGGAAGCTGGGCCAGCCGACTGCCAATATGAAGGGCATGGTGAACGAGACGTCCATTGCGGAAACGGATAACGGCGGCGTTGTGATGGTTGCGCGCCATTGGGGCGCAGGCAATTGCCGCCGTATTGCGTGGTCCCAGGATGGCGGGGAGACCTGGGGACAGGTGGAGGACGCTCCGGAGCTGTTTTGCGACAGTACCCAGAATTCCCTGATGACGTATTCCCTGAGCGACCAGCCTGCCTATGGCGGCAAAAGCCGCATTCTGTTTTCCGGGCCCAGTGCGGGCCGGCGCATTAAGGGACAGGTGGCCATGAGCTATGACAACGGCAAGACCTGGCCGGTGAAGAAATTGCTGGGCGAGGGCGGTTTTGCCTATTCCAGCCTTGCCATGGTGGAACCCGGCATCGTTGGGGTGCTTTATGAGGAGAACCAGGAGCATATTAAAAAGCTGAAGTTTGTTCCCATTACCATGGAATGGCTGACGGACGGAGAAGACACAGGGCTGGCTCCCGGCAGGAAACTTAAATAGAAAGGGACTTTGGGAAACAGCTTTTCCCGCTCCTTTTTTGTTTGTGATAAGCGCCGTTGTCGTAACGGTTCCGGTTTTGATGCTGGTCCGTGATTATCCCTGAATACGGAGATGCCGGGCCGGCAGGCCGGGGTAAAGGCAGATGGCGGGGAGCATGTAAACAGAAGCGTCAAACAATATTATTTTGTCATTAGAAGAGCTTTCTTCATGAAGTAGCGGTTTTCCGTTTGTCAGATTGCCTGTAACAGGCGCCACGATGGAATTTGTACAGGACAGAGGCGGGATTCCGACCCGGATGCCTGTGTTGTTCTGTATGACAGGGTGTGGAAGATTTACCTTCTTGATTCCAGAACGCTTGCGGATATTCTGCAAGGCATCCGTTGCCCTTGGAGCTTTTCCCATTTGGGAAGGCCGGTGAGCGGAAGGTGATTCCCCGTTTCGATATATGTCCTGGATTTATCTGGTGTTGGCCGGTCTCTGCGAGATCGGATGGCCTCTGGGTTTCAAACTTTCTCAAACGCCCGGCACAGGGCCCGGCAAATTCGCCGCCTGTATCGCCTGCTCCGTTTTCAGCATGGTTCTGAGCGGTTTTCTTTTGTGGCTTGCCCAGCGGAACATCCCCATCGGCACCGCTTATGCGGTATGGACCGGCATTGGCGCGTTGGGCACGTTCCTGGTTGGTATTCTGTGGTTCGGGGATTCTTCCAATATCTGGCGCATGCTGGCGGCATCCTTCCTGCTGATAGGCATTATCGGGCTGAAGTTGGCCCCCGGGCATTGATGCGGTCTTCGGCATCCTTGCCGGGTTTCGGGAAAAGCCGTCTCCGCGGCTTTCCGGATAGGAGGTCTCAGTAGTGGGAGATGGCTTTTTCCCACACGGTCCCGCAGGCGTCGGAAGGCATGCGCCAGTCCCCGCGCGGGGAAAGAGAAATGGTGCCCACTTTGGGGCCGTCCGGCATGCAGCTGCGCTTGAATTGCTGACGGAAGAAACGGCGGATGAAGATGCCGAGGCAGCGGCGGATGAAGTCCGGCTGAAATTCGCCGCGGAAGGCATGTTCCGCCAGGTGCAGGATTTTATCCGGTTCCGCACCGTATTTAATGAAGTGGAAGAGGAAAAAGTCGTGCAGGTCGTAAGGCCCAAGCACATCTTCCGTTTTCTGTTCAATGGTGCCGTCGTCCGACGGCGGCAGGAGTTCCGGGCTGACGGGAGTGTTGTTGATGTCCGTGAGGGTGGCTGCCAGTTCCGGGGATGATTCTTCCGCGATGTGTTCAATGAGGCAGCGTATCAGCGTTTTCGGAATGGAGCAGTTGACCGCGTACATGGACATGTGGTCCCCATTGTAGGTGCTCCATCCCAAGGCAATTTCCGACAAGTCCCCTGTTCCCACGACCATCCCCCCGGTTTTATTGGCTAAATCCATCAGAATTTGCGTGCGTTCGCGGGCCTGGACGTTTTCATAAGTGGTGGTTCGTTCGGCAGGATCGTGCCCGATGTCGGCGAAGTGCTGGAGGCAGCATTCCGAGATGGGGATTTCACGAAGTTCCACGCCCAGAAGGCGGCACATGGTTACGGCATTGTCATGGGTTCTGTCCGTGGTGCCGAAACCGGGCATTGTCACGGCCAGAATGTCCGAGGCCGGGCGCTTTAGCGCACGGCAGGCGCGGGAGCAGATGAGCAGAGCCAGCGTGGAGTCCAGCCCGCCGGAGATGCCGATGACGAGCCGTTGCGCGCGGGTATGTTCCATTCTTTTGGCCAGACCTGCCGTTTGGATGGAGATGATTTCCTCACACCGTTCCCGGCAGCGGGACGGAGAAGGCAGAAAGGGCCGTGCCGGGTTGAATGCGTATTCCAGGCCGGGCGCTCCGGGAACCTGTTCCGGCAGGGCCAGATGCAGGGCATTCCCGGCAGGGAAAAGGGATTTGCTGTCATTGAAGGAGCTTTCAGAGAGGCGCGCCGCCTCCAGCCGTTCAAAATCCACGTCCGCAAAGACGAGGGTGCTTTCCCTGCAGAACCGTTCCCCCTCCGCTGCTGGCCTGCCGTTGTCCGCAATGAGGGAATGGCCGCCGAATACGGTGTCCGTGGTGGATTCATGCACACCTGCGGAGGAAAGGACATAGGCGCAGAGGCATCTGCCGCTCTGCTGTCTGACCAGTTCCCTCCTGTATGCGGCCTTACCGGTGAGTTCCGTTCCTGCGGAAGGGTTGAGAATGGCTCTGGCACCCAGAAGAGCCAGTTTGGAACTGGGGGGAATGACGCTCCACAGGTCTTCGCATATTTCCACGCCAAAACTGAAGGGGGAAGATTCTTCATGAAAAACGATTTCCGCCCCGAACGGGATATGCACCCCATTGACTGTGACGTTCTTCACCCCTGTACCCAATTCCCTGCCGGAGGTGAATTGACGCTTTTCGTAGAATTCCCGGTAGTTGGGGAGCACGGTTTTGGGTACCAGAGCCAGAATGCGGCCGGACTGCACTACCGCCGCCGTATTATACAGAGCGTCTTCATGAAGGAAGGGCAGGCCCACCACGGCAATCGTGCCGGAGCCTTCCGTGGCTTCCGTAAAGCGGAGCAGGCCGTTCAGGGCTGCTTTCCTCAGGTTCGGCTGGAAGAAAAGGTCTCCGCAGGAATAGCCCGTAATACACAGTTCCGGGAAAACGACGGCCGCCGCCTGCTGTTCTGCGGCTTTCCGGAATCCCTCCGTGAGTTGGTCGACATTGTAGTCCACTTCAGCCACGCGGAGCTGGGGGACGGCGGAGGCAAGTCTGTAATATCCGAACATGGGCGGCGCAGTCTGAAAAATGGAACCCGCAGATGTTCGTTTTTCCCGTAGTCAGGACGCAATCCGGGAAAGGCGGGCCTGAGCCGGATACTAAAAGTTCATGAAGGACTTGTAAAGCCATCTGTAGGGACTGCTCCGCCCATGTTGCCGGGGAACGGGCAAGGAACGCAATTTTTCCCGCATGCCTTTCTGCATGACGATCACCGGGCAAATCCGTTTTTTCCCGGGCTCCCGCAGCATGGCGGCTTTTCTTGAGCCGGGTACGGCATTGAGGCTGGAACAGCGAGAGAAAAGGAGTAAACCATACCCTGAAAACTAATGAATAATACTGACCGATTTACTGGAAAAGCCCGGGCTTATGCCCAGGGCAGACCCGATTATCCCGCCTCCGTTGTTGGGCTTCTGACGCGGGAGATCCGCCGGGAGAATCCCCGTCTGGCGGATATAGGTTCCGGAACGGGCATTCTTTCCCGCGCCATGCTGGAGCGCGGCTGGACCGTGTATGGCGTGGAGCCCAATGATGACATGCGGAAGGAAGCGGAGAAGCGGCTGTCCACTTTTCCCCGTTTTCATTCCGTGGCGGGAACGGCGGAGCGGACCGGGCTTCCCGGAGCTTCGGTGGATCTGGTGACGGTGGCGCAGTCATTCCACTGGTTTGACGCCGCCGCGTTCAAGAGGGAATGCCGCCGTATTCTGTCCGGAGGAGGCAAGGTTGCCCTGATTTGGAACTCCAGGGTGGAAGACAGTCCCATTGCCCGGGAGGAAGGAAATATCCACCGTCTTTACTGTCCGTGTTTTTATGGATTCAGCGGAGGGTTGGCGAAGTTGACGGACAGCATTGGAGCGTTTTTCAACCACAGTTTCCAGATATTCCGCTTTCCAAATGATTTGTCCTACACGCGGGAGCAGTATCTCCGCCGCATGATGTCCACCTCCTATGCCTTGACGGAGGGCGGAGAAGAGCGGTCCTTCTGGCTGGACGCCTTGGAAAAGCTGTTTGACCGGTTTGAAACGGAAGGACACGTTACGGTCCCGAATGAAACTGTGGTGTATCTGGGGAAGTGCTGAGGATGCGGCGTTCATGCATGGCCTCCGGAAAAGGAAAGGCCTCTTTTCGGTTCAGGAACTGAAGATGATGACGGCAAGGACGGCAATGATTGCCAGAACGACAACGATGGCGGTAATATAGCCGGGTTTGTGGGCATCAAGAGTCCACTCCTTTTTGAGATGGGAAAGATCCTCCCCTGCCGCATAGCGTGAAAAAAGGTCATGGAGCCGGGAGTAGTCCAGGTCTTTGGGCGTCATGTAAAGCTCCCTGTCCTTTCCGCCGGCAAACGAAATTTCGCAATGGTAATTTTCCGGACTATTGCAGGTGGCCTGGAGGAATTCGTCACCGCGGCTGCAGATAATGAAAGCTTCCGTGTTATTTTTAATGCCGGACAGGGCTTGATCCCGCGTTTCACAGGGCTCTCCGGAAAGTTCCCAAACGATGGAGGGGGCGGAATGAAGGCTCATGGAATAAAAAATCAGAAAATATAGTAGAGAATTATTTTTCCTGCCGCCAGTAAAAACTTTCCTTTCTTCTTCCTGGGCGGAAAGTGTTCCCTGGCGCAACACTCCGGAGAGCGCTGGGAGCGCTTGAGGGTTGGGG
>ERZ894217.698-NODE-698-length-17201-cov-7.473405_pt1 | contig 17201 bp, 18 predicted proteins | sample MGYA00380291_ERZ894217 | MGnify/ENA primary metagenome ERZ894217 (study PRJEB32331, sample SAMN06328480) | human gut metagenome | biome: human gut microbiome; feature: stool | host: Homo sapiens | collected 2013-07-05 ...
TCCCTGCGCGGCCGCCTGCTCCGTGAGGCGTTGGCGGACCATGTCGGTGGCGTCGTCCATCTGCGCCTGGGTGGCGGCGACGCCGAGGCGGGAGGCCGCGGCGATCATGTCGTTGGCGTTGCCGTTGAGGCTGGACGCCATGCCGGCGAGGGCGTGGCGCTCCCCCGCGGCCTGTATGGACGCCATGCCGGATTCGGTGAGGACGTTGGCGCGGGCGCGCGCCCGCGCCTCGGCGATGCTCAGGTCGGGGTGGCCGGCCATGATCCTCTCCCGCTCGGCGGCCATGCGCCGGTCGAGCACGGCGCGGGCGTCGGGGCCGAGGGCGGCGACGCGGCGGTCCATGGCGGCCATGTAGTTGTCGTGGTGGATTTCGGAGGCGAGGTCGCCGATCTCCTTTCCGGTGCCGTTGGCGCGCATGATGGAATCCACGTTCGCCTCCAGCGTGCTCTGGAAGTCCGGGGAATCGGCGTCCATGGTCCGGGAGAGCCTTGCCCTCTCCTCGTTCGTGACACGTTCGCGTATCCGTTTCTGCGCCTGGGCGAGCTCGGCGGCGTCCGGCTTGTGGGCCGCGATGTGGTCGGCCTCGGTCGGGGTCGGCGTCCCGAAGCCCATGGACGCGAGCGCGGAGGAGGCGTGGGCCGCGTGGGCGTTCCGCATGATCTCCATGCGGACGGGGTCGGAGGCCATCATGGCCTCGACCTGGTCGTCCAGCCTCCTGCCGGAAAGGCCCTGGGCGGCGAGGCTTTCGCGCAGCCGGGCGCGCTTGGCGTCCTCGGCCCGGCGGATGTCGTCGCCGTAGACGCGCTGTTCGTGGTTGAAGCGTGCAAGGTCGTCGACGGCGGCCTTGGCCTCGTCGGAGTCCATGTACTTGTCGAGTTCGCGCTTGAGGTCCCCGCCCTTGAAACCGGCCTTCTGCAGCTCGCGGCTGCGTTTGCCGAACACGGCGCGGCGGGCGGCGTCGCGTTCGGCGTCGGTGATGCCGGCCTCGTCGTGGAGTCTGTCGGCGAGCGCGGACACGGCCTCCATGCCCTCGGTGGAGCGCATTCTCCCGTCGAGGGCGCTTTCCAGCCTGTCGCCCTTGAGGCCCTTGGCCTCGAGCTCCTTGCGGAAGCGGTCGCGGACGGTCTCCTCGGCCTGGGCCCTCCCGTCCTTGGCCTCGTTTCCGCCGGCGGCTTTCTCGGCCTCCTTGGAGCCTTCGCCGTCAAGCGGCTTGCCGTCCTTGTCGAGGGCGGCCTTGTCGGCGTCGGAGCCGGGGCGGTTGTCCTTGTTCCGGCCGAGCATGGCGTTGCGCATCTCGGTGTGGTCCTTGGCGGCCATGGCGGTGCCGACCGCGCGGCCGAGGGCTCCGTGGGACCTGTCGAGTCCGGCGCCGTGCGCGGCGGCTCCGAGCATGTCCCTGACGCCGCCGCCCATGGCGGCTCCGATGGCTCCGGCGGCCCCGCCGAGCGCGGCGCCGCCGAGCGTCTTGAGTCCGCCCATGATGGCCTGGCCGCCGATCATCTTGAAGAGTCCCTCGCCGCTGAACGGGTCGCCGATCCTCCAGATGTTGACGCAGATGTAGCGGATGGCCCACAGGTAGACGAACGGCAGGACGGCGGAGGCGACGGCGAACAGCGTGGTGTTGCCGGTGGTCGAGCCCTGTCCGTTGATGAGACCGAGGCCGGCCATGGCGGCGGTGACGAACAGGCAGCCGGTGGAGGCGGCGAGTCCGAGCACGCTTCCGGCGGCGCACATGCCCGCCACCCGCTTGGCGGCGTTGACGACGGCCCTCTTGCCCTTGTCGGGGCTGAGCGCGTAGAAGAGGAGGCCAAGCCAGAAGCCGCCGGCGGCGACGAGGCAGGCCAGCGCGAGGGTGAGCATCTTGATCAGTCCGAAGCCGACGCCCCAGATGAGCAGGTTGACGATGGCGGCCAGGCTGAACACGACGGACGCGCCAAGCTCGGACGCGGTCACCTTGCCCTGCTGGTACGACAGGGTGCGTATCGCGCTGTTGATGACGGTCTCGTCGGTTGTGTTGTTGTGCAGTGTGGCGAGTGTGCGCCAGTTCTCCGAGGATGACAGATTGAATTTATTGGCCAGCGCGGCGAACGTCGTGAAGTGGTCTTCCGCCTTGGAGTTGGTGGTAAGGCAGGAGGCGGCCTTCTTGGCCGCGCCCCATGCGGCGCCGATGAAGCCTCCGGTCGCCGCGCCGGAGAGGATTGATCCAGTCATGTTGGAGCATGCCTTGTTGGCGGCATCTATATCCTCTGCGGCGCCGGCCATCATCACGGACGGACGGAGTTTGTCTTCGTCCTTATTGTATTCACCGTTCTTCGATTTCGTAAGGCTTGCGGTGAGACTCGCCCGGCATTGCGTGAGCAGGTCGGTTGTGTCGCTGGTCGGATTGCCACTGGAGTCGACTCCTCTGTTGTCGCCCTCCACGCTATTGACGAATGCCCAGCCCGAGCGGATATACAGGCTGTTGCGCTGCTTGCCGAAGCCGCAGACGTCCCACATGGTGACCCAGCGGTCGAGTCCCACATCCTCGTTGGCGACCTTCTGGTCGGCTTTGGTGCCGATGGCGCCTTCCCACAGATTCGGGATGTAGGCCATCATGTCGCCATCGGCGCTGAAATGCCCATTCGGCTGCTTGTCGTCGTAGGCATTGCCGATGGCGTACTTGGTGATGAGGGCCATGTCGTCCGCGGTCGTCCCCGCGCGGTACTCGGGCACACGACAGAAGACCTGGTCGGCATTGACGCCCGGTCCATACTGGGTGCGCGCGTAGATGCGCAGCGCCGTCTCCTCCCACATGGTGTTCATGGCGGTCAGCACCGTGTCGTTGGCGTGGCCGTTGGACTTCATGTGGGCGCTGTTCTCCAGATGAAGCTGGTGAAGGTAGTTGCGGCAGCTGAGCAGATCGCCGGTGGCGTTCTTCGAGTAATCATGGGCGAGGAATGTCCCTCCGTGGTCGAATTCGTCCACGAGGGCATCGGAGGCCGAGCCCGCGACGTCGCCGATGTACTTGCTGGTGGTGGTCACCATCCAGTATGGGGTGAGCGTGGCGGGCTTCTCCGGATTGTTGGCGGAGGCGATGCCGACGGTGGCGAACATGGCGAGCCCCAGAATGAGGGCGACCATGCGCTGGCCAAACGCCTGGACGGTGCCGTTGTGGACGTACCGCCAGAGCGAGGTGCCGACGACGAGGATGATGGCGACGGACAGGATACGCCAGTCGGACAGGCTGTTCCAGACGGCGCCGGTGAAGCGGTTCGCCATCTTGCCGAACGTGTCCGTCATGGCCGATGAACCGTCGGCCATGCGCTCGATCGTCGCGGCGGCAGCCCACAGGTTGTTGCCGATGGACAGGAAGATGCCGGTGATGTTGGCCGGCACCGCCTCGAACCACGAGCGGGGGTTGAACATGCTCACGTCGTCGACGCGGCTGGTCAGGCCGCCGATGGTGTTCGACCAACGGAGGATCGGCAGACAATCCAGTCCATGGCTGCAGACGTTGCTGTCGCCGTCCCGTGAGGTCAGGTCGGCGGCCGCCAGGGTGATGGTCGCATTCAGTTCCATATCAGCCTCCATGACAGTACTGCGCCTTCCCTATGCGGCCAGGTGGTAGTCTGATTGCATGGCTTGGACAAGGGGTTTGGGCCGGAAGGGAAGAAGATGAAACGACTGACGAAAGGGGTGGCCGCACTGGCCGTCCTGTTGACACTGGCTGGATGCGGTACGACGACGACTCCGACGCCGACGGCGGAGTCGAAGGAGCCGGTGGATGAGGTCGCCGAGTTCGGAAAGGACCTGGCGACGCTACTGAACCAAGGCAAATCCCACGAGTTGTTCGACCTGTGGTCGAATAAGAAGTCCTTGAAGAGGGCCGACCTGAAGAAGGCGTTGCTGCCGGACGTGAAGGCCAAGGGCATCAAGTGGGAGTATAAGGAGTACTCGCCCGACTCCGACAGCGAGGATCAGATAATCACCCTGCGGTGGAGGACATCGGACCAGGACTCCACGCGGGACTTTTACGTGAAGAAGGAGCAGGGGAAGTGGCGTCTGCGGTCCATGCCGTTCGGCGTTCTGTCCATCTGCTCCCCGTTCTCCGTGGATGGGACCGACGCGCCGGTTGTGTCCAATGTGGCATGTCCCACCAGGGACGGAAGCACCTCTACCGGGGACGGTCAGACGCTGTTGATGCTTCCAGGAGAGCATTCCCTGTCGGTCGACGTGTTCGACGACGTCTTCGACCAGCCATATCAGGTGACAGCGACTCCGGCGGCCTCCTATGTGATGGACTTCGAATCGCCCGCAGGCTCCGGGGGAAGCGATTCGGTGAATTTGGTGCCGGAGGATCCGGAGCCCGCCGCCGGATACGCGGATGCGGTCAAGGCCGCGTTCGCAAAGGAGGCGGCCGACGTCGCCAAGGATGCGGGCGGGCAGCCCGACCTGTTCGACGGCATCACCGTCACCCCAACCTCCGACCTCTCCCGTCCGGATGTCAGTGGCACGTACCGTCACTGGGTCGACGGAGGTTATCAGGACAGGGACATCTCCGAGCTGAGCTACGGCACGACCATCAACTGGACCGGATTCGTCGTCCTCTACAACGAGGCATCCCGCCCCTGACTTTTCCGAAGACAGGACGCCACCCCCGGACTGGAGTCTCCAGTCTGGGGGTGGCGTCGTCTTGGGTGACCATTCCCTGCTCAAGGCGCGTAAGGGTGGTATGTCCCCTCGGAGCGACCGTCCTTACGGGGCGTATTGAACCGGCTTATGTCGTCGACGCGGCTGGTCAGGCCGCCGATGGTGTTCGACCAACGGAGTATCGGCAGACAGTCGAGCTGGTTGCATACGGTCGTGCTGCCGTCGCCGGTATTGGCGCCGGCATCCATCGCCAAGGTGACGGTCGTATTCAAATCCATATCAGCCTCCATGACGGTTTCCGCAAGCCCGCTATGCGGGGACGTGGTAGGCTGTTCCCCAAGGTCAGGCCAAGGGGGCGTGACCGGAGAGAAGATGGAGGGAATCATGAATCGACTGTTGAAATGCCTGGCCGCGTCGGCGGCATTGCTGATGCTGGCCGGATGTGGTTCGGCCGGAGCGCGGACGGCGACGTCGAAGCCGGCGGAGCCGAAGGACGAGGCCGCCGAATTCGGCGCGGACCTGGCGGCCATGCTGAACGATGGCAAGTCCAAGGAGCTGTTCGACCTGTGGATGGGCAGTTCGATATTCGAGCCATTGTCGGATGCCGTCATGCCGGACGCGAAGGCCAAGGGCATCGAATGGAAGTATAAGAAAGGCGCGCTCGGCAAGAAGGAGGGTTCCGTCACGCTGAAATGGACGACTCCGAAGCTGCATTCCACGAAGGAATACAAAGTGAAGAGGGTCGACGGCAAGTGGCGTCTGGAAAGCGACCCCCTCATGTGGGTCAACATCTGCTCCCCGTTCTCGGTGGACGGCACCGACGCTCCCGTCATCGATGAATTGGACAACGATCAGGGCCCCTGCTATTCCGACGGCGGCGAGGAGGGCGAGGTGCCCCAGGCGGGACAGATCCTTCTGGTGGCCCCGGGCGAGCATACGTTCTCGCTTGACGTGCTCAAGGACGTCGTCGAACAGCCCTATAAGGCGATGGCCTATCCGACCACCGATGCGGCGTTGGATTTCACCAAAAGGCCGGGAATCCAAAACGGCTACGCGAACCTGGTGCCGGACAAGCCCGGGATTGCCGCCGGCTACGCGGACGCCGTCAAAGCCGCCTTCAAAGCCGCGAGGAACGAGGTCTCCGACGATGGATACGACCAGCATCCCGATCTGTTCGACGGCATCACCGTCACCCCGACGGACGACATCATGCACCCAACCATCGGCGGCACATACCAGCGTTGGACGGGGAACGGCTACCAGCAACGCGACATTTCCGGACTGGAATGGGGAATGGGCATAAACTGGCAGGGAGTATCCGTCACCATACATGACAACGGATACACGGGAGACTGAAGGACACAAGAAAGGAAAAAGGATCGTGAGACGATTGGGAATGGCCGCCGCGTTGGCGGCGGCATTGCTGGCGCTGGCCGGATGCGGTTCGGCCGGAGCCCAGACCGCGGCTCCGAAGCAGGCGGAGCCGAAGGACAAGGCCGCCGAGTTCGGAGCGAATCTGGCGGGTCTACTGAACAATGGCAAGTCGAAGAGACTATTCGATCTGTGGACAGGTAGTGACGACCTGGAGACCGAGCCGCTGGCGGATGCCGTCATGCCGGACGCGAAGGCCAAGGGCATCGAATGGAAGTACGCGAAGGGCTCGTTCGGCCCCGAGGAGGGCTCCGTCACCCTGAAGTGGACGGCCGCGGGGAAGCACTCCTCGAAGGAGTTCAAGACGAGGCTCGTCGACGGAAAATGGCGATTGGAGGACGATCCCCTGATCCACATGCCCGTCTGCGCGCCGTTCTCCGTGGACGGAACGGACGCTCCGGTCGTCGGCGTGTTGGGCGAGCAGGGACCCTGCTACGACTACAGCAATGGCGGCATGCCCAAGGAGGGGCAGATCCTGCTGCTGGCCCCAGGCGAGCATTCCGTCTCGGTCGACGCCCTTAAAGGCGTCGTCGAACAGCCGTACAGGGCGATGGCCTATCCTGCGGACGCCGTTGAAATCGACTTCTCCCGCAAGCCGGGCGTGAGGGAGGGCGGCGTCAATCTGGTGCCGGATAAGCCAAAACTCGCCTCCGGATACGCGGACGCGGTCAAGGCGGCGTTCCTCAAAGTGGACTACAGCTCGTGCGAGTCGGCGAGCTGCATCAACGGCGAGACCCAGGACCAGCGTGACAATCTGTTCGACGGCATCACCGTCACTCCGACGGACGACATCATGCATCCCACCATCGGCGGCACCTATCAGCATTGGAAGGATGACGGCTACTACCAGCGTGACGCCTCCAAGCTGGACTGGGATCTGACCATCAACGAAAATGGAATCCTTGTCGGTGTATACGACAAGGAAAGCACGGGCCTTTAATTTGTAGAAGCGTCCCATGACGAAGCCTCCGGCTTGGAATACATCCAGGTCGGAGGCTTCGTCATAATCAGGGCGACCTCTCCTCCGCTATGGCGCGTAGGGATGGCCCGTCCTATCGGGGCGACCGACCCTCAGGGCGCGTAAGGGTGGTCGTGCATCTCCATGAGCTCGAAGTCGTTGACGGAGAACGGGGCGGTGCCCGGGAGCACGAACTTGCCCTCGGGCACGCGGGCCGCGTCGACGATCTTCTGGATGCGGCGCCTGTTCACCTCGCCCGCGACGGAGCGCTTGCGGCTGAACAGGACGACCGCGGCGACGGCGGCTATCGGTATCAGGAAGTACGGGATGTAGCCGCCGCCGATGAACGTGCGGATGCTCTGGCCGACCAGCGCGCCCACGACCGCGCCGCCCAAGGCGATGAACACGTCCGTGGAGCGCACCCAGTGGCGGCCGGCCAGCTGGAGCTCGTCCACCTGGTCGACCCGCTGGCCGGACACGCGCGTCAGGTCGAACAGCATGGCCTTAGGCCGCCGTGCTGAAGTTGAATATCTTGTCGAGGATATCCAACACGATCTGCGCGAGGTAGGCGGGGATGGCCGCGACGAACGGGGCGACCTGGTCCGGGGCGATGAGGATGACGCCGAGGACGATGGCCGCGAGGCACCAGAAGACCTTGCCGCCGCCCTGGTCCTGCATGGAACGTCCGATCGGCGTGGTCGGCCACCACTTGCGGGCGGCGAGCAGGCCGACGCAGATGAAGATGATGCAGCCGCCGAGGACCTGGAGCGCCAGCTTCAGGTTGGCGTTGCCGGTCAGGTAGCCCGCGAATTTGGTGACGCCGTCGCGCACGCTGCCGACGATGCGGGGCGGTGTGGCCTCCGTGACGGTGCCGCCGCCGTAGGACAGCAGCTCCGACTGGACGCGGACGGCCGCGCCCAGCATGAAATCGTTCATGATCTCTCCTTTCCGAGTCGGGACAAACGATTCGGACGGAGGCTATGCGCGAGTAGGAGGGCGCAGATCGTGAAGGTGATGTGAAGACGGATGTGGTCGCCCGTGTAGCCGCAGGTCAGGCCGGAGACGCGGCAGACGGCGTCAAGCGTCCAGTAGACGACGGGCGCGGCGCAGATGGAGAGCAGGAGTCGTGCGTGCATGCGGCGGCGCTATGCGCACGTACCGGCGGCGGAGAATCCGCTTCGCCCGGAGGCTCCTAAAAGCCCGTGGAGCCGCCGGATTGGCTTTTCGGCCCCTAGTGGGCATTTTCGTATTGTTCTGTTTTTGATTGGCTTGATCGGCTGTCTTTGCTTGGGTTCTTTTTCGTCTCTTCGTTCGGCTTCCGTTTTCCTATGGTTTCGTTCTTTGATTATCGGGGGCTTTTGCGTTCCGTCCGTTCTTCATTGATGATGGCTTTCCGTTCCGTGGTTTTCGTTTTTCGTCCGTATTGGCGTGCCTATGCGTTTCGTTTCCCGGGGCTGTGTGTCCGTTCCTTTGGTTGCCTTCGTTTTTCGTCGTCGGTTTTCCATTGGGGTTCATATCGTTCGTTCGTCTCCAGGTTTCCTTTATCGATCCGTCCGTACCCTTTTCATGGCTTTGTCTTTCCTCCTCCTTTCCTGCTCTTCATTCGTTTTTCCTTTTCCGGCTTTCCCTTCGTCTTCGTTTTCCTCTTCTCGTCCTTTCCCTTGGCGTGGCCCGTGTGTTCCTTTCCGCTTCATGGATTCGACCGCGGTTCCTCTTTGTTTCGTCTTTCCGTTTTCCAATTCCACGTCCGTCCGTTCTCGCCGCTTCATTGCGACGCGCCTCCAGGCGGAGGTGGATGGGCCTACCGGCCAAGGTCGTCCGCGAGCTCGCGGAGGGCGTCCTCGAGGGTGGCGTGGCGACGCTGGTCCAGGTAGTCGGACTCGAGCAGCCATGGGCGTGTGGGGCAGGCGCCGTCGCGGCGGACGACGCCCAATGGGGTCGGCGGGTCGAAGAACGCGTCGGAGTCGGTGACGTCGTCGGAGTATACGGAGACGCCGCCGCGGCTTGAGCCGTTCAACGGGCGGACGACGAGCAGTCCCGCGCGTCTGGTGAATTCGAGCCGGTCCCATTCGCGTCGGGCGAGCAGTTCGACGACGTCGAGGTCGGCGGGGTCGCCGTCGGTGATGCGCCGGCGCTCCCCCGCGGTCAGGGTCCGCAATGATTTCATCGGAATGCCTCCAGCATGGTCCGGGCCAGGTGGGCGGCGGCCGTGTCTCCGTATCCGGGGTTTTGGCGGCCGAGTCTGTCGTAGAGCGCCCATGCGTCCCTGATGTCGTGGGCGTCGTCGGCCCGCAGGTCCGTGTCGGGGTCCTCTCCGATGGCGTCAACCATGAGCCGATGGAGCCGATCGTGGTCGCGCGGCAGGAGCAGGACATCCCCGTCCGCCTCAATGCCGGCGAGTCCAAGCCGTCGTCCGCCATCCAGACATACGTCGATAAGTCTCACGACCAGCCTCCTGGGTAGAGCGAGAGCCGGGGCAGGGCCCCGGTGTCCAGATCGAGGACGCCCCAGTCCCATGCGGCCCCGCCGGGGATGGGGCATCCGGTGTCGATGACGATGGGGCCGACGGCTCCGATGGTGACGGTGAACGGCGTGAACGACAGGTCGCGTCCCTCGACGGCGAGCCCGCGCCAGCCGTCGGGGCCGGGGTCGAAGCGGAGGCGCCGCATCTCGTCGATGAAGGTGCCCGCGGGGATGCCGGCCTTCCTGGCGACGGGGCCGAGCACGGCCGGGTCGGGGCGGCGCCTGTACGCGCGGCGCAGGTGGACCACGTCGTCGCAGAGGCGTTCGAGCCTGCGGTCGGGGTGGAGCATGAGGACGCGGGGGCTCATAGCATCCGTCCGAAGCGTTCGACGCTGTACTGGCTGAACAGCCGGGCCCTAATGATTTCGGCCGCGTAGGGCCTTGTTCCTCTTGCGGCGACGGGCTGGCCGATCGCCGCCCCCGTCATGGCGTTCGGCCTGTTTCCTCTCTTTTTGCCGTTCGTGTCGCGTCTCCAGCCATTCATGGCACATGTCCTTTCCGTAGACGATGAGGATGATGATGACGATGAGGGCGCCCTGGTCGGTCTGTCCGCCGTAGAGGGCTATCCTCCATGCGGCGAGCAGATAGGGGCTCGCCAAGAGGGCCAGCGCCAGCAGCGCCGTATGTCCGGCGACGCGCCGCACCCTCGGGCTCCGCCATAGGGCGACGGCCTTCCTCCTCGCCCGTTCCGGCAGCCGCTGGACGGCCGCGCCGACTTTCCTCAGTCGTTCCTTGATGCCGTGCATGCGTCCTCCATGAGCGTCCTGTAGTGCCGTGCGAGCCTGATGGAGTCGTCGAGGCAGTGGAGGCACCGATGGTCGGTGGTCCTCTCCGGCCTCGCGTCCCTGTACGCCGGATTCCACAGGCGGGCCGCCTCGTCCAACGCGCTCACGTCGAAGCTCCTATGCCCGAGCCCGGCGAGGATGCGCGGGTCGTGCGCGTCGAGCATGCCGCGGTCGAAGCGCACGGTGGAGCCGGCGACCAGCGCCTCCCTGCGGTGCGCGTACTCCCCCGCCAGCCGGTACGCCTCCTTCGGCTCCAGTCCATGGCGGCAGGCGTCCAGCAGGCCGTTCGGCCCGTGCATGCCCTTGATGAAGTCGTCCGGCGTCCCGTCCCAGCGCAACACCAGGTCCAATGGGGCGTCGATGGGATGCAGGCCGCCGTCCGTGTACAGCATGCCTATCTCCAGCAGCGCGTCGGAGTCGGGGTCGAGCCCCGTCGTCTCCACGTCGATCCATAGCAATGTGTCCATGTCTCGTCTTATGCGTCCCGCTCCGGAGCCTCGGACGCATACGAGACGGACATGGTTACGAAATACAGGACGGCCGAGGCCGTCACCCCGGGGCACCCGGACAAGCTTTGCGATCTCATCTCCGACATGGTCCTCGACGACATGCTCGCCCACGACCCGCACGCCCATGTGGCCGCCGAGACGTGCGCGGCCGGCGACACGGTCATGGTGTTCGGCGAGATCAATTCCCATGATGATTACAGGCCGGACGTGGAGTCCGTCGTCCGCCATGCCTTCCGCACGGTCGGCTACACCGACCCGTCGTATGGTACGACCGCCGACGGGGTCCGGGTCGTCGACGGGATGCACGCGCAGTCCGCCGAGATAGACGCGGCCGTCGGCGACGCGGACGGGGCGGGCGACCAGGGCGTCATGGTCGGTTACGCGACCGACGCGACGGGGACCATGCTGCCGCCCGAGACGGAGCTCGCCCGCCAATTGGCCGCCCGCCTGTGGGAGGCACGGACCAACGGCATCGGATGGCTCCGCCCCGACGGCAAGACCCAGGTCACGCTCCGCCGAGACGGCGACACGACGGCCCTGGATTCCATCCTCATCTCCACCCAGCACGACCCCGGCATGACGCCCGCCGCCATCCGCGGCTGCGTGTCCATGTACATCGTCGACCCCGTGCTCGCCGCCCGCCCGGAGCTGGACGCCACCGACTGGAGGCTGGACGTCAACCCGTCCGGCTCGTTCGTCCTCGGCGGCCCCGAGGGCGACGCCGGCCTCACCGGCCGCAAGATCGTCGTCGACCAGTACGGCCCGTCCATCCCCGTCGGCGGAGGCGCGTTCAGCGGCAAGGATCCAAGCAAGGTCGACAGGAGCGCCGCCTACATGGCCCGCCACATCGCCGTCTCGCTCGTCCACGCCCGCCTCTGCCATGAGGCCACCGTCCGGCTCGCCTACGGGATCGGCGTCGCCGAGCCGACCGACGTGTCCGTCGACGCGCACGGCGCCGGCATCGCGGACGACGCCATCCTCTCCGCCGCCGTCCGCGACGTGTTCGACCTGACCCCGCGCGGCATCATCGATGCGCTGGACCTTCGTCGCCCCATCTACGCGGACACCGCATTGCATGGGCACTTCGGCCGCCCGGAGCTCCCGTGGGAGAGGCCGTCCGACCCCGGCATCCTGCGGAGTGCCGTCGAGGCGAGGCTCTGATGTGCCCCCACATGGCGGGCCTCCTCGCCCGCTACGAGAGGAGCCCGTACGGACGGCGCGGCCGTCATGACGGTTTCCTCTCGTTCGCTCTCGCCGTCTCGGAGGCCGCCTCGCTGGGGCACATCGGCGCGGGCGGGGCGCTGGCCGCCGGCGTGCGCGTCTACGTGCGGCTGAAGCCGGAGGATCCGGACAGGGCGCGCGCCGACGCGCTGCATATGGCCGTATGGGCCGAGCGGCGCTTCGGCGCGTCGGACGCCATGGACCCGTGCTGGCGGAATGCGCTGGCGGGCATGCTTTAGCCGACCAGTCCGACCTTGTCGAAGAACGCGACAATGGCGTCGCGCTGGTCGAGCAGGGACTTGACCGACGGGTCGAAGGCGACCAGGTCATCGACCGACTTGGATGTGAGGTTCGAGCCGCGGCCCGTCCACAGCAGATACAATTCGGCGCTCCGGGCGAGCACCTCGGTCGGCGTCGCGTAATACTGGCGCTTCGAGTCGGAGATGCCATCGAGATTCTTCAGGGCGGTCCGCTGCCGGTCGAGGATGTCCTTGAACTCCGGGGAGGCGGACAGCTGTCCATGCTCGAAGTCGAACGCGTGGGCCATCTCGTGCGCGCCGGAGCGTGGGGCGCGGGGGTCGATGGCGATGGCGTGGTCCACGGGAGAGTAGACGCCGATGGCCCGATGTCGTCCGCACAGGCGGAAGCGGAACGAGTTGTCCGGACTGATGGCCGGCAGGCAATGCCGCCGCCGCAGGTCCTCCATCTCGGCGTCGAGACGGGCGAACTCCTCCAGGTCGACGCTGTCGTCCAGTTCGACGTGGGCGTACCGTCCGGCGAGCCGGCAGTCGGCGGCCGCCTTGCGGTGGGCCGTGTCGCAGTGGATCTTGTCCTCGAACACGCCGGCGGAATGCCGGTCGGCGAAGCGTCTGTTCGCGGCGCGGGACTCCTCGAGGCTCCACCGGGCGTCCAACGCCCTGCGGAAGCCGTGGATGGCGTCGGACACGGCGATGCGCCTGTCCAATTCCGGCGAGTGGTATCCACGCTCCCGCATCGACTTCAGATACTCCACGTCGGCCGGATCGTCCTTGCCGCGCCACATGAGCACGGCGGTGAGCTGGTCGTCGTCGATGTCCAGCTGCGAGGCGGCGACGAGCGTCGGCACGTCGACCGTGCGGATGGTCCGGCGCGTGCCGGATTTGTCGCCCCGCATCCACGCCGTCGTCTGGCCGCGCCAGCCCTTCGCCCACGGCTCGGTGCTCAGCAGATGCAGGACGCCGTCCTTGTCGACGCCGGCGGTGACGGAGCCCTTCGTCTTGTTCGCCTTGAGCCATTCGACGAGCCGGTCGCCGGACGTGTCGGCGGGCTCCAATTCCAACGCCCTCATGTAGGCGGAGGCGACGCGGGTGTCGGCCTCGGCGCGCTGATCGTCGTCGAGGCCGGAAAGCATGTAGCGGCCGAGCTTGGCGGCTATGTCGTGTGTGGTGTCGTGGGCGCCGATTTTAGGCATGCGGGCCGTCGTGGGCTTCAACTCCATGAGGGTCTCGACGCGATGGCGGGAGGCTTTCGCGTTCATGGCCGCCTCGATGAGCATCCGTCGCCTGTCCGCGTCCATGCCGGGCATGGCGGCGGCGAGCCTCGCGTCGGCCTCGTCGAAGTCCAGGTCGTCGTCGGACGCGGAGCCTGCCTTATGGTCGAACTGGCCGCCGTCGGGCCTGCCTGCCGCCCTGTGCCGGCGGCCGTTGGCGTCCGTCGTCATCTCAGATCATCTCCCTGTACATGGAGCGCGCCCAGGCGAAGCGCGTGTCCTCGTCGTAGCCGTCCCCCTCCAGACCGTCCATCCCGTTATCGACGAGCGCGTCGGCCATGTCGAGCGGCTCCGGCGCCCACGTGTCCAGGCCGGCCTTGGCGGCGAGCCTGTCGTCGGCGTCGGCCTCCGGACCGTCCATGGGGATGTCCTCGGCTTGCATGCGGTCCTCCAGCTCCCGGCGCAGCCACCCGGCGAGACGGCCGTCGTCCCCGTCAAGCGAGCGGAGCGTGACCCGATGCATGGAGCGTCTCCATGCGGCCGCCGCGTCCGGGTCCACGCCGTCGCCGTCGAAGCCGGCCATCTCGTCGTTGATGAGCGCGTCGAACATCTCAATGGCCTTCGGCGAATAGGAGGCCAGTCCCTCGTCGGACAGCAGCTCCTCGTCCCCCTCGGTGGTGTATCCACCATACTGCGCGATGCGCTGCCTGACGCCTTTGACGAAGACGCTGTCCGATGACACGGCCTCCAGGTCGTCGTCCGAACCCTGGCCCGCCTTTTTGTCGAACTGTCCGCCGTCGGATCTTCCCGCCGCCTTGTGGTTGTTGCCGTTCCTGTCCTGTGCCATGATGGCCTCCTTGTCCGTTCCCGATTGGGCTATGCCGGGCATAGGTCGTCATCATGAACGGACTTATCCCTCTATCGGCCGTCGCCTTGTCGGCGGCCATACTCATGCCGCTGTCGGCGCAGGCCGCCGTCAACGACCCCACATCCATCCCGACCGGCGAGAGCGCCGTCCGGGTCCTCTCCACACTGACGGTCGCCGACCAGACGGACGTGCCCTCCGACCGCAAGGACCACGATTGGCGGGGCTCCGCCGACGGCAAGCACACGGCCTACAGCACGCGCGACCTGGGATAAAACGTGCCCCGCCCTTCAGGGCGGGGGTGGTCAAAGCCCAAGTCTTCGGGACGCATGGAGTGGATTATGGAGACCGTCAGGCGCTACAACTACCGCATGTACCCCACGAGGGACCAACGCGAGGCCCTGTCGCGCCTGTTCGGCGCATGCCGATACGCCTGGAACTGGTACGTGCGCCAGCGCCTGACCGATTGGAACTTCAACCGGTCGAGGCCCTCCTACGCGGAGTTGAGCGCCAAGTTCAACAGGACGAAGACCGAGAAGGCGCTCGAATGGCTGACCCAGGTGTCCGCCGTGCCGTTGGCGCAGTCGTTGCGCCAGTGCGAGAAGGCGTATTCCGCGTTCTTCCGGTACGTCGAAAAGCATGGATGCCATCTCGACCATAAGGGCCGTCCGTTGGGGTACCCGCGGTTCAAGAGCCGCCACTGCGGCGAGCAATCCGCCACGTTCACCACGTCGGCGCATTTCCATGTCCGCCATGAGCGCAACGCCAGATGGATGTTCCTGAAGCTACCGAAGATCGGAGAGGTCAAACTCCGCTGGTCGAGGGATCTGCCGTCCGAGCCGTCAAGCGTGACGGTAATGCGGCACGCGGACGGGACCTACGAGGCCAGCTTCGTCGTCAAGACGGAACCAAAGCCTGCGCCGAGACCGAGGCACAACGCCTGCGGCATCGACATGGGACTGGAGTCGTTGGCGTCCATCGTGTATTCGGACGGCACGCGCGAGAAAATCGCCCCATTGAGGGCATTGCGCAAAGCCGAACGCAAGCTAAGGAAGCTGAACAAGGAGCTAAGCCGCCGTCAACGCGGCTCAAGCAATTACAACAAGACCAGACAGGCGAAGGCCAGGCTGTACGCCCGTATCGGGGCACAACGCAGGGACCTGGCGTACCAATTGGCCTCCAGGGTGGCGGGCGAGAACCAAGCCGTCGCCATGGAGACCCTGTGCGTCAAGGGGCTCATACGCACCCGGATGGGCAAAAGCGTGGCCGACGCCGCATGGTCGACGTTCACCAATAGGGTCGACGAGCTCTGCGCCCAATGGGGCCGCAGGGCCATCCACATCGACCGGTGGTGCCCGAGCAGCCAGGTCTGCTCGCAATGCGGGCGCAGGGACGGCAAGAAGCCGTTGGATGTGCGCGAATGGGAATGCCCGGACTGCGGCGCGTTCCTTGACCGCGACTGGAACGCCGCATTGAACATCCTCGACGCCGCGGGACTCGCGGAGTCTTTAAACGCCCGTGGAGGCGATGTGAGACGGAGGCTGGCCCAGGCCGACCGCAACGCCATCGCCCGCGAAGCGGGAACCCACCGAACCGCGCGGCTTCATTAAGCCAAACGGAGCAGGAATCCCCCGCCTTCAGGCGGGGGAGGAAGTCAACGTCAAGTCCTACCGGCTGCACTCCGCGCCGTTCCTTGACACCGTGATGACGGTCGCAGGCGCGGCCGCGTCCGACGGCAAGGCCGTGATTCCGCAGGCGGATTTCGACGAACTGTCCTCCTCTGATCTGGCCGTCACCGGCGCGCCGTCCATCGAAGGAGTGACGGCCGAGCCGTCCGTTACAGCCAACGCCGACGGCACGAAGACCGCCCAGATTCTGTTCGTAAGGAACGACGTCGTCATCTGGAGACTGAAGGCCGTTGTGTCCGCCGAGGCGCCGAAATACTCGGCCGACGACCTTAAAGGCCTGGCGTTCACCGTCGGCGGCAATCCGTGGGACGGCAATGACCTCGCCGACCCGTCGGCGCTGGAATGGTCGGGACTGCCCGATGGCTGGACGGTAGCCGATTCGACCAAGGACGACATCCGCACGCTGGCGTTCACCGCGCCGGACGGCACGGTCGTGCACACCGTGCGGGTCTGCACGGTGCATGACGCCGACAAGCCGAAGGCCGATAAGACCACGGACAAGACGGCGGACTCCCCGTCCGATGCGGCGACATCCGGACCGCTCGCCTCGACGGGCGTGGCCGTCGTCGGCGCGGTCGTGGGCATCGTCCTGCTGGCCGCCATCGGCATCGCCCTTGCGATGGCCTCCCGGCGCAAGTGACCTTCCCCACGTCGGACGCAATCCCCCGAATCCCCCAATCCACGGGGTGTCGGGGGATTTTTCGTCGGAATCTTCACCAAGAAAGCGGTGTGTCGCGCTTGCGGAGACGCATGGGCCGGTGTAAAGAAGCCTCCGGTTGGTAGACTGGAGGGGGAAACGAAGAATCGTGAAAGGAACGTATGGACATGGACGAGGAAAGAAATCCGGAGGTCCCGGAAAGGAAGAACCGCAGGCCGGTCGTCGTCGGCGTGGCCGCGGTGGCGGTCGTCGTGCTGGCCGTCGGCGGCGTGTGCGGGTACAGGGCGTACGAGAACCACAAGGTATCGGTGGCGCGCGGGGCGTGCCAGGAGGCAGTCGCCGACCTGGGCAGGGCGACCAAGGCGTACAAGGCGCTGCTCGGCTCGGATGGCACCGTCGCCGCGTTGAAGACGGACGCCAAGGCTGTAAGGGACGCGAAGACCGTCGACGCGCTCAAGAAGGCCTC
>ERZ894217.798-NODE-798-length-15527-cov-7.765512_pt1 | contig 15527 bp, 11 predicted proteins | sample MGYA00380291_ERZ894217 | MGnify/ENA primary metagenome ERZ894217 (study PRJEB32331, sample SAMN06328480) | human gut metagenome | biome: human gut microbiome; feature: stool | host: Homo sapiens | collected 2013-07-05 ...
TGCCCACATACTGTCCCTTGCCCTCGACGCCGTCCAGGATCACATAGTCCTGCTTGTACGGCAGCGGGTTCACGCGGCGGAACTGCGCGTGGAAATAGGCGATTTCCTCCGGCAGCTCGTCGAGCGTGTAGTCGATCTGGTAGTACATCGTCACCGGCTCTTCGGCGCGGTTTTCCAGCGTCATCCGGCAATGGCTTTTGAAGGGCATCTGCCAGTAGCAGTTGAACGCGCTGCCCGGGTTGACGCAGACGGCCAGCGAGCTGATCTGCGCGTACTCGTTCCAGCCCATGCAGAAGAAATCGCCGATCGGGCATTCGACCGACGGGTTTTCCTGCCCGTCCCAGTAGATGCACAGAATGGTGTTGCGCCAGCGGCCGGTCGGCGTCAGCCAGATGTGGTTGATGATGCCGGGGCCGTCGATGGCGGCGATTTCGACCGTCGTCTTTTCCGGCAGGACGATGTACGGATTGACCTTCCAGCCCGTACCCAGATCGCGCGCGGCACGGCGGGCAGGTCGTCGAGCGTGGCCTCGGTAACCTCGCCGGGGGCGCCCATGGCGGCCACGGCCTCCTCCTCGCTCATACCGTCCTCCATGCGGTCGGCGATGGCCTCCGCATAGAACGCCTTGGTCTCCTCCACCTGCTCGGCCGGCAGGCAGGCAAGCAGCTCGCCCAACCGGCCCAGAAACTCATCGCGCGTCATGGTGCGCCCCCTCAACGTATGCGTAAATCTCCCGTACGGACGGCCAATCGGCCAGGAACTCCTCGATGCGCGCACGCCCATCGTCCGTGATGCGGTAGTACCGGCGCAGCCGCCCGTTGTGCTCGGCAGAGCGCGCCGTGATGCACCCGGCCTTCTCCAGGCGCTTGAGCAGCGGGTAGAGCGTCGACTCCGTGAGCCCCATGCTCGCCGGCACGTCCTTCACGATCTGGTAGCCGTAGGACTCCTCGCCGGAGACGGCCGCGAGCACGCAGGCCTCCAGGAAGCCGCGCTTCATCTGGGCCTCCATCCGCACACCTCCTCTCGTCATATACTATGCTATACACACTATACGATGCAAGGTATTAGACGTCAACTCTCATCGCGAAGATTCTCCGGCCCCCGCGCGCTGCGAACGTGATGTCGCGGGGCGGCTGGCATTATGCATGAAACGTCAAGTAACGCTCTTTTGATCCACTTCCACTCGGCCCCATATGCCTTGTACAACACCCCCTTCGACCTCGGGTTCAAGAGAGCCACTAGGCTGGGCGTGCCGGACGGTAAGGTCCTGGACGCCATGGCGGACTTCTCCGATGCCATAGGGGTCATGGGTCTACGCCGATGGAGGCCCACACACGCGGCAGGGCTCGCCCGTCACCGCTGGTCGCCGGACGGTCCCCACGCCTCGCTCGCCAACGCGCAGGCGACAGCAGCAGTCCAGCGCTGGCTGGAGACGCCGGAATGCCCAGAAGATGCGTTTCCCATCGCTGCGGCAGAGCTTTTTGTAGGGGCGGCAATTTTTCCTAATGTCGAGGTCAGCTAGGCTTCAGTAGCCACCTTGGGAGCATCGCCAATAGACTCTTCCTTTATACGTTCGGCATAATCGTAGGCGATACCCACAAATTCCGGTCCCGAGCAACAGGAGTACAATTGCTGCATTGTTGCCACCTGATGGGAGATGGAAGATGGACTGCGATGGCTACCCACGCGTTCCCATGCCGTTGATGTGCACCGCCTTTGTGCCGGGGCAGATTGACGCTGCGGTTGCAGGCATTTCCGACCCCGATTCGCGCGCCATTGCCACGGCAGAAGCTCTGTACTTTCGCGGACAGGCCGCCCTCGCTGCCAAGACGGCGCGCCCCTATCTTGACGCCACCGATCCCGCACTGCGCTATTCCGCATGCTTTATCTGCGGATATGCCAGCCTGTCGCCCAACCGTATCCCCGACGCCCGCCGGTGCCTTGCTGGCATCCTCGATACGCCACCTGACGATGAATCGCCTGCCGTCCACGCCATACATATCCTGTTCGCCTCTGCCGCGAGCGTCCTGCTGCACTTGCCTTCCCCGTATTCCGCCGAGGAGTTTTATCCGCTTGCGGCGCATCTGCCCGAAGGCCTGCGCCTGTTCGCCAGCTACGTGATGGCGCACGCCTTGTATCTGCGCGGCGAATACGGCCGCAGCCTGGGCATGGTGGAAAATGCCCTGATCATGAAACAGGGAAGCTATCCCATCTCGGAACTGTTCCTGCACCTGGCGGCTTCCATGGCATGCATGAGCCTCAAGGACATCGACGCCGCAAAGGCACATTTCGGAGCCGCTTGGGACATTGCGCGCCCCGACGGCCTTATCGAGCTCATTGGCGAGCACCACGGCCTTTTACAGGGGCTCATCGAGGCATGCTTAAAATCGCAATACCCTGACGATTTCGCACGCATCATCGAGATTACGTATCGATTCAGCTACGGCTGGCGGCGCATCCACAACCCCGATTCGGGCGAGGACGTGGCCGACGATTTAACGACCACGGAGTTCACCATGGCCATGCTCGCCTGCCGCGGATGGACCAACGCCGAAATCGCACGCCACATGGGAGTATCGCCGGGCACCGTTAAAAACCGCCTATCAGGAGTGTATGCCAAGCTTGGTATCGGAACTCGCGCCGAGCTGATTGCCCACATGTTGCGCTAGCGGCCAGACTGCCCGGCGTATCGAAAGCCCTCCGGGGGCCTGACGCTTTCGCGCACTCAAATTGGACATTTTGGCCATCGAACGGCACTACCGCCACGGGGCACCTTCTCGCAAAATAGGATTATTTCCACCGATACCTGCGGGATGGGAGCCAAAGATGCTTGATCGCCGTTCGCTACTTGTTGCCGGAGCGTCCTCGCTGGCGAGCATTATGTTGCCGCGCGTGCCGGGAAGCGCAAACGCCTTCATATTGCCGTTCGCGCCCACCGAAGCCTATGCCGACGAAAAAGACCCCTTCAGGGTGCTCGTTCTCTCGCGCACCATGTTTGGTGTGGTCGTGGTCGACGTCGCCAACAAAAATACGCCCATCGCGGGTGCCCAGGTCACGCTCACATCGCGCTATGCCGCAGGCAAGCAGCTCACCGCCACGACCGATGACGAAGGCACGGCCATCTTTGAGGTCGCGCCACTTTCGGAAGGCTACGTGGACGAGGCAACGCTTCTCGACGCATACGACTTTAACGGCGGCATCTCCATTAGCACGGCAGGCTACCGCGATGTCGAGATTCCCCTTGCGCGTATCCAGGGCGGCACCGCCATAACCGCGCCCACGCGTCCGCTTTCCGATGGCGAGCCGTACTTTCGACAGCTCACGTTCGACGAATGGGACATCCAGTACGCCAATGCCACGTTTATGGCAATACCGAAGGACGACACGGCAAACGAGCAACCCGACACGCACGCCTTTACCGTGCAGGCACATCTGCCACAGGGTGAACAGGCAACGCTGCACATCAACAAGGTAATGCCCGCCACGGGTAGCTCGCCCGAAACCGTCACGCAGATTGGCCAGATCAAGGCCAGCGCATCGGGTGCGAATAATCTGGCAACGTTCACGCTTGAAGACACGTTCCTCGATGCGGCATCGGGCCTTCTGGAGGAAGGATGCAAGCTGCGCTTTGTGCTCGACTACCAGGGCAAAACCTACACGCTCTCCTCCCCCATGGCCGTTGTCGCCGCGCCGGCCGCAAAGGCAGAATCGGGCTCGACCACCATCATTCCCACCACCATGGACCAAGAGATCACCCCGTTTGATTTCCCCGCGGCGTTTCCTGGCATCGGCGGCAATAAGTTCACGTGCTGGATGCCCTCATTCCCCATTTTGTTCGATTTCTCTTTTGCCGGTTACGTGCTGTTTGGTGGAGGATACAAACCAGCCAGCTATATGAACGATTCGGGCAACCCTGATCCGGAATACTGGAAGAAATCGCCGCGCGAGTCGGGCGCCAAGCAGGCAAACCGCTACCTCGACGAAATGGAGGGGAAGTGGAACCAGTACAAGAGCATGAGTGCCGGTTCGGGCACCGATCCAAGAAACACCAAGCTCCTTCGCCACCATTGCACGCTGCTGTTCACGATGGATATCGCAACACAGGTGTACGGCTCGCTCGCCTACGATTGGGTGGGCAAAACCTGGGGCAACAACAACGACCCCGCATACGGCAATATTAAGGCCCTCTTCCAGGTAAGAACCGACCTCAATTGGACCGAGCAGTTTACCCTAGGACCGGTGCCGTTTTTCCTAAACGTCAACCCCTGGGTGCTGGCGAAGCTGGCGCTCGCCGTGGGTGCCCACACGCACGGCAGCGGCGCGGCGTTTTTCAAGAACATTTCGCTCGACTATTCCAACACGTCGGGCTCATTCACTATCCAGATCGGGCTTGCCGTCACCTTTGGCGCCGGCGTTGCAGGCGTCGCCTCGTCTGCCGTGCGTGGCGCCGCATCCCTCACCCTGTTCATTGGGTACGAGAAGGCGGACGGGCACCAGCTTCCGCGGCTGCGCGTGGGTGCAGACGTCGATGTCGATGTGATACTCCAGTTCGTAATGTTCAAGTGGACCACCAAGGCTTGGTCGGGGTCGTGGCCCACACTCCTCGATTCGTGGAATATGTCGGTGAACAATGGCGACCAGTATGTGCTCCATCGCTCTGAGCTAGCGCTGGGCGGAGACACGCCTTATACGTTGGATGCCTGCTTTGGCGCGACCGGCAATGCCGAGTCGGGCGGCGTGTCGCAGTTTATCGCGTCGGCCACCATCGTCACCAATGCCGAGCTGCTCGCATGCGCCGAAGTTGCAGCCACCCCCGTAAACGTCGCGCCGGTCGTGCGCGACTGGGAGCAAACGGTCACGCGTATTAAGCTCGACGCGGATGCAGAGAGCGATGACACGGGACAGGTCGAACATTTCGTCCACGCTCTGATGGAGAATGGCGAAAACGCCGAGTCGATGTATGAGTACAACTACATCGGGCAGGCGAGGGACGCCATTGCGGACCCGAACGCCAATGCTGCCGGCGTGTCGGAGGACGAGCGCGGCGGTATAAAGCCCTCGAGCGACAACGTACTCTTCACCGGCGTGCTCAGCGAGGCTCACATGAAGTTTGCGGAGATAGCCGGCGTGGAATGCCTGTTCCGTATCGCTTCGGTGCGCTACGGCGAGAATGGTCGTTCGCGCCTGGTGGTACACACGAAGGCAAACGGCGCGTGGTCCGCGCCCATGCCGGTCGACTTCCCCCTGGGCTTTGGCGAGGGTGACGCAGAGCGCAAAGACACGTTCGATTACGACTTCGACGTGGTGGAATATACAGACGGGAGAGGAAACCAAGACGCCTACGTATTGCTGGTCTCGGGAGAGCGCCCCGAGGGCGACGCAACCCGGTTCGACACGGCAAGCACAGCCGGCATACTGTCCGTTGTGCGCCTGCGCATAAGCAATAGCGAAGTTCGCGTGATATCGCACACGTCGTGGCGTAGCATCTCGCGCGGCCGCCTGCAGGAGGACGGCTACCATTGCCTGCAATGTCCGCGTATCACAGTAGGCAAGACGCTTGTCGACGGACGTCTGTCAGGCGCCTATCTCCACCGCCGTGGGGCCACCGCAGAAAAGGCGTTGGGCACCGAGGCAGAGGTCGCGCTCGAGTGCTTTACCCTGTGGTCGGATGATTTGGGCGACAGCCTCACGTTCCGTCAGGTTCTCCGCTTTCCGCAGGCGCCGTCGAGCATCGAGCTGGGCGCGCCCGAGAATATCAACGGCAAAATGGTGGTGCCCGTTGCATACGAAACCGCGGAGGGCTGCGGTTGCGCATCGTACGCCGTGATCGGTCAGTCCATCGCGGGTTGGGGCGTCATGTCGCCGGACCCCTCGGTGCCGCGCGTGGTACCGTGGCCGCAGCACACGGGCTTTTTGGCCACCGTCAACGAGCAGCTGCAGCATATTACTTGGACACGAGGCGCGACGGCATTTGCGTCGGAGCCCGTGGGCGCCGCGGGCTGTGGCCCGGCATCGTTCAGCGCGAGCAACAACGGCCGGTGCTTGATGTACGTAGAGAACACCGACGGCAAGGTAGGACAGACCTACGACGAAGAAGGCAACCCGGTAGCGGTGATGGGCAAGCACTTCCGTATCTTCGCCAGTACCTTGGCCAGTACCTTGGAAGGCGATCTGTTCACAGAACCGTTCGTGATGTGTGAGCTCGACCACCCCGTCGATCAGTTAACGACGTTTTTGACGTCGGGCGGCATGCTCTCGGCGCTCGCCACGCACATTGTGAGTGCCGAGCAGAGCAAGGCGGAGCTGCACGGCATCGAAGTGCCCTTGGTGGCATGCGCCACACCACTGGGCGCGATAGCCAACCTGGGCGCCGTGGTGCCCGGGGCGGCAAGCGAGTCGTTTACGGTAACGGTACGAAACGACGGCAACACGCTGCTGACCGCAGGAACAATCGATCTGTACCGAGCGGGCTCCAACCAACCGTTCTCCAGCGCATCCATCGGATTCGGCGCAAACGCACGCATGGCATCGATCTACGACCCGGAGCTTGCCGAGGACGCATCGGTCAACGATATGGCACGTGTAAAGTACGCACTCGAGACGCTGGGCCAGCGCTTTGCCGCGCACCCGCTGGTAGCCGACAACGGCAACGCCGTGCTGGCACCGGGCTGCACGGCGCAGTTCCGCATGAGCTTTGCCATCCCGGAGAGCTGGAGCGACGAGGTGGGCAAACGTGTCACGCTCTACGCAAAGGCGCGTGACCTGGTGGCGCTCGACCCCGTAACGCTCGAGGAGATTCGACCGGGCGCAAACTCCGCTCTGGGCGCCGTGCTGCACGAGCTCCACATTCCCGACGGGGCATGCGAACGTGCAGAGGTGCTGGTGGGCGTAAGCAGCGATGCGGATACGACGGGACTTCACGACGCCCCGATGACCGTGGACGGCGATGGTGGCTCGACTGACGGCGGTTCCGGCACGGGAGGCAGCTCCGGCGGAAACGGCTCTGGCAGCGGCAAGGGCCACGACAATAACAAGCGCTCCGGAAAAGCAGGCGCGCTTGCTGGAACGGGCGACAGCAACATCCCCCTGACGGCAGCCGCAGCAGCACTCGCCGCAGCAGGCGCCGGCCTCATCGCCTACAGTGCCCGCCGCACCGAACTCGAGCGCAGCGGCAGCGATGAAGCCGGTACGGATGGGTCCCGCTAGCTCTCAGCCGCTTTTTTGAGCGGCGCTGACCCTGTTCGTCGAACACAAAAGGGGCTGGCTCTGATAACCCAGAGCCAGCCCCTTGCGCATTAGATATCATCGGAACCGTCGAGCTCTGCCTCGATCTTGGCGCGACGCTTTTTCGCCGAGAAAAACGTTGCGCACAGGGCGGCGAATGTGGCTATGAAAATCATCATGCCGCAGACCGCACCCGTCGCCAAATTCGCTGCCCAATAGACGCTTTCGAACGGCACAATCTGTACCTCCGCAATACAGCGCATCGCCGCGATGACAAGTGTGCTCGTGACCCCGCTGATACCGCAGACGAGCAGGAAATATCCGACAGGAAGATGCTCGGTTTGCCCAAAACGGTTGGTATCGACATAGCCCTTTCGCGTCTGCAATACCACGCAAATCAGCATCACGATAACAAGCCATGCATACATGGCTGCCTCGGCTGGCGTTGCAAAGAGATGCGGCATTTCACTGGCATCGCTGTGGACCCACGCGACTTGTCGAGCCAAGATCTCGTAGAAAAGGATCATCAGCATGCCAAACGAAAGCAGCATGAAACCAATCTTGTAAATCTTCGCGTTCTCAGCCTCCAGGCGCTCATCCTTTGGGCCGGCATATTCACGCCACTTTTGCACGAGCTTTAAATCTTCAAATTTCATAGCGACTCCTAAAGAGCGTTAGGGTCGACGTCGGTCTCGTCTTCCCAAAACAGGTCGTTCAACGTGACGCGCAGCGCTTTGCAAATCGCCACGCACAAGTTGAGCGTGGGGTTATAGCCGCCCGCCTCGATCAGGCCAATGGTTTGGCGCGTAACGCCCACGGCTTGGGCTAAATCGGCTTGCGAAAGGCCAGCCGCCGCGCGTGCCGCCTTCATGCGTAGGTTCTTTTTGCCCGGCATGGAGTTCCTTTCGTAGTAATGGACAAATATCCGTTGCAACATGACAGAAATATATTGCATCCATCAACGTATGTCAACTATATCTGTCATTATGAAAATCATGTCTGTCATTGCATGTACGGTGTCCGCTGCTCCCGAACTTGCACGGGGCACTGCCTCCGCTCATCGAACACCAAAAAGGGCTGGCCCCGATAACTCGGAGCCAGCCCTGAGTCGCCTGACACGGGAATCGTAGTTCGCTACTTAAGCTTCAGTGCCTCCATCATGGGCACAGCGGCATCCCAATCGATCTTCCAACCGATCGACACACGGACGGTCTCGCCCGTCGCGGGAGCCGTCGCAAACAGCGTATGGCCGTTGTCGGGACCGGTAAAGCGCAGCCACGTTATGCCGTTGTACTCGACCTCGTCCGTTGTCGTTTCCTTGCCTTCGAAGACCTGCTCTAGGCTTGCAATCTCTTCCTCCGGCGAGCGCGGGAAGATGCTGATGTGCAGGCGCCCTCCAGTCTCGTCGTGGAAGAAGTCTGCCTTTTCGCGCTCTTCGTTGGACGAATCCAGCGTGTACCCATCGGCGGCCTCGATACTGTACGATGCGCAATCGATGCCTGTTAAATCTGCCTTCTCGCCAGAATCGGCCACGCCGCCGGCCGCCTTGAACTCCTCGGTCTCGCATCCCGTGGTGTCGAAGTGCATGGCCTCATGATTCTTGGCGGGGGCGTAAGCGTCTACGAACTCGACAGTGATGGGCCCGTAGTACGCCGTCTTGGGCGCCCAGAAGTAGACATACTCAACGCTCTCGCCCGGACCGATATCTTGGCTCTTGGAAAGGTCGATGCCCTCGTAAAGCTCATCGGGAGCCTCGCTTGCAACGTAGTCGAGCACGGCCGCCTTGCCGGAAGTAAACAACGGGTCGCCTGCCTCAAGATCGCCCTGGGCAGCATGCACGTTAAAGGAGTTAAACGTCCTGTTCTTTGCATTGTTGTTGGTGATCTTGACGTGCAGGTAAAAGCCGTCCTGCAACTTAGCGTCGCCGCGATAGAACGTACCGTGGGCTACCGACTCATAGGTTATGCCAGCCACCTCGACCGTCTGCGACTCATAGGCCTTGGCCTTCTTCTCTACGGGAGCACTGCCACCCGAGCTGCCAGTCGAGCTGCTCGGAGCGCTACCGCCGCAGCCGGCCACCGTACACGCCAGCACGGCCGAAAGCGTCACGGTGGGTATTCCTAACAGCAGCTTTTTCGTCATGGGCTTCATCATCCTCACCGCTCCTTTCGGCTTGCAGCTCATCCGTTGCCCGGGCCTTTCGTCGTCCCCGTGGCATCGGCTTCCACTATGAGCGTATGACGAAAAGCGGCACGGGCGAAGTGTCCCGCGGCCCAAATAACGACCCACTAGCATCCCTTACGGGCCAAAAGGATGCGCACACGCACGTCCGTGGCCCATAAAACGAGACGCTTGTCCCAATCTTCAAACGCAAAACCGGAGTGCCGTCGGCGCCAATCAGAGCGTATGATGTCTTCAACGATTTTGGGCAACGGGAACGGATCGTCGCCGACGTCCAGGCCGCTCTCCCAAACCGAACGGCTATTTGGAGGAGACAAAGTATGGAAGAAGCAAAATGCGGACAGGCCATCCTGAGCGTAGAGAACCGCTCGGTTATCGCAAGAGCCGTCGATTCGCCCAAATTTAAAGCGTCGCCCGTCTCCCCCGAGTTCTTGGATTCGTTTAACGATGACCTAACCAGCTTTGTATCGATTCCGTATACCTCTAAATCCAGGCTCTCGAGCCTCTATGGACCGGGACACGATGTTATGGCCCTGCTTTGCGCCGACTGGAAAGAAGCATATTTCCAAGGCGCACTCTACATGCGCGACGCCAGAACGGTCAGCTTCGCCACGCATCTGGAAACGACAAATGGATCGGCCGTTGAGCTGTCAATCACCAAGAATGCACAGGAGGGCCTTCCTTGGTTTCTCTCGTATGTCCCCATCGCCGACCGCATGAAGCTGCGCCGAGATTTTGAGACCAAGGTCCCAGGCGTCGAAACCCATACCCAACCTGCTGCAAGCACGAGCACGGACACCGACACCCATCCGGTCACAGCCCCGCTGCCCCCGCTCCTAGAACGCAACCTTGAGCACATGCAGGAGACCGAGGACTATCTTGACGGCCCCGTCCCACAGGAACTCGTCGAGGAATTCGCATCCTTTGGCAATGAGCTCTCGTCATTTGCATGGACCTCACAGCGGTGGACCGACACAATCATCGAGTACGCAAAGCGCGACATTGACGTCACGGCCCTTTTGGATCGCGATTGGAAATTCGCCTTCTCCAATCGAATCATCCGCTTCTACGAGGGTAAAGTCATCTTCCCGATCAGTGTTCTTCGAAACGACGGGGAAACTCCGGTCGAGGTGTCGATCACGCGCGATCGCAAGATGGACCGTCCGGGTGCGCTACCTTGGCGTGTCTGCTATGTCGATAATTTTGCCTTCCAAAAAGTACGCGCCGGTCGCGCACTCACCGACTGGGCGTATCTGGGCAACATCGACAGCATGGTCGAGAGCCTCGCGGATTACGCACTGGATGAGAAATGGGGATTTGAGCAAGACGAGAACTCCAAGGACTATTCGATTCTTCGCAGCTACCTCATGTACACCTTCTATCGCCTTCAGTCCGAAAACAAGGTTCTCGAGGACAGCGACAAGGGAATCGCGGCATTCAACACGGGCCTCGTCGACCCCACCTACGAGGCCATTTATGCCTGCTTCTCGCCGTCGAGCAACGGATGCCCATGGCGCTTCGAAGCCTTCTGCAAAGCAGGTTCAAAGCAGTGGGGCAAGAAACTCGTTGCGTCGTTCGACCCGCTTCCACAGCGTGCGTCCTACTTCGAAAAGAAGGAAGACCTGCTCTTTGACGGCAACAGGACGCTCCAGCGTGACGTCGACCATATCCTTCTCGATAACATCGATCGCCTGCCCGAGGCGTTTCTTGCCGAGGAGCTGCGCGGAAGCAGTGATGCGCTTGAAGCGCTGTCGAAGGCAGTTAACGCAGATGACGACGCAGCTAAAAAAGCCGCCTATGACGAGCTGCGCGAAGCCGTTGAGGATAATGCCAAGGTAAAGCGCCGTCTAATCAACAGGCTCGACGATGCCATTGAGCTCGCCCAGAAGCGCGTTGAGTGGAACTTTAAGACCGCTGTGCCGGCGTTCTACCCCACCAAGAACACTATGAGCCTGCTGTTGCCGCTCGATTTGACCGAAAACGACCGGCCCGACGTTGCCTTGGTGGTTGAGCTCATGGAGTCCGGCGCTTATATCGGCCAGACGATTCTAACGATGAAGATGGCCTACAACAACGCGCGTCTCATCAGCCGCCCGGACAGCGACTGGCTCAATACTTCACTGCAAGTTCCGAGCTGCTAAACCATCCGGCTTTCCCGCCCCGTGCTCTACCGAAGAACGCGGGGCTTATTTTTTTATCGTTCACTCGGACAGAACCGACTCGGTTTTGTCCGAGTAAACGCGGGCATAGACTATCACCGCCCGCTATTCAACATCCGACCCCTCCCCCATCAGCCATTGGGCGATGTCGACCACCTTAATTCCCTCATAATCAACAGCCTCGTGCTTTGTTCGTGCAATGACCATCTTGGGATACGCATCACGTATCGCAAGCAGGGGCGCCACTTCGCGCTCAAAGGTCTCCTGACGCGAAATGTCATCGCTAACTTGGATATACACGCGTTCATCGCGACGAATTGCCACGAAGTCGATTTCCTTCTTATAAAGCACACCGACATAGATTTCCCAACCGCGTCTTAGGAGCTCTAAAGCGACCATATTTTCATATACATGCCCGAAGTCGAGTTTTTTAGTGCCCAGTTTTGCATATCTGATTGCATGATCCGATAAATAGTATTTATCACCCGAAGTGAGGTACTTTTTACCGCCTACGTTATAGCGACGCACTCGGTAGAACGCGAAGGCCTGGCATAAATATCCGAGGTACTGGGCAAGCGTTGCCACGGAAACACGCGTACCGGCAGCGTCCAGCGCGGCCGCAATCCCGCTAACAGAAGATATGTTACCGATATTGTCCATTAGGAAATCGCATGCACGTTCTAGTTGCACTTTGTTACGAACCCCATGCTTTTCTTCCACATCACGCAAAACCAAGACATCTAGCACGTTCGCGATATATCGATAGCGAGCTCGCTCGCTAGGATACAAATAAGAGCCAGGCATTCCACCCTCTCTTAAATAGCGGTCAAGCGCTTCGTCTGGGTCATGAATTTCGTGATACGTCGAATACTCAAGCAAGGAAAACGGGAATACTTCGACCTCATATGTCCGCCCGCGAAAAAGTGTCGCCAAGTCGCTCGAAAGCAAGAAAGCATTGGAGCCAGTAACGTAGATATCGTACTTACCCGATGCATGAAGGCTATTAACCGCTTTTTCGAACCCAACGCAAGTTTGAACCTCATCGATCATCACAATGTTATCGAGGCCCTCGCAATAGCTTTCCTCAACGTAGCGGTGCAATGCTCGGTAATCCGTTAGTTCCTCGAATTCGAGGAGATTGAAATTGATGCGGATAATATTGGCATCGGGGTCGGCCTCACGAATGCGATCGGCAAGAGCTTCCAGTAGAACAGATTTGCCGCACCTACGAATGCCGGTAATAACCTTGATGTCCGGCGTTCCTTTGGCGCCAAGAAGCGCTTCCATATATTGAGGACGTTCGATAATCTTCATATCATCACCGTTCTATTAAATAAAAGCTCTCCAGAATCGTTTTCATTAAGTATATATGCGATTCAATTAAATGAAATTGAATACTTATTGATTTTATTCAGCCATTTTTCCCAATTGGGCAACATCAGTCTATATACTCCGAACGATTGTTCGATGGATTTCGTGTTGGGTGGAATCGCCTACGGGCCGGGCTATGCTACCTTGACTATCTATACGACTTAAATGCACAAGAGGAAGCACCAAGAGAGCGAGCATGGCAAAAAACACCGCAAACTATGGTAACGACAGTATTCGTCAGCTCAAAGACGAGGAGCGCGTACGCCTGCGTCCCGCCGTCATCTTTGGCTCGGACGGACTCGATGGCTGTGCGCACGCCGCCTTCGAGATCTTGTCCAACGCCGTTGACGAGGCGCGTCAGGGCTACGGCAAGCTCATCACCCTTACCGCCTTTCGCGATGGCTCTATCCAGGTAGAGGACAACGGCCGTGGCTGCCCGCTCGACTGGAACCCCTCCGAGAAGCGCTTTAACTGGGAGCTCGTCTTTTGCGAGCTCTACGCCGGCGGCAAGTACAACAACAACCAGGGCGGCGACTACGACTTCTCGCTCGGCACCAACGGCCTGGGCTCCTGCGCGACCCAGTACGCTTCCGAGTACATGGACGTCACCGTCTGGCGCGACGGCAACAAGTATTCCTTGCACTTTAAAAAGGGCAAGGTCGTCGGCGCCAAGAAGAAGGCACTCGAAATTGAGCCCAGCGACGAGAACCGCACCGGCACCACCATCAAGTGGCGCCCCGACCTCGAGGTCTTTACCTCCATCAGCATTCCCCACGATTGGTATCGCGAGACCATGCGCCGCCAGGCCGTGGTCAACGCCAACGTGACCTTCCGCCTGCGCATTGAGGGCGACGGCGGCGAGTTTTCCGAAGAGGATTTTTGCTATCCCAAGGGCATTGAGGACTACGTGCTCGAGAAGGTCGGTACCGACTACCTCACCGAGCCTTTCTTTATCGAGGCCGACCGCCGCGGTCGCGATCGCGAGGACCTGCCCGACTACAACGTAAAGATCACCGCTTGCATGTGCTTCTCGCGCACCTTCATGATGCAGGAGTACTACCACAACTCGTCGTGGCTCGAGAACGGCGGCTCGCCCGAGAAGGCAGCCCGCAGCGCTCTGACCAGCGCCATCGATGCTTACATTAAGCAACAGGGCAAGTACAACAAAAACGAGAGCGGCATTAAGTGGCAAGACGTCCAGGACTGCCTGGTGCTGGTGACCAACTGCTTCTCTACCCAGACGTCCTACGAAAACCAGACCAAGAAGGCCATCAACAACCGCTTTATCCAGCAGGCCATGACGGCCTTCTTTAAGGAGCGCCTCTCGACCTACTTGATCGAGAACAAGGACGCCGCTAATAAGATCATGGAGCAGGTGCTCATCAACAAGCGCTCGCGCGAGAACGCTGAGAAAACGCGCCAGAGCATCAAAACCAATCTGCAGCAGAAGACCGACATGGCCAACCGCGTGCAGAAGTTCATCGATTGCCGCTCCAAGGACAAGAGCCGCCGCGAGATCTACATCGTAGAGGGCGACTCGGCAGCAGGCGCCATTCGCACCTCGCGCGATGCCGAGTTCCAGGGCGTTATGCCCGTCCGCGGCAAAATCCTCAATTGCCTGAAGGAGGACTACCCGCGCATCTTTAAGTCCGACATCATCATGGACCTCATGCGCGTGCTGGGCTGCGGCGTGGAGATCAAGGACAAGCGCATCAAGAACCTGGGTGCCTTTGACCTGGACAACCTCAACTGGAACAAGATCATCATCTGTACGGACGCCGACGTCGATGGGTACCACATCCGCACGCTCGTACTCACCATGCTCTACCGCCTGGTGCCCACGCTCATCGACGAAGGCTACGTCTATATCGCCGAGTCGCCGCTCTACGAGATCAACTGCAAAGAGAAGACCTACTTTGCCTACACCGAGCTCGAGAAGAACGGCATCCTCAAGGAGATCGGCGACCAGAAATGCTCCATCAACCGCTCCAAGGGTCTTGGTGAGAACGATCCGGACATGATGTGGCTCACCACCATGAACCCCGAGACGCGTCGCCTGATCAAGGTGGAGCCCGAGGACGTCACCAAGATGGAAACCATGTTCAACCTGTTGCTGGGCAACGACGAGGCGGGCCGCAAGCGCCATATCTCCGAGCACGGCAAGGAATACCTGGACCAGCTGGACCTGCAGTAGCAGCACATCGATAACGACGGCCTATAAGAAGTTCAAGAGGAAATCGTGGCAAAGAAGAAGACGAAGAACCAGCCAAAGAAAAAGCAGGTCAACGCCGAGAACGTCATCGGCCTGCACTCCGAGGTCACTGATCAGCCGATCACGCAGACGCTCGAGGTCAACTACATGCCCTACGCCATGAGCGTCAACGTCTCGCGTGCGTTCCCCGAGATCGACGGCTTTAAGCCCTCGCACCGCAAGCTGCTCTACACCATGTATAAAATGGGTCTGCTCAAGGGCGAGCGCCAGAAGAGCGCCAACATCGTGGGCCAGACCATGAAGCTCAACCCGCACGGCGACGCCGCGATCTACGAGACGATGGTGCGCCTGGCGACGGGTAACGAAGCGCTGCTTGCCCC
>ERZ894217.850-NODE-850-length-14883-cov-8.730982_pt1 | contig 14883 bp, 10 predicted proteins | sample MGYA00380291_ERZ894217 | MGnify/ENA primary metagenome ERZ894217 (study PRJEB32331, sample SAMN06328480) | human gut metagenome | biome: human gut microbiome; feature: stool | host: Homo sapiens | collected 2013-07-05 ...
GTCATTGATACAGCCATCATGTTTCCGCGAATAGACGTATCTAATCCGAATCTGTCAGCTATACGTGGGACTTCTGTAGCAGACAGGATAAGACACGTACCTATGAGCCAATCGCTTTGAATTGTAATTAACCCGGTAAAGAAAAGCGTAGTTTGCATAAATGACGTAAAGCATAATGCTATAACTTGCTTTATCCAACCATTGAATCCATCACTGTAGCCTCGTGGGAGATTAAGCATATACAACGAGCCAACGCCGATAAGAGTAAGTAATATACCGCCTCTTTTAACGTTAGCAAAGAACACCTTCACGGTTGCGTACAATATCATTAAAATGAATATCACATTAACAAAATTGACGTTAAATTCTACAAGATGATGATAATAATTCTCATCGGTTACCTGATCAATTATTGAACGGGAAACAGAATCTTGAGTATATACTGCAAAATTATATAAACGTTCCGGCAATATAGTAAATAGACTTACTGCCAAAACCGCTTTTAACCAATTTATAGCAGTTGTCTTTACGTCGCCTTTGCCGTTGCTGTATTCGATAACCATATCCGATATTGATACAACTAATCCGATTGCAAATAACGCCCAGCCGAGTATGTAGAAGAAATTAACAAGTGATTGAACCCAAGGAAGGCGAAACAGATCAGATCCGGTTTCATTTATCTTGGTGAAAACAACTTTTATAACACTGAAAATAACTTCATAAATCCAGTTAATAATACCATTAAATATGCTTGAAACGAATCCATCAACTGAAATTCCGAGTACGTCAAATAGCCAGCCCATACTTAAACCCTCCTTATGTTCGTATCATTTTTTTGCTTGAAGGAGTTTCTGTGAAAATATCATCTTCTTCAAGCGAGTAATCGGTTATAAGCTCGTTAATATCGCTTACATTTTCTTCTTTATTCATTTCATTCTCCTGCTCATCGATATGCTGTTTTTTAATTACTTTGCTAATCGATTTTCGATCAGCATAATATACTGTTTTAACCTCTTTAATCTCAGCGTTCAGCTTTTCATCGTAGCGTATGCCAAGTTTTTCGTAAAACAGAAGCTGCACTTTGAACGGCGACATTCCTGTTTTAGTACAAATAAATGTTCCTTTTGGCAAGCACTTCAGCTCATCGGCTGTAATTAATTCTCGTCCCGTCATCTGTAATTGCTGAGATTGGTGACCGCTGTTTTTGCCTCCGTTGCCTTTAGAAATACTACCTGTCAGAATAGTCTGCTTCCCGAGGTCTTTTGATAGCTTTTCGGCAGAAGAACTACCGGGAGCAAAACCGCCAAACAGCATTAGTTGTGTGTTATCAACGATGATTTCAGACCCTTGCTTTCCATAGTTTTTTTCAAGTTGTGCGAAAGATTGTATAATTGCAACGATAGACACTGAACGTGAGCGCAGGGCGGAGAACATTGCTTCAACTCCGCTTATTGGCGGCATTGTACCAAACTCCTCGAAATATATCATTATACGTTTATCTAAATGACCGCCGTTTTCATCGGCAATATGGTATATTTCTCGGCTGATTTGTTCTATAATCAGATTAGCAATTACATACTTTGTTCTGTCTTCTTCGGGAAGTACAATAAATACAGCACATTTTTCTTTACAGAGTGTTTCAGTATCGATTGCTGTGTTAAAGCATAAAATCTGTTCGGTTTCTGTGTCAATGAGTGAATTTAAACGTGACAGGGCAGTAGAGATGACCGAGAGTGCTGCTTGATCTGCATTGTTAATCGCCGCACCTGATAACCATCTTGCTTTATGTTCCGGCGGTAGCAATTTAATCAGATCAGCAAAGTATGTTTCCGATTTAAGTTGTGACTTTTTCTGTGGTTTTGCTTCTAACAACTCTATCATCAGTTTCAGCACGGACACTATATGACATTCTTTGTCATTTCCGTATTCGGCAATAATCAGAATCAGGGCTGCTATTAATCCCTTTGCAGCATCATAGAAGTATGTGTTTGCTCCGTATTTGTCGCCATCGGCGGCAATTATACTGTCGGCAACGATTTTTGCGTATCGCTCTGATTTGGCTTTTGCGCTGATATTCAAAGGATTATTTTTGTGTTCATCCATATATTTTTTACAAGATGTAACAGATTAAATCCATCTGATTTAAGCGGATTCCGCAGATCTATCACTGATATTTTATAACCGTAACGTTTTGCGGCTACATAACCGCAATTTCTGTATATATCTCCTTTTGTATCAGTACTTATAAAACTCATACCTGCCGCACAGCAGTATTCAATGTTAGGTTCAAGAAAGAATGTGGTTTTACCTGTTCCTGCAGCTGCAATCATCAATGTATGTACATCACTTGTATCAATCAATGCGTATGTATCTTTCCCCTTTTTTTCAAAACCGACTATTGTTCCGTCAATTGTTGGTCTGCAAGCACCCATACGCCATAATTGCGGCTCATATTTTAGAATTGAAAAGTTTTGTGAAATTTCCTTGTGTTCCGCCCAGTGAGCGGTTCCGTGCTGTCCGTTACCGACCTTGCGAGCCTTGATTTTGTCAAGGCTGTAATTCTTCCCTATAACAGCGAATATTATCATAGCCAAAAAGACAATTGCTATAATAACTATAAATACATACTGTTGCATATTATCAACCTCCCATCGTCATAACGGCAGTTTCAGCAATGATTTCCGATTGTGCCTGTTGCATTTCAAGAGTCATGCTTGCTTCAATCGATACTGCTGTTTGCGCTATTTCATAGAAACGTTTTGCAACGCTTTTACACGTGTCGGTTTCTCCTATTTTAAATGCACATTTAATTTGTTCGGTCAATTGCTCGATTTTTGTTTGCGGCTTACCTTTTTCTCTATATGCTCTGAAATCTTTATTGATACGATTGGCTAGTTTTTCATACATAGCGGTATAGTCAATCGTCGAATCATCAAGTTTCAGTGTTTGAACACTATGATCCAGTGCAAGAGCGGCTATATCGGTATACAGTCCTTCTGCAAGCAAATCTTCAAATCCGGGTGATAATGTATCATTTTGCGGCTCGATTTCATCTACAACATTAGCAACAGCATTTTTCAGCGGGTGAACATTTGCCGGAATATATTCTTCACCATAATTATGTTTAAGGTCTTCGTTCCAGTCTTTTGCATGTGAAGTTGCCCGTCCGATATGCTGATAGCCTTTTGAATAAAGTATATCTCGTATTCGTTCGGCAGCGTCTATTCCACCTTCATCGTTGTCCGTACATAAAACTACATGCTGAAGATGAGGATAGTCTGACAACGCCTGAAGAAGCGAACGCTCTGAAATACCGTCAAGAGCTATATAGCTATGCTTTTGCCAATCAGCCGGATATAACGTTATAAATGACAACATATCTATCGGTGCTTCGAAGACTAATATCATATCATCAGTGCCGATATGGCAAAAACTGAAATTAGTATCAGATCCGGAGACTGTCATGCGAAAACTTTTGCCGTATGTGGCAATCGAGCGTTTATTAGCCTGCTTGGCAGTACCCTCCTTATCTCTGCCGAGAAACACAACATTGTGCGTTTCTTTTTGTTCACCTGTAGTTTTATCGTTGTAATATTCAAGACTTTCATAGATCATCTTCTTATGAGCAAAAAAAGAAACAATGTCGCCTGATATGTGCCGGGTTTTTGTTAGGTATGCAAAAACTCGTTTCATATCGCTGTTGGCTTTCGGTAACTTAAATTCCTTTCTAATCGGTAATTGCGTATTAACATTTGATACTCGTGTTATATTTGATGAAGGAACTGATGAAAACCCTAATAGCATTTCTACAGCTTCAGGATAAGAAGAACCGTAATAATTCTCGACAAATTTTATAGCACCGCCACCAATCTGATTTTTATGATCATACCACTGATTTCCGTTAATGGTTATACTGTCATGCTTCTGTCCGTTTTCAGTATATACAAGCTTATATCCGCTGCCATGTCTTTGTAATTGTTCGCCATGTGACGTGAGAAAACTGTACAGATCCGTTGAATTTGCGGTTGTTCGCTGTTCTTCGGTAATACGTCTGTATTTTGCCATTTCTGACTCCTTTCTGTTTCAAAAAGGAAAAAGGCTTGTGAGCTATTATACCCAAAAGCCTTTTTTCAATATTGAATTATTTAATACTGCTGCAAGCATTACCACGGAATGATGTTCCAAATATAAAGGGGTGCAGTAAGAACAAATAGCAATCCACCCAGGCATACAGCCGGTGCTATTATATCAAATTCGCCGTTACGCTTATAGGAAATAGCACTTTTTGTAATGAATACAATTAACAAAATACCGAGTACGCCATCGAGTATAGGGAACACCACATCATTTACGATTGTCTTAATCTGACCTTTCATGCCGTCCCATGTACTTGTAATGGCACCAGCTACGTCGGCACTTCCGGCAGCAAAGCATACAGTTGAGAGAGCTGTTACGGTTATAAGCGCAACAAGAAATGTTGCAAGCACTTTTGCTTTTTTCATAATAATATTCCTTTCAGATAAAAAAATAAGAGCGGTTAACGCTCTGACAAATATGTTGATTTTTATTGTCGCCAGTGGCGACAATTTATATCTGCATGGGAATCACATCCTTTCGTTATAATTCTGTACTTGAAGAAAAATGAAAATCATATTATAAGCGGCAGAGCTTTTCTGCCGCCCGGTGACAATAAAATTTTAATGCTGCTTAGCGTTTTCTCTTACGCTTCGATAACGGGAACGCAAGCAAAACAGCCGCACTCATCATTACCGTTGATATGATAATAACTGCCGTTTGCATAAAGCCGTCATTACTTGCACCTGTCGGGGGATTGTCCGGTAGCTTGCTGTTGTGCATATTGGCAACAAGCATTGCACCGTCACGGTCGATCGTAAGCTGCTTATCATCCGGTAAAAGATAGCCGGCAGAAGCGTCATCTGCAACTTCGTGGATATTGTATTCTCCGGCTCTTAGATCTGTAATATGGATAATGCCGTTCTCATCAGTAGTGTAGATCTTACTGAATGACTGACCTGTGTAGGTCGTTCCGGTTACCTCAAAATGTATTCCTTCGACCTTGTTGTCGTATGAAGTCTTTACAATCTTGATTTCGCCCTTTTGAGGTGAGTTGATAAACGTACCCTTGCCAAGCTCATCGTTGGAAACTTCTACGGTTTCGCCGTCATTTACAATCTGGAAATAGTAGAAATTCACATCACGGACGAAATATTCGGGAGCCTTTGTTTCCTGTACATAGTATTCGCCGTACACAAGTCCCTCAAGGCTGTACACGCCTGTTTCGGTTTCCTTCATTGTGCCGACTACGGTTTTCTTGTCCGATTTATAAACTGTAAATACAGCACCTGTCAATTTATTTTCGGGATAGTCCTCATCGACCTTTGTCAATGTTACATTTCCTACAATAACCTTATTGACAAACTCTGCACTTGCAGTTGCGTCCTTAGTTACCGTGATTATCTTGACCTGTGTCTTAGGCAGATAACCTTCTGCCTTGTTGATTTCGGTTATCGTGTACTTGCCGGTCGGCAGTTCTGTAAGTTCAAACTTGCCGTTTGTCAGCATAAAACGTGCTTCTGCTGTCTGACTGCCGTTATATACATACTTGCCGTTCTTTGATACAGCCTTTAAATATACACCGTCAGCATTCTTTACAGTGAAGTAAACATTCTTTTCAAGCTTTGCCTTCTGAGCTGTTGTCAGCCCATTTGGGTTTGTCCATTTCTTTATGATACTTGCGTTGCCTGTGTCACGTTCATTTACAAACGTTGCCTTTGCTGTCTGATTTCTTACTACAGTTATCTTCACGGGATTTTCCGACTTGATTGTGTAGTCAAGAAGTGTGCTATACTCTGTAATCGTATAGTCACCTGTAGGCAGTTCAGCGATTGTAAATTTGCTGTTTTTCAAAACGTATCTGAATTCTGTTGTGCTTTCGCCGTTATATGTGTATACGCCGTCTGCACCTGTAGCTGTGATGTACTTGCCGTTGCTGTCCTTTACAGTGAAATACAGGCTCTTTTCAAGCTCCGCTTTCATCTGTGCGATTTCATCGGCTGTCATATCTGCTGTGCTGTTATCGAGTTTCCATTCTTTTATTACAGTTGCGTGACCGTAAGGATACTCCATAAAGTCTGATTTGCCGATTTCATTGCTTACTGATACGGTTGTGTTTGCTGTTTTAAGTGTTACTGCGTGTACATTTGTGTCAAGGTAGTAGCCTTCAGGAGCTGTAAGCTCCTTGACATAGTATGTTGTACCTGTTGCACTGCTTATAGGTAAGTTGTTGCAAGTGTACACTCCTGTAGCTGTTTCGATAATCTCTGCATTTACAAGTGTGCTGTCAGTGTCCGACTTATACGCCTTTGCTACTGTCTTGCAAGTGCTGTCGGTATAGATACCGAATGTAGCACCTGTTACCTTTTCGCCTGTCTTTGCGTCAACCTTGTTGATAACAATGTGACCGAAAGGCTTGTTTTCAAACGTTGCAGTAGTAGTTGCATTGCTCTTTACTTCAATCGCCTGATTTGCAGGTGTGATATATCCGACTGTCTTGCCGTCCTTTACTTCCTTTACGGTATAAGTACCGATAAGGAGGTTTGATATATTGATTTCGCCCTTTGCGTCTGTTGTGTATGTCTTGGTTGCTACGGGTGTGCCGTTAAGAGCCGTGCCGGAAACTTCAAACTTCCAACCGGAAAGAACACCGTCTGCACTTCTCTTGACTATCTTTATATTGCCCTTCTGCGGAGCATTGGGGAACTTGTCGTTGCCGTTGATTGACACATCGACAACCTTGCCTGCGTCAGAAATTGTGAACTGATAGAATGTGTTGTCGATATTGTAATACTGCGGTGCTTTTGTTTCTCTGAGGTAATATGTGCCTGCCGGGATTTCGTCAAGCTGATATGTACCCTTTGATGTTTCTGCGAGCTTGCCGTATACAGTAGCCTTATCAGACTGATATACTGTAAACTCGGCGCCGCTCAGAAGTACATCGGGATGATCTGCGTCAACCTTTGTCGTTCTGACCGAGCCTAAAGGCGTTTCATAGAATTTCGATGTAGCGTTGTTTGATACTGCTACGGTTGAATTTGCCGTTTTAAGCGTTACCGGGTGTACGTCTGTGTCAATAGCGTAATGGTCGGGAGCTGTAAGCTCCTTTACATAGTAAGTTGTGCCGTTCTTGCTCTCAATCGGAAGGAAATTGCAAGTGTACTTGCCTGTCGCACTTTCTGTGATTACAGCGTCTGTCAACGTTCCGTCTGTAGCTGATGTATATGCCTGTGCAGGAATTTCACATTCAGCGTCCGTATAAATGCCGAATGCAGCACCGCTCAGAGCAGTACCTTTTACGCTGTCAACCTTGTTGATAACGATATTCGCATACGGCTTGTTCTCGAAGTTGACGGTTGTTACAGTATCGGTCTTGACTTCAATGTCTTTGCTTTCCTCGGTAATGTAACCAACCGTTTTACCTGTCTTGACCTCTGTAACCTTATAATTACCGATACGGATATTACTGATTGTGATTGTACCCTTTGCGTCGGTAGTAAAAGTCTGATCGTAGCTCTGTCCGGTCTTGGCTGTGCCTGTAACACGGAACTGCCAACTGGAAAGAACACCGTCTGCACTGTGTTTTACAATACTTATCGTACCCGTCATTGCCTTGTTGGTGAACACTTTCTTTACAGTGCCGTTAGGAGTGATTTCAAAAGTAACGGGATCTATTGAGAAGCTGTAGCCTGTAGCGCCGCTGACCTCAGTGACCGTGTACTGCTCTCTTGCGGGAAGTCCCGTTGCAAGAATATTGTATGTGCTTGTATTAAGCTTGAGTGCCGTGCCTGTATTGTTTTCGCCTTTATAAGTATAACTGCCGTTTGAGCCTGTAAAGGTGAGATATTTGCCGTTGTGCTTGATTTTAAAAGCGACCTCGGCAAGTTTGTCATCGGGGATATTTTCTATAGCACCGTTTTCGTTCAAAAATTCCTTATCTATTTGTACAGATCCTGTTTTAAGCTGATTGTCAAGCTCTATGTCATCAAGGTCAATTACAGCATTCGGATCACCGTTGCCCAGGTCAATACGCTGGTCCCGGTTATCAACATCGTAATCCGTACCGCTGTAGGTTTCAATAACAGCTAAGTAGTACGGAGCTGTGTTGGTACCGAATGATATTGTCATCTCGCCGTTATCATTCAATTTCAGATCAGCCGCTGATGTTTTCGTTGCAGATATGCCCTTGAAAATGTAATTACCCTTCGAGCCAGTGAACTCTACATAATATCCTGACGGATTGCCTGACTGTTCCTTGCCGAGGAGACCGATAACCTTAAGATTTATCGTTACCTTTGCATACTGTGCCTTAAGCTCTGCGGCAGTCAGATTATCCTCATCTGAGAAATGCTTGCGGATAACTACGACCGGAGTAGACTTGTTTGTAAAAGATACAGTCTGTGTTTCGCCTCTTTTGGATATTGTTACGATTTTCTCCTGTGTTTTCGGGCTATATCCTGCGGCGTTATTGATCTCGGTGATAGTGTAACTGCCCATAGGAAGCTTGCTGATAACAAACTTACTATTACTGAGTTTTAAATTGTTCGCTGTAGTCTGAGTACCTGCGTACACGTATGAACCTGCACTGCCTGTGACCTTAACAAACTTGCCGTCGCTGTCCTTTACCATAAAAGTAACGTTCTTTTCAAGATTTGCGATCTGAGCAGATGTAAGAGTTGTATCGGACAGCCAGACTTTCTTTATCTGAGCTGTACCGCTGTCCTCGCTGTTCACAAACGATACGGACGCTGTTTTCCCGCTTGCGATAGTTATCGTCTGAGAAGCCTTATTTACGGTATATCCGTCCGGTGAGCCGTACTCATATACGGTATACTTGCCTGTAGGAATATCCGAAACAACGAACTTACCCGTGCCGGGATTTACATACAGCGATGTCGCTGTGGTCGTTGTTCCGGTGAATGAATATGTGCCGCTGTACTTCGTGCCGCTGACGGTGATATATTTACCGTCTGCGTTCTTGATACGGAAATATATCTGCTGATTTTTTGCGTTTGCGGATATTGCGTTACCGTTTGTATCCACCCAAGTTTTTATTACTTCGCCCGTTCCGGTATTTCTTGTATTCGTGAACGTTACCGTTCCTGTGCCGCCCGCCGTAACCTTCACCGTCTTACTAAGGTTACTGCGTGTATAGTACGGTATTCCTGCGCCGTCATTACCATACTCATAGACCGTATATGTGTCTGCGGGGAGTGATTTTACTAAAAAAGTGTTACTGCTGTTGAGCTTGAACTTAGTTACGGAACCGCTTGTAGAGTAGGTATACGAGCCTGCCTTGCCTGTAGCCTTGATTGTCGTACCCGAACTATTCTTTATCATGAAATAGATGTCGCTGTTGCTTGCCTGTGTGCTGGAGCTGTCGTTCTTGTGATCCCAAACTTTCTTGATCTGAGCTGTGCCTAAATCGGAAGTTTTAAAGTTTGCGTAAAATCTTACAGGGTCATCAATACCGTCAGCCATTGTCTGAGAATCGCCGCCGCTTGATTTCCATACAACAAGCTGTTTTCCTGTGGTACGATTTGCCTTGTATGTACAAGCCTTAGTACCGCTTATCTTGCTTGTTGTGCTGAAAGTGTAGTCATATCCGCTCTTTGTTACTGTGACACCGGGAATGTTGAATGCACTTGCCGGCATATTGCTCTTGTTATTGTCCGGCAGTGTAATACTGTACTTCTTCGTTGAAGAATTATATTTCATTGTGTGAGTAGGAGCTTTAGACTTCATTTCATTAGTAAAGCTCGGCACAATTGAATATGCCTTCATCTTGTTTAAGATGTATTCGTAGCATTTTTCAGCAGGTCTGCCTTTCAACTGTTCATAGTAAACAGTAGCAGGAGTACCCCACTTGTTCGCTTTTAAATCGCCCTTGTTATAGCCTGTTCTTAACTGCTGCTGAATTTCCCATACAATTATCTGCGTTGCAAAGGAAAAATCATCAAGATTTGTGTTAGCAACAGGAGATTTTTTAACATCACTGTTAAAGCCACACAGCAAAGCATATTTAACCATCTGCTGTATATCCCAAGGAAGCAGTTGCATATATGCGTCACTGGATTCTTTACCAACATATGAACTTCCTGTGCTGTATGACACACCGGCTTCGATGCAGATTGCCTGCTGTGTCACGCCGTTCTTGCTGACACCGAGCTTTGCGTGATTGCTCTTTACTCTTGTAGCGGTAGCAATATCGCCGTCCGCTTTGTAATAGATGAATGTGTAATTACGCTTATCACCGTATGTTCCGTTGTCTGATCCGATGTAATTTCCGAGCATAGCCGCATAGACATTATCGCCAACTCCCCATTCTGACGCAAGCGTCTGAATCGGCAGAGCGACTAATGTCATAACTGCCGCAAGGAAAAGTCCGGTCAGCTTTTTGAATTTGTTTTTCATACTGATTTCCTTTCTTGTTTGATTTTTTTGAAAATATATATAAAAAAGCAGTCCTACGGGTTGCGGACTGCTTTGGATTTTCATATTCAGTTAACTTTCAGAAAAAGAAAAAGAGCCTTGAAAAATCAAAGCTCTTTAAATATATATTCAGTTGTCACTGACGTGACGGTCCTCCTCTCAAGAAGTATATTGCATATCCTTCTATACTGTTACCGTTTTCGTCTTTTTTTAAATCCGGTATGGTTTCAATGTATACGTTAAAGTAATCACCTTTTTTCATTTGTGCTACTTTGAAATTAGCTCCTGCACAGCTTTCCACATTACGCTTAATTACTTTTTCCGGAATATCTTTTGAAATAACACCAGGGGCATTCCACGAACTATCATCCGGAGTTGAATCTTCGGCAAGTACAAGACCGTAGTTGTTGATGGCATCGTCTATAATGACCTGTCGGATTGCTTCAAGGTCGAATGGATACTCATATATCGACTTCGGCTTGCTTTCCTGCTTCTTCGTTGTTGTCTGTGAAGGCTTAGGTGCTTCAGCTTTCTTTGTGGTTGTGATTGTAGTCTGAGCTACCTTATTATCGCTTAGATAGTCACCGTGTATAAAGCTACCGTCAGAAAGTTTGAAGTAGCCTGTATCGGTCTTAGCAGTTACCGTGACTTTATCGTTCACGCTGTACAGCTTTACGGTTTCTGCGCCGAGTACGGCTTTCTTACGGCTGTAGCAGTCTGTGTTGACGTACTTTGTACCGCTTGCCTTGCTCTCCGTCCATTCGGGTGTGGGCTTAGTCGTTGCTACTGTTGTTGTCGTTGCCGGCTTTGGCTTTGCCGTTGTTACCGCTTTTGTGGTGGTAGTGGTAGTTTCAGCACTTTTTGTTTCCTGTGGCTTTGTGGTGACAGCTGTAGTGGTCTGAGCAGTAGTTGTTTCTGCTTTCGGCTCGTCAATCTTATCTATAACCGTTCCCGTTATTGCCGGAGCGGTAGTTGTGGTAACTGCCGTTTCGGGTGCAGAGGACGTTGCGTTACTATTTGCATTGTCTGCCGTGCAAGCACTGGTCAGTATTACGCTGATAAGGGTTATTGTTGCGAGTATGGTGTGGGTACGTTTACGTTTCATTTTTGGGTCCTCCTTTGTGGGATTTGGTCTGTTTCTTACTTGCCGAGAGCCTGCTTTATCTGTTCTTCAGATAAGCCCATAGCTTTGAGGTTGGCGAGGATTTCAGCTTCTTTTCTTCTTTCGCCTTCAGCTCTGCCTTCGGCTCTTGCGTGTGCCTTTTCGGTTGCTTCAATATGCAGAGCCTTTTCACGCATTTCCGCAAGCTCTCTTGTCTTTTCGTCTGCACTCATCTTGTGCAGTACAACTACTGCGTCCTGTATCTGCTTTACGCCTGTCTGCTGTAACATATCAAGTTCATCCTCCGTTTCTGCATTGATAAGTCTGAGCCATAGCTCCTGCTTGTTGTTCTTGTCGATATTCTTGCCTATTTTCTTCAGCTCGAAGTAATGAGCTGTAAACTTGTCTGTAAGCTGTTCGTTTCTGCTGTCCTCTCTCATTGAGAACGATGAATGATATTCTTCGCAGTCAAAGAGATTGAAGTTGATGATATTTATCGAAATGCACTGGTTCAGCGAGCCGTACACCTCTCCGCTTTTAAGCTGACCGCTGTACAGCTTAGACAGGTAGTAGAGCGAACGGTCCTTGTAATCGCCCTCGTCTTTAATCTGCATTTCAACGTTTATCAGTCTGCCATTGGCTTTCATACGAATATCCATACGGCTGTATTTCTCGGTTATGCTGTCCGGCATTATCTCGGAATTGAGTACAACGAGGTTTTCTATCGAATCATACGGTATACCGAGCGTATCCGATAAGTAAGCCTGTAGTAAATGCTGATTTCCCTCGTCCGTGAACAACTTCTTGAATATTATATCCAGCTTTGCCTTTACTATATTTCTTGCCATTTGTGCATCTCCTTTCGATTCAGTACTATTTCCTAAGTATATTGTAACACACTTACGGCAAAAAGTCCAGCCGACAGCGACAAAAACATTGACAAAGTATAGTATTACTTTTTGTTGCTTTCTGCCAAAAGTTACACGATTACAGCCTTTTGGGCGGGATTTCTTTTTTCTGCGGCTTATTCGAGGTGCGACACGGTGTCGCACCTATAACAACCTTGTCATTATGTTTTATTTTCCCCAAATCACTATTATCATTGCACAGCAAAATAAACACGTTGAAAAAGCCAACAATATTTTATCAAATTTATTGTCATCTTTATATTTATCTGTTTTTCTGCAAAAAGGAAAAAGCAAAATATTATTTACTATTGCTAATGCCAATAGAGTTATAGAAATCGTTCGGCTTGTTGCAGGCATAAAGAAGATGGTTATAACTATTATAATCGTCCATTCTATACTATCAACATAATCAAATCCATAATATAAATTATGAGCGTAAATTTTGTTATAAATATTCATTAGTATTTTGCACAATAAGCCGAAAATTGCAATCATTGCAACCAGTGGCATTAATATTTCTAATAACGACATTAAATTTCGTAACATCATTTTTACATTCCATCCTTAATAATGTATTTATCAGCAGAGCTACGGGAGTTGCACCCGCATACGCTTACTCTCCGATATAAAAAAGCAGTCCTACGGGTGAGGGCTGCTTTGGATTTTTACTTTTAGAAAAAGAAAAAGCGGCTGATTTCAGTCGCTTAGATCTCTCTATATATTAAAGTGTCGGGTACATTCCCTGCTCTTGAGAGTGAACGTGCTTATCGGGATTGAGTTTAGCGTTTAGCTCTTCTATCTGTTTGGCTTGCGTTTTAATTACTTCATCAAGTTCTTTATTTGCTTCCTCTAATTCAGATTTTTCTCGATACAAATCGGCAATTAGTTGATTTTTCTCTCCTAATATGTTTTTAAACAAAGTTAAATCATCAATGGCTTGTGCCCATCTGTATTCATTGCTTTGGAGTAACTGTTCTTTTTGTTTTCTCATTTCGCTCTCATTCACAATAAATGTGTATGTATTCTTTGCGTTGTCTGCAACGATATTAATGCTCTTCTTGATTTCTTCATTTAGGATTATTTTAATATTCTTGTGATCTTCCCTGAGAATTTTATTTTGTGCCGTAAGATTTGTTTCTTCGCCGTTTGTTACTCCGAGTCGGTTTGCAATTGAAAGTTCACCGTCTTTTACGCCGATTTGGCAATCCTGCAATTTAACAAGATTGTCATTTAATTTTTTGCTTTTTCTTCCGTTGCTTATACAAACGCCTATCAAACCTAATATACCCACGAATATTGTAGCAGCCGAACCGACAATTGCACCCACTAAGGAGTCCATTTTAAACACCTCGCATATCACAAAATACGTAATCCAATAAACCATATTCGGTACTAAAATTGAATAAATTACGAATTTCATATTTATACTCCTAATTATATCTTAAAATTAAAATCGTGTCAAATTATTTTAAAACATTCATTTCATTACCGTTCCTCATCGAAATAACCGAATTGCTGTGAAATAGAGATCCACCATTCTTCAGGTAATTTAGGAACTATTCCCTCATCCTCGGCAAATTTAATACATTTAAGAATGTCGAGTAATCCTATATTGAAAGTATGGACGGAATCTTTCAATTCAAATATGCACGGCTCATAACAAGCTTCGCAATTGATTTTTTCGGCATTATCGGTTAATTTTGATTTTTCTGTGTTTTTTTCTTTAGTATACATTTCTAATCTCCGTTCTAAAATAAGCGACAATAAATGTCAATTTCCAAGTGCGACACGGTGACGCACCGGACGCTCCGGTCACACTTTTACTTTCAGAGCTACAGGATTTGCACCCGTATATGCTAACGCTCCGATATAAAAAAGCAGTCCTACGGGTGCAGACTGCTCTTTGAATCTTCATTGATACTTTCTAAAATGCTGTTGCACTCTGATATTCTAGTGCTTAATCTGCTTAACGATTTTTTGATTTCTCTAATCTTCCGATTCGTGATCAAAATAATAATCAGTTCTAAAATAACGAACGATAAAAATACGCTTACAACTAAGGCTGTTAATATTGCTAATATTTCCATGTACTTGCTCACTTTCCTAAGTATTCGTTTGCACGGAGTTGTGGGAATTGCACCCGCATACGCTTACGCTCCGATATAAAAAAATTGCCGCCGTAAGCGACAATTTAACTTTTATTTCAAATCTTTACCGTCATTGTATTGCTTTATCCAATGTTCTTTTAATACGCAAAGAATCATTGCAATAGCATTTATCACCAATTTTACCCCGATTTCAACCAACACATTAAGCTATAACTAATCGCCATTACTATAAGCATTATTATTTTATCACAGAGATTTT
>ERZ894217.857-NODE-857-length-14724-cov-6.878587_pt1 | contig 14724 bp, 14 predicted proteins | sample MGYA00380291_ERZ894217 | MGnify/ENA primary metagenome ERZ894217 (study PRJEB32331, sample SAMN06328480) | human gut metagenome | biome: human gut microbiome; feature: stool | host: Homo sapiens | collected 2013-07-05 ...
TTCGCAATTGAAGCAGGGGACTTACTTGATTTGATTAAATAAAAATTTACAACCACCCATCCAGTGTGATAAAATGTGAAAGAATTATGATAAAAAATGTCGAAAACAGGAAAATTTCAATGAATCATAGAAGAGAGGAAGTACAAATGATCACTGTAAAAACTTATCGAGGACATATTCGCAACTGGAAGGAACTCTGTGCAGAGCTGGAGATTGATCCGGCACTGCCAAGAGAAGAAAAAGAGCAGGAAATTCTGGTAAAAGCATACCAGAAATGGGGAGGCGAGATGGCAGACCATATCTATGGTATGTTTGCTTTTGCCCTGTGGGATGAAGAGGAGAAAAAGCTGTTCTGCTTAAGAGATCAGTTTGGAACAAAACCGTTCTATTATTACCAGACAGAAGACGGTGAACTTCTGTACGGCACCATGATCCGTGACATCATCGGACAGCCGGGATTTAAAAAAGAGCTGAATGAAGAGATGCTCCAGATCTATATGAGCCTGACCTATGGTGCCGGTGAGGATACCTTTTTCAAAGGTCTGAAAAAGCTTCTGCCGGGACGTTATCTGATCTGGAAGGATGGAAAAGTGGAAATTCACAGATACTGGACTCCAAAGTTTCAGCCGGACGAGAACAAATCTCTGGAAGACTGGGCAGATGAGATCCATTCTACGCTGAAATCCATCATGCCGGAAGTAAAGACAGAGGACGAAACCGTAGAATCTTTCCTGTCAAGTGGGGTGGATTCTTCCTATGTACTGGCAATGTCAGATGCAAAGATGTCCGATTCCTGCGGTTATGATGAAGAACGATTTGATGAGTCACGTCTTGCAAAAAAGACAGCGGAACTTCTCGGAAGAGAACATTCTGTCTGCAAGATCACACCACAGCAGTATTTTGATATCGTACCATATGTTATGTACAATATGGAACAGCCGCTTGGAGATGCATCTGCGATCGTATTTACCATTGCCTGCAATGCAACCGCAGAACACACGAAGATTTGCTATTCCGGAGAAGGTGCGGATGAATTCTTCGGTGGTTACAATATGTACCGCAATGCAGAACGTTACGGTGAAAATCTGAAGACATTTTATGTCGGCAATACAAACATCATGAAGGAAGATGAAAAGAAGAAAATCCTCAAACACTACAATCCGGAAGTTCTTCCGATCAATCTTACGCATGAAATCTACAAAGAGACGGAAGGTCTTGATCCGCTTACAAAAATGTCCGATGTTGATATTCAGATCTGGCTGGAAGGCGATATCTATCTGAATGTAGATAAGATGAGTACCGCAGCAGGGCTGGAGATCCGTATGCCGCTTACAGACCGCCGGATCTTTGATATTGCATCAAGAATGCCGTCCCGTTTTAAAGTCAACGAAGAGCAGAACAAAGTGGCATTCCGTACCGCAGCAGCAAAAGTACTCCCGGAAGAGATCGCATTCCGTAAGAAACTGGGATTCATTGTGCCGATTCGTATCTGGATGGCCGATGCAAGATACAATCAGGATGTACAGCGTCTGTTCCACAGTGAGATCGCAGAGAAATTCTTTGATGTAGATGCGATCAACGAGATTTTCGATGACTATGTAGGAGGCAATTCCGATAACTGGAGAAAAGTATGGACGATTTATACCTTCCTTGTATGGTATGAAGAATATTTTGTAAAAAGATAATTCTTAAATAACATTTTTCCCCCTGTCTTCTGGTAAAAGCAGAAATGATAAGCTGGTTTTATCAGAAAAAGAAAGACCTGTATTAAATGGAAAAACTCCATGAAATACAGGTCTTTTGACTCTGGCATCCTATTGTGTTTTCAGGATTTTGTTTTTTACATTCTTTTACTTCATAGAAGCTACTTTATCGAACTCATCCTGAACTTCTCTGGAAGGAGCCGGTGTCAGGAGACTTACGATTACGTTTACTGCAAGACCAAGAAGGAATGCAGGAAGCAGTTCGTAAATACCAAGTGCACCGCCCATCGGACGGATCAGGAATTTCCATACAAATACCATAACGCCGCCGCTGACCATTCCGCAGAGAGCACCCTGGAATGTGGAGCGTTTCCAGAACAGTGCCAGCAGAACAAGCGGTCCAAAGGAAGCACCAAAGCCTGCCCATGCAAAGGATACGATCTGGAAAACAGAACTGTCCGGGTTACGTGCGATAAATACACCGATCAGTGCGATAACAAGAACGGTGATACGTGCGATCAGCATACCGGTCTTTTCGCTCATGTCTTTCATAAATACTTCTTTCAGAATGTTCTGAGAAGCACTAGAAGAAGCAGCGAGCAGCTGAGAGTCCGCAGTTGACATGGTAGCTGCCAGGATACCGGCGAGGATCAGCCCGGCAATGATCGTTGCCAGAACACCATGTTTGGAGATCAGATCTGCAACAACCAGAATGATGGTTTCCGGATCTTTTAAAGTCGGCAGGACACCGGCTTTTGTCATAGCATTTCCAATCACACCGATAAATACGGAAACAGCCATGGAGATCACAACCCAGACGGTTGCAACTCTTCTGGAGAGTTTCAGTTTGTTTGCATCACCGATCGCCATAAAACGAAGCAGTACATGAGGCATACCAAAATATCCAAGTCCCCATGCCAATGTAGAGAAAATTTTCAGCAGGCTGTAAGGAGAAGCTGTTCCGGTAGCGACATCGTGCGTGTGCGTCAGGCTGAAGTATCCGGCCATGGATTTTGCATTGTCCATAACGGCACTGAAACTGCCGACTTTGCTGATACCAAAACCAAATACAACAACGATCGCGATCGTCATAACAATACTCTGGACAAAGTCTGTCGTACTTGCTGCGAGGAATCCGCCCAGTGTGGTGTAAGCTACGATAACGATTGCACTGATCAGCATTGCCGGCAGATAATCCATTCCGAACAGGTTTGCAAACAGCTTGCCGCAGGCTGCAAATCCGGAAGCCGTATAAGGTACAAAGAAAATGATGATCAGCAGTGCTGCGATTACGGAAAGAATACGTTTGTTATCTCTGTAACGGTTGGAAAAGAACAGAGGCAGTGTCGTAGAGTTTCCGCAGACATGCGTATAATTACGGAGTCTCTTGGCAACAACAAGCCAGTTTACATAAGTTCCGATTGCCAGTCCGATTGCAGTCCACGCTGCATCAGCCGTACCGGACAGGTAAGCAACGCCAGGCAGTCCCATCAGCAGCCAGCTGCTCATGTCAGAGGCCTCGGCACTCATGGCGGTGACGAGCGGTCCCAGTGTACGTCCGCCGAGATAGAAGTCATCTGTGGTCTGATTCTGTTTTGCCAGAACCGCACCGATACCTACCATCGCAGCCAGGTAGACCAGGATTGTGATCAACATTAGAATCTGTGTTACATCCATTTTAAATCCTCCCTAAGTTTCTGCAGTTTGATGTTGTCATTCACATATGCGGAAAATGAAACATCCGGTTTATGATTAACGTTCCGTACGGAAGAGCAGTCGAAGCAGTCTTTGTACGGATTGTTTGTCAGTTGAGACTTTAACACAGTGCAGTGTCAGCGACTCAAAATGACACTATAAACCAAATATTAACATAATTTAGGCGAGGCTACAATAATAAAATACTAAAAACCTGTTATAAAAAGCCCGATATTTAAAAAAGTTACGGTCAGAGCGGTAATCCACAGAACGATATTCAGGCGTCTACTGTTTGCATATCTGCCCATTACCCTTTTAGAAGAAGTCAGACAGATCTGTGTGAAGATCGTAATCGGGAGTTGAACGGCAAGTAGCATCTGTGAATAGATGAGTCCCTGGAACGGCGAAGAAATAAACAAAATGATCACGGCAGCCGGAACCATTGTCACCAGAATCCCCAGTTTTGTTTCTTTACCGGAAGTATCATAAGGCTTGTTAAAAATACCGGAAAAAATCGTACCGCCTGCCATTCCGGCTGTGATGCTTGAAGAAATCCCGGAGAGCAGCAGAGCGACTGCAAAGACCAGTGATGCCATATTCCCAAGCAGAGGAGCGAGCATAGAACCGGTGACTGCAAGATCGTCAACAGTCGTTCCATTTCCATTCTGATAAAAACTTGCTGCCGCCATCAGGATCATGGCACTGTTGATCGCCCAGCCAATGATCATGGAAAATAGCGTGTCACGGAATTCATATTTCAGCTGCTTTTGAATTACAGCATCATCCGCAAGAGACCACTGGCGGCTCTGAATGATTTCAGAATGCAGAAACAGATTGTGCGGCATCACAACCGCACCGAGCACACTCATGATGACCGGCATGGAATGGGCAGGAAACGAAGGCTTTACCCAGCCGATGGCAGCCTGTTTCCAGTCGATTCCTGCGATGCAGATCTCAAATAAAAATGAAAATCCGATCAGCGAGACAAAAAGAATGATCAATTTTTCAATCCGCCGGTAGGCATTGGTAAACGTACAGAACAAAACGATCACGAGAATCAGCAGACTGCCTGGTTTGATCGGGATTGAAAAAAGCATCTGCAGAGCGATTGCACCGCCCAGGATTTCCGCCATAGCTGTGGCAATCGAAGCAAGCATTGCCGTAGACAGAATGATGTTCTTGAGAATTCGGTTGATGTATGTGCTGGCAGCCTCCGAAAGACAAAGTCCGGTAACAATGCCGAGATGGGCGGCATTATGTTGCAGAAGGATCAGCATGATCGTGGAGAGCGTGACCATCCACAGAAGCTGATAGCCATACCCAGAACCGGCGGCAATGTTCGAAGCCCAGTTCCCGGGATCGATAAAACCGACCGTGACCAGAAGTCCCGGACCAATGTACTTAAGAAAATTTAGTGGCTGCTTTTTGTGTTTCTGTATCATAAAATACTTCCCCTTTTCCACTTCTTTAAAAGAATATGCCCATTTTTGCAGAACAGTGAGCAGATTCCCTCAGAATCTTGTTGCAGGTATCATATAGCAGTACCTGTAGTTTTATGAAGTTAGTTATAACTAACTCTGTGCATTTATTATATGCAGAGAAACGGAAGCTTGTCAAAAGAATATTCGCTTGTTGCGAAAAATAGACGAAAACCGTATAATTATCAGGTAGATAATTTAAATGAAATTTTCCGGACGGAGCCTTAAATGTTATGAGCAAGTAGCAAAGCGGATTGCGAATATCCGCTTGACAATATATAGAATGAAAAGGAAGGAAAACAAAAAATATGGTTACAGGGGAATTAAAAAATAAAGTAGACGGTTTATGGGAAATTTTCTGGACAGGCGGACTGACAAATCCGCTCGATGTGATCGAACAGATGACCTATCTTATGTTTATCCGCGATCTGGATGATTCGGATAACGTACATATGAAAGAAAGCATTATGCTTGGTCTGCCATATAAAAGCATATTTGAAGAAAACGTAACAATCGGAGACAGAAAAGTTCCGGGGAATCAGCTCAAGTGGAGTGTATTTCACGATTTTCCGGCTCAGAAAATGTATGCAAATATGCAGGAAAATGTGTTCCCGTTTATCAAAAATCTTCATGGAGATAAAGAGAGTGCCTATGCAAAATATATGGGAGATGCGATCTTTAAAGTGCCGACACCGGTCATGCTGGATAAGATCGTGACCGCCATGGATGAAATCTACGAAAAAATGGAGCAGTTAAGAAGTGAAGATGTCCGGGGAGATATTTACGAGTATCTGCTTTCAAAACTGGCAACTGCCGGTGTAAACGGACAGTTCCGTACACCGCGTCATATCATAAAAATGATGGTAGAAATGATGGATCCAAAAGCCGATGACCTGATCTGCGACCCGGCCTGCGGTACCTCCGGATTTCTGGTAGAGTCCAGTGAATATCTGCGAAAAAAGAAAAAAGCAGAAGTTCTGTTTAATGTAAAAAACAAGGAACACTATATGAATCATATGTTCCACGGCTACGATATGGACAGAACGATGCTGCGTATCGGAGCAATGAACATGATGACACACGGTGTCAGCAATCCGAATATCGAATATCGAGACAGTCTTTCCGACCAGAACGAAGATAAAGAAAAATACAGCCTGATCCTGGAAAATCCACCATTCAAAGGAAGCCTGGATTATGATATTGTATCGGCAGATCTTCTGAAAGTCTGCAAAACCAAAAAGACAGAACTTCTTTTCCTGACACTGTTTGTAAGAATGTTAAAAACAGGCGGAAGATGTGCGTGCATCGTACCGGATGGCGTACTTTTCGGTTCGTCCAAAGCCCATAAAGATATCCGGAAAGCAATCGTGGAAGAACAGCGACTGGAAGCAGTGATTTCCATGCCGTCCGGTGTGTTCAAACCATATGCCGGAGTTTCTACAGCGATCCTGATCTTTACGAAAACCGGGCATGGCGGAACAGACAAAGTGTGGTTCTATGATATGAAAGCAGATGGACGCAGCCTGGATGACAAACGTTCTGAAGTCAAAGAAAACGATATTCCGGATATCATCGCAAGATTTAAAAATCTGGAAGCAGAAAATGACCGTAAACGAACTGACCAGTCATTTTTTATAGAAAAACAGGAAATCGTAGACAATGCCTATGACCTTTCCATCAACAAATACAAAGAAATAGAATACATTCCGGTAGAATATCCGCCAACATCTGAGATTATGGCAAATTTACGGGCACTGGAAAAAGAAGTACAGGAGAGCATGGCAGAACTTGAAAAAATGTTAGGAGATGAGATGGCATGAAAATAGAACATATCGCAATGTATGTAAAAGATCTCGAAAAAACAAAAACATTTTTTGAAACCTATCTGAATGCCAGAGCAAACGCTGGTTATCACAATCCGAAAACAGACTTTCGCTCTTACTTCCTTTCCTTTGACGATGGGGCAAGACTGGAAATTATGAATAAGCCGCAGATGCAGGATTCTCCGAAAGCCCTGACACAGACCGGATATATTCACATTGCATTCAGCGTCGGAAGCAAAGAAAAAGTAGATGAGTTGACAGCAAAATTAAAAGAAGATGGCTATGAAATCATCAGCGGTCCACGGATAACCGGAGACGGATATTACGAGAGTTGCGTAGTGGGAATCGAAGGCAACCAGATCGAGATTACTGTGTAGCAAAGTGATTTTCACGCTCCACACAGCTAAAATATAGAATATCAACAGAGCAAATCCCACGAGTGTAAAATTAACTTTGTGGGTTTTGCTCAATCCATTTTTGAATGGTTTTTAAATCAATTTTTAAAGCAGTAGCAATTTGCTCAACAGACAAGCCAAGATCAACTAAGGAAAGAGCATCTTCCCTTTTAATATTTTCGGTAGCTGTTTTGATACCATCAGCTACCCCAGCCTCATATTCCGCCTTACGGAGTTTGCGTTCTTCCAGTTCTTTATCATATTCAAATATACTCATGGAGATCACCTCTGCTTTGTTTGCACGAAGAAAGTCGGAAAGAATGTTGTCATGTATACATTCATTGACAGCCAGTTCAACCGCTTCGTTTAATTCAAAATCTTTCGTGTATTTGCGTACAAGATTTACATATTGTGCATATTCCTTTAAAGTTTGGCATTGTTCCATCAGTTCTTTATTATGTCCCTCATTGATATTCAGTGTCAGAACTTCCAGTTCCAGCTTTGGATCACCGGATTGGTTTTCGAAAGCTTCGGATAAATGGTTTACCCAGTAGTCCTTTTTCTTTTCCAGACCATTGTAAAATACAATAAATTGCGGTGCCGGTATTTTCTGTAATACAGAAGAATAGAGAGATTTGTGATCTACTAATTTCTGGTATTCACTGGAAATATAGAATAAATCACGCAGCGGCATATTTGGATTGTAAGTAGACTGATGTTCATATAGAAATAAATCAGTATCAACGATAAAAGCCAGGTCATTTTTTATACCCATATAAATGGCATTTTCCAGTGTTACAATCTCAAGTTTATCCGGATCATCATAATGCGAACCGCTGATTGCGTTATAAAGTGACAATAAATTTTTTCTGTCAGAGAACAGCATACGGAATACAGTGTCTTTGTACATCCGGTTTGCTTTTAGTGTTTCATTTTGCACCATAGAAATACCTCCCTTGGCAGGAGTGTACAAAAGTGCGGTGGATATGCAGTCTGCTAATCGGTCAACATTTGAAACTCCTGCTTTTTATTAATTTGAAAGAAAAGCATGAATTTTCGAAATGTGAAATAGATTAATAGACGGCATGATGCCAAGAACGTTAAGAAAATATGCTTTGCCACTATACTAACATATAACTCTTTTTAAATCAATAGAAAATAAAAAATATTAAAAAGACAACATAAATAATAAGCAACTGCAACAAATCAAAGGAAACGACTTGCACAAGGCATTGAAAAATGTTATTCTGGAATAAAGTATGCACATGGAAACAAGAAACAGTAAAACCGAGATGCCTTTATTTAAGGTAAAGGGCGAGAAATTCATATTTGCAGTGCAGATGAAACTGCAAGGTAAATGCAGGGTTGTAGGAGAAAATAGGATGGAAAAAATTAAATTAACGGATATATGCAATCCTAAGCAGTGGAAAACTATTCCGACAAGCGAATTACTCGAGGATGGTTATCCTGTTTATGGTGCAAATGGAATAATTGGGTATTATAGTGAATTTAATCATAAGAACCCAGTTATTACAGTTACCTGTAGAGGAGCAACCTGTGGAACAATAAATATAACGGTTCCTAAATCTTATGTAACAGGAAATGCAATGTGTTTAGATGATGTGAGAAGTGATATATATATGGAATATTTATATTACTGTCTTAAACATTACAATTTTAATAATGTGATTAGCGGTTCGGCACAACCGCAAATTACAAGACAAGGCATGGAAAAAATTTATGTTACTATCGGGTCTCATAATGAACAAATGGATATAGTTGATAAACTCAAGAAAGTTGAAAATGTGATTGGCTTAAAAAAACAAGAGTTAAAGCAACTGGACACTTTTGTCAAATCCCGATTTGTAGAATTGTTTGGAGATCCATATGTTAATCCTTTGAAATGGAAAAGATTAAAAATAAAAGATGCTGTTACAATTGAGCCACAAAATGGATTATATAAACCACAATCAGATTATGTTGCAGATGGAACAGGGACTCCAATTTTGAGAATAGATGGATTTTATAACGGAAGGGTTACTGACTTTGGCTCATTAAAAAGATTAAAATGTTCTGGAATGGAGCAGCAAAGATATCTGCTTTTGGAAGATGATATTGTTATTAATCGAGTGAATAGTATTGAATATTTAGGAAAATGTGCACATATAAAAGGTCTTCTGGAAGATACTGTGTATGAATCTAATATGATGAGAATGCATTTTGACCCGGAACACTATAATCCAGTATACATTTGTAAATTGTTATGTAGTCAGTATATATATGATCAGATTGTTAACCATGCAAAAAAAGCAGTTAATCAAGCAAGCATTAATCAGAAAGATGTATTAGATTTTAATATATATCAGCCACCACTTGAGTTACAAAACCAATTTGCAGACTTTGTTGTATCCGTTGACAAATCAAAATCTAAGATTCAAAAATCCTTAGAAGAGACGCAGTTATTATTTGACAGTCTGATGCAAAAGTATTTTGGATGAAAAGGGTGATGAAATGGCAAAAATGACAGTATATCACGGTGGATATATGGCAGTGGAACATCCGGAAATCCGAAAGGGACGTAACACGAAGGATTTTGGGACAGGTTTTTATTGCACAATTATTAAAGAACAGGCTCAGAGATGGGCAAAACGTTATGATACTAAGATTGTTTCTATTTATGATGTGCGTTTAGATTCTTCGTTAAAAATCAAAGATTTCCGGGAAATGACAGATGAATGGTTGGATTTTATCATTGACTGTCGAGCAGGAAAAACACATGATTATGATATTGTGATCGGAGCGATGGCAGATGATCAGATTTACAATTATATTTCTGATTATATGGATGGCTCGATCACGAGAGAGCAGTTCTGGGTGCTGGCAAAGTTTAAATATCCGACACATCAGATAAACTTTTGCTCTAAAGAAGCACTGAAATGTCTGGAATACAGGGGATTTGAGGTGGTTAAGTGATGGAAAATGGAAGAGAAGCCAGAAAGGATAATGATTTATTTTTTACCTGTGCATTGATTGATTATATTGCAAGAAAAACGAAAAATACCAGGGCAGATGTCGTTAATGCATTAGGAAAAAAGCGTCTGGATAAGATTTACGATCTGGCGGATATTTACCATAGTGATAACATTGATCGGGTAAGCGAAGATTTTATCAAAGAAGCCCAGATTAAACAGGGAAATTTTGATAATGTCGGAGAATGTCAGTATGCAATTCCTACACACTGGGACATCGGAAAAGTCTATAAACGCCTTATTAAGCAGGTTTCAAAAAAAGAGAAAATAGAAGTAATTGACGCATTGATTAGAGTTTATAATTCTTTTCTGAGCGAGAAAATAGATGATTATAACAGTAGTGTTTATTATGAAAATCCATCATATCTTTTCGAATGTTACGAGGAAAATAAGATTCTTTAGGGGAAACGGTTAGATTTTGTCAAAACAAGAGTTGCAGACTCTTATACTAACTGTTATAATTAAGAACTAGGTGTTGTCATAACGGTAGGCGGTTAGTCCTTCAGCAGAGGGACTGTGACCCTCTGATTACATAGAAACCTGAAAGGGAATCCACTGGAAAGGAGGGCTAAGCCAATGAGTATTTTAGACTTTATTGCAGTGATTAGCTTCGGCTTAACCTGCTTTAGTGTTGGGTACACATTAGGTAAAGATAATCATAAATCACAAAAATAGCCGCCCTGTCTGAGAAACTAAGCGACTATTTTTGAGTATTAGTTAATAAATCGGATTAACCGTCTATCGGCAACACCTTTTTTCTATAGCTATACTATCATGTGTTAATGAAAATGTCAAAAATTTTCTTGATTTTGTTTTCTTTTATGTTTTCTCAAAATTATTTTAATCCAAAGATTATAGAATTGCAATATACAAGATTCTTCGGACAAAATCTGTTATACTTTCTGCAAAAACAGGAGTGCAGAAAAATGGAAAATCAGATTTATAATATTTTAAACGACATGGCGGAATTTTTAAATGTAATGCAGATGAAAAAGCTTCAGAAAGTACTGATTTATCACTTGAATGAAGCGAAACAGGTACAGGAAGAGATTTCAAATGAGAAATATCTGGAAATGTTTTTGACGGCAAAACAGATTGAGGGGTGTTCAGACAGGACAATTCAATATTATCGTGTAACGATTGAGCATATGCTGAAAAGAATCACGATACCACTGCGTCAGATTGCAACGGAGGATATTCGCCAATATTTGATTGATTATCAGCAAATCAACAACTGTGGAAAGGTGACAATAGACAATATTCGTCGCAATTTATCCAGTTTTTTTTCCTGGCTGGAGGAAGAGGATCATATTTTAAAAAGTCCGGTGAAACGTATTCACAAAATCAAGACGAAAACAGTGGTAAAAGAAGTGATTTCCGATGAGAGTATTGAGATTTTGCGTGATAATTGCAAGGAAAAGCGTGATCTTGCTATTATAGATTTACTTTTTTCAACTGGAATGAGAGTTGGTGAACTGGTAAATCTTGATATTGCAGATATTGATTTCAATGAAAGAGAATGTATTGTATACGGAAAAGGTGATAAAGAACGCAGGGTTTATTTTGATGCAAGAGCAAAACTGCATTTGCAGAATTATTTAAAATGCCGGACTGACGATAATCCGGCACTATTTGTGACGCTCAATGATCCACATAAACGCCTGAAAATCAGTGGAGTGGAAATACGATTGAGACAATTAGGGCGAGAATTAAAATTAGAGAGAATCCATCCGCATAAATTCCGTCGAACTATGGCAACACGAGCTATAGATAAAGGGATGCCGATTGAACAAGTACAGAAATTACTGGGACATCAGCAAATTGATACTACGATGCAGTATGCAATGGTCAATCAAAGCAATGTAAAAACATCCCATAGACGCTTCATAGCCTGAGCAAATTTTACGCTGTTCATATTTGTGGGAGAAATATAAAAAATTTGGTGGTAAAAAGTTAGAAGAAACAGCGAGGAATGGAAAATGAAGGTGAGATTGGGAGATTATATACAAGAGTACTCAGTTAAAAATAAGGATGATGAAAATATTTCGGTTTATAGTGTTACAAATACAAAAGGATTTTGCAAAGATTATTTCGGGAAAGAGGTAGCAAGTAAGGATAAAACTACTTATAAAATAGTTCCATATGGATATTTTGCGTATAATCCTTCACGAATTAATGTTGGATCAGTAGATTGGCAAAGAAAAGAGAAAAAAGTTATAGTAAGTCCATTGTATAATGTTTTTTCGGTATCACCGAATTTGGAGCGACAGTACTTATACTATTATTTGAAAAGTGATTTTGTTTTACAGCGTATAAAAGCCGTGGCAACTGGAAGTGTACGCGATAATTTAAAACTTTCAATGCTATATGAATTTCCAATTGAATTACCAAAACTTGAAAATCAAAGAAAAATTGTAAAAATTCTTGATAAAGTAAGTGATGTTATTGAAAAAAAAGAACAGGAATTAGAACAACTGGAGACCCTTGTCAAATCCCGATTTGTCGAATTATTTGGTGATCCGATAAAGAATCCAAAAGGATGGGAAGTTGTAAAATTGTCGGAATGTCTGGAAAGAATTGATAATGGAAAAAGCTTTACATGTGATAGTAATGCACGAGAAGGCGTATTTCCGGCAATTCTTAAGTTAAGTGCTGCAACATATGGGGATTACAGACCCTATGAAAATAAAGCTCTCTTGGATGAGAAGCAGTTTGTGGAATCTGTCGAAGTACATAGAGGAGATTTGCTTTTTACAAGAAAGAATACACCTGATCTTGTTGGAATGGCAGCCTATGTTTTCGAAACACCAGAAAAACTTATGATGCCAGATTTGATATTTCGCTTAGTCACAAACGAGCGAATGACGCCCACATTCCTGTGGCAATTAATCAATAATAGAGAGTTTAGGCCGGCTATTCAAGGTATCTCTGGTGGATCAGCGAAATCTATGTCAAACATATCTAAGGAACGTTTGAAGAACATAGAGGTTATCTGTCCACCGATTTCTGAGCAGAAGAAACTTGAAGGAGTATTGGAACAAGTTGACAAATCAAAATAATACAAAGTTTGCTCATATGTTCATACGATAAAAAATGCAATATAATATGTAAATATATAAAAATTCACACAATAAAAGTAACGTTTTGCAAAATAAAGCAACAAATAGCTTGAAAGAAAAGAGAAGGATTGATATAATGCACATGGGTATTAATACCCAAGGTGCTACTTCACAATTGACGTGAATGGCGGTTTGCTTTTTACGGAGAGTTTATAGCTTCGATTACATAAATTACTTAATCAGAAAATATGTATGGAGGAACTCGCTTATGCTAACAATCGGTGACTTGATTGCAGTAATTAGTCTCTGCTTAACCAGTTTTGGTCTTGGCTATACGATTGGTGCGAATAGCAATAAGACCGAAAAAAAATAACCGCCCCAGTCTGCAAACTAAGCGGTTATTTTTAACCTAATAAACATCAGGCGAACCGTCATGGTAGCACCTTTTTGTATTTAAATATGAACTGTCTGTATCATAGCACAAAACGACTTTTGTGTCAAATTATCAGCAGAATCTTAAGCGGCTATTATAAGCGATTCATCAGATCTTTCTGATTACAACAGATGTCCCGTTTGCAATGACTCCGATTACATTATTGGAAAATATATTGTAGTCAATGTCAATGCCAATGACTGCATTTCCACCCAATGCAGCTGATTTTTTGATCAGTTTATCCATGGCAGCGTGCCTTGCTGTCTCGAGCTTTTCCTCGAATATCCCGGACTGCACGCCAAAGAAATCAGCAAACGAAGAAGTAAATTCTGAAAGAAATCCGGTGCCAAGAACTACTTCGCCGGCGACAATCCCCAGGTAAGATACGATTTCATAACCTTCAAACTGAAATCCGGTTGTTACCATGTGGTGTTTTTCGCGATAATCCAGATCTTTTTTTTCGTTTTCTGCCCGTTGTATTTCTTCCTTTTTTGCACGACTGTACCATAATTTTTCATCATAATCCGGATTGCCATATCGATAACCTGCACGCATCGCTTCGATGATCTGAGGCAATTCTGTTGGATCGATCTGGCTTAGCTCTTCATCTGATAACAGTTGAACCATTTCATTTCCACAATAATCGCAGTTTTCTGCAAGATGATTGGTTTCTCTGCAATTTCCGCAGTGTTTGCAGCATAAAATCATAAGCGTTCCTCCTTTAGCGTATGTATTTTCAAAACGGTAAGCTCTTAAGTTAAATACCATTATAATAGGAATCTGCCATCTGTACAATGTTTTTCTTTTGTGAACAGGAACTGAACCTGTCCTTTTTTGTGAAATATGTGTTTTCAGGCTGAATTTACGGGATTTGTCGGATTCCTTTCATAACTTTCTTGTGAGAAAAACCACTTCGTGTTAAAATATCAGAAGACATTTCACGAAAATACAACAAGAGGGGGTGGCGGCGTGACGAACTTTGATTTCCTGAAGGATATTCCGCAGTTTGCAGCGTTTGCGGATGTTGCGGTGGCGGCGGAAAAGATCCTGATGATCGACCCGGAGGCGAGGGTGATGAACCTGTCTCTTTATACACATCTGACGCTGCC
>ERZ894217.862-NODE-862-length-14654-cov-9.473731_pt1 | contig 14654 bp, 9 predicted proteins | sample MGYA00380291_ERZ894217 | MGnify/ENA primary metagenome ERZ894217 (study PRJEB32331, sample SAMN06328480) | human gut metagenome | biome: human gut microbiome; feature: stool | host: Homo sapiens | collected 2013-07-05 ...
GCACCCGCTACCGAGGCAAAGACCGCCAGCGACCTCAACGGCAAGCGCGTGCTCGTGCTCTGCCAGGGCGGCGGAACCTCGGGTCTGCTCGCCAACGCGCTGGCCAAGGCCGCCAAGGAGCGCGGCATCAATCTTGAGACCGCTGCCGAGGCCTATGGCAACCACGTCGACATGCTCCCCGACTTCGACCTGGTCGTCCTGGCCCCGCAGGCTGCCAGCTACCTGGCCGACCTGCAGAAAGACTGCGAGCGCGTGGGTAACAAGTGCGTCGCCTGCCGCGGTAAGCAGTACATCGAGCTCTCCCAGAACGGCGACAAGTCTCTCGCCTTCGTCTCCGAACAACTTTCGAAGTAAGTAACGCTCAGGGCCAGCCGACCATCCAAGACCGGCTGGCCCTTCGATTTAGACGATTGGATCATCATGTCCGTTAACCCTGCTAGCGTCACCAACCCGCCTGCGCAGTTTCCCGAGGACTTTGTCTTTGGCGGCGCCACTGCTGCCTACCAAGTAGAGGGCGAGACCCGCACTCACGGTAAGGGCAAGGTTGCCTGGGACGACTTCTTGGAGGCCCAGGGCCGTTTCTCCCCCGATCCCGCTTCGGACTTCTACAACCAGTACCCCGTCGATCTGGAACTGTGCGAGGAGTTTGGCATCAACGGCATTCGCCTCTCTATCGCCTGGAGCCGCATCTTCCCCAACGGTATCGGTGAGATTAACCCCGAGGGTGTCCAGTTCTATCACGATCTCTTCGCCGAATGCCACAAGCACCACGTTGAGCCGTTTGTCACGCTGCATCACTTCGATACGCCGCTTCCCCTCTTTGAGAAGGGCGACTTCCTCAACCGCGAGACCATCGACGCCTTTGTGGACTTTGCCACCTTCTGCTTTAAGGAGTACGCCGACGAGGTGACCTACTGGTTCACCTTTAACGAGATCTGGGCCGATGCCTCCAACACCTACATCGAGGGCACCTTCCCCGGTGGCGTCAAGGCGCATCTGGCCGAGGCCTTCCAGTGCGAGCACAACATGATGCTCGCCCACGCCAAGGCAGTACTGGCCTTCCACAACGGCGGTTTTAAGGGCAAGATCGGCGTCATTCAGTCGCTGGAGTTTAAGTATCCGCTCAACGAGAACGACCCCGCCGACATCAAAGCCGCCAACAACGAGCACGTGCTGCAAAACCAGTTCTTGCTCGACGCCACCTTCCGCGGCGACTACGCGCCCGACACCCTCGAGTGCGCCAACCGCCTGGCCGCCGTCTCGGGCGGTACCATCGAGATCCTAGACGAGGATCTGGAAATCATGCGCGAGGCCGCCCTCTACAACGACTACCTGGGCGTTAACAACTACCAGTGCCGTTTCTTGAAGGCTTACGATGGCGAGAACGACCTGCACCACAACGGTACGGGCGAGAAGGGCACCGGCCGCTGGCGCGTCAAGGGCATTGGCGAGCACGTGAACAAGCCCGGCATCCCCACCACTGACTGGGACTGGATTATCTATCCCGAGGGTCTGTTCGATCTGCTCGTCTACATTAAGCAGCGCTACCCCAACTACAAGCAGATCTTCATCACCGAAAACGGCATGGGCTACAAGGACCCCTACAAGGACGGTTTTGTGGACGACCAGCCGCGCATCGACTACATCGAGCAGCACCTGCGCTGGCTGCTTAAGGCCATGGAGGTGGGTGTCAACGTGGGCGGCTACTTCCTGTGGAGCCTGCAGGATCAGTTCTCCTGGACCAATGGCTACAACAAGCGTTACGGCTTCTTCTACGTTGACTTTGAAACCCAGAAGCGCACACCCAAGGCAAGCGCATACTGGTATAAGCACGTGGCGCAGACCCGTCGTCTGGACTAGTGACTGGCGGGGTTGCCCGCTCACATAACCTGTCCCCATTTCTCGGCCGGGGGCGGCACGTCACACGACGCGCCGCCCCCGGCCTTTTTGTGCAGGTCGGAAGCCGTTTGTCTCGATCTGTAACATCTAGCCGAGTTTTTGGGTCCTAGCTGTTACAGATCGAGACAAACAGAACGCCCGAGCAGAAATATCTAAATCTGTAACATCTAGCCGAGTATTTCGGCTCCAGCTGTTACAGATTGAGATGAACAGGCCGAGCACGTCTACGCCCGCAGGTCTTTCACGCTGGAGCGCTCGACCAACACGCCCGAGACGAGCGTACGGCTTCTGGAGCTCGGGGCTTCCAGACCTGCGACGACCTCATTAAGCGCACGGACGCCCAGCTCACGATGGCGAAACTTTACCGACGTCAGAATCGAATTGGGTATCGTCTTGTAAAGCTCGTCATCAAAGCCAATCACGGACACATCATCGGGCACACTGAGCCCCCTGTCACGTAGAGCCATCATCACGCCGTTTGCCATGCAGTCGTTAGCAGCGAGGACCGCCGTGCAATCGGGTTTATCGGCAAGCACAAGGCCCGCGGCATAGCCACTATCCGCATTCCAATCACCCTGCAGCGGCTCGGGCGGCTCGATACCACGCGCCTCGAGTGCCGCACGCCAACCTTTCATACGGCACTGGCTCGACAGCGACTCTTTCTTACCAGAGACGAAGTACACGTTCTTGTGACCATGATCCAAGAAGTACTCGCACGCCATGCGCGCGCCGCCCTCTTGGTCATCGCTGACGGTAGAGCAGGTAGGATGCTCCATCGACGTAATAATCACCGTCTTGAGGTCCTTCGGCGCCTTAAAGGTATCAAAGTCATCGACCATCTGACGCAGGTTGAAGATCATGCCGTCAACGGGAAGCTGCGACATCCTGCGCGCCGCATCGGCAAGGGTCATGTTCTCCCCTGCGCACTTCTTAATCATCGTGAGCGCAAAGCCGCGTTCTTCGGCGGCATCGGCGATACCGTCAATCATGTCCACGGCACCGCCCGACAAGTGAAACAGCACGACGCCGATGCACCCGTAACGGCCCAACTTGAGCGAACGCGCGGCAAAGTTGGTTCGAAATCCGAGCGCCTCCATTGCCGAATGGACCTTATCGCGTGTCGACTCTCGCACGCTATTGGGCTCGTTGATCACACGCGAAACCGTCTTGAGAGAAACACCCGCGGCAATCGCCACATCGTTCATCGAGACGTTTTTCTTGTCCATCGTTGTCACTGCTTCTCCACTCGGTTCTCTATCGCTTGTTTTTTGTGTTCTAGCATACACTACCTGCCTGACTGATAAATCAACCGTTTACCGAACAATATCGACCGCTCACCCGTATATCCTTGTTGCTCTTCCAAAAATGTCTTACGTTGTCATTAACGAAATGACAACGTTGTCATTTCGCAATGCCTTCCTTAAGCAGGAAGGCTTCCGGGCAGTCCTGACCATCCATCGACGACCAGTTCCATCCACATGCATCGCGCATCAAGTAGCAAAGGAGCTTTATGGACGCCATCGTAAAGATGCTCGAAAAGCATCAACCGTTCTTTGAGAAGATCTCGAGGAACATCTACCTCCAGGCCATCAAGGACGGTTTCCTTGGGTGCATGCCCATCGTCCTCACCTCTTCGATTTTCCTGCTCATCGCCACGCTCCCCGGCGTCGTTGGCGTCACGCTGCCCCAGCCGCTCATCGACTGGTGCAACAAGCTCTACAACTTCACCATGGGTGTCATGGGCATCATGGTTGCCGGCACCACCGCCAAGAACTTTACGGCTTCCATGAACCGTCGCATGCCCGCCGGCAAGGTGCTCAACGACGGCTCCACCATGGTGGCCGCCCAGTGCAGCATGCTGCTGCTCGCTGTTACGCAGTTCACCACCAAGTTCGACGGCTCCGAGCTTTCGGTCTTCGATTGCACCAGCATGGGTACGCGCGGTCTGTTCTCGGCCTATATCGCCGCGTTCATTACCGTGTGGGTTTATAAGTTCTGCGTCTCGCGCGATCTGACCATTAAGCTGCCCAAGGAGGTCCCGGGCGCCATCGCTCAGAACTTCCGCGACATCATCCCCTTTGGCGGCGCCGTCATCATCTGCGGCATTATCGATGTCGTCGTGCGCAACCTCATGGGCGTTCCGTTCTCCGAGCTGCTCATCAAGCTGCTCTCCCCGCTCTTCACTGCGGCAGAGACCTATCCTGGCCTTATCCTTATCCAGGCAGCCACCGCGTTCTTCTGGTTCATCGGCGTCCACGGCCCCTCGATTGTCCAGCCGGGCATCGACCCCATCCGTCTTGCCAACCAGGCCGAGAACCTGCAGGTTCTTCTTGCCGGCGGTCACCCCGCCCACTCCCTCACCTTTAACATGTCGCTCGTGGGCGAGTTCGGCGGCACCGGCGCCACGTTCATCGTGCCGCTTCTGCTGATTCTCTTTATGAAGTCCAAGCAGCTCAAAGCCGTCGGTAAGGCCTCGATTGTCCCCGTCGCCTTCGCCGTCAACGAGCCGCTGCTCTTTGGCGCGCCCATGATCCTCAACCCCTACATGCTCATCCCCTTTGTTGCCGCCGGCTGCGTCAATGTGAGTGTTGCCAAGTTCTTTATCGATAACGTGGGCATGAACGGCTTCTCCTTCGTGGTGCCTTGGGCCACCCCTGCCCCCATCGGCATCTTCATCACCACGAACTTCCAGCTCATTGCCTTGGTGTTCGTCGCGATCATTATCTTGCTGGACGCTGTCATCTACCTGCCGTTCTTGAAGGCATATGACAAGCTGCTCTGCGACCAAGAGGCCGAGCGCGCCGCCGAGCTGGGTCTCGAGTCCGATGGCGCTGCCGCCATCGCTGCCAGCGCCCCTGCACCCGCTGTCGAGCAGACTACCGCTGCCGCAGAGACGACCGCCGCTGCCGTCAACAGCGAGCCTGTCGCCGATCAGCCCGAGCCCGCCGCCGACGCATCCGCTAAGAAGGACGTCGATGGCCTGAAGGTCCTCGTCCTGTGCGCCGGCGCCGGCACCTCCGCCATGCTCGCCAACGCCATTAAGGAAGGCGCCGCGCAGACCGGCGAGAACATCGCTTCCTCCGCAGGTGCTTATGGCCAGCACACCGCCATCATGGATCAGTACGACGTGATCGTGCTTGCCCCGCAGGTCCGTAGCTACTACAACGACATGAAGGCCGACACCGATCGCCTGGGCATTAAGCTGCTCGCCCCGCGCGGCAAGGAATACATCGACCTTACCCGCGACCCCGCCGGTGCCATCAAGTGGCTCCGCGAGAACCTCGACTAGCTCCCCCCTCTGTTGGTGCCCGGATCCCCAGTTCGGGCACCTCTCCCTATTCGTATCCCACAGAAAGGATGACTCATGACCAATCCCATGCAGTTCCCCGACGGCTTTGTGTTTGGCGGCGCCACCGCCGCTTACCAGGTTGAGGGAGAGACCCGCACGCACGGCAAGGGCAAAGTGCCCTGGGACGATTTCTTGGCTGCTCAGGGTCGCTTCTCCCCCGACCCCGCAAGCGATTTCTACAACAAATACCCGGTCGATATCGACCTGTGCCAGCGCTTTGGCATCAACGGCATCCGTGTCTCCATCGCCTGGAGCCGTATCTTCCCCAACGGCACCGGCGAGATCAACCCCGAGGGTGTTGCCTTCTATCACGAGCTTTTCGCCACCTGCAACAAAGCTGGCGTTATCCCCTATGTCACGCTCGATCACTTCGATACGCCCGAGGCCTTTTACCAGAACGGCGGCGAGGGTTTCCTGACGCGCACGACGATTGACGCCTTTGTCGAGTACGCCAAGTTCTGCTTTGCCGAGTTCACCGAGGTCAAGCACTGGTTCACGTTTAACGAGATTCCCGCAACCGCCGAGGGCAGCTTTATCGTCGGCAACTGGCCGCACGGCGAGAAGTACCGCCTGGACAAGGCCTTCCAGCTCATGCACAACATGATGGTGGCCCACGCCAAGGCTGTCGTCGCCTTCCATGAGGGCGGCTTTGAGGGCGAGATCGGCATTGTCCAGAACCTGGAGCCCAAGTATCCCCTCGATCCCAACAGCGCTGCCGACTGCGAGGCCGCCCGCATGGCCGACGTCATCAACAACCGCTGGGTGCTCGACGCCACCTTCCGCGGCCACTATGCAGCCGACACCATGGAGGCTGCGACCAAGCTGGCCCATATCGCCGGCGGCGAGCTCGACGTCCGCGACGAGGACATCGCCGCACTGACCGCCGCGCTCCCCTACAACGATTGCCTGGGCGTCAACACCTACAAGTGCCAGTTCCTGCGTGCCGCCGAGGGCGAAAACGACATCAACCACAATGGCACCGGCGACAAGGGCTCCTCGCGCTGGTTCCTCAAGGGCGTGGGCGAGTCATGCGTGCGCGAAGGCGTACCCACCACCGATTGGGACTGGATCATCTATCCCGAGGGCCTGTACGATCTGCTGCTGCGCATTAAGAACGATTACCCCAACTACAAGAAGATTTACATCACCGAGAACGGTATGGGCTATAAGGACGACTTTGAGGACGGCTTTATCGATGACGCCCCTCGTATCGACTACATGCGCCAGCATCTCGCGTGGATCCTCAAGGCAATCGACGGCGGCGTAAACGTCGACGGCTACTTTGTGTGGTCGCTGCAGGACCAGTTCTCCTGGACCAACGGCTATAACAAGCGCTATGGCCTGTTCTACATCGACTTTGAGACCCAGAAGCGCTATCCCAAGGCGAGCGCGTACTGGTACAAGAACGTCGCGGAGACCGGCCTGCTCATGGCCTAACTTTTGCCGCATACCCCCTGTCGGCCGCATACGAGCCCCTCCACGGGTTCGCATGCGGCTTTTTTTGGCTCGGACCTGAGCGGGCCGTTTGTCTCAATCTGTAATATCTAGCAGGGATTTTCGGCCCTAGCTGTTATAGATTTAGACGAACGAGCAACCAGGGCTAAAAGATCTCAATCTGTAACACGTAGCCCACTTTTAACCGTCTAACTGTTACAGATCGAGACAATAAGATAGTCAAATCCGAACTTTCCAAGCAGTTATAAAGCATGGTTTCTAGTTTTCGGTATCACGAACATACTTTCGGTATCATTTAATGATATTATGATATCGAAAGTATGTTCGTGATACCGAAAGGAGCCGCATGCGCCAGTTCGATTACACCACAGTCCCAGCGGAACTCGAAGCAACTCCAATCACCAACCTCCTCCTCTCGATACGCGAGCATAAAGGCCGTCAGCTTGCTCTGAGTCAAGTCAAACCCGAGCTTCTATCGTCCCTAATGGAGGAGGCTAAGATCCAAAGCACCCGGTCCTCCAACGGACTTGAAGGAATTGTTACCACCCAAAAAAGACTCAAAGCGATCATGGCGTATTCCGCCAAGCCAAGCTCCCGCGCAGAGGAAGAAATTGCTGGATACCGAGATGTGCTGTCGCTTATTCACGAGCAACACGATTCCATTCCCGTAACGCCATCGGTCATTCTGCAGTTGCATCGTGACCTCATGGCGCACACGGCAATCTCGTATGGAGGCCATTGGAAAGATAGCGATAACGAAATCGTCTCCATTGACGATCAAGGAAATCGATTTGTGCGCTTTAGGCCCCCTTCGGCTCTAGCAACCCCGGGACTTATTAAAGAAGCCTGCCAGTCCCTCAACGATGCTTTATCTCGCCAAGTTTGCGATCCCCTCCTTATATCGCTCCGCTTTATCTTCGATTTTGTTAGCATTCATCCCTTCAACGATGGCAATGGCAGGATGAGCCGGCTCCTTACAACGCTGCTGCTCGAAAAGACTGGATACGATGTTGCGCGTTACATCAGCATCGAACGACTTATTGAAGACAACAAAGCGCTTTACTACAACGCCCTCGCTGCAAGCTCCACTGGATGGAATGAAAATCAAAACACCGAAGCACCCTTTATCCGTTTCATGCTCGGAACAACCCTGGCCGCCTACCGACAGCTCGAACAGCGTACCTTAATTGAATCAAGCACTCGTCCCATGTCGAAGCAAGCGCGCATCGCCGTTCTATTTCAACAGAGACCCGGCGTCATTAAGAAATCCGACATCCGGTCCAACTGCCCTGATATCAGCGAGGTAACCGTTAAACGAACCCTCAGTCAGCTTGTTAGTTGCAGCGCAATCGAAAAAACAGGGGCGGGTCGTTCGACGGGCTACATACTCAAAGACGTCCATGCTCTAGAACTATTCTTGCAATCCACAATACCCGATAGCGAGGCCGCAATAACAAAAGAGGCTCCAAAGGATAAGCTCCTTGAACGTGTAAGCCACGCCGAGGATGAAAGCAGAGAGGGGCTCTATGAAGACTACGATTCATTCTCAAGGGACATAAAGACGAAATACGGAGTCTAGTCATATCCCAGAATAGTCTCATCCTTGTTGCCCAAAGTCATTTACGCGTCATTTTAAAGCGGTACCCCTGCGCCGGCAGGGGGGGGGCAGAAGTATCGCCTGCCGATCCTGCTGGAGTCGGCAATCAGATAGCGCGTATCGGCCTTGCTAAAGGCGAGCTGCTGGATGCGGCCCTCATCCATGTTGGACGTGGACACGTCGCCGTCCAGAATGCCGTTGGCACCGATAAACGCCATGTCAATCCCTAGTGCGCGCAGGGTATCCTCGGCCGTGGGCCCCACAAAGGCGGCGGTGCGGCTGCGGTACATGCCGCCCACCAGGCACAGCTCGCAATCCTCGCGCGCCTCGAGCAGGCTAAAAGCCGAAAGCGAATTGGTCACATAGATGGAAGGCAGCTTGTCGGTGACTCGGAGAGCGCCAATGCGATCTCACGACGGTTGCGCTCATTGTCTCATTTAGTTACTCAACGAAATACGGCCCCGCAGCTCAATAAGCTGCGGGGCCGTACTATACACCGACGAATCAACGACGGAGTGCATCCACTATTTAGCCAGCTCCTGAACGATCCAGTCAATTGCACCTTCGGGATCGTTGGTAAGGTCGATATACTCCTTGCCCCTTGTGGTGAGCAGTTTAATTCCAAGGCGATCGGTATCGGCCTTCATAGCGTCATAGTACATGCGTGCCTGGGGCGCCAGAACAATCACGTTGTACTGATCCATCGTCTCATAGTGGCTTCCGTACGCACCGGACTGAGAAACCAGATCGATACCCTTAGCAGCGGCACCTTCGCGAAGAGCATTTGCCAAGAGAGTCGAAGTGCCGGCACCCTGGCAAAGCACAAGCACGCGGATCTGCTCCGCCTTGTCCTTTACCGCCTCGAGAGCTTTTGCGACATTTTCCTGTGCGGCAATAGCATCTGCATCCGAGTTTCCTGCAGTCTCCTTTGCAGACTCTTCCAAACAAAGCTGATGGTCATACGCCTTGCAGAACGGATAGTAAATCACAAAGTCAACGACCAACAGCACTGCCATCAATACGAGAGAACGCAGATCGAGACCCGTGGTGAGGAATGCACCGATTGGGCCGGGAAGCGCCCACGGCATGGTATACATGGGGGCGTTCATTCCAATGACGTCAATGAAAAATTTACCGATAATGGCGTTGACCATAGGAGCCACTAGGAAGGGCACGAACATATAGGGATTGAGAACAATCGGCATACCGAAGATAACGGGCTCGTTAACTCCAAAAATCACCGGGATAATCGATGCCTTGCCCATGGCTTTAAGCTGCTTGGAGCGCATAAACATGATCAGGATAATAGGAACGATGAACGTGCAGCCAGAACCGCCCAGACCGCCGATGAAGCTTGTAAAGTCCTGCGTGAGAGCAATTGACGGGTGTCCACCTGCTTGGAAAACCTCAAGATTGGTAACGGTATTGCCGTAGAGCGCAGCATTGATCGGACTCATGACAACCGAAGCACCGTGGATACCCATAAATTGGAAAAGTGCGACCGCGCCTTCGATAAGCGCCATGCCAGGATAGGTGTCAACCGCGGAGAACAGCGGCGAGATGAGAGCGGATACCAAATTGGCGAACGGCACAGCAAGCAGCTTGCGGCTCGCAAGATCGATAAAAGCGCACGCAAGGATCGAAAACCCAAATGCAAAGATATCGCGAAAACTCTGCGCAATAGAGCCAGGGACCTCTTTGGGGAGCTTGATCGTCACATTATGGCTAATGCACACCTTATAGATATTAACGGTCAAGAATGCGGCTACGAACGCAGCGAGAAAACCCTTGGTTCCCATATAGCCGGTTTCAAAAACAGATGTATCTGCTCCGCCAATCGAGACAACATCGTTCGTCACCGATAGCAAGAGCATGCCGCACATGGCACAAACCATGCACGAGGTGGGGTTGAGAGATTTGCCCGAAGGCATGCGACGGTTCATCGACATGGCAAGTGAGCTCGCCGTGGTGCCGGCCACCATAATGCCAAGAAGCCCCATGGTATATGCATAGATTTTATTGAAGAAATCCAGCACCTCAGGCGGAAGCGTGATGCCTACATAGGCAGGGAGCGTCGAAAGAAGAAGGAACAGGCTCGAGAACAGCACAATTGGCATATTCGAGAGAAAGCCATCCTTGATCGCCACCAGATAAATGTTCCTCGAGATTTTGTCGAAGAGGGGCTGGTGTTTTTCAAGGAATTTGACGATAGCGTCCATAACACATCCTTTCATGATTCCCGGGCACGTAACGATTTATCCGGACTCAACCGTCGTCGTCCCCGTTTGTATCCACGTATGTAAGTGAATACGTTCTTGTGCGAAATGTAATATCATTTGCGCGATTTGTCATAACCAATTCTTTTTCCGCTTTGTCGATATGTCAAGAATTCAAATACTTATTCGGTGAACGGTAGTTGATAAATATAAGGTTTTCCCAGCTAAAGGCTATTTTTTCCGAGCAGTACAATAAGCTTGCAACCGTTCACCGATTGGATATAACATATTGAATATATTGTTGTAACAATATTAGAGACAATGTCACAAGCCTGTCGTTCTAGTCAAAGGAAGTAACAATGCCCAAACGATTACTGAACATGTCCGCATCCGATTTTGCCGCCACGTCACCCATGGATCTAAAACAGGCAATTCTGGCTTCCGAGGGACGTACCATCATGGCGGAAAACGTACCCTCTTCCCAATTTCTCGGCGGCGTTACTAATGCAGAAATCGAACGTGCCGCAGGTGCCGACCTGCTTCTGTTTAACGCGCTCGATGTGTTCGATCCAGTTATTGCCGGTATTCCAGATGATCTCAATGAAAACCCGGTCACTTGGGTGAAGCGAGCATGCGGAAGGCCCATTGGCGTCAATCTGGAGCCAGTTGATAACGAGGCAGAGATGTCTGAAACCCGAACGGAAATCCCCATGGGTCGTCGCGTCTCTCCCAAGACCTTAGAAAAGGCTAACGAACTCGGATTTGATTTTATCTGCCTGACGGGCAACCCTGGAACCGGCGTCTCCAACGATGCAATCGCCCATTCGATTAAACTCTCCAAAGAGCATTTCAATGGCCTGGTCATAGCCGGAAAAATGCATGGAGCGGGCGTTGCGGAACCTGTCATGACGCTCGAAATTGCGCGCAAGTTTGTTGACCTCGGCGTCGATATCCTTCTCGTGCCAGCCCCCTACACCGTCCCTTGCTTCCAAGAAGCAGACCTGCGCGCCATCGTAGACTTTGTACGATCCCACAACGTAGGCAAGTCAATTGAAGAGAAGGTTCTCGTCATGGCGGCGAACGGGACGAGTCAAGACTCCTGCGACAGCGAGACCATTAAGAAAATAGGCCTTGCAGCAAAAGCAGCCGGCGCTGACCTCCAACATATCGGGGACTCCATGAACGGTATTTGCCTGCCCCAGAATATCTTCACGCTCGGACAAGCCCTTCGTGGATACAGGCATCAGATCGTCATGCTGAGCCGCTCTGTGATACGTTAAGGTTACCTTGCCCACGTTACATCCCGACTGAGGCAATCATCAGGTATAACCAACATGCAAACTGAGGCTCTAATGCTCGATACACACGAAAAACGGCCACTCTATTTACAGCTCACCGACGCGCTGCTCAAGCAGATCGTCGATGAATATCAAGCAGACGATAAACTTCCAACAGAAATGGAACTCTGCGACGAATACGCCGTAAGCAGAACAACCGTCCGACTTGCCATGAGTGAGCTGGAGCGTCGTGGAAGTATCTATCGAATCCAAGGTAAGGGATCGTTTGTTGCACCGAAACGCGTTAGCGAGCTCAATTCACTTTTAGACTTTGACTTTGCAAGCCATTGCGATGGCGTTGATCCGGATGCCATCACCAAACATTTCGGCGGCCTCACATCAGGTCGTCCAATTTCCGTAATGATGCTCCAACAATTTGGATGTCAAAGTCGCGATGAAATTCAGCGTCTTGAATTGACCTACGAACTTGAAGGCAGCTTCATAGGCGCTGATACGTTCTTCATTTCAAAGTCGCGCGTTCCGAATAACCAGTTAGATTTTCAGGCATTTAGCAGAATCATGGACGACTTGTCCAAGTCTATCCAATCTGTTAGGGAAAGCTATAGAGCACGTCAGCTTAGCGATTCCGAAGCCAGTAATTATGGTGTTGCAAAACTTCCGGTCATCGAACTGACTCATTATGCTTACGACTCCGGAGGCAAACTAATCTCAATTGTCTGCCGCACCGTCTTAACTGGGCGGGTCCCTTATCAAAACTTTATTTTCAAGTCCTAATGTTCTTTTTCTTTTGTCTCGATCTGTAACACGTAGCCGAGTTTTTAAGTCCTAACCGTTACAGATCGAGACAAACAAGGTAGACCCCGCCGAATTGTCTCAATCTGTAACACTAAGACCGGTTTTGGACGTCTAGATGTTACAGATTGAGATGAATGCACAGGTCAATCCTCTCAATCTCAATCTGTAACAACTAGCTGAATTTTTCGGTCCTAGCTGTTACAGATCGAGACAAACGGAATAGGCCGAGCCAAAAATCTCGATCTGTAACATTTGACTCGCTTTTGGCCGCCTAGATATCACAGGTTGAGACGATTTGATAGTGGAGTCCTCATTTGCGCGTCATATCGCGTAGCTCTGACGCGCTGGTTTCCACAATGACAGGAGGTAAAAGTCCTCCCGCATCGCCTGTTGGCAATCCCGTAGCGTTAGCTAGCAAATGACCTGCGTATGCTCCTCGATGGCGGCACGATCTTCGGCGGCGATGCCCGGCTCGCACACCACGGCGTCCAGGCTGTCCAAGCGGCAGAAGGTGTAGAAGTCGCGCTTGCCGATCTTGCTGGAGTCGGCGATCAGATAGCGCGAGTCGGCCTTGCTAAAGGCGAGCTGCTGGATGCGGCCCTCTTCCATGTTGGATGTGGACACGTCGCCGTCCAGAATGCCGTTTGCGCCGATAAAGGCTGCGTCGATCCCCAGTGCGCGCAAGGTGTCCTCGGCCGTAGGGCCCACAAAGGCGGCGGTGCGGCGGCGGTACACGCCGCCCACCAGGCACAGTTCGCAGTCTTCGCGCGCCTCGAGCAGGTTAAACACCGAAAGCGAATTGGTCACAATGCGCAGGCGAAACGCCGGCAGCATCGAGGCCATCTGCTCAACCGTGGTGCCCGTGCCCAAAAAGATGGTCGAGCCTTCCTCGATAAGCTCCACAGAACGGCGCGCAATCTGCAACTTTTCCTCGGCATGCTTCGTGCGCTTTTCGCTGTGCGAATACTCATGGCGCAGCATAGCGTGTGGACGGCCCTGCGCACTGCGGGCTCCGCCGTGCACGCGCTCGATCTCGCCCAGGCTCGCAAGCTCCTCAAGATCACGGCGGATCGTCATATCCGAGACACCTAACGCATCCGAAATCTCCTTGACCGAGACCGTTCCCTGTTCCTCGAGCAGCTGCCGAACCTTATCCTGTCGCTCCGCTTTAATCACGATGAATCCTCGCTGTTCCACGCTCACGTCAATTCAAACAATAACGAACAAATTGTATCAGACTCGCGCGCGTCAGAAATGAACGCCCGCACAGCTCCAATCATCACTTTTTTGAGAAAAATACCCCCTGCTTTAGTGGGGTGTAGTGATAATCTCACCTGTTCGCGCTACAGTTTGTCCGAAATACCTCGATGTTAGGAACCAAATGATCACTTCCGAGCTTTTCGGCACCGCGCCGTGCGGCACCTCCGTTCATCGTTATACCCTCAACGGGCCCGAGATCTGCGTTCGCATTATGGACTATGGCGCCACCGTGCTGGGTATCGATGTGCCCGATATTCCCGGCAACGTGCGCGATGTGGTGCTGGGCTTCGATAAGCTCGAGGATTACTTTGACAACCCCGCCTGCTTTGGCGCGACCATCGGCCCCGTGGCAAACCGCACCGCGGGCGCCACGATCACCATCGACGGCACGGACTGGCACATGCCGGCCAACGAAGGCGTCAACAACCTGCACAGCGATCTTGAGCATGGTCTGCACAAGCGCGTATGGGACGTTGAGCTCGACGAGACTCACAACGCCGTGCGCATGACCACCTCGCTTAAGGATGGCGAGCTGAGCCTGCCCGGCAACCGAATCTTTACGGCTGTGTTTACCGTTACGCGCACCGGCGTCTTCCGCATCGAGTATGGTTGCGAGAGCGACCGCGCCACCTACGTGTCCATGACCAACCACACGTACTTTAACCTTGCCGGCCATAACGCCGGCATGGACTGTGAGCACTTCTTTATCGCCAACGCTGCCCACTACTTGCCCATTAACGAGCAGAACATCCCCACCGGCGAAATCGCTCCGGTCGAGGGAACAC
>ERZ894217.868-NODE-868-length-14612-cov-10.896064_pt1 | contig 14612 bp, 21 predicted proteins | sample MGYA00380291_ERZ894217 | MGnify/ENA primary metagenome ERZ894217 (study PRJEB32331, sample SAMN06328480) | human gut metagenome | biome: human gut microbiome; feature: stool | host: Homo sapiens | collected 2013-07-05 ...
TCCATGCGGTCGAGGCATTGGTTGGCGTAGTCGAATTCGAGGCTCATGTCGATGCCGAGTCCGAGCATCCAGCGGGCCGTGTCGTCGCCGTCGTCGCGGCGGCTGGTGACGAACGCCACATGCCATGCCGGATGGTCGGACGTCAGCGTCCAGACGGCGCGCCTCGCGTGCGGGTACGGGCGCTCGCGCAGGTACAGGCCGAGCATGACGGCCCGCGAATGGAATTCGGGGAACACGTCGCCGTTGCCCTCCCCGAACCAGCCGTCGCAGCCGAAGTCGTAGGTTGTCGGGTCGCCGCCCCTGACGGGCCTGCCCATCTGGGCCAGGCAGTCGGCGAATGCGGTGGTGTAGTCCGCGAACGTGTTGTCCAGATCGATGGCGATGAGCCTGTCCGTCATATCTCCTCCCCCATATGCTTGGCGATGGTGTTCCTGCCGCTCACGTCGCCGCTATCGAAGGCGCCCGGTATCTCCGACGCCTCGTCAAGCCTGTCCCTGGCCTCCTTCATCGGCCTTACGGCCTTTCGGAAGTCGATGTCATTGCGCATGACGGTCTCCTTTCCTTGAAGAAGGTCATGCGTCCCGGCGCGGAATCGCCCTACAGGATGATGCTGAATCTGATGATGTCCGTGAGGGGGTTGTGATACGCCGTATTCGCCGTATGGGACTCCTTCGGAGCCTCGCGGACCACCCATTTTCGGCCCTTCGCCTCGTAGACGCCCCTCCAGCAGACCTCCCGCGAGTCCCCGGACACCCGGACGACCTCGATGGCGCCGTCGGCGATGGTCGCCTCCATCCGGCCATCCGGGGTCCTCCGCTCCCAGGTGCCCGCCAGTCCATCCGGCAGCCGGTCGGAATCGGTGGCGGCATCGGGTTTCTCCGTCGCCAGTTCGACCAATGCGAGCGCCATGCCCGCCAATGCGGCCACGACGAAAATCCACTTGACGACTTCCATGCCCTTATTCCCTCCCAGGCGTTTTTCGATGGCCCCGCGCGTACTCCGTGTCCGCATCCCCCGACTCCCAGATGGCGTGGGTGAAGCCGTATATCCAGTCCTCCACGTCCGCTTCGGGCAGTTCGAGGCACCGGCGCATGACCTCCCCGTAGCCGTCATACATCCCGCGCTCGCGTTCGTCGCCCATCATGTGGGCGTTGTCGGCGGCCGCGTCACGGAGCGGCCTCAGCCGGTCGCAAAGCTCCAGTCCGTTCATTGCTCGTCCCTCGGCATGGTGTGCGCGGCGTCCAGGTATTCGATGCCGTCGTGCAACCAGTAATAGCCTTTGATGGTCACAGGGTCGTTCAGCTCCACGAACCAGTCGGCCTGTTGCTCCAAGTCCATGGCGTCCACGACGTTCCACAGGGTGTCCATGAATTTGCCCCATTCCTCCGGCGTGGTGTCATCGCGGTCAATCAGGCTGAAGTAGCGTTCACGCAGTCTCTCGCCGGGGAGCACGTCGCCGGAGAATCGCGCGTCTGCCAGCATCGACCAGCAGTCCACGCATATCGCTGCCAGCCTCGTCACGGGAATCTCGTACACGTGGGTCTCGTCCAGCGGATACCACGGTCGGTCTCGCACGAAACGTATGGTGTCGGCATTCATGGTGTTCATCTCCCCAGAGCCTCGGCGCACTGGGCGATGAGGTCATCCACGCCGTCGCCGTAATCGCCCTCGCCCTCGAAGTCGTGGTGGATGGACTCCAGCGGGTCATGCTCCCTGATGCCGTCGGCGTCCGCGTACAGCGTGCCCAGTATGACGGCCGGATACTCGTCCTGCACATTGAACACGGCCACCTGTCCGCCGGCGAGCTCCACCAGCACGGTGTCGTCCGGGCACATACCGGTGGCGACGTTCGCGTCTGTGACCTCCGGACGCCGGGTGAATGCGAATGCCAAATCGTACAGATTGATGTTTTCCATGGTCGGCTCCTATTCCGTTTGGTTCCTTGCCGGAGCCATGCGTCCCGGAACGGGCTCAGCCGAACCAGCGCCGATGCCGCTGATAGACGCGCCAATCATCCCAGTTGGGTCCGCAATCCCGGCATGCGCGGGCCAGCGCGGCCTTGACGCGGGTGAAGCCGTAATCGTCGTTCACGCCGTCCCGATGCCGGAGCGGAATATGCCGCCGGCTCTTGATTGAATGCGCGTATGCGGCCACCTCGACGCGGTCGCATGGAAGCGGCCCGTACGGCCGCGGATGGGTGACGAATCCCGCGCGCCTGGCGTCCTCCTTGACAAGCCGGCGGGGGCGGTCTCTGTAGGTGCGGGACATGGCTTGACATCCTCCCCGCGGCTAAAGCCGGCAACGAGTGCGCGATGGACAGCAAGGCGCATGTGTCCGGGTCGTCCGGAGTGAAGCCGGAATCGGGCAACAGTCCCTCCGCGGCCTCGATCTGTCCGTCGATGCATTCGTCCGCGTAATCGATTCTCGTGTCGGCTTTCATGCGTCCCGGGCCACGGCGGCGGCGATGGCTGAGCCCAAGGGGCCATGCCCCTCGGCGGGCCGCCCGGGATACCAGAACGTCCAGTCGCCGCCACGCCTGTGGAGCTCGTGGAGTATCGGCGCGTAGCCCGGCACGCCGGACATGAGCAGCAGCGTCCGGCGCGGGAGCCGGGGGTTCGCGTCGAGCCATGCCATGATGTCCGAGACCACGTGCGTGGCGTTCGACGCCCGATAGCGGCGTGGCGGCAGGTAGATGTCGTCGCCCATAAGGTCGTAGCAGTCCACGTCCACGTACCGCCCCTTGAACAGTCCCGCCTGAACGCCCACATATCCACCTAGGTCCACGACCGTCCAGTCCGACGGAATGAGCCGTGAGGCGGGTGCGTACAGGTCGGTGAAGCACAGGAAGTCCTCGTCGATCTCGATGGACTCCATCCGCTCGTACCAGCCGCACACCTGCCTCGGGTCGAGCCGTCCGCCGAGCGTCGCGTACTCGTCCGCGTTCACAGCATGCCCGCCGGTTCTTGGCTTGCCGCGCCCAGCGCGCGTCCCGCCTGTTCGCCCATCCACGGGGCCTTGTGCCCGTACAGGTCGTTCAGATACGTGTACAGGCGGAGCAGGTCGCCGTACACGCATGCCTCCCCCGGCGTCTCGCCCTTGGTGTCGCGCGGGCCGAGCCAGCCGAGCATGGCGGGTACGTTCAGGGAACCGACCACATGGGAGGCGGTCGCCAGCGCCCTCGCCATGCCCTCCATGAACGGCCGGACGGTCGAATCGGGTTCGTTCTCCAACGCCTCGGCCGCATGCCCGAAGAGGTTCCGCATGTCCTCGAACACCTCGTACGCCTCATAGTCGCGGGTCAGGTCGGCCACCATGCGCATTGACGCGCAATGCGCGGTCATACGGTCCGCCATGCTCATTTTCCCGTCTCCCATCTCACCGTGTACTCCATGCAAGCCGTGACATCGACGACGACCCCGCACTCGTCGCAGTGGAACCTGTGGGTCTCCCCGTCCAGCATCCCCCAGTCGGCCATGCGCCCATCGATTTCGTTGCCGCATTCCGGGCAAATCAATGCGTCATTCACAATCATCGTCCGTTCTTCCTCTCGTAGCGTTCCATGGCCTTTTCGCCCAGTCCGGTCAGCCCGTCGCATCGGATGGTGTCGGGGAACCGGTAGCCGCGTATCACCAGTCCCATGCCTTTCAGGCGCTTGTAGTCCCCGTCGGGCAATGTGATGTGCGCCTGCGGGTCGCGTGCGATTCCTTCGGGAAGCCTGTAATCGTTCCCGTTCAATGCGGGAGGCTCGTCCCCGATGAGACCATGCAGTTTGTCGGCGGTGTCGGCCAGCGACTTCCTGCGGGCCTGCAGATTATCGGGCAACGGCGTCTCCTCGCCGCCGCACAGCTCCCTCCACTTGTCCGCGATTGCCTTGACCTCGCCCTCGTAGTGGCGGGAGAGCCGTTCGATGACACGCAGACGGTATTCGTTGAACGCGACCTCCTGCCGCGTGAACCCGTCGTAGAAGCCGCCGTCCGGTAGGATACACTGCTCCTCCACGTATTCAAGGTCGGGGGATGGAGATGCACGCCACGGCGTCCTCACCCACCAGGTCGGACAGTGCCATGTCCACGCCGATGGCGGCGAGTTCGGCCTGTAGCGTGCGTATGTCCCTCAATGACTGTTCGATTCTCAGCATGGTATTCAGTCCTCGATTCGGTAGTATTCATCGTCGGGGTCGTAGTCCAACGGGGCGCATTCGCAGTCGCCTGCGTAGTGGAAGACGTGGCGGGGCCTGCCGCACATGACGCAACGGTTCAGCACATCGTCCACTATGTCCCTCGCGTCCACGTCTGCCATGTGGCGGCATGTCCAGTTGGGCTTGGGTGGGTTGTCCCCGTAGATGAGTACGCACTCGTTCCATACGCTGATATGGATGATACCGTCTTCGAGCGTGGCCCTAATCCAGCCGTGATTCGGCATGGAGCCTTCCAGCGAGCTTTTGTCCTCGTTGAATTCGATACCGCATTCCGCCCGCGATAGCTCCTGTTCGAGTCGTTCGATTCTCAGCATCGGGGGGGGGTTCCTTTCCTTTTCGCCCTGTACCATGCGTCCCGGAGCCGACGGAACGTCACTCCCCTCTCAGCACGTCCAGCACGTCGTCGGCGCAGGAGGGCCTCACGGCCGGCAGCCGCGGGTCGGTGCAGCGCTCCGCCAGCGCGGGCGGCAATACCGTGCGCCCGACCGGCACCGGCCTGCCGTCCCCGTCGTGCAGGATGTGGAGCGGGCAGAAGGCGTGGCATTCGCCGTCGTCGCCCTTGATCATCGCCCAGCGTCGCGAGTCATGCACCGCCGTCTCGGCCGCGTCCTCGTCCGGGTACCACATGGCGCCGAACGGCCCGTCGGCGAACACGGCGCCGCAATGCGGATACTCGCAGACGGGAAGCAGGGAGGGATGGTCGGCCGTGACGAGCCCCGAATGGAGCAGGGCGCGCAGCACTTGGGGCTCGCATCCGGGCTTCGGCAACGGCATGAAGTCCACGGCGTCCAAGTCGTCGTAGAACGCCCTCAGCTCCGGCGTGGCCGGAACACGCTTCTCCGGGTCGTAGCACACCGGCCTGCCGTCCCCGCCGTGGAGCAGATGCTCTGGGCAGAAGCAGACCGGCTCGTCGTGCCGACCGTCCAGCACCAGCCAGTCGTCCTCCCACGCCTGGTCGAAGGCCCAGTACGGGTCCGACCACCACTCGGCCTCGTCCCCGTCGTATTCGTTCCCGCAGCCCGGAAAGGCGCAGACGGGGCGGCGGAAATGCCTGATGTCGTATCGCATGACGCCCTCCGGCTCCCCTCTAATGGCAGTTGGGGCAATACCCAGGATCGCCCTCGTATGCATCGTCCAGAAATGCGCCGCACTCACTGCAACGTTCTTCTTCGCACCGACACTTGTTCGGCGCCCGTCCGCAGAACGGGCACCTGTGCCAGATGTCCTCCGCGATGGTCTCCGGGTCGGCCGGATCGTATTCGTGCGTCCAATCCGGCTCGGGCATGGTCTTGTATTCGTACGGATTGTCCGACCATGCGACGACGGAAACCTTGCCGTCGTCCACGATGATGCGGGCGAGGCCGGTCTGTTCGCCGTCGAACTGGTCGCGCAGACCGCATTCCAGCACGCCGCCCTCCAGTCGCGTCCAGTCCTTCTCCCTGTCGAGCGCCTTCTTGATTCCAGCCAGCATGATGTCGTCTCCTCCCATGTCAGTCCAGTTCTTCGGCCCATGTGATATGGACGCCGAGGTGTTCGGCCATGCGAAGCAGCAGCTCCAGTTCATTCACACTGGAGAAGACATCCGCGGCATCCTCGCCCCGCAGCTTTTCGACCATGTCATCCATCTTCCAGCCATGACGTTGCCACTGGCCGTCGGCGGCACCGTAATAGCATGCGTCCGCCTCGGAATCCCAGTCCCGAAGCTCCCACTTGAGAAAGAGCCCTGGTTTCTTCCCGTCCGCGCACAGCTCCCTTAATCCGATGATCGCCGTGCCGTCCTTGTCGAGGCGCGTGTACGGCAGTGCGTCGGCCAATGCGGCGAACCCGTCATGGCATTTGCCGAGGGCCTTCTCCAAGTCTTTCATGATTCCTCAGTCCTCGAATCTCGGCAGGGTGTGCGCGGCGTCCAGATACTCCACGCCGTCATGCACCCAGTAGTGCCCCTTGATGGTGATGGGGTCGTTCAGCTCGATGAACCATGTGGCCTGACGTTCCAGGCCCATGCCGTCCACATAAGCCCACAGGTCGTCACAGAACCGGCCCCACTCCTTCTGTACGGCCTCGTCATCCTCGCGGTTGCACAGCTCGAAGTAGCGGCCGCGCAGCGTCTCGTCGTCGATGACATTCCCGGCGAATCGCGTATCCTCCAGCGTCGCCCAGCAGGCCATGCATATCGTTTCCAGAGCGGAGACGGGGACCTCATACACATGGCTCTCGTCCAGCGGATACCACGGGCGGTCACGGACGAAACGTATGGCGTCGGCGGAATTTTCGATGTAGTGCGGGGTGGTCATAACGGCTCCTTTCGTTTGATACCGGAGCCATGCGTCCCATGAGCGCCTCTACAGGGCGAGTATGGTGACTCGCGGATACGGTCTTGCCTTCAACACGGCACGGTCGCCCGCGTTGAACCGTTCCATCATCTCCCCGTACCGGTCGGCCAGCGCACCCTTCGTTGGCATGTCCACGTGCTCAAGGGAGACGCAGGTGGAGAACATGGCCGGCCCCCTGTTGTCCATCTCTACGTCGGGGGGAAGCTCCAGATTGGAGATGTCCAGCCTGCGAAGCCGCTCGCAGTACATGAACATGCGATTGATGTCCTTGACCTGCGGCAGCCGCAGTTCCGACAGGTCCAGTTCGGTAATCCGATTCCCCCACGAGGCGAACATCTCACGGGCGACCTCCGCGCCGCTCACATCCAATCCGGGCACCTTCAGGCTCGTCACGTCGGGGCCAAGTCGGAACAGACGCTCGCAGTCCTTCGCGTTCGGGGCCTTCAGGTTGACGATTTCAACGTCCCCGAAGCCCGAATTGTTGAACATCCATGCCAGACTGACGGTCTTCGACATGTCCAGATTCGTGAAGTCCACCCGGCGCAGGGCGAACATGTCCTCGAAGAAGGCACTCATGTCCTCCGGTGCCTTGGAACCCGGCACGAAGCGGATTTCCTTGACCCTGTCGCGGTATTCCATGTCCGCCCATTCCGGCGTGTGGCCAAGCGTGCAGGGGTCGGGGCATCCGTTGCGCCAGTCGAAGGTAAGCACACAGTCGAGGCCGTTGTTGCGGTAGTTCAGTCTCCAGCCGTTCCCCTGGGCTATGAGACTGGCGTCATAGTAGTGGTTGACGAACCCTCCGGGAAGCGTGCTCCCCTTTGTCTTCGTGTTCTCGAAGAACATGCTCCCCGCCCCGTGTGCTTGTCCGAAGTCCACTCGACGGACATTGCCCCTGCGGATGCGAAGCCCGTGAACGCTCGCTCCGCTTACTGTCGCGTCGGACATCACCGTCCTGTTTAGGAAAGCCCTGTCCATCGTCGCGCCGGTCAGATTCGCCTTCCGCAGGTCGATGCCGCCCATGTTGGCTCCGGTCAAATCGGCTCCGGCAAGGTTCGCGCCCTTCATGTTCGTGCATTCGAAGACGGCGTTTCGCAGTATCGCGTCCGACATGTCGGCCCCGTTGAATTGGAACCAGCTTACGTTGGCACGGCTGAAGTCGGCTTCGCGCAGGTCGGCGTTCTCCAGATAGACGGGACGGCGTGGATCCAGCCTTCCTACGAACCTCATGCGACGCATGTCTGCGTTGTTGAATACGGTGCTGCCGAGAGGTGTGCCCGAGTCGATCAAGGAACCCCTCAAATCGGCTCCTGACATGTCCACGTCGCAAAGGTCAACGCCGGAGAAGTCGAGGTATCGCAGGTCGAGCCCACTCAGGTCGCGGCCTCGAAGGATGTTTCCCAGGCGATAAAGCTCGGTCTCCACGATGACGCCCGGGCTTGGCTTGTCGACGCGCATGTATCGCGTCAGCCTGATGTCGTCCGGCAGGCGGCGTTCGTCGTCCCGGATGTCGGGCGCGTACAGGCGGATGCCGAGCCCCAGCCTCGCCCCTTCGGGGATGTGTCCGAGAATCGTGCGGGCTTTCTTTCCGTCGTCCGCAAAAAGCTCCACCAGACGTTGTGCCGTCCGTCGCACGTTTTCCACGATGCCGGGGGTTTCCGCCCATTCGACCAGCGAAGGCAGTGTTTGGTCGGTGATTTCCCTGTCGGAGTGGTCTCCGTATTCCCTCACGGAGACCTCCATCGTCTCCGTTCCGTCCGTGATTCTCATGATTTTGCCTCCCTTTGTGTTCAAACGCCCCATGCGTCCCGGACACGCTGGAAATCAGTCGGCCACATACAGGACGGCGGAATTCGGAATCACGAGGTGATGTCCCGTCAGGGTCCGGATGGTCTGCGAGACTTCCCCGTGCTCAGGCTCCGTCCACCCGTCCGGGCTGGTGACGACGGTGCCGTCCGCCAGCGTCCAGCGATGGACGCTGGCGCCGGTCAGGTCGAACAGCGAGGCATGGTCGGTGTATGGGAACGGCCGCGCCACCTCGCGCTCACGGTAACGTCCGTCCTCACCCCAGACCGCCAGCAGCCTTTCGCTGCCGCAGGCGGCAAGCTCCTCCCTCGACAGGGGATGCGGCGCGGACACGACGCCCAGACCGACGCCTTTGGCGAGAAGCCCCATGCCCGCGCGTTCGGCATCCCGCTTCCGCAGGCCGGCCATGCGGTCATTCCAAGCCGCGATGGCCTGCACCAAGGAAGGCGTCGGCCTTGCCATCCATCCGCAGTCCGGGCATTCGAGCCTGCACTCCTCCGGCTTCAGCACCGGCGTGCCGCCGCAGACGCACGGGTCCACGCGCGTGGCGATGCCGCACATGCGGGACCACTCCTTTTTGGCGGCTCTTTCCGCGGTCTCCTTGTCGGACTCCCCGTCGCCGCATTCGGCGACAAGATCGATACGGGGCGCGAAGCCCTCAAGGAGACAGCCGTTTTCGCAGGTGGGGGGATTGTCGTAAGACTGTTTGACATGCAGTCGGCCGTTACATTCCCAACTATCGACCTCCCCGGCCACCCGGCCTCCGCATACGGGGCACGCGCCCCATTCGATGTTCTCCGTCATCATCGGCTCCTTTCCGTTCATTCGTTCCGGTCGCATGCGTCCCGGCCGCGACGCATGCGACCGGGTATGGAATCCCTATCCGACGGCATCGATTGGGCCATGGTCGCCCAAGCCCGCGAACCGCATCCCGAACGCCTGCACCTGGTCGAGGACGAGCGCCGCGCCAGACGCAAGGCGGCCGACGCGGCCTATTACCTTTTTTGTTTTGGTGAGAAAGCCGCGTCATCTTCAGTGTCGCGGATGAATCGCCCTGCCTGTTGTTGTTCGTCTATGTAGCGTTCGATTATGCTTTCGCTGTTTCTTCCCACGGTTTCGCAATAGTATCCCGCAGACCATAGCTTATGGTGCTTTCCCCAGTAGTATCGTCTGAGATAGTCGGGGTGCTTGCCCCATAGTTCATGTGTGGTGAGTTGTTTGATTCGGCTGACTGTTCCGCTGATGGTTTCGTCTGGTGGGATGCTGACGAGCATGTGTACATGGTTTCCGTCGCCTGTGTTGATTCGGTGGATTGTGAACCGTGAGCGGTGTTCGGCATTGCGGATGCTGGCGAGAACGTCTGTTTTTATCCCCGCGAGAGCGCGTTTGCGGTATTTCGTGACCAGCACGATGTGATATCTGGTTCGCACTTTCGCGGAAGCCTTGGGCTTGTATTCGTCAGGTTCCATGTCACACACCTCTATGCTATAATCATGCTAACAGCAGTTTAGCAGATTCGGAGGTGTTAGCATGACGGTTACTCTCATCGGCTCGCCGCGCAAAACCTCCGAAGAAGCAAGACTAGACAAAAACCGAAGAATCAAAGAGTCCATCAAAGCCACAAAGGCCAGAAGGAAAACACAGACCTGCTCCACGTTCGACCTGAAAATAGTAGGCAACAAACTATCCCGCACCCAACGTGAGGCATTGACGCGAGTGTTCTTGGAGGCGAAATGGTTGTGGAACGAATGCATCGCCAGCGGAGACCCGTTCTCTTATAAGCCAAGGAAAACCGTCCTAGTCAAAACCAAGGACGGCACCATGGACGAACGAGAATACCGCGTGCTCGGCTCCCAGATGAAACAGTTCCTCGTCAAGACCATCCGCTCCAACATCAAAACACTTGCCACCCTCAAAAAACAAAGCCGCAAGGTAGGCGAAGTCGGGTTCACAAGCGAGGTCAAGTCGCTCGGGCTTCCCCAACCGGAAACCACATATCGCATACGAGGACAAAAGGCGAGGATACAGAACATCCCCGGTTGGGTTCGTATGCGCGGTGTCAGGCAACTGGAGGGATGGGAACAGGCGAAGGCCGTTCTCACTAGTGAAGCGGATGGATGGCACTTGCATGTCACATGCTATATGGATAAGGAGGAATACAACAAAAGGCGTGAAGCCAAAAAACTCGCTCCGGTGAAGAACACCGTCATCGGACTGGACATGGGCGCGGAAACCGCCATAACATGTTCTGACGGAACGGAATACGATGTCATGGTTGGAGAAACCGACCGCCTCAAACGGGAACAGCGAAAACTGAACCATAAGAAAAAGGGGTCGAACAACCGTCGGCGTAATCGTATGAGAATCCGTTTGGCATATATGAGACAGCAGAATCGTCTCAATGACGCCGCGAACAAGATAACAGCCGAATTGTTGCGCAATGAGATTGTCTTTATGCAGGATGAACAGGTTAAGGCTTGGCAACGTCGTTATGGACGCAAAACCCAACACAGTGTCCTTGGCCGCGTCAAGAACCGGCTCGCACGTCATACAAGTCAGGTGGTGACGCTTTCCAAATGGGAGCCGACCACACAACTGTGCCCCACCTGCGGCAAGAAAACCAAAATCCCACTCAAACAGCGCACATACAAATGCGCCTACTGCGGATATAAAGCCCCAAGAGACGTCAAAGCCGCTCAAACCATGGTCTGGATGGGACAATCGAAATATTCAGACAAAATACCCTCGGAACAAGGGGAATACAAGCCTGTGGAGAACGCATCGGAGTCATACGCGGACAATCTACGTATGTTCTCCATGCGCTCGGCGAAACAGGAAACCGTGACGGCTTAAGCCTCACGGTAGTTCATCAGGCGAACAAGGAGCGCATCGATTGGCGCAACAAAGCCTAGCGCGAGGCGAACAAGGAGGAGATGCGCCGGTATGACAAGGCGTACGCGGCCTCGCACCGCGAGAAGCGCTGCGAGGCCGCCCGCCGCTGGCAGGCCAGGTTCAAGGCCGAGCACGGCGTCAGCTACTCCGCCTGGCGGCGCAGGCGCCTGAGGGAGACGAACCCGCAGACGGCCGCCAGCACGCCGCAGACGGCCACGCCCGCGAGGAACACGGGCGAGAACGGGCAGACGACGGCCGACAACAGCATCAGATCAGTCAGCGCCGCGTCGGCGGAACCCCACAGGTCCGGCCGACGCCTGTGACGGCCCCGGCTCACAGCCAATCGCCCCCGATGACATTGCCGGACGCGTCAAGCACGCCGTCCCCCACGAGCCAGTCGCGGATGTCCGCGTCGAGGGCGGCCCGCTCCCCTTCGGTCAGCCGCAGGTCGAAACGCCCATCCTCGTCGCCGAGAAGATAGACGCGCAGCTCCGCATGGACGGAGCCGCCCAGCCGGCCGCGCGCCACCCAGCGCCAGTCGAGACGCGCGATGGCCAGTCCGTCGCGGTCCCCCACGCCGTACGCCCCGAGCGCGCCGCACCGACGCATCCATTCATCCTCCATGCCGCCCGCATCCAGATCGGCCTCCCAGCCGTCCGGCGCCGTCAGCTCGTACGTATTCCATCTATTCAGTCCGAAATCCATGTCCGGCCCCTTTCCTTCCGCCGACAGGCATGCGTCCCAGCCGAAAGACGGAAGGCCCCGTCGCATCCGTTATCGGATGTGACGGGGCCTTCCGTGTGGAATGGCGTCTACTTGCGCTTGCCGAGGATGGCGAGCGCGATGGCCCCCGCGGCGAGCGCCACCACGGCCACCGCAACGACCGCCACTGCGACGCCGGTGGAGGCGAGCCCGTCCTTCGGGGATTCGGCCTTGGACGTGGCGTCCGACTGGCCCTTCGGCGTGTTGGTGTCGGATGGCTTGTCCGTGTCCGTCTTGCCGGAATCATCCTTCGACGGGACGTTGGTATCGATGTCGGATGGCTTGTCCGTGTCCGTCTTGCCGGAATCGTTGGAGCCATTGTCGTCCTTGCCGTCATCCTTTGATGGAGTATCGGTGCCGAACGGCTTATCCGTATCGGTCTTGCCGGAATCATCCTTCGACGGCTTGTCCGTGTCCGTCTTGCCGGAATCGTTGGAGCCATTGTCGGTCTTGCCGGAATCGCCCTTGGATGGCGTATCAGACGGCTTGTCCGTGTCCGTCTTGCCGGAGTCGTCGGACCCATTGTCCGTCTTGCCGGAATCATCTTTGGACGGAACGTCGGTGCCGGATGGCTTGTCTGTATCGTTCTTCGGAGTGTCCGGCTTCGTCGGAGTCGCATCCTGCCTGACCGGGGTCCACTGCGCGACCGCGGTCACGTCGGAGCCGTTGTCCTCGACGCTATCGCCGGATTCGACATTGTCGCCGTCGATTGTCCAGCCGTCGAACTCGTAGCCCTCGCGGGTCGGAACCGTATCGGTCACGTCGGCCGGCAGGTCGGAGTCCCCGTATTCGCCGTCGCCGCCGTTCGCGTCATAGCGGAGCACATGCCTCGCCTCCCACTGCGGGTACAGGGTGGTGCCCTTCGCCACGTCGGACACGGTGTCGCCCGGCTTGTAGGAGTCGCCGGTGCCGTCCGGATTGGTGGTCCAGACGATGAAACGGTAATGTTCCCTGGCGGGCTGGGGTGCGACGAACGGCGTGGTCTCGGTCTTGTCCTGGCCGTCCAATCTCACCTCCACATGGCGGGTGATGGGGACGTTCACGCTGTTGCGGTGGAATTCGCCGCCGATGACCACGTTCCTGGCGATGATCTGCCCCTCGACGTTCTGGGACGCGTCCACATCGGCTTCGGGCGCGAGGATGACGGAGGAGGTGGCGCCCGCCGTGCCGACGCGGCCATGGTACTGGCCGTCCTTGGCTTTGGAGTCGGTCAGATTGTAAATAACACCCTTGTCCGTCCACTTGGCGTATTCGGCGTGATTGATACCGTCCACGTCCAATTGGGGCAGAGTGATATTGTCCGCACCTTCGGCGTCAACATTCACGACGAGACGGGTCCTCTCCCCCAAAGTGGCGGTGACTCGATTGCCTTGCAGTTCAGCCGCGTCGATGTCGAGATGGGCCTCGGCGCCGTCCGCCGTGATATGGCGGCGGTTCATGTCGGAGAAGTCGTACGACGCGTTCGCCGGCGCGGTCTTGGCCCACTTGGCGGACAGCGCCGTCATGCTCCTCTCCATGGCCTTCAGGTCAAGGTATTTGACCTTGGAGTCCCTGAGCACCCGTTCGGATTTCGGCAGGCTTCCGCCGGTCTGCATCTCCAGCTTGTTGCCGTTTACCGTCCAACTGTCGCCATTGTCGGTCTGACCGATGTCGGTGGACGCGCCGAAGACGATCCTGGAGTCGGCGGGCAGGCTCACGTTGATGCTGCCGTCGACCTTGCCCAGATAGCTGACCTCCGGCTCGTCCACGCCGGCCGCGTGGTTGCCGAACGCGGCGCCGACATAGGCGTGCGCGGTGGCGATGTTGCCGTTCGTGTGGGCGTTCAGGCGGATCGAGTCGAAGCCGACGAGACCGAAGTTCGCCGCCTCCCCCAAATCGCCGCCCAACAGGTCAACGGTCTCATCGGTCGTGAACGTGTTGGTTTTGTCCACTGCGATCGGCGTGCCGATGACGGCGGCGCTCGCGACGCCCGCCGATGCGAGCATGGCGAGCGACGCCAATGCGGCCACGGCCGCCGTCCCCCTGATGTTGTCCGAAATCATGTTCCTCCCGTTTCGGGTTGTACTGTCTTCTTTAGGCGGCGGGAAGCCGTCCGGAGAATGGCATGCGTCCCAGGGAGGCGTCAGTACCGGTCCACCTTCGGTTCGACCGGCAGGCCGTCCGTGCCGAACAGGGCGACGCACGCGGTTCGCTGGCCGTCAGGAGCCGTGATGTGGCGGACGAACAGCGTGGCCTGGGCGAGGCCGTCGCCGTCCCGGACCACCAGACAGGAGAAGCCTTCCCTATGGAACGGGCGCGCGCCGTCCCTGAGCGCGGCGTCGACGCCGAAGACGTCGGAAAGCACCTGGGCGGGCGTCTCCGGGATCGGCGGATGATGGGTTGCAATCCAGGCCTCCAGCGCGATTCCAAGGACGAAGGCCGCCACGCCGGCCCCCACCGCGGCTGGCGTCGACACCGACGAGGTCGGCAACGAGGCCCACCCGGCGATGCCCACGGGGACGAGCAGCGCCGTCAGGATGCCCAGCCACCACGGGTGGAGGCCGAACCGCCGCTCCCTGGCGCTCCAGTCCGTCAGCGGAACCAGCAGTCCGGCCCGCGTCAGCGTCCGGGCCGCCTCGTCCATA
>ERZ894217.890-NODE-890-length-14276-cov-9.351944_pt1 | contig 14276 bp, 6 predicted proteins | sample MGYA00380291_ERZ894217 | MGnify/ENA primary metagenome ERZ894217 (study PRJEB32331, sample SAMN06328480) | human gut metagenome | biome: human gut microbiome; feature: stool | host: Homo sapiens | collected 2013-07-05 ...
GGGTATCACCGCTGAGGGCAAGGTTGTCCTGATGGTGCTGGACGGTCGTCAGGAACCCTTCTCCGCCGGCGGCAGTGCTGAAGAATTGGCACAGATCATGCTGGACGCAGGTTGCGTGACCGCAATCAATCTGGACGGCGGCGGTTCCACTACCTTCGCAGCGAAGCAGGAAGGCAGCGATACGCTCACGGTCGTGAACCGCCCTTCGGATGGCTATGAGCGTTCCGTCAGCTCCTCTCTGATGGTGGTTTCCACGGCCCCTGTCTCCACGGAGTTTGATCATGCCCTGATCACCTCCACCTACGATTACTTGACGAGCGGTGCCACAGTTCGTCTGGTCGCTTCCGGCGTCAGTGTGTCCGGCAGCGCGGCGGAACTCCCTGCTGATATCACATGGAAGTCTGCGGATGAAACCATTGGTACCGTTTCTGAAGATGGTGTCTTCACCGCCGTCAAAAAGGGCAGCGTGGAGATCCAGCTTCTGTCCGGTGATACGGTGATCGGCAGCAAGACGCTTACCGTGGTCGAGCCGAATGGCCTGAAATTCTCCAAAACGAGTATCAACGCCATTTACGGAGACTCGGTACGCCTTCCTTTGATTGCAACCTATAACGAGAATCCCGTCGCTGTGTGTGCGGGCGATATCACATTTGAACTGAGCAACAGCGCAGCAGGTACCGTTGAAGCTGCGAACAATGGCTTTGCCTTTACCGGCAGCGAGGAGTCCGGTCTGCGCAATGTGACCATCACGGCTATGATCACGCGGGACTACTCCATCAGTGCCACGATCAAGGTTGCCATGTACAGTGCCAATCAGGCAATTTTCGACTTTGACAACGCCACAAGCGGCGACAGAACCTTCGCATGGACAAGAGATGTCTCCAATGCGGAATATCTTCCCGGAGGCGATGGTGAAACAGACCGCTATCATGTGATCGATCCCAGCCAGCCCATGAATGTCACCTATGTCTTCGGACTGGATATGATGACAATCAAGGTGCCTGAAAAGCTGGAACCGCTTCTGTCCATGGTTGCTGGCGGCGATATTTCCGGCATCACGGCTTGGGATCTACTGCTCCAGCTGGCGGAGCGCGTCAGCTCGAAGACCGAGGTAACGGTGAAGTTCCAGTTTGACCAGAATGTCGCTGTGGACATCTCCAACCTGACGGTGTCGAATGATTACTTCCGTCTAACATCCGCATCCTTGGACGAAAACAATCTGCTCACTGTGAAGTGCAACTTCATCAAGCAGAGTCAGGCCATCGATCCTGACACGGCCAACCCCATCTGTATCCTCAGCGGCGTGCAGCTGTCCGCCATGGGCGGCGCACAGTGGGATGATAATCAGTGCCTGAGCATTGAGAACTCCGGTTCGGTTGGCTACGACATCTATCTGGGCGCAAACGCGCTCTACAACATGGCGAAGCAGACCTCCTTCCAGGAGCAGTATGGGATCTATCCCTATGAGGAGCCGGAGAATACCACGCATCCCTGCGGCGGCCATTTCTACTGCGAATCGTATCAGGATTTCACGGATCGTTTCATCCTGGACAACGGTTCTTGGTCTGGCTGGAAAACGGTCAACGGTACATCCTACTACTTCGTCGAAAACAATGCCTTGAAAGGCATTCACAAGGTTCCTGGCCTCAACGATGAGAGCAACGAGTATTTCTATCAGTTCAATGAGACAACCGGTGCTTGTGAAGGAAAGGTCACTGGGCTGATTGAATTCGATGGCGCATGGTATTACGCCATCAACGGCGTGGCCAAGTCCGGTTGGTGGAACCTGACGGATGCAGATGGCAACAACGGTTATTACTACTTTGACCCCGAGACTTTCCAGGGGCTGGATGGTGAAAACAGCAGTTTCTTCCCCAATGTAATCTATCAATTTGAACACGGCAAACTGGTGAAGGGTGCATGGCTGGCCACTGACCACGGTAAACGCTACTATTATGGCCCCGGCTTTGTTCAGGGCAAGTGGTACACCATTGAAGGCAATCTGTATTTCTTCAATCAGGACGGTTATCGCTATGAGGGCCTCCGGTATGTAAAACTGCGCGATAACCATGATGACCCGATTTATTGGTACGACTTTGGAGAAGACGGTATCTGCCATGGCGTATATCAGCACACGGGACTCTTCTACCTCAATGGAAATACGTATTATACCATCAACGGTATGGTTTGCAACGGCCTGTATTTGGCAGAAGACGGATACTACTATTATTTCGGAAGCGTAGACTACACGGCAGTGAAGAACACCCGTCATTGGGTTTCCTATCCCAATGATACTGGCTTTGCCCCGGCATTCTACAGCTTTGATGAAGATGGCCGCATGATCATTGATACGCCCGATCCTTCAAAGGATGGCATTGTGAATGAGGACGGCGAACTGTATTACTATGTCAACGGCGTCCGCTTCTACGCTGGCCTGATTCAGATTGACGGCGATTACTACTATGTAAACAGCTCCTGCAAGGTGGTCACAAACCAGCGCTACTGGGTGTCCAAAACCAATGACCTGCTGCCTGCTGGTTTCTACAACTTCGATGTAGACGGCAAAATGACCGATGCACCCATTCCGACACCTGACCCCGATCCGGATCCCAATCCTGATCCCGAGGTGAAGAACGGCATCGTCAACGAGGATGGCGAACTGTATTACTATGTCAATGGTGTCAAGACCTACGCTGGCCTGATTCAGATTGACGGTGACTACTACTATGTGAACAGCTACTGCAAGGTTATCACCAATCAGCGTTACTGGGTATCTAAGACCAATGATCTGTTGACCGCTGGGTTCTACAACTTTGGTGCAGACGGCAAGATGACCGATGCACCCATTCCGACACCTGACCCCGATCCGAATCCCAATCCTGATCCCGAAGTGAAGAACGGCATCGTCAGCGAGGACGGCGAGCTGTATTACTATGTCAATGGTGTCAAGACCTACGCTGGCCTAATCCAGATCGATGGTAACTACTACTATGTGAACAGCTACTGCAAGGTCATCACCAATCAGCGCTACTGGGTGTCTAAGACTAATGATCTGCTCCCCGCTGCATTCTACAACTTTGATGCGGACGGCAAGATGACCGATGCGCCTATTCCGACGCCTGACCCTGATCCGGACCCTGATCCCGATCCCGAGGTAAAGAACGGCATCGTCAGTGAGGACGGCGAGCTGTACTACTATGTGAACGGCGTCAAGACCTATGCGGGCCTGATTCAAATCGACGGCGATTACTACTATGTAAACAGCTACTGCAAGGTCATCACCAGTCAGCGCTACTGGGTATCTAAGACCAACAACCTGCTGCCTGCCACATTCTACACCTTTGGTGCAGACGGCAAGATGGTGAGATGACCGAATAAGCCATGGGGTATGGCGCTAAAAGCGCCATACCCCATGGAAGATACGATTACGAAAAGGAGTACGCTTTGCTTAATCTTGTATTTATCTGGCTGAAAGAGCATTCCCTGATTGTGCTCTTACTGCTGGGAACTATTTTCAATGTATTCTGGCTGTACAGGATGCGGCGGCAACTCCAAATGAAATGGTATGCCGTACTGATCCTTTCGGTATTGCATACTGCTATCGGCGTATGCAGTGTGAAAGTCTTTGCTTTTCTGGAAAGCGGCGACATAGGCAACATGAGTCTGTTTGGCGGTGTGTTTTTTATGCCGGCAGCCTACTGGCTGGGGGCCAAGCTTACCAAGCGACCTTACTGGAAAGCGTGCGATGTACTTACTCCGTGCATGCTTTTTACACTGATGTGTGCTCGGGTCAACTGCATCATCTCTGGATGCTGCTCCGGCTTAGCCATACCGGGAACGCACTTTCACTTTCCAACACGGGAACTTGAGATCCTCTATTACATTGTGATGCTGATTCTGCTCATCCCCAGAGTGAAAAAGAGCAAGAACCCCGGTAGCATTTACCCGCTATATATGGCATCCTACGGAGTGTTCCGCTTCATTGATGAATTCTTCCGGACGTCCTCTACGGGGATGCTATTCCACCTCTCTCATGTCTGGGCAGCCATCGCATTTGCGGCGGGACTCAGCATTTACATAGAAATAAACGCCAGAAATCATCAAAGAAAGAAGGTAATAAAGAAATGAAAAGCACATTGAAGCGATTCCTTTCGCTTGTGCTCTGCATGTGCATGGTCATGGCACTGCTTCCAAATGTGACCATGACAGCGTTTGCAGCAACCAGTGGAACTGTGACAGGCTTAGCCGACGAGAACATCGGGCTGAGTTTTACAGGCGACGCAGATGATGCATGGTCGGCCAATGGTACGAGCATTATCGGCGCAGCTACCAGCACGAAAGGAGGATGCGGCGAAACATCCTATAAATCCACACTGACAATTACAAATAAGAAGTCGACAACAGCAACCCTTTCTTTTGACTATACCATTGAACAGAATGGTGGAACGATTCAGGTGGATGGTACACAGGTTTCTTCGGGTGCCAGTTTTACCAAGGAACTGGCGGCCAACGAGACCGTTAAAGTATACATCAACTCTGGCAGCACCACTGCTGCCACGAAAATCACCCTTACCAATGTGGCTCTGGTGAGCGATGTTAATGCGACTGCGACTTTTCTGCCTGCTGAAAACGGTACTTATACAGTAGACGGGAAACTCATTACCGAGGAATATAGCAACACGCAAAGCTCCATGACCGCCTATCAGTTGGAGGCGACCCCGGCGGAGGGCTACCGCTTCAAGGGCTGGTACGATGTGGCCAGCGAAAAGTGCATCAGCACCGATGCCAAGACCGCTCTAAACTTTGACAGTGACCGTACCATCACGGCGCGGTTCGTCAGCAAGGAACTGGCGCTCTTTGAGACCGGCGGTCAGGTGTTTGACGACCTGAACGAGGCGGTCACCTATGCACAGGCAAACGGCCAGTCCAAGATTACCTTGGCTACTGATGGCTCCATCAGCGGTACCTATACCATTCCGGCTGGAATTACACTTCTGATTCCGTTTGATGAGGCAGGAACGCTGTATACCACAACCCCTGCGTATACGACGACAGCGGAAACACAGAAAGCCTATAAAACACTTACCATGGCCGCTGGTTCCTCGATTACCGTTAATGGTGGCGCAATCAGTGTTGGCGGAAAGCACTTTACCAGTTCTAACCAGGAATGCTGCAAGCCAACCGGAGCCTATGGATTGATTAAAATGCAGGAAGGCAGCAGCATTACGCTCAATAACGGTGCCAACCTCTATGCGTGGGGCTATATAACCGGTGACGGTCAAATAACGGCCAATTCCGGCACAAACGTCTATGAGTATTATCAAATTACAGACTGGCGCGGTGGTTCACAAACGGGTGACATGGCAAATAATAAGCAGAAAGTGTTCCCGTTTACGCAGTATTATGTACAGAATATTGAAGCTGCGCTAACGCTTAATGCGGGCGCAAACGAATATACCTACATTTCTGTAACGGCCCGCCTTATCGGGACGAAGTCCGCAACAATTCCGTTTGTTGGTTCGAATGGCCTATTTAAGCTCGGTGCAGATGGGCAATTTACAAAGAAGTATATCCCTGCACAGGACCGCATGGTATTTACAATCTCTGGCGGGGCTTCTCTCAATAGTATTGCACTCTCTATCTCCACCATGTCTGTCGACTCTAAAGACTATGTGCTTCCAATCAATAACAATGTAGACATTGTGATAACATCCGGAACAACAACCATCGAAAAAGACGCAGCTCTTTTGCCGGGGGTAACAGTCTTAATTGCCAAAGATGCAGAGCTGAAGGTTGCGTCTGCCGCGTCCCTGTATGTTTATGATGATGCAGAGTGGAGTCCGAATTATGTATGGGGTAGCAATTCTTCCGGAATTCACCCGGTAAGCTATTCACCGTCTGGAAAGGGTTCCCGGGGGATTGCTGATGCTAAGGTCGATGTAAACGGCGTGCTGACAGTTGAGGGCGCTGTTTACACGACGGCAACGGGTGCCAATATCACTTCCAGTGAAGGTACTGGCAAGTATGCTCAAGTCGGTGCGCCCGGTACAAGTGATAAGACCTATCAGTTCAACCAAAATTCGGGCAAGTACATTGAGATCCCCATCACCGCCGCCAAGCTGCACAACGCCGATGAGGACAACCCCTACACGGAAACTGCGACCGCAAGCGCTGGCGATATCATCAACTATGTTGATGGCGTTTGGGGCGGCAGTACGCCTGTCGAGCTGACCGTCACCTTTGAGGCCAACGGAACTGCGGAATACCCGGCCGAAGGCACGATGGCTCCGCAGACCGTGACTGCAAAGACGGATACCGCACTGAACAAAAACACCTTCACCCGCGAGGGTTACGACTTCACGGGCTGGAACACCGCAGCCGACGGCACTGGCGACTCCTATGCGGATGGTGCCAAGGTCACCCTGACGGAGGACACCACTCTTTACGCCCAGTGGGAGGACAATCATTCTCTCACCAAGGTGATCAACAAGAAGGACGCCACCTGCACCGAGGATGGCTACACCGGTGATACAGTCTGCGCCATCTGCGGCAAGGAAATCACCAAGGGCGAAACCATTCAGGCCAAGGGCCACACCGAGGTCATCGACCCGGCCGTTGAGCCTACCTGCACGGAACCCGGCAAGACTGAGGGTAAGCACTGCTCCGTCTGCAACGAGATTCTCGTTGCGCAGGAAGTGATTCCCGCGACCGGCCACACCGAGAAGACCGTTGCGGGCAAGCCTGCGACCTGCACCGAGACGGGTCTGACGGATGGCATCAGCTGCTCTGTCTGCGGAACGGTGATCAAAGCACAGGAAGAGATCCCCGCCAAGGGCCACAGCTGGAATGAGGGCGAGATCACGACCTCTCCTACCTGTGAGAATGCCGGTGTCAAGACCTACACCTGCACAGTTTGCAATGCAACCAAGACCGAAGCAATCGACGCGACTGGACATACTCCGATTGAAGTTGCGGAACAGCCTGCTACCTGCACCGAGGCTGGTCATAAAGCCGGTACGAAGTGCTCCGTCTGCGGCGCTACGATATCCGGTATGGAAGAGATCCCTGCAACTGGCCACACGGAAGTCGTTGACGCGGCTGTTGCGGCTACCTGCACCAAGACTGGTCTGACCGAGGGTAAGCACTGCTCCGTCTGCAATACTGTACTCGTTGCCCAGGAAGAAATCCCCGCCAAGGGTCATACCGAGGTCGTTGATCCGGCAGTTGAGCCGACCTGCACGACGCCTGGCAAGACCGAGGGCAAGCACTGCTCTGTTTGCAACGAAACTCTCGTCGCACAGACTGAGATTCCTGCAAAGGGCCATACCGAAGTGATTGATGCAGCAAAGGCACCGACCTGCACCGAGCCGGGCCTGACGGAAGGCAAGCACTGTGATGTCTGCAAGGAAGTCATTGTTAAACAGGAAGTAATCCCGGCTGTCGGCCACAAGCCAGAGGTTCGCAATGCGGTCGAAGCAACGCTTACGACACCCGGTTACACCGGCGACACCTATTGCTCTGTCTGCAATGAGCTGCTGAAAAAGGGTGAGGAAACCCCCAAGACCGGCGCACATATCACTTGGGTGATCGATGGCAAGGTCGCAGCAGAGGAAGATTATCTGAAGGGCACCATGCCTTCCTTCAAGGGCAGCACGGATAAGGCTCCTGACGACAACTACCGCTACACCTTCACCGGCTGGAGTCCGGAGGTTGTGGTTGCTGAAGAGGATGCCACTTATACGGCACAGTACTCTGCATCTGCCCGTGTGTTCTACACCATCACCTTCAATGCCAACGGCAGCGAAGGCAGTATGGAGCCTCAGCGCTTTGAAGTCGGTGTGGACACTGCCTTGAATACCAACGCCTTCACCCGTGAGGGCTACAAGTTCATCGGCTGGAACACCGCCGCCGATGGCAGCGGCGCTACCTATGCCGATGAGGGCGCAATTCTTGAACTGACCGGAGATATGACGCTGTATGCACAGTGGCAGTTCTGGAACGGCTGGCTTAAGGATGCAAACGGCAAGCAGTACTACAAGGACGGCGAACTGCAGAAGACCGGCTGGACGGTCATCGACGGTGAGACCTACTATCTGGATACCGAAACCGGGTACGCGGCTACTGGAATCACGACGCTGATCCCCAATGGAGCAACTGAAACCGCACGCTGCGTCTTTGATGCGGAAGGCGTATTCCAGAGCGACGTTACCGGCGTTTACAGCGTCGGAGAAGACACCTATTGGCTCAACAGCGGCATCATCGAAGAAGAAGCCGGTCTGAAGCGCGTCGTCAGGGAGGACGGCGAGGTCAACTATTATTACTTCGCAGTCCAGAAGAATCTGGAGGAGCGTGAGGGCCTGACACTCTCGGCTGCAGTAAAGAGTACTATGCTGGACGGCAAGGATTGCTGGCTCCATAAGACCAATGGCCTTGCACTTCCGGAGTGGGGCTACTACTTCGATGAAAACGGCGTCATTCTGCACGACGAGGACACCAGCAAGAACGGGATCCTGAAGGATGGCGAAGACCTCTTCTACTATGTCGACGGCATCAAGGCTCCTGCAGGCATGATCAAGATCGGTGACGATTACTACTATGCCAACAGCAAGGGCCAGCTGATCGTGAACCAGACCTACTACTGCTCCAGAATGAACGGCCTGATGGAGGAAGGGACCTATGCCTTTGACGCAGAGGGCAAGCTCATTCAGGGCGCAACGGACAAGAATGGCATCGTAAAGGACGATGACGGCGTGCTTCGTTACTATGTCAACGGCAAGGTAACCTATGTTGGCCTGATTGAAATTGACGGTGATTTCTACTATGTCCGCAGCAACGGTGAGGTCGTGACCGATTGCGTGTACTGGATCACCTGGACGCACGGCCTGAAGGAAGCCGGTTACTACACGTTCGATGAAAACGGAAAGCTGACCGGCACTCCGAAGAATGGCATCGTCGAGGAAGATGGCGTTCTGCATTACTATGTCAATGGAAAACTGACCTATGCGGGCCTCATCAAAATTGGCGATGATTACTACTATGTGAATTCCAAGTGTGAAGTGGTACGCGATTGCGATTACTACATTTCCTGGACGCATGACCTGATGCCCCAGGGCAGATATCACTTCGACGCAGATGGCAAACTGACAGGTAGCGTCGCACCTCTGAAGAATGGAATCTACGAGGAAGATGGAAGCCTGTACTTCTATCGGAACGGCGAACGTGCTTATGCCGGCCTGATCCAGATCGACGGCGACTACTACTATGTGCGTTCCACCTGTGAGGTCGTCCATGACCGCAGCTACTATGTGTACTGGACGCACGGCCTGATGCCGGAGGGATATTACAACTTTGACAGTGCTGGCCGGATGATTCTGGACAGCGAAACCGAGTAAATACACTGGAACCGCCGGGGCGCACCTTGGCGCCTCGGCGGTTCCCTTTTATCACACAACATCGGAGATGAGAAGGATGAAAGTGCTGTTTGTCAATTTGGTATATGGGACCGGAAGCACTGGAAAAATCATCGCTGATATCATGAATCTGCTGAAAAAGTATGGCAATGATGTAAAGGCTTTATACGGTACGGGAGTATGCTCCAACGATGCGGACACAGTGAAGGTGTCTGGAAAGCTGGAGTATTACTTTCACAACGCAGCATCCCGATTCACAGACCACGCAGGTTTGTATTCCCGGGCGGCGACCAGACGGATGATCCGAGAGATCAGAGCGTTTCAGCCTGATTTAATCCATCTACATACGCTGCACGGCTTCTATGTGAATTACGAGATGCTGTTCCGCTTTTTGAAGGAAGCAAATATCCCCGTCGTTTGGACTTTGCATGATTGCTGGACTTTTACCGGACATTGCACACATTTCTCGCAAGTCAAGTGTATGCAATGGCAGACGGAGTGCCGGGACTGCAAATTGCTGTACCGGTATCCGCAATGCTATTGGAAGGGCGATGTAAGGCGCAACTTCCTTCGCAAAAAGAATGCCTTTACCGGTGTAATGAATCTGACCATCACAACCCCCTCGCAGTGGCTTGCGGATCAGGTTTCACAGTCGTTTCTACAGAACTACCCGCGAACCGTTATCCCCAACGGAATCGACCGCACGGTTTTCCGTCCACAGTCCAGCAGCTTGCGTGAAAAGTATCATCTGGAAGATAAGAAAATTGTCCTCGGGGTAGCAAATGCATGGAATGCACGCAAGGGTCTGCCAGATTTGCTGACACTTACTGACCGCCTCGGTTCTGATTATCAGGTGGTTTTGATTGGCCTGAGTGAAAAGCAACTGCCGGATATTCCTTCCGATGTGCTGGGGCTTTTACGCACGGCAAACCAAACAGAACTGGCGCAGTGGTACTCTGCTGCAGATGTGTTTGTGAACCCTACCTATGAGGAAACCTTTGGTCTAACTACGGTAGAGGCCCAGGCGTGCGGAACGCCAGTGGTGGTATATGAGACAGACGGTTGTCCTGAAACGGTAGCACAGGGAAATGGACGCTTGGTTCCGCAGGGCGATATACAGGCATTGGAAAATGCTGTGAGAGACGTGGCAGACAGCAACTGGCGTGCGGATCCTAAAAAAATGGCGCGTTTTGACAAAGACACGGTGTATCAGGGCTATGTCAAACTCTATGAAAATGTTTTGTCTACTTTGGGGAAAGGGCGTGTGATAGCTACATGAGAATTCTTTTTTGCAGCAATTACTTTACGCATCATCAAGTCCCCCTATCCGATGCCCTCTATGAATTGACAGATCACAACTATTGCTTCGTGGCGCATAAAGAGATGGATGCAGAGCGAAAGAACCTCGGGTGGGGAAATGATTTGGCGCGTCCGTATACCTATTCGGCGGCAGATCAAGAAGTTCAGATGCAATTAAATGATCTGGATGTTTTGATAGCCGGTTCCTTTCCAGAGCGTCAGACAAAGGAATACGGTAAAAAAGCCAAATTGTTTTTCCGATATTCCGAGCGAATCTTAAAGACAGGAAATCCGTTTCTCAAATATCCAAAACGTTTTTTCCACTGGCACGCTTGCAATCCGCCGTGGCGAAAGGCGTATATGCTCTGTGCCAGCGCCTATACTGCGGGGGATTATGCAAAATTCGGCCTTTTCCGCGGTCGGTGCTATAAATGGGGCTATTTCCCGGAGACGATACGGTATCCCAGCATTGATGACTTGATCGACCGCAAAGCAAAAGCAACCATTTTGTGGTGTGGACGCTTCTTGGGCTGGAAGCATCCCGACGATGTGATCGAGGTTGCAAGGAGACTCCATGATGCAGGATGCTGCTTCAAAATCGAGATGATCGGTACCGGTGAGATGGAGCAGCAGCTCAAGCGGCAGGCTTCAGAAGCTGGGCTGCTGGAGACCAATATACGATTCCTTGGAGCCATGTCTCCGGAAGCCGTGCGCCTTCATATGGAAAGCGCAGGCATCTGCTTATTCACGAGTGACCGCCAAGAGGGCTGGGGCGCTGTGTTAAACGAGGCCATGAACAGCGGCTGTGCGGTGGTTGCCAGCGATGCAGCTGGGGCAACCCCTTACCTCGTAAATGACGGCGTGAATGGAAGCGTTTATCACTCCGGCAATATTCAGGAGCTTTATGAAAAGGTACGACGGCTTCTTGAAAATACGACGATGCAGTATAGCTTTGGAAAAGCGGCGTACCAGACGATCACAGAATTGTGGAATGCGGAGGTTGCGGCAAAGCGATTTTTGCAGCTATCGCAGACCCTTTTGAACGGTACAGATGCTTCCGGCTTGTTTGCGAACGGTCCATGCAGCCCCGCAAAGCCGCTGCGGGAGGACTGGTATCAAAGATGAAGTTAAAGACTATCAAAAAACGAATTGTTATTTACCTTGTCAATCATACTCTGGCGGGAACCCGGTTCTTCTCTGCTAAGAGGAATCTTCTTCGTTCCATCGGCTATGAGATCGGAGAAAACACCAAAATTGTCGGGCCGATTCATAATACAGGGACGCTCCGCATTGGTGCGAATTGTTGGATCGGATGCAATCTCACTGTCCATGGAAATGGAACAGTAACGATCGGAGATAACTGCGATATCGCTCCGGATGTCATCTTCCTGACAGGTGGACATCAGATGGGCGACCATAGCAGACGGGCAGGAAAAGGCGAATCCTATCATATTACGGTAGGCAGCGGCGTGTGGATCGGCGGCCGAGCCACCCTCCTATTGAATACAAGCATCGGAGATGGAAGCATGATCGCGGCCTGTGCCTGTGTTTCCAAGGATGTGCCGGCGGATACGATGGTGGCCGGTGTCCCCGCTAAAGTGGTGAAGGAGTTTGAAGATTTTGCTGCAGTCGCTCAGAAAGAATAAAGTCGTTAAAAATGCCGGATGGATCATCGGCGGTAAGGTGGCAAACAAGCTGCTGGCCTTTGTCGTTGGTATTTTTGCGGCGCGCTATCTTGGCCCAAGCAATTACGGCCTGATCAATTACGCAGCGGCATATGCGACATTCTTTGCCTCGCTTTGTACGCTTGGCATCAACAGCGTGATCGTCAAGAACTTTGTGGATCATCCAGATCAGCAGGGCGAAACAATAGGAACGACACTGCTACTGCGGGCTATCTCAAGTCTGCTGTCTGCATTGGCAATCATCGGTATTGTCAGTGTCGTGGATAGAGGAGAACGTCTTACCGTTGTGGTTGTGGCGCTCTACAGTGTCGGCCTCATTTTTCAGGTGTTTGATACCCTCAACTACTGGTTTCAGGCCAGGCTCCAGTCCAAGTATTCCGCCATTGCCGAACTCGTCTCGTATGCGGCAATGTCTGTGTACAAAATTTTTTTGCTTGCACTTGGGAAAAGCGTGGAATGGTTTGCCGTTGCAAGCGCATTGGATTACATCGTACTCGCAGCGTTTTTGCTGATCGCTTACTTCAAAAATGGCGGTACAAGATTTCATTACTCTCTGAAAAAAGCAAAGGAGCTTCTGCAAAGCAGCAGCAGCTTTATCATAGCCGGGCTGATGGTCTCCATCTATGCCTGTACAGATAAGCTGATGCTCAAGCAGATGCTTGGCGCAGATGCCGTTGGACATTACTCCCTTGCTTCGACGGTCAGCGTTTCATGGGCCTTTATTCTCTCTGCAATCATTGACTCCCTTTATCCGGAAATCGTGCAGAGCTTTCAGAAAGATCGCCTGCGCTATGAACGGAAGAATCGGCAGCTCTACGCAATTGTTTTTTATGTATCCCTGTTTGTATCCGCAATGATCTGCCTTGTCGCAAAGCCATTCATTTTGATTCTCTACGGAGAAACCTATTTACCGGCAGTCGGGCCTCTGCGCATCGTGGTTTGGTACACGGCTTTTTCCTATCTCGGTGTTGCCAGAAACGCATGGATGGTATGTGAAAACAGGCAGAAATATCTGAAATACCTGTATGTCAGTGCGGCTGCGCTTAATGTTGTGCTGAACCTTGCGCTGATACCGTCGTGGGGAGCGTCCGGGGCTGCTGCGGCCTCGTTGATCACCCAGGCTTCGACAACGATTCTGCTTCCTGCGCTGATTCGTCCGCTGCGTCCAAACACAAGACTCATGCTGGATGCTGTGCTTTTGCGCGGTGTGCTGCCTGAAAAACAAAGAAATCATACAAAGGAGTAAGACCAGATGATATCGTTCAAAGATAAAATACTGCTCATTACCGGTGGGACAGGCTCCTTTGGCAACGCTGTGCTGCGCCGTTTCCTGACCACCGATATTGCAGAGATCCGTATTCTCTCACGGGATGAGAAGAAGCAGGATGATATGCGGCACACCTATCAGGAGCTGTATCCGCAGCATGCGGGAAAAATCAAGTTCTACATAGGCGATGTGCGGGATTACAATTCCATTCTGAATGCGTTCCGCGGTGTGGACTATGTATTTCATGCCGCTGCCTTGAAGCAGGTACCGTCCTGCGAGTTTTATCCCATGGAGGCGGTCAAAACCAATGTGGCCGGTTCCGACAATGTGATCTCCGCATGTGTTGCAAACCATGTGAAGAAGGCCATCTTCCTGTCCACGGACAAGGCGGCCTATCCCATCAACGCTATGGGCATGACGAAAGCTGTCATGGAGAAGAATGTGATTGCCCGTTCCAGACAGATGCTGCTTGGGGATCCGGTTCTATGTCTGACACGGTACGGCAACGTCATGGCCTCCCGTGGCTCTGTCATTCCGCTGTTCTGCGACCGAATCGACGAGGGAAAGCCTCTGACGATTACGAATCCCAATATGACCCGTTTCATGATGACGCTC
>ERZ894217.894-NODE-894-length-14196-cov-7.694717_pt1 | contig 14196 bp, 9 predicted proteins | sample MGYA00380291_ERZ894217 | MGnify/ENA primary metagenome ERZ894217 (study PRJEB32331, sample SAMN06328480) | human gut metagenome | biome: human gut microbiome; feature: stool | host: Homo sapiens | collected 2013-07-05 ...
GAGGGGAGGATGAAATCATAAAATCGGTATTAAAAACGGCTAACCTGTAATCGTTCACTGGTATTAAGAACCTTTGAATTGTTGAGCTTGGGGCCAAGATGTCCACAAGGTTAAGCGGTGCGACGGGGCGGCAAGCCCGTTCATTCCGTGCGACAATTCAAACTGCTCGTGAAAGGAGCGGGAATGAAGGAGACCGAGAAGATCGAGATCATGCACTTCGACCAGGAGGGCTACCTCGAGGACGGCAGGAACGTCTACGAGGCCGGCAAGAAGATGACCGCCCTGGCCGACCGCGTGCACGAGGAGGGCTACGACGCCGTCTTCCTGATGGGCGTCGGCGGCACCTGGGACGAGTTCATGCAGCTCGAGTACCTCATGAACAAGTTCGGCGACCGCGACCTCGAGGTCTACCTGATCCACGCCGCCGAGTGGAACGTCATGGGCCACAAGCGCATGACCGACAGGTCCGTCGTGCTGACCGCCTCCGAGTCCGGCACCACCCCCGAGGTGCTCGAGGCCGTCGGCAAGATGAGGGAGATGGGCGTGCGCGTCTTCGCCATGACCAACCCCGAGGGCAAGATCGGGCAGGCCGTGGGCGCCGAGAACTGCGTCATGATGGCCTCCGACCACGGCGCCGGCGGCTGCGAGAAGGGCTACTACCTCGCCGACTGCTTCGGCCTGCGCCTGCTCAACCGCCGCGGCTGCTTCCCCAAGTTCGACCTGTTCATCGAGCAGACGAAGGACGTCTGGAAGGACATGCTCGACATCCGCAAGCGCTTCGAGCCGCGCGCCGAGGAGCTCGCCAGGAAGTACGCGCTGGCCGACTACACCATGTTCATCGGCTCGGGCGCGCTGTGGGGCGAGACCATCCTGTACTCCATGTGCCTGCTCGAGGAGATGCAGTGGAAGCGCATCCGCCACATCACCTCGCACGACTTCTTCCACGGCACGCTCGAGCTGCTCGAGCCCGGCGTCCCGGTGTTCCTGTTCATGGGAGAGGACGAGTGCCGCGCCCTCGACGAGCGCGTCCGCGCCTTCCTCACCAGCGGCGTGACCGGCGACGAGGACTACGTCATCATCGACACCGCCGAGTACGCGATCCCGGGCCTGGACGACGACTTCCGCGTCATCGTGTCCCCCTGGATCCTGTCGGTGCTCACCACCGACCGCCTCTCGCGCAACTACGAGCTGGTCACCAAGCACAACCTCAAGTACCGCCGCTACTACCACCAGTTCGACTACTAATTTCATTTGGGGGAAACCGCAATGAGGCAATACATCTTTGCCAGCCACGCGCATTTTGCGACCGGCATCAAAGAGAGCACCGAGCTGCTCTCGGGCGCGCGCGATAACGTCCACGACCTGTCGATGTTTGTCGACGGCCGCACCGACGTCGCCGAGGAGGCCGCCAAGCTCCTGGCGACCTTCGACCCCGCCGACGACATAATCGTGTGCACCGACCTGTTTGGCGGCAGCGTCAACAACGAGTTCACCAAGATCGTCCAGACGCGCCCCAACACCTACCTGGTTGCCAACATGAATCTGCCGCTGCTGATCCAGCTGCTCTTTTCGGACCAGGAGGCTCCCGCCGATCAGGTTATCCGCGAGATCCTCGCGGCTGACGACACGCGCGTCAAGTTTGTCAACGACCTGCTGACCGATGCGGATGACGAGGAAGAGTTCTAGTCACCGCCTGCTATTAATGGGGCCGGGTTTCCGGCATGAGACCTTTGGGGGTCAATCATGATTCAACTGCTTCGCGTCGACCATCGTCTGCTTCATGGCCAGGTGGCCGTCTCTTGGGTCCAGGGCTTGGGCTCTGACTGCATCTTCTGCGTTGGCGACAAGGTTGCCAACGATCCCGTCTGGAAGACTACGCTCAAGATGGGAAAGCCGGCCAACGTCAAGCTCGTCATCAAGGACATGGAGCACGCCATCGAGGCCATCAACTCCGGTGTTACCGATAAGTACAAGATGATCATCTGCGTCGCCAGCATCGCCGAGGCCAAGCAGCTTGTCGACGGCTGCCCGCAGATCACCTCCATCAACCTAGGCAACACCAAGTCCAAGGACGAGCAGCGTCCCGATGCCCGTAAGATCTCCCGCCAGATCTTTGTGACTGCTGCCGAGGAAGAGGACATTCGCGAGCTCGTCGGCCGCGGTGTCGAGGTCGAGATTCGCGCTCTGGCCGACGACCCCAAGGTCGATGCCCTAAGCGCCCTCTAATTGGGAACTACGGGCGGCGCGCACGGCGCCGCCCCTATTCGTGGGCGTACCGGATAAACGCTTTACCCGTTACCCCCATCTACCGTTCACCGGGAGTACACGCCCGTTGAGCGATTGGTATTAAATAGTTTTCGCATGACTATATAATTGGTATCAAATCATTTGCACCGGTTTAGGTGTTAACAGCACACCGGTACAAGCTGGATCTGTCTGGGCGATTGTCGGCATGGAAAAGGGCGCGCTGACAAGTCGGGAATCGCCGCGCGGATCCAAGAGGGATCAAAGGGAGGAACAATGCTTGTTCAAGCGATCCTCATCGGACTTATCGCTGCCTTCGGTAAGCTCGATTATCAGCTCGGTACGCTCTATGCGTTCCGCCCGATCGTTCTGTGCCCGCTCGTCGGCATAGTCCTCGGGGACCTGCAGTCCGGCCTCGCCATCGGTGCGAGCCTCGAGCTGCTCTTCATGGGTTCAATCTCCATCGGCGCTTACGTGCCGCCCGATGAGTGTATTGGCGGTGTGCTCGCCTGCGCCTTCGCTATTCAGCTGGGTCAGAGCACCGAGGCCGCTATCGCGCTCGCGATGCCCATCGCCACTCTGTGCCTGGCCATTAAGAACGTCGTCAACGCCGGTATGCCCCTTCTGGTCGACCGTGCCGACGTCTTTGCCAGCAAGGGTAACCTCAAGGGTATCTACGCTATGCACTGGATTATCGGTCTCGTGATTGTCGTCCTGGCCTTTATCCTGTGCTCGGTCTCCTTCTATCTGGGTGCCGACGCCGTTCAGGGCCTGCTCGACTTCATCCCGACGTTCGTCCTCGATGGCTTTGGCGTCGCAGCCAACATCCTGCCTGCCATGGGCTTCGCCATGCTCGGCCGTCTGGTGCTTACCAAGCAGCTCGTGCCGTTCTACTTCCTGGGCTTCCTGCTGTGCTCCTATGCCAACGTGCCCGTCCTCGGCGTCGCCCTGATCGCAATCATCATCGGCATCGACAAGTACGACCTGCTGGGCCTTGGTGGCGCCCAGTCCCAGCTTTCTGTGGAAGGGGATGAGGACGATGACTTCTAATTCCGAGAACCAGATTACTCGCTCCGACCTCATTAAGAGCGCCGTGAACACCGGCGCCCTGGGCATGGAATTCTCCTGGACCTACTACAAGCAGATGAACATTGCCTTCTGCCTGATGGTCGCCAACATGCTCAAGAAGATCTATGCCGGCCGTCCCGATGATTACGCCGAGGCCTTGCACCGTCACAGCGCATTCTTCAACATCACCCCGCAGCTCGCTCCCTTCGTGGGCGGCATCGCGATGGCCATGGAAGAAAAGGTCGCTCGTGGCGAGGTTGAGCCCGAGAGCGTCAACGACATCAAGGCCGCCCTCATGGGTCCGCTTTCCGGCCTGGGTGACTCCTTCTTCCTGTCCACCCTGCGCGTCGTCGCCGCTGCCGTGGGCATCAGCCTGTGCCAGGCCGGCAACGTCTTTGGCCCCATCGCCTTCCTGCTCGTCTACAACATCCCGGCGTTCCTGATTCGTATCTTTGGCGCTATCAAGGGTTATGAGCTAGGCATTGGCTTCCTCGACGAGGCTCAGAAGACCGGCCTGATGCAAAAGATCATGGCCTGCGTCGGCATTGTCGGCGTTATGGTCGTCGGCGCCATGAGCAAGGACATGTTCTGGGCTTCGTTGCCCATCGCCATTGGTCAGGGCGACTCCGCCCAAACTCTCCAGGACATCCTGGACGGCATCATGCCCGGTATGCTCGGTATGGCCGCCTTCTGGCTCTACTACTGGCTGCTCTCCAAGAAGATCAACCCGATGGTCCTGATCCTCTGCACCATGGTCGTGGGCATCATCGGCGCTTACTTTGGCGTGCTTGCCTAATATGTTCGAATCGCGCTTCCATCGCGTCTAACGGTTGCGTCGATCTTTGGGGGGCTTGTCGCATCTGCGGCGGCCCCCTGTTTTTTAAAACTCCGTACGAAAGGGGAGGGCTATGGTCGTACCCGAGCTTTCGCTCATGAACATCAACCATCGTTACTACAGCATCGAGACGTTTTTTAAGGCTGCAGGTGAGGCCGGCTATCGCAATATCGAGCTGTGGACCGGCTCGATGCACCTGTATGTGGATTGCCATGAGCACGATTCGGTGGATAAGATTCGTGATCTTGCCGCCCAATACGGTATCAAGATCGTGTGCGTGTGCCCCGAGCAGAACAACCCCAAGCCGTGGAACGTCGCGGTGCGCGGTGAGGCGGGCCAAAAACGCATCCTCTCGTACTTTAAGAATGTGATCGACGTTGCCGTTGAGTTGGGCGTGCCGCAGATTCTGGTGACGAGTGGTTGGGCCTATCTGGACGAGCCGGCTGAGGACGCCTGGGCCCGCAGCGTTGCCATGCTGCGCTCGGTGTGCGACTACGCCGATACGCGCGGTATTCGCGTCGCGCTCGAGGCCCTGCAGCCGTCGGAGTCCGTGTTGGTCAACACCGCACAGGATGTCGCGCGCATCCTCGAGGCGGTCGATCGTCCCAACCTGAAGGCCTGTATCGACTTTGGCGCCATGGAAGTTGCCGGCGACACGATCGACGGCTACTTTGAGGTTTTGGGCGACAAGATCGTTCACACCCACTTTGTAGATGTGGGCGGTGGCACGACGCATCTTGCCTGGGGCGACGGCGAGCGTGATATGCGTGCCGACCTCGAGGCACTCATGCGCCACGGCTATACGGGCTATGTCTCGGCCGAGACGTGTGATGGCCGCTACTATCAGGATCCGTCCAAGGCGACGACTCAGGTTATCGAGATGTATCGCCGTGTGACAGCGGAGATGGAAGCCGAATAACTAAACTGCGCGGTTGCGCCGGAAACGCTTGGGCGGGTCTGGCGCAACGCTTTTATAGCTGGCGAGTTGTGGGGAACCCGTTGGCAGTAGCGCTCGAAATAGACAACTATTGGCGTTGTAATACCACTCGGGCGAGGAAACCGACCGTTCGCCGCAAATCTCCGTGAGTTTGGATTGGTATTAAATAACAAGCAATCGTATGGCTATAATTGGTATCAGCAAGAAGCGCGATGTATAGAATTGCGCACATGTGATGGGAGGACACACATGAAGGAGACCGAGAAGATCGAGATCATGCACTTCGACCAGGAGGGCTACCTCGAGGACGGCAGGAACGTCTACGAGGCCGGCAAGAAGATGACCGCCCTGGCCGACCGCGTGCACGAGGAGGGCTACGACGCCGTCTTCCTGATGGGCGTCGGCGGCACCTGGGACGAGTTCATGCAGCTCGAGTACCTCATGAACAAGTTCGGCGACCGCGACCTCGAGGTCTACCTGATCCACGCCGCCGAGTGGAACGTCATGGGCCACAAGCGCATGACCGACAGGTCCGTCGTGCTGACCGCCTCCGAGTCCGGCACCACCCCCGAGGTGCTCGAGGCCGTCGGCAAGATGAGGGAGATGGGCGTGCGCGTCTTCGCCATGACCAACCCCGAGGGCAAGATCGGGCAGGCCGTGGGCGCCGAGAACTGCGTCATGATGGCCTCCGACCACGGCGCCGGCGGCTGCGAGAAGGGCTACTACCTCGCCGACTGCTTCGGCCTGCGCCTGCTCAACCGCCGCGGCTGCTTCCCCAAGTTCGACCTGTTCATCGAGCAGACGAAGGACGTCTGGAAGGACATGCTCGACATCCGCAAGCGCTTCGAGCCGCGCGCCGAGGAGCTCGCCAGGAAGTACGCGCTGGCCGACTACACCATGTTCATCGGCTCGGGCGCGCTGTGGGGCGAGACCATCCTGTACTCCATGTGCCTGCTCGAGGAGATGCAGTGGAAGCGCATCCGCCACATCACCTCGCACGACTTCTTCCACGGCACGCTCGAGCTGCTCGAGCCCGGCGTCCCGGTGTTCCTGTTCATGGGAGAGGACGAGTGCCGCGCCCTCGACGAGCGCGTCCGCGCCTTCCTCACCAGCGGCGTGACCGGCGACGAGGACTACGTCATCATCGACACCGCCGAGTACGCGATCCCGGGCCTGGACGACGACTTCCGCGTCATCGTGTCCCCCTGGATCCTGTCGGTGCTCACCACCGACCGCCTCTCGCGCAACTACGAGCTGGTCACCAAGCACAACCTCAAGTACCGCCGCTACTACCACCAGTTCGACTACTAAGAGCTGGCCGCAGGGCCGATATCTTGGCTGGTTGATATCTCGACCCTACACAAGGGCGTCCGCATTCGCGCGGGCGCCCTTTTTGCGTTGCCGTCGGCGCAGGGTGTCCTCGGCGGAAATCTCATCCCGGAATTTCGGCTCAGAGTGGGATGCGGTTTCCGGATGCGTCCCATTCTGAAGCCCCGAAACGGGACGCGCTTTCCGCTTGGGGTCCGATCCGGAAAGCTCATCCCGTTCCGAGCATCAAATCCGGGACATGCTTTCCGCGCTCCGCCCCTTGCAGAAAGCGCGTCTCCTTCCAAACACAAATCTTGCGGTACAGCTTCTGCAAAGACGCGAAGTGGCCGCTGACAGCAAAGAGGGGCTGCCGAGACAATGCCCGACGGCCCCTCCCCTCATAACTTGCTATCGATGCCAATCGCCACAAGGGCGCGGCTGCCTACTTGCTGATCGCGCCCGTCATATAGATAAACTGCACGCGATTTATATGTCCGCCCTGCTCGCCGTTGACAAAGTCCGTCGGCGTAAAGCCGGGGTTGAGCATTTCCTCGATCTTGTCCTTAACGGTGTCGATGACCTGAGTATCGAGATTGCTCGTTCGGTCGGTAAGCTCCTGCATGCCGTTGCCGAGCTCGGATGCGCCGCTGGCAAGCGTACCTGCACCCGAGGAGAGAAGATTAATGCCGCTAGCAAGGCTAGCAGCACCTGTCTTGAGCTGCGCCGCACCGTTGTTGAGCTGTGATGCGCCGTTGGCAAGCGCGGGCGTGGCACCGTTGAGCTGCTGTGTGCCCGCAGCAAGCTGGTCGGTGCCCGCGGCAAGAGCCGCGGCGCCATCGCTCAGCTGACCCGCGCCCGTTGCTGCAGAGCCAACACCGGCGACAAGACCGGGGTTCACGGCCGTGGGGTTTGCCGGGTTGATCGCGCTGTTCATATAGGCGATGGCTCCGGCCAGGCTCAGCTGTTGGCCATCCTGGACAGTGGTGTAGCCCTGAATGGCGCTATCGAGCGCGGTGACGGCACCCTGGGCGCCGCCCTGGGCGCCGGCCGCCTGGGCCAAAGTCGTAACCTGATCGGTAAGCGTGCCAAACATGGACTCGGCACCCTTAAGGCCCTGCGACACCTGCGTGTTAAGACCCTGCGCGCCCGCAACGGCATTGGATGCAGAATCGAGAAGCGCGGTAAGACCCGTCGCATCGGCGCTCGATGCCGCCGTGGCGGCGGCACCCGCGCTGGTAGCAGCACTGCCGGCACTTGCGGTGGCGGCATCCAGCTGTGCCGTAGCCTCGCTTAGCTTGGCTGCCGCAGCCTTGGCGGAGTCGAGATCGGCCGCGTTATCCAGCGCGTCCTGAGCATCGGCGACCGCCGCCTTGGCAGCGGCAATAGATGCAACGGTGCTCTCGGCGCCAGCCTTTGCGCTCTCGGCGTTAGCCTTTGCCGCATCGTTGCCCATGGCGCTCGCGGCCTGCTTTGCCCCGCCGAGCGCCTGCTGTGCACCGGCAAGGTACTGCCCCTCGCCGCTGAGCGCCGCCGTAAGACCCTGCGGCCCGTACAGCGCGCTGTAGGCGTTGCCCGACGTAGCGGTCACGGCGTCCTGGGCCGCCTTGGCCGCAGCCTGCGCCTTGGCAAGGTTTGCCTCCTGAGCCTGCTTGCCCAGCGTCAGCGCGTCGACGTACGTATCGGACCCAGCGGCAATTCCACTTATGCCGCCCGAGATCTGCTGTGCGCTCCCCTGCAGCTTGGAAAGGCCCGCCGAAAGATCGGACGCACCGCCCTTAAGCTGCACGGCACCGGCATTAACCCCCTCGGCACCGGCATTAAGGTTGCTCACGCCTTCGACCAGCGTGGGGACCTGCGCGTTGAGCTGACTCGTACCCGCCGCGAGCGCAGCGGCGCCACTGGACAGCGTGCCGGCACCGGTATTGGCCGTGGCAAGCGAGGCCGCGAGCGTCTTGACACCGTCGGCAACCTGGCCAGCACCGCTATTGGCCGTAGCAATACCGTTGGAGAGCTCCACGAGCTGGCTCGTATCCATGCTGCTCGAGTCCACATCGATGGCAAGATTCAGCGGCACGCCGACAATCTGCCAGCCATCAAACTCAAAATCCTCAACATCGGTCGTAATGGTGTAGTCTCCGGTGCTGCCGGGAATCACCATGTAGGTAAGCTGCGTGTTGGAGCCGTTGGCAGCAACCGTGGCGCCCTCAGCCTCAATATCGTGTGCCTCGGCATCCTTAAGCTGACCGGTAATCTGAACCAGGTAGTTATCGGCATAATCGCCACCGGTATAGTCGTCATTCTTTTCGACCTTGAGCTTCATGGTGAGCTTGCCGCTCTTGCCCGCCAAATCCTTGGCGTCGATATCGCGGCCATCGAGCTGGTATGCTACGGTGACGTTCCACGGCATCTGAGTGTTCTTGTCCAGATCGCCCTGGTAGACAAAGTCCTGCACTCCCTGGCCCGTAACGGCAACCGACCCGCTGTCGTCCGTTAGTTTTTGAGTCGTCGATAGGTTGGTCACTTTGTTATAGGTGCCGGCATCGTCGATCTTGACGCCCTTATTGGCCTCGAAGCTATTGACCACGTAAACACCCGTGCGATTGCCGTCGGCATCGGTTTTGACGTATACGACCTGGTTTTTCTTATATCCCGGCGTGCTGTTATCGGAGTCCGTCGCCATCTGTTCACTCGTAGCCGAGGCAGCGCTCGTCGACCCTACGCCGTCGGCGAACACAACGGCACCGGGAACGGTAAGGGCCACGGTCAGACCGGCGGCAAGAGCGAGCGCAGCGATGCGCTTATGGGGACGACGTACAAGATCGCGTTGGGCTTTGAGCTCTTTCGAAGCGGTATCAGTGGTATGGGTATGCATTGCGGTATTCCTTCCAACTGCTTTGTAAAACGTTACTGAGCGGAGCCGTCCGCAGCCGATGCCTCGGTGGTATCCGAAACCGGATCCTGGGCATCCTTGGGCAAAAAATGAGCTTTGAGCGTGGTCTTGCCGATGAGGCCATCGAGCACATACAGGAAACCCGGCAGCGCAAAGAGTACGGCGACTAGGGAGATGCTCACGCCGACGCCCAGGAACCAGCCGATCTGCTTGAGCACGCCGTGGCTCGAGATCGCATGGATCAGGAAGCCACTGATCAGCAGAACCGATCCAGAGGTCAAAACAGGAATCGCGCAAGCTTCCATGGTCTCGAGTAGCGCTTCGCGCTTATGCATGGTCACGCGGTCCTCACGATAGCGGTCAGCAATCAGGATGCCGTAGTCGACGGCAACGCCCAGCTGGATGGAGCTCACAATTAAGTAGGCGAGGAAGAACTCGTGCATACCGGTGTAGAGCGGTGCAGCAAAGTTGATCCAGATCGAGGTCTCAATCACGAGCACCAAGATGATCGGCAGGCTCAGCGACTTGGTGGCCAGCAGCAAGACCGCGAACACGGCCACGACGGCGATGAGGTCGACCTTGCCCTTATCGACGGTGATGGTGTCCTTAAGGTCGGTGGTGCTCACGCCCTCGCCGGCGAGCATTGCCTTACCCGGATAATGTTTGTCCGCGATACAACGAATCTTCTTGACCAGCTTAAATGTACTCGGACTCTCGTAGGGCGCGGTAACCGTGAGCACCAAACGGCTGTAGTGCTCTCCCTCCACCAGATCGAGCGTGTCCTTTTCGGCCATGCCCGTGGGGATATAGGGACTCGCAACGTCAACATAGCTCTGGATGGACTTGACCTCGGGGAGCGCCTTGAGCTCATTGGAGAGTGCCTGCTCCTCGCTCACCTCTCCACGGGGAACGAGCACAACGTAGGTATCGGAGTTGCCAAAGACCTCCTTGACCTTGTCCATATCCTGACCAAGCCGCGTATCCGAACCAAAAATGTGCGAAGTGCCGTAGTAGTACGTGATATCGCTGGAGGTCGATGCCACGCGCGCAGGGTAAACCACGGCGAGGATCACGACGGCAGCGGGGATACAGACCTTGAGCACCAGACGGGCGAACTTACCCAGCGGCGGGACAAAGGGCCTGTGCTGCGATTTTTGCACAAAGCCATCGAACTGAACGAACATCGAAGGAACAAAGGTAAAGACCGATACCAGGCTGATGGCGATACCCTTTGCAAGGGCAAGACCAAGGTCGGGGCCGATCTTAAACTGCATGGCGGCAAGCGCGATAAAGCCGATGCAGACCGTGCAACCGCTCGAAAACACGGCGACCGAGGACAGGCAGCACGACTGCACCATGTCTTCGGCAACGCTGCCGTGGCGGCCACGCTCCTCGTTAAAGCGGTGCAGCAAAAAGACCGAGAAGTCCAGCGCGATGGCAACCTGCAAAATGGAGCCCGCAGAGTTGGTGACAAAGCTAATCTCGCCAAAGATGAGGTTGGTGCCCCAGTTGATAAACACCGAGACGCCCAGGCCCAGCAGCACCAGGATGGGTTCGGCCCAGCTGGTAGTCGTGATGACCAGAATCACGAAGATAATCGCTATGACAGCGACCGTGATAATGCTGATCTGCTGCTCGGTCGATGTGGTGGCGAGCGCGTTAGACATGGCCGAGCCCGTAATGGCGCCCTCGTCGCCCACGATATCTCGAATAGCGTCGGTTGCCTCGATCTCCTTTTCGGAATTAACCGTCACCGTAAACAGGGCGTTGTTCTTTTTGTAATAGGTCTCAACGGTGTCTTTGTCTTGCGTGGCAAGCGGCTGATCGATATCTGCCGCGTCGTCAAGCCATAGGACCTCCTCGACGCCGTCGACCTTTTTGATTTTGTCCTTGTATTTGAGCGCCTGAGCGATCGAGACATTGGGCACCATAACGCGACAGTTGGGAATGTCACCCTCAAACTCATCACCCATGGTATTCAGAGCGACGGTCGACGCCGCTTCGTCGGGCAGATAGCTCGTAATGTCGTAGTTAACGCCTACAAACTGGCGCAGGAACAGGCATACCAGTGCTGCCACCGCATAGAACGCGATGATGGGTTTGCGGTGCTTCACGACCCATCGAAATAGCTTCTCTTTCAACCTCAATCCTCCATAACGCTCAGCCTATGTTTTGCTCTTTGTTATATTCCACATTTGGTAGTTATACAACATGTGTAGGATAAAGGCGCCATAAAGATATGCGATTGACGCGGTCCCGGAGCCAAAACAGCCGCTGCAGAAGCAGTTCGGATAGTCCTCAGCGGAAACTGCATCCCAGTTTTTAGACGAAAAACGGGATATGGTTTCTGGTTGGCCTAGATAATCGTCAGATTTAGCTGAGCGTCTGCCCCTATGTTTCCAAATGAATACGGTGTGAGCTGCGGACAAGGATTTTCCCCGCAAGCACTCTAGTATGCTAAAGTACCCAGAAGACCGGCGGAGCTATGCCGGTCTTCTGTTCTATACGAAGCACAGCATGAGGAGGCTCACCAGATGACGGCCACACCGTGGGGATTCCGGGACATATTGCCCGAGGAGGCTCAGGCGCGCGAGGAGATCGCATGTACGGTGAAGGGCTGCTTCAGGGAGCATCATTACCTTCCGGTCGAGACGCCGCTGCTCGAGGACAAGAGTTCGCTCGAGGAGGGCGGCCGCATCGCGGACACGCCGTTTAAGCTCTTTGACGATGACGGCCGCCTGCTGGTGGTCCGTCCTGACAACACGTTGCCGATCGTGCGCCTGGTTTCGACCCGCATGCGCGCGGCTGACCTGCCCCTGCGCCTTCGCTACGAGGCGCCGGTGGTTCGCGAGTGTCAGCGCAATGCCGGCGGCTCGCGTCAGTTTACGCAGCTGGGCTTTGAGCTTATCGGCGCGGGCGATACCGCGGGCGATGTCGAGATTGTCTCGCTCGTGGCCGAGGCCGTGCGTAAGCTGGCACTGCCCGATGCGCGCATTATCGCAGGTAGCGTGCGTCCGTTTAAGGAACTGCTCGCGGCGTGCGAGGATCGCGAGCTGGCCGCTGAGGCCCTGCGCTGCGTGCACGCCAACGACTTTGTGGGCCTCGATGCCCGCGTGGCGGCAAGCACCGAGTCCGATGCCGTCAAGGCCGCCATTAGCGAGCTGCCGCGTCTGCACGGCGGTGCCGAGGTGCTCGACTGCGTGGACGCGCTGCTGGAGGCCGCCGGTATCGTCGCGCCGCTGACGTGCGAGCTGCGTGCCCTGGTTGAGGGCCTGGCATCCGAGGACGCCCAGGTGCTGTCGTTCGACTTCTCTATCATGAACTCTTTCGATTACTACACGGGCTTGGTCTTTAAGGCCTATGCCGGCGGACTGCCCGATCCGGTCGGTTCGGGCGGACGCTATGACTCCATCTTTACCGGCGCATTTGGCGACGGTATCGAGGTGCCGGCGGCGGGCTTCGCCTTTTCGCTCGAGCGCTTGGAGGCCGCGCGCACCTCGGCCGAGGACGCCGCTTCCGATGGCGACCACGCCGCGGGCCGTGGCGCCGAGGGCCCGCTGCGCATCGCTGTGCCCAAGGGCTCGCTTAAGGCCGACACGCTCGACGTGCTCGAGACCGCGGGTTTGGACGTCTCTGAGCTGCGTGACCCCGGCCGTCACCTGATCGTGCGCGGCCGCGACACGCGTGCCGGCGAGGGCGCGGTCGGCGATATCGAGTTTGTCATCGTGCGTCCCAGCGACGCGCCCGCCTTTGTGGGCTGCGGCGGCGCCGATTGCGGCATCTGTGGTTGGGATTCGCTCATCGAGGCAGACCGCAACCTGCTGCAGCTGGTCGACCTGGGCTATGGCCTGTGCACGTTTATCGAGGCGGAGCCCGCGTGGCGCGCCGGTCAGGCCGAGCGCAACTATGCCCGCCGCGGTTCGCTTCGTGTGGCAACCAAGTACCCGCGCATCGCGAGTGCCTGGTATGCCGAGCGCGGCGTGAACGCCGACATCGTTTCGCTTCACGGTAACATCGAGCTGGGTCCCATTGTCGGCATGACCGACCGCATCGTGGATATTACCGCCACGGGCGCCACGCTGCGCGACAACGACCTGGTCATCACCGGCCGCATTATGGACTGCACGGCGCGTTTCTTCGTCAACCCGGGTGCCGCGCGCCTGGACCCGCGTGTGCGTAACCTGGCCGATCGCCTGGCGGCTGCCGTGAAGGACAAGCATTTTGAGCCCGTCGCGGGCTCGGCACAATAGCGCGAGCGCGCACGGGCGCCCCCATATCCGGACTGCGGACCGATTGGCGCCGCTGCCCGGCCTCACGTTTCTCAAACGCAACCTCAACCGATAGGGGATACCGATATGAAGACCATCAAGCTTGCTCCCGGCGAGCGCCTCGTCACCAACCAGCTCAACCGCAAGGGCGTGCTGCCGCAAAACATCGTCGACGCTGCCCGCGATATCGTAGCCAACGTGCGCGCCAACGGCGATGCCGCGGTGCGCGATTATTGCCGGCGTTTTGATGGTGTTGAGCTGGAGAGCTTCCGCCTGCCACAGGAGCAGATCGATGACGCGCTCGAAGGCCTCGATCCGGCCTTTGTCGCCGCACTCGAGAAGGCCGCGCGCCAGATTCGCGAGTTCCACCAGCGCGAGGTCGAGCAGAGCTGGTTTACCACGCGCCCGGACGGCACAATGCTCGGCGTTAAAGTGACCCCGCTTGCTGCGGCCGGCATCTACGTACCGGGCGGTCGCGCGCAGTATCCCTCCACCGTGCTCATGAACGCCATTCCCGCCAAGGTGGCCGGCGTCAAGCGCGTGGTCATGGTGACTCCGCCGCAAAAAGATGGCTTGATCAGCCCGTATACGCTTGCGGCTGCCAAGCTCGGCGGCGTGGACGAGATCTATATGGTGGGCGGCGCCC
>ERZ894217.897-NODE-897-length-14163-cov-6.463000_pt1 | contig 14163 bp, 12 predicted proteins | sample MGYA00380291_ERZ894217 | MGnify/ENA primary metagenome ERZ894217 (study PRJEB32331, sample SAMN06328480) | human gut metagenome | biome: human gut microbiome; feature: stool | host: Homo sapiens | collected 2013-07-05 ...
TCAGCGGGGTGGCCGCGCCGAGGGCGCGGGCGTCGCGGCGGGCGTACGACGGGCGCGGCTCGTCCGGCTCCGCATGGTCCAGATACCACAAGGCCTTCCTCAGGTCCTCGACGTCCCGGCCCTTCAGCCGGTGCCTGTAGACGTATTTGATGGCGTTGCCGCCCATGAACGGATACAGGCGCGTCAGCTCCACGCACTCGAACGGGCCCGCCTCGTAGTGGGCCGGATGGTTCACATTGTCTGTCAAGATCCCCAAGACTCCTTCCATCGAAAAGAAAAGGCGCCGCGCGCAGGACGGGTCACGGCGGCCTAGAGAATCGAGAAACCGCTCTCCGTCCTTCGCGTCGCCGGCTCCGCCGGAGTGAAGAAGTCCCCGGCGCGTGGCCGCGTTGACGCGCGGCGCCATCATCCGGCATGCGTCCTATGCCCGAAACGGCCCGGACGCATAGGGATGGACATGGGAAGAATCACGGGACTTAAGGTCGGCGCGGCCATCGTCGTCGCCGTCACGCTTGCCGGAGCGTCCATCGGCGTCGTCGCGGCCCTACGGTGGGGCGGCGCCGCGCAGGGCGTCCTGGCCGGCCTGCTGCTGGCCGTCGCCACGTACGGCGACATCCTCGTCGTCCACGCCGTCCACATGGCCGGCGCGCTCGACGGGGCCGCGGCCACGCGCGCCGCATGGCTGGCCGAACTGTCCGGCTGGTACGCGTCGCGCCCCTACGCCGATCCGGCCGCGGCGGCCGCCGCCGGCAGGGTCCGCGCCGCCACCGACGACATGGAGCGTCTTGACGCCTGCCTTGGCGTCGACAAGGCCACCGGCGAGGAGTACGCGTCCATGCTGGCCACGTTCCTGGGAATCCTCGGCGACCATCCCGACAGGGCGTCCACGTTGGATGCCGCCTACCACGCCATGCAGTCGCGTTTGGCCCAGGGCCTGCCCGTGGAGGGCGAGTTCCGGTTCGACGCCGAAGGGAACATCGTAGAAGGAGACCAATGCTGAGACTTATCACCATGCCCGATCCGAAGGGCCGCTACTGGACCCTCACCGTGCTCGGCATGCCATGCGCCACCGGCCATGTGGCCGACGAGGACAGGGCCATCGGCGCGGCCATGAACTGGTGCCGCGTCAACGGCTACACGCCTCGCGGCCTGCGCGTCGCCGCCCGCACCGGCGTCGCCGGCGGCGAGCGCGTCTCGTACGAGGCGGCGCTGTGACCGCAAAAAGCAAAAGGCCCCATGCCGGTCCGTGTGAGTGAACGCCGGCATGGGGCCTCGGCCGTGAATGCATTGCCCGGCCGAGGCCCATTCTACCAAAGCCCGACGCATAAGCCAGGGCATGATGGATCTTTCGAAGTATCTGGCCTCGTGGAAGGCATACCACTCCCACATCGACTGGGGTGTCCTTGTCTGCGCGGGCGTCGCATGCCTGGCCATAATCCTCATCATCCTGCCGGTCGGCCGCGGCTGCCTCTCCCTCCTGCTTATCGTCGCCATCATCGTGGCGTTCCCCGTCGCGCTGTACGACGGGGACTTCGTGGGGAACTCCGCGGCAAGGCCGGAGCCGCTCACCTCGGTCCTGTCGGAAAGGTACGGGCTTAGGGAGGGGACCCTGACCTGCGCGTCCGGCAGGAACCAGCAGGTCGTGGATTTGAGGATCGGCCACCACGGCATGCGTGACGCGGATTACGAATGCACGGCACGCACGACGAAGGGCGAATGGGTCGGATGGACATTGGTCGTCCGCAGCCCCAAGGCCGGCTTCTTCGACGCGAAGGGCAGGTCCGTCAGGCCGGTGGAGTCCCGATGAGGCTCCACGACTATCAGGAGAGCGCCGTCCGATTCGCCCTCGCGTCGTTCCGTGACTACGGCGGCTGCGGGCTGTTCCTGGACATGGGTCTGGGCAAGACGCTGACGACCATCGCCATCATGGACATCTGGCATGCCATGCATCCGGACTCCCGGTTCCTCGTCGTGGCGCCCAAGACGGTCGCCGTCAACACCTGGCCGGACGAATTGGACAAATGGTCGGACTCGCATCGGCTGGACTACGCGGTCGCCTGCAGTGCAAAGCCCGATCCGAAAAAGCGCGCCAAGGCGCTGGAGGCGGGCGCCACCGTGACCATCATCAACCAGGAGAACCTCGGCTGGCTGGACTCGCACGTCGACGTCTGGCCGTGGGACTGCATCGTGCTGGACGAGCTGTCCGGCTACAAGAGCCCCACCGCCAAGCGCTTCCGCCTGCTGAAGCGACGCCGCGGCAACCTGTCGTCGGCGCCGGGCAGGAGCCGGCACGGCAGGCCCGTCTCCTGGGTGCTGGGCCTCACCGGCACGCCCGCCGCCAAGGGCCTCATGGACCTGTGGGCGCAATGCTACCTGCTGGACGGCGGGCATGCGCTGGGCCCCACGCTGACCTCCTACCGCCAGCGCTGGTTCGTGCCCGGCCGCCACAACGGCGACGTCGTCTACGAATGGCTGCCGCGTCCGGAGGCGTACGGGCGGATCATGGGCGCGATAGCCCCGTTCTGCCTGACCATGCTGGCCCGCGACAAGCTGCCCGGCCTGCCGCGCCGCACCGTCATCGACCACACGGTCGCCATGCCGGACGACACGAGGACCGCGTACGACGCGTTCCGCCGCGACAAGTGGATGGAGCTGGACGGCGCGGAGGTGTCCGCGTCGAACGCCGGCGTCCTGTGCAACAAGCTCACGCAGTTCACCGCCGGATGCGTCTACCCGGACCCGGGCGTGGACGCGCCCGTCATGCGGCTGGACGACGCGAAGCTCGACGAGTTCGACAGGATCCTCCAGGAGTCGCAGGGCGAGCAGATCCTCGTCTTCTACCAGTTCCGCGACGAGCTGGCCCGCCTGAAGGCCCGGTACAAGGGCATGGTGCATACGACCGACGAGCCCGGCGTCGTCGCCGAGTGGGACGCGCACCGCGTGCCGATACTGGCCACGCATCCGTTGAGCAGCCGCTTCGGCCTGAACCTCCAGCATTCCGGCCACATCGTCGTCTGGCTGAGCCTCACCTGGAGTCTTGAGGACTACACGCAGGCGAACGCCCGCGTCGACCGGCAGGGCCAGGAGAGGCCGGTCCAGATCCACAGGATCATCGAGCCGGACACGGTGGACGCCCGCAAGCTGTCCGTGCTCGCGGGCCGCGCCGAGCTGGCAGGCGCGGTCATGGAGGAGCTGCGCCGGGATTAGCGGCGTTCGATGACGGCGCGGGCGAACAGCGCCCGGCCGCCCACGGTCGGCTGTCCCGGCATGTCGACGAGCCGCCAGCCGGGGTCGGCGGGCGTCCAGCGGGTCAGGAACGTCAGGGGGACGGCGACGGGGCCGTTCCAGTCCGCGGGCACGTCCGCCACCTGCCCGCATTCGAGGATGTGGGCGCCGTCCAGGAACTCCGGGGCCTCCGGGGCCGGCGCGGCCGGCCGGAAGGGCTCGCGCGGAAGTGTGGACGGCAGGTTCGTGTACCAGACGATGTTGCCGAAGCGGCGGTGGCGCACGCCGTCGATCATGACGTCGCACGACTCCTTCGGCGTGGTGGCGTCGGGCGTGGCGAACGCCATGGAGCCGTTCCGGCGTCCGAGCCAGAGGCGGCCGGACAGGAAGTACGGCGCGATGGACACGGCCTTCGCCTGGGGGAGCGGCCCCATGACGGAGAAGAGCCCGCCCCATTCCTCCAGCCTGGGGATGATGGACGAGAGGATGCTGAACGGCGGGTTGGTGACGACGATGTCCGCCCGGTCCATGAGGCGGCGGGCCTCGACTCCGAGCACGCTGCCCTCGTCGTCCAGTTCGACGGGCTCCGGCCGGTCGTCCGGCCCGTCCCATTCCCAGCGGCGTCCGAAGCCGAACAGGGGACCCATCGGATTGTACTGGCTGGCGGTCAGATGCGTGATGCCGAGCCGGTCCCAATGTCCGAGGCAGAAGCGGACGAACGCGCTCTCCGGCCCGTCGCAGGGGCAGAGGACGCGCCGCCCCCGGAAGTCGCCGGCGCAGGGGAGGAGCTCGGCCTCCACGTCCTCGAGCCGTGTGTAGAATTCGTCGTTGCGGGCGTTGCGCGCCGCGGTCAGATTCGAGTTGCTTGCCATGCCGGACGATATGCGTCCAAGACCATGCCGGAAGGCCCCTCTGGAATCCTTACGCTTTCGGCCGTCCTTTTTCGGAAAATCTCCAGTCGGGCAATCGGGCCGGTTCCGGCGACGGAAAAGACGGAGGACAAGCCGTCTTCACACTTTCATCACATTTATGCGTCCGTATGCACTTCGTATGCAGCCGTATGCAGTCCGTATGCACTTTTTCGGCTCGAGCAGGAAGCTAGGCGGGAGTAGGGCTGAGAGCACATGCAAGAAGCCGTATGCACTTTATGCACCTCTTTTGGGAGTTGGAGTCTTTTCGGCCCTTTTCCTTTTAAGGGAACTGCATACGGTGCATACGACTGCATACGGAAGCCATCGGAATCCGGCCTTAGCCCTACCGCCCGTAGGCATCGAAGCCTCTTCTGCCTGTCGAATCGGAAAGTGCATACGGCAGTGCATACGGCCTTTGCCTCCATTGCTCGTCCGAATCGGAGATTTTCCGGCCGGCGGTCAGGACGCATGCGCGCGGGGAATCCGAAACGACAAAAGGAGGACCCATGGAAACGATATTGACGCCCCGACTGCTGTTCGACGGCGAGGACAGGCCGGTGGAGGGCGGCCGCTACGGCATGGTCGAGATGACCCCATGGCGGGTCCGCATGCTCGGGCACGTCGCCAAAGGAGCCGGACGCGAGATCGGACTCACGGCGAAGAGCCCCGCGTACTCCAGGAAAGGCATGCTGGAGCTTGCCGCCGACGGCTCCATCCTCGCCGGGCGCGAGACGCTGGCCCGCCTCTCCCGCACCGTCGACGAGGAGGTGGAGTCCGTCCCGGTGCTTCTGCGCACCGTCGACGCCGACGACAGGACGCTGCGCGCATGCCGCCTCGACATCGGCGACCGATTCGCCGAGAGGTACATCGACCCGCTCGTCACCGACGAGTTCCCCGGCCTCAAGGACGCGCACAACGCCATCTGCGCCGTCCGCGCCTATATCAACTGGGAGGACTTCGGCATGGACGGCATGGTCCACCGCAAGGGCTGGCCCGCCCCATCCCGCCTCATCGACACCATCCGCGCCAACTACGGCGACATCGTCCGATACCGCGAATGGGCCGCCATCGCCAAGACCCGCCACCATCTGGGCCTCAAACTGCCCCTCGCCATCATGCTCGTGGAACGCTGGTCGAGCCCGTCGCGCGTCGACGCCTTCTGGCGTCCCGTCTTCGACGGCGAGCATCCGCTCGACCCCGACTCCCCGCAGCGCTGGATGCTCGACCGCGCCGCCGGACGCGACTTCAATCAGAAGGACACCCTCAGCCTGCTCATCACCGCATGGAACCGGTGGATGCGCCAAAGCGTCGGCGAGGCCATCCCACTGGACGATCTGGAGACCGACCTCATCTTCTAGACGGCCGGCATAGCCCAATCGGGAACGGACAAGGAGGCCAATCATGGCAATGGACGGCAAAGGCAACAACCACAAGGCGGCGGGACGCCCCGACGGCGGCCAGTTCGACAAAAAGGCCGGCCAGGGCACGGACGACGATCTGGAGGAGGCCGCGGCCCCGGAGATCCCCGCATGGGACCGCATCAGGGACACGGACGACTCGCGCGAGGCCCTGCTCGGGCTAGCCCGCACCATGAGCTTATGGGACGGCTCGTGCGACTGGGCCGACGCGACCGAGCCGGAGGAGCTCATGTCCGGACTGGGATTCGACCAGGCCGCCGCGATGACCCTGATCGACGCCGTCGGCGACGACTACTATCCGACCCGCGAGTTCGTCCGGTTCAATGACGCCGGCATGCTCGAATCCGTCGACGAGTCCGACCTGGAGGACCAGGCCGTTGATGAGGTCGACGACATCAGGCAGTACGTTCAGGACATGCCCGAGGTCCGGGAGGAGCTCGACGCCGACACGCTCCAAGGCGTGCGCGACGGCGACCCCAAGGCTCTGCTAGAGGCCGCCCGGGAGGGCAACCGCTGGGACGGCGCGTTCGACTGGGCCGACGCGACCGACGACATCGAATTGCTGTCCGGCGTGTACGGCTCCGGCCGGTACGACGCCCAATGGCTCGTCGACCGGGTGTTCTTCGGCGACTACGAGCCGGGGCACGACTACATCCGGCTCGACGGCTACGGCAACTTCGAATCCATCGACGAATCCGACCTCGAGCAGGAGGCGTGGGACAACCGCGAGGAGATCCTCGACGCCGTCCAGAGCGCCCGTGATGACATGGACTTCACCAGCTGGACCGGCGACAACGTGGCGGATGCGCTGGCCAAGCTCGACGTCAACGGGGAGGACTGAGACATGCGTGACGGCAAAGGCAACAACCACAAGGCGGCGGGACGCCCCGACGGCGGCCAGATCGACCGCAAGGCCGGACAAGGCTCGGACGACGATCTGGACATGGCGCCCGCGTTCGATCCCAAGCACCTGACCGACGACGACATCCTGGCGCTCCGACACGCCAAGGGCGCCGAACTCGAGGCGGCGCTGGCGCTGGACGAACCCAACGTCGACAGGCGGCTCGCCTTCAACCCGAATCTCGGCTGGGACGACCTCAACGCCCTGCGCGACCGGCAGACGACCGATGCCATGAGGCGCCATATCCTCGACGGCATGTGCGCGAACCCCGTGTCCGAGGGGCATCACATGGAATTGCTGGACGAGATCAAGCGCCTGCCCGCCGCCGACCGGCGCATGGCATGGACCTGCATGGCCCAGAACCCGCGGCTCGACCCCAAGGCCGCCGCGCGCATCGCCGTCGAATTGGGCACGACCCGCGCCTACATCCCCGTGGCCGAGACGCTGGCGGGCAATCCGCGCCTGACCGACGAGACGCTCGCCCAGCTGGTCCTCAAATTCCCGGAGGGCACCTACCTGCTGCACCGCGTCATCTCCAATCCGGCCGCGGGCGACGGCGCGCTCATCGCCGCCGCCAACCGCTCGCGGGACGGCTTCGACGTGGAGGAGGCTTGGAGCCGCGTCGGCGACGTCCGCCGGCTTGCCGACGTGGATGTGCGCCGCGAGCCGGTCAGCCGCGGTCTGGCGCGCAACAGGACCCTGCCCGACGCGGCCGGCCTGAAGGCCATGATCGGAGAAGGGCCGGTCGACCCGGACCTGGCCCGTGGCATCGCCCACGCGCCCGCCGCCGACGCCTCCACGCTCATCCGCCTGGCCCGCGCCTGCACGCGGAATGCTCGCGTCCAGACCGAGATCCTGCGCGCGCCCGCCTGTGATGACTCCGTCAGATGCGCGCTCGGCTCAACCAGCGAGGACCCCGGCATCAGGCAGGTGTCGTGGAACTCGGTCCGTGATCCAAACGGGCTGGGGCTGGCCGATTTGAACGACCGGCCCTCGTTGATCGGCGTCTGTGCGAATCCCCGTATGACCGAGGCCGTGGCGGGCGAAATCGTGCGCAAGGCGGGTGCGGCCGCCGCCACTCGGCTCAGGGATAATGAGTCGTTGCCTGAGGAATTCCGGCGTGGTCTGGTGGCCGCGGCCGGCCGGGACGCATGATGTAGGCTGCGATGCTTGATAATTGAAAAGCCCCCGGCCCCGCGTTCTGGAATCACGCGGCGCTTGGGGGCGGCTCTTGAAAAAAGAGCGGAAAATTTGCACTTAGGGGGTATGGTCATATCCTCGGAGGCCGCATTTTCATTACTCTCTTCCCCGCGCATGCGGGGGTGATTCCGTATGGCCGGAAAGGCGCGAAAATGGCCCGATCTCTTCCCCGCGCATGCGGGGGTGATTCTAGGCGGGATTGCCAGGCCGTCAGGCGCCCGTTCTCTTCCCCGCGCATGCGGGGGTGATTCTGAGTTGAAAGAAGAAAAAATCGATATTGATCACTCTTCCCCGCGCATGCGGGGGTGATTCCTGCCGGAACCGTGAAGGCCCGGCCCCGACCCCACTCTTCCCCGCGCATGCGGGGGTGATTCCCTTTTTCTTCAGGAGGCCATCATGCCTTTATCTCCCACCAGCCCGCTCTGGGCCAAGACCGGCCCGGATGGCGCCTGGCTCACGCTCGAACGCCACATGCTCGACACGCTGGCTGTCTCACGCATCATCTGGCGCCAATTCACGCCGCCGCACGTCCACGACCTGCTCGCCAGGCTGGAGAGGCCCTACCTCTTCCTCGCCGCCGCGCATGACGTCGGCAAGTGCTCGCCCGCCTTCCAGGGCCTGCCATCCGGTCCGACGCCGTTGCCGGGTCTGGCGGCGCCCGCCCATCACAGTCTCGTAAGCCGGTTCGCCTTCGACCGGATGGGCCTGCCGGAGGATTACGGCCGCGTGGTCGGCGCGCATCACGGCTTCGCGCCCGACTGGGGCGCGCTGGACGACATGCTCGACGGACTTGCGCCCACCCAGGATGGCGGTCCTGAATGGCAGGCGCGGCGCGAAGGGCTGATCCGCATGTGCGCCGACGGGGCGGGCGTCGACCTGGGCAATCTGCCGCCGCTGGGCGGCACCCCGAATCTCGTCCTGTTGCAGGGGCTGGTCGCGGTGGCCGATTGGATCGCCTCCGACCTGCCGCTCTCGACGACCGGCGAGCCGGAGGAATCATCCGACTCCCGCGCCGCCCGCTGGTGGACGGAGTGTGGACTGCCGGAACCATGGCGACCCGACCCCGATCCCACGTTCGAGGAGTCGTTCGGGTTCGCCCCGCGGCCGTTCCAGACGGCGGCGCTCGATATGGCCCATCGCATGGACGGGCCGGACGTCATGTTCCTGGAGGCGCCGATGGGCGAGGGCAAGACGGAGGCCGCCATGCTCGCCGCGCAGACGCTCGCCGCCCGCTTTGGCATGGGCGGCGTCTACTACGCCCTGCCCACGGGCGCCACCGCGGACGCGATGCTGCCGCGCATGCGCCGATGGCTCGGCGGCGGGCCTGTGCGTGTCTGCCATGCGGGGGCCGTCCAGCCCGAGGACCTGCCCGGATGGCTCCACCGGTCGAACGTGGGGCTGCTCACGCCCTGCTGCGTGGGCACCATCGACCAGCTGCTCGCGGTCGGCGCCCGCGCCAGACAGCCCGCCATGCGCCATGTGGCGGTCGCGGGCAAGGTCGTCGTCCTCGACGAGATCCACGCCTGCGACGCGTACATGGGCGCCTACCTGGACCAGATGATGGAATGGCTCGGCGCGTACCGGGTCCCCGTCGTCACCTGCTCGGCCACGCTGACAGACGATCTGCGCCGCCGCCTGCACCGGGCGTGGCACAGGGGCGCGGGCGACGGACGGGAGACGCCGTCCATGGCTCCCGCGCCGACGAGGATCTCCACCACCGGCATGGCCGTGGAGCCGGCCCCGACTGGGCGCTCCGCCGTCATCCGCGTCGGGCGCGCGCCACATAAGGATGTGGCCGTCGCATGCCGCGCTCTGTTCGACGCCGGACATCGGCGGCTGTGCGTGGTGCGCGACACGGTCGACCGGGCCGTCGCCGACCACGAGAGGCTCAAGGCGGCGTTCCCGGACATGCCCGTCCTGTTGGACCACGGCCGCTTCGCCCGCCCCGACCGCGACGCGCACGACAGGGCGGTCGTGGATGCGTTCGGTCGCGGCGGCATGGACCGCGGCATCTGCGTGGCGACCCAGGTGGTCGAGCAGAGCCTCGATCTGGATTTCGACGCGATGATCTCGGACGCGGCGCCCATGGACCTGATGCTGCAGCGCGCCGGCCGCATCCACCGCCACGACCGCGGAGACAGGCCGCGCGGCCTGCTGCTGGTCGACGCGCCCCATGAGGCGCGGGTCGTCTACGGCGATTGGCCGGTCGACCAGGCCCTGCGGCTACTGCCCGCCGAATTGCGGCTTCCGGCCGACATCGCCACGCTGACCGAACGGGCATGGACACCTGACGGCTCGGCGGAGTGCGTGGAATGGCTGGGGAAGTGCGGGGAGGAGAAACGCAAGGCGTGCGTCGGCCGCTGTCTGGAGCCCACCGCCGACTTCGACGATTGGCTAGGGGAGAGGAGGGACAAGCCGGCCGTGCGCGACATCGATGGTGGGATTGGCTTAATCTTGGTCGAGGGTGAATGGCGGGGTGCCATTGACTTGCCGAAGAACCGTCTAAAAGGTATTGATGTGGAGAGCCTGCCGTCCGATTCGATACGGCCGTGGATGCGGGTGCTGGACCTGGCGTCGGTGCCGGAGGCGTACTCGCACGAGCTGGGATGGCGCGGGATAAGGAAGGAATGACCCCCGCGTGCGCGGGGAAGAGGACGGCTTCGGTCTGGGCGTGTACGGAATCACCCCCGCGTGCGCGGGGAAGAGTTTGAAGCGTTCGCCTTTATGGAGGACAATTTCAGAATCACCCCCGCGTGCGCGGGGAAGAGCGCGGCAATCGTCCGCCCGACGAGAACACCGAAGGAATCACCCCCGCGTGCGCGGGGAAGAGTTTTCGATTTCAATACAAGGGAAATCGCCGGGGGAATCACCCCCGCGTGCGCGGGGAAGAGGATGGGCTGACGCGCGGCCTTCAAACGGGTCAGGGAATCACCCCCGCGTGCGCGGGGAAGAGCAGGCTACGCTGCGACGCCGTTGCATCACCTGGGAATCACCCCCGCGTGCGCAGGGAAGAGCAGTTCAAGAACCGCTCAGTCGCGTTGCCATTGGAATCACCTCCGCGTGCGCGGGGAAGAGCGCGGTCGCGGGTGTCACCTCATGGCTGGTGGCGGAATCACCCCCGCGTGCGCGGGGAAGAGAGCCGGTATGGGTACCGGAGCGCCCAGCCCAGCGGAATCACCCCCGCGTGCGCGGGGAAGAGTCATTTGCGGCCAGCTGGCTCTGGCTCGTGTGGGAATCACCCCCGCATGCGCGGGGAAGAGAATACCTTTTAGACGGTTCTTCGGCAAGGAGATGGAATCACCCCCGCGTGCGCAGGGAAGAGCCCAGTGCCACCGGGAGCGCATCCCATGGCCCGGAATCACCCCCCGCGTGCGCGGGGAAGAGCAACCAGTGCGCTGGGCGATAGCCGAGACCGTGGAATCACCCCCGCGTGCGCGGGGAAGAGCCGCGGCATATGATGATGGCGCGGGGTTTACTCGGAATCACCCCCGCGTGCGCGGGGAAGAGCGGTGATGGACATGCCGGTGGCGATGGTTGTCGGAATCACCCCCGCGTGCGCGGGGAAGAGTCGGCTCCTGTTCGCCTGTCTACGACCCCTTTAGAATCACCCCCGCGTGCGCGGGGAAGAGCAAGAGCACGCTGGCCAAGGCGATCGTGAAGATGGAATCACCCCCGCGTGCGCGGGGAAGAGAGTAATGAAAATGCGGCCTCTGAGGGTATGGACATACCCCCTAAGTGCAAATTTTTCGCTCTTTTTTCCAAGAGCCGCCTTCAAACGCCGCGTGATCCCAAACGCAGGGCCGAAGGCTTTTCAGTTATCAAACTTCTGCCTATACTCCTCCCTATGCGTCCCGGCATAGGCGCGCCGCATGTCACGCCTGAAACCCGCCGACCTGCCCCGCCTCTCGGACCGTTATCCCTGCATCTACCTCGAACGCTTACGTATCGACCGCAGGGGAAATGCCCTACTACTGCTCGACCACGAGGGTGAGACGCTTTTGCCAATGACGCAACTCGCCTTTATCATGCTCGGCCCCGGTTGCACCGTCACCCACGCCGCCGTCTCCCTCATGTCCGAATGCGGCGCTTCCCTTCTGTGGGTGGGCGAGGGTGGTGTGCGTTTCTACGCCGGCGGCGCGGCGCTGACCGCCTCCAACCGGCTGGCCCTGCGCCAGGCGGAGCTCTCCATCACACCAAAAGGCCGGCTCGCGGCCGCGCGCGTGCTTTACGGCAAGCGCTTCCCGGACGAGGACTTGTCTGGGGCGACCATGAAGCAGCTGCTTGGCATGGAGGGACGGCGCATGGCCGCCGTATACAAGGAGCAGGCGGAATTGCATGGCGTCGAATGGAGTGGGCGGCAAAGCCGCGGATGTGATCCGGTCAATACGGCGCTGACCGAAGCGAACCAATGCCTGTACGGCCTGGCTTGGGCGGTCGTGTCGGCCCTGGGATTGTCCCCGGCGCTGGGATTCATTCACAACGGCAATCAAAGAAGCCTGCTTTTCGACCTGGCCGACCTCTACAAGGCCGAGATCAGCATCCCCCTCGCCTTCTCTTTGGCGAAGACGCCTCTGCCGCAGGTGCGCGACCTGGCGCACAAGCGCATGGTCGCGGCGATGGGCAGGGCGCGCCTGCTCGGGCGTTGCGTCTCGGACACGCTCGACGTGCTGGACGCGTCGCCGGACTGGCTCGATGGCGACGGGTGCCGACTCAACACGGGCGGCGGCTCCACCATCGCCTCCGGCGGGAACCTGGGGGATAGATGGTAGCGGTGGTCGTGACCGTGGCTAATGCGCCGGATGCGGCCACTGGTGATCTGGCCCTCTTTCTGACCGAGATCGACACGAACGTTTTCTTCGGCGACTTGCCTGCCCGGGTGCGTGACAGGCTCGTCGAGCGGTTGCTTGACGACCTGGACGAGGGTGGGACCATGGAGGTCTCGTGGCTCGAGGGCTCCCGCCTGCACCGGCTCTCCTTCGGCTCCGCGCTTCGGACCCGCACCCTGACCGGTTTCCCCGTCACCACGCGCCCCAAGCCTCGCGACGCATAAGCCGGGGCATGAAAACCTTCAATCTCATTGATCGGCCATGGGTACCTGCAATCCTCACCGACGGCACCCCGGCCCGCGTAAGCCTGCGCGGCCTGTTCGCCTCCACCGTGCGCGAGGTGGCCTGCGCGGTGCCGTCGCAGACCATGGCCGTCATCCGGCTGGCCACGGCCATCGCCCAGCGCGCCCTGCCAAGCCGGGGTTCCACGGCGGCCGACGCGGCCGAGCTTAGGGACATGCTCGCCGCCGACGGCCCCGACCCGCGTATCGGCGAATACCTCGACCGCTGGCATGACCGCTTCGACCTGATGGATCCGGTCCGCCCGTTCATGCAGTCGCCCGCCCTGCCCGAATCGGCCACGCTCGTGCCGCTCGTCTCCGACATCGAGCGAAACACCGCGCTGGCCGCCCGTTCGGCCGATTTCACCCTGTCGCCCGCCGACGCGGCGCTGTGGCTGGTGCGCTGCCAGGCTTTCGATGGCGCCGCGAACCGTGCCACCATCCCGGGCGACACGCGCATGAAGGGCGGCGTCTGCTACACGAACGGCACCGGCTGGGCCGGCTCCCTCGGCTGCCTCGCCGTCATCGGCGACACCGTGTGGCGCACCGCCCTGCTGAACCGCGTGCCCGCCCCATGGGATCGGAGTGTGGACTGGAGCCGCGACTCGGCCGTTTGGGAGCGCGACATCCCCACGTTCGGCGACCCGGAGTTCGACGGCGGCAAGGGCAAAACGAACGACCCGCACGGTCCGGCCGCCCTGCTGACGTGGCGCTCCCGGTCGGTCCGCATCACATGGCGTGACGACCGCGCGGTCGGCGCCGTCGTCACGGCGGGCGACCGCATCAACGCGCAGGACGCGTCCGCCTACGAGCCCATGGGCGGCTGGCATCCCTCCAAAGAGAAGGGCACCCTCGTCTCCACGAAGCTCTCCAAGGACGCCACCCAGCTGTGGCGCGGCCTGGCCGGACTTCTGCTCGCCTCGGACAAGGAGGGCGCCCTGCGTCCGATGAACGTCCGCTGGCTGGAGCGCGCCCGCTTGAAGCCCATGCCGCTGCGCTACCTGTATATGGCCGTCGACTGGGGTCCGCAGAGTCAGAACCCGGCGGGGGAGACGGCCGACATGCTGACCGCCTCGCTCGACCTGTCCGGCTCGCGCACGGCCGGCCGCCGCTACGCCGACCGGCTCGCCCTGCTCGACAGGGGCGTCTGGACGCTCACCGCCCTCGACTCCGACCTTAGGGCCGCCGAGGGCCGTTCCGCGCCGCCGAAGCCCACCCCAGGCAAACAGACCGCGCTCGAATCCGACCTGTGGACCCTGCTCGACCGGCCGACCCGCGCATGGCTCGCCGGAGCCGACCCGATGGGCTCGCTCGACCGGTGGGCGGACGAATGCCTGCGTTCGCTCGACCGCCGGGCGGACCTCATGGGCGCCGTGGCGCCGTCCCGCGCATGGTCGGGAC
>ERZ894217.904-NODE-904-length-14118-cov-14.333570_pt1 | contig 14118 bp, 6 predicted proteins | sample MGYA00380291_ERZ894217 | MGnify/ENA primary metagenome ERZ894217 (study PRJEB32331, sample SAMN06328480) | human gut metagenome | biome: human gut microbiome; feature: stool | host: Homo sapiens | collected 2013-07-05 ...
TTTGTCTGCCGCCTAAAGCGGTCTGAAGCACGTGACTTTAGTCATGTGAGGTTCACTAGCGGTAGAGAATTTCTATAAGGGATGTTGTTGCTTTTTCTTTGATTTAAATCGAATGCATAAGAAAAATGTAAGAAAATTTTCACCAAACGTCATAGATTTTCAGAAGAATATATGGTAGTATAGGGCTAACAAAAAAAGTATGTGAAAAAAAATAACAATAGGTAATTGCGAAACACGTTCGCAATCCCAATTAAAAATGTAGTAAGAATCCCGCAATGCAGGATTCTTAAGATGAAAAGTAGGTGATTCCAAATTTAGACATGACAAAAAAACTTCCCAGATAAACTGCGAAGAAAAGATTGTATAAGCATGGAAGATCAGGCAATCAAAGGCTTTAAACTCCGAATGTATTGGTGCTGATGAATCTTATCAGCAACGAGAACAGTAACAAGCTGGGTAATTCCTGCAAGGAGTAAATCAGCATGAAGTGTTTTCTCATTCTGGGTTTTCCGATTCGCAATGCAGAAGCTATCTTTGAAGTGATTGATCGACTTTTCTACATTTACACGGATCTTGTAGGTATCTTCCCATTCCTGTGAGCCGCGTTCTACACCTGGATAGGCACGAAGGTTCTTTTCAGGATAGATGTAGATCATTCGCCCACAGGATGAAGATGTACATGGATTGTCGCAATGACATACGCGTCGCTTTGACTTGTCAGCAGGATTGTACTCCCAATTCATTTTAGGGCATACGAATTTCATGGTGGGAAGTTTGCTTCGCAAATGAGATTTACTTCCTTCCCGCTTCATCGGAAGTGATGGATCGTGAGGACAGCATGGAATACCGTCCTCGTTTACCGGATAGTCGGTTCCCTCTATAGAGAGCTTGTTTTTTAGAGGGATAAATGCCTTTTGAAATCCGATTTCCTCAAAGAGGGACTTGTAGATGGCAACAGAATCAAAGGCTGCATCTCCAAGAAAAGTCTTGGGTTCGATAAGTGGATGTTTCTGGAAGAAATCAATCAAAACGGGAAGCAGTGCCTTTGAATCCGCAAGAGATTTATCTTCATCAGGGGAATCGGATTTCTTCTCTACAACGATATCAGGATGTGCATTGAGAAAATCCTTGTTGTAGAAAGTAATGTCGCGGACAATGCCAAGCCCATTTGTAAGGATTCCAAATTTATAAGCATAGCAGAAATGCCCATTGATGTACATTTGCTGGATTGCCTGATTGGAAGCAGCATGAGTTGGCATAGAGCCATAGGCAGCTTTGTAAGGATCATAAGAATCGTCAAGGTTGTGTGATTTCTTAAAAGCTTTCAATTGTCTGATAATGCGGTTCGCATATTTGGGGTTATTTTCAGTAACCCAAGCTTCAATACCAGAGGTATCAAAGATTGTCATGGAAGCAAGAAAAGGATCCAGTTTTTGGCAGATCGGTTCGGTCAGGTCAACAAGACGATCAAACATAGATTGTAAGTCCAATAAAAAATCCTGTTTGAAGCGGGTAAATTTGGAGCCATCTGGAACAACATCAAAACCACAGAAGTCACGCAATTCCTGAGAATATTTCAGAAATACAATCAGGAGTGTGTCAGTTGGGATTGAAAAAATACGCTGAATCAGAAGAGCTTTGAGTATTGGATAGAGCTGATGCTTGCGAGGTCTTCCGGTATGGGCGTGAAAATGGTTTACGAAAGAAACAGGAACAATTTCATCAAGGTTAATGGCTTCATCAAGAAGTGAAAGAAACCGACATTTGTCGTTGTCGAAATTATTTTGACAATCTTCAAAAATTTCTGCCAAAGTGAGCTGTTTATATGTTATCATATAGGTGTATCTCCTTTAGGTGGATTGGTTGATAGTTTCTCGACAACTCTATTTTACCATAAACCTTGAGGAGATACTTTGTTTTTTACAAGAAAAAATGCCGTATTTATGCGGCTTTTGGCGTTTCGCAAACGCCTATACATCCTTAAGAAAAGAAAGGAGATCTTTTTATGAGAAAACGAACGCAAATGTCCTTATTGGTTATGACAGGATTATTGAGTACCGGATTGGGAGGATGCGGGACTCCGAAAACGCAGACTGCTCCAGAAACAGGTAATTCTGAATCCCAGAGTGTTTCCAGTTCTTCCATTGTAAAAGAAAGCCATTCCGTTGTGGATTCCTCTGAAGATATTATCACTGAGGATAATTATACTGAGGAAGATATCAAAGATGCAGTATCTGGAATTCATGATCTGTATATTTTACAAAGCGCTGATTCTCCAAACCTGCTGCATGGAATTTGTTATGATAAGGATATTGTAAATTCCATTTCTGCCAGTGGTTCAGGGATTGATTTAGAAAAAGTTGGGGAATATGAAGTAAAATATGAAGTAGAGATAAATGCAGAGAAGCTGGCTGAATATTTGTCCTCAAAAGAAAACCCGAAGGCAACCCCGGGAGGAGCCAAATATACCACCAATACAAACCCTGTTATTACCATTACCCAGAAAGTATCTGTTGTTTCCGAAACAGAAGCCGAAAAGCTGGCTGATAAAGATACGGTAGTAATTGGGTCCAAAGATGAGATCTGCAAAAAGAGCGATGGAACTGAGGTTGAAGAAAAGACAGAAATTCCGGAGTCCTGTAAAAAAAAGGGAACTACATCAGTTTCGGCTGATTCGGGAAAAGAGTTTTCAAACGAACCAGCGACTTTTGACAAAAAGCAGGAATCAAATACTTCCGAAAAGAAAGAAGATACAAAGAAAACAACGCCTACACCTACGGATAAGTCAAAGGAAGAAGTCAAAAATGATACGGAGTCCCAAAAGAATACCAGTACAAGCACTAAGACGACCCCAACCCCGACCAAGAGTGTCCCGAAATCTTCTTCAACATCAACGCCTGCGCCAACCAAGAAGCCAAGTACCCCGGCAGCAACTGCTGCTCCAACCAAAGCCCAAACCGCCACACCTGCTCCAACTAAGGCTCCTCATGAACATAATTGGGTTGAGCAGTATATGATCGTAAACATCCCGGCGAAAACCCATACCGTCCATCACGATGCGGTATATCAGACGGTTCACCATGACGCGATTACCCATGAGGAACCAGTGTATGAATATCATCAGGTATGCAATGTGTGCGGGGAAGATTTTGGATATGGCCCAGATGCAATCGAAGCTGTAGGAGATCATTCGGCTGTTACGGATCATAGTTATAGTTCACAAAAAGTTTGCGTTGGAAGCACCACGGTTACGGATCAGGAAGCATATGATGAACAGAGATTGGTTAGCGAAGCATATGATGAAACCGTTGTAGACGAGCAAGCCAGAACCGAGCAGAGATTGACTGGATATAAGTGCAGTGGTTGTGGAGCTACTAAAAATTGATATTTCTAGTCGCTGATTTGTCCTTTTTCTCTCTTTGAGGCTGACTGACGATCCGTGATTCGTGCTTCGTGTCATCCGGAACGGATGCACAATAATTATTTTCATACTGTTATTGTTTAACCTGTTATTGTTAAGTCTGTTATTGTTGCAGTACCCACTGTCGATAAGACTAAAATCGATACGTCTATTATCGTCTTGTCGCTTTCCATCATATCTATTTTCGATAGTCTCGTTTTCGACATATCGAAGATATGTAGTATCGCAGATAAATGTTAAGAGGGATCATGGAAATTCCATGGTCCTTTTTTCGCAGAAAAGTAGATCGATCTTTATGACAATACGTATTTATCTTATCTATTCTATTCTGCGCTTCCAGATTGTCTACCATCTGCCTACCATCTGCCTACCATTTGCCTACCATCTGTCTCCGCATCATTTAATCGTCTATATTCCCCTCTTTTTTGCATTCGTTGCGTACAGCATATAGCAAAAAATCAACCGCAGAAGCACTTTTGAAAAAACGATCAAAAAAAATAGTTGGATTTACAATACTATATACAGGGACAAATAAATATCCCTTATTCGACTCCGGATTCGTCACCCGGGTTGGATAAAAAAATATAGAAAAGGAGATTGCGTGATGAAGAAAATGAAGGACTATCTTCGGAAAGTCACTGCCGGATTACTGCTGGTAGCAATGAGTAGCGGTTCGGTTGGCGTAAATACCGTCAGCGCCGCAACAGATGATGACAACGATCCATCCACAACTACGGATATTATTCCGGAAGCAGTGGAACGTGGTACATTATCAATCCAGATTGATAATGCCGGCGGAAGTATTGTAGTCACAACACAGAGTAGTGATGGAAAAGAAAATACGCAGACAATCCGAAAAGAGAACGACAAAACAACAATTACCGATGCAAACGGCAATGTGACGACTGCAGAACCGGAAAATAGTTATGATCTTGTCCTTGAAGCCGATAAAGGTACTGTTGTTAAAACCAAAGTCACGAGCGATGACGGAAATTATATCGCAACGTATCGAGTAACTACAGATGCAGGAGCAGATGATGTTGATCTGCCGGAAAAAACACAGGAGTATTCAAATGATATTGCTGTGGAAGGAGACAAGATTCTTGAAATCGCATTCCAGAGGAGTGCGGATAATGAATCTGCGTCGAATGCGGCAGGCGAAGTAACATCGAATCCTTCGGAAAATGCAGCAGAGACAACGGATACGGTTGATAATTCAATTTTATCCACCGACCCAGGTGCCGACGAGCCTGCGGCTGGTCCAGAAGCCTATAAACTTCCGGATGTATCCGAAATTGCACTGTTTGATCTGTCAAGATCCAGAGCTGAAAGCAAAGAAGTAACAATCAGCACAATGGGATTTGCACATTACGGTGGTAGATCGGTTCCGATTTTTATCATCGATAATAAGAGAGCTTTCTGTATGCAGCAGGAAAAACATACGCCGGATCATAATGGATATACCAACTCCGGTGTTGCTAATCCATTTGATAACAACCTTGCCCGTACAGTTCTCTACTATGGAGAGAGCGGTCAGGGATTCAGCAAAGGTCCTCTTGCTGGTATGGGACAGGAAGAAGCCATTATTCGAACTACATTTGCGCTGAACTATGCGTACAATGGAAATGAGCAGCTGTCTGGCGAAGAGGGAAAACAGAATGGTATTGATCTTGCAAAGCCTATTCTCGATTTTGCAAAAGCACATTTGATCGAAAGTACGGAAGTTGCGTTCAGTAAAACAAAGGCTACTGCTTACATCGATTCTACCGATGGTAAACAGCGTACACCGGATATTACTCTGAATGCGAATGATATGAACAGCGTAACAATGAAAATTCCGCAGGGTGTATACATCCATCTGTATTCTCCCGACAGAGAGTACACGAATCAGAATGTTACCATCAATGGTGGACAGAAATTTTTCTTGTTTGCGAAGGCCGGCACGAATCCGGGAAAAACCTATTCCACCGGAGAGCTTGGCGCATCCATGAATGATTCTCAGGCAATGATCGTTGATACTGGAGATGACTCCGTACAGCATACAACCTATATCCAGATGTTCCCGAATACTTCCTCTACATCGCTGACTGTAACATGGCTGCAGCAGGGCGAAGCAAAGGTAATCAAAAAATCTGCCAATGAATCCCTGACGAATGGTAATAGCTGCTATTCCTTAGAGGGTGCTGAATTTGCACTGATCGATTCAAATGGAAAACAGGTGGCAACAGCAAAAACAAATGCAAAAGGTGTTGCCGATTTTGGCAAGGTTGATGCTGGAACATACAAAGTCAAAGAAATTTCTGCTCCAGAGGGCTTTGAACTTAATACAGAAATGCCTTCTATTAAAGTAGAACCAGAAAAGACAGCAGAAGTTACCATGACAGATGAACCGTTAAATGACCCAGCAGTTATTACGATCAATAAAGTCGATTCTGAAGGAAATAAGGATACTTCTAAAGATCTTTCCGGTACAGAGTTTACAGTAAAATATTACAATAAGATCTATGAAAAAGAGTCTGATCTTCCTGAAAAAGCGACCAAAACATGGGTTATCAAAGCCATCAAGAGAACGGTTGGAGGCAAAGACATTTACCGCGCGCAGTTAAGTGAAACATGCAAAGTAAAAGGCGATGACTTCTATCTCGATGCCAATGGCAGCCCAATTTTACCGTTAGGAACAATTACTATTGAAGAAACCAGTGCTGTCAAAGGCTACAACAAAGACAATAATTTCACCAATGGCGATGTTTCGGTAAAAGGTAAATTTTTCGGTACTATTCAGAAAAAAGGTGATGCAGTTGTACTGCATTATGGTGATACCGTGATTGCAGAGGATGGATTTACTGCTTCGGATAACATCATTCGTGGAGATCTTCATTTCTATAAGATCGATGATGATGGAAGTGCAATGGCAAACATTCCATTCCTGATCACCAATAATGAAACCAAGGAATCCCACGTTGTCCTTTCCAATAAGGATGGTGTTGTAGATACCTCAGAAATCGCACATACAACCAATACCAATGGCCTTGATAAATATCAGGACGGAAAGAAGATTACCGATGAATCGAAACTTTCCGGCCAGTATGGAACATGGTTTGGTGATGGAACCGTAAATAAAGACCGTGGCGCACTGCAGTATGGAACTTATTCCATCCGTGAGCTTGCCTGCAAGGGAAATTATGGAAAAGATCTGATCGAGACTACAGTAACCGTAGATTCCGAGAAGACCAATGTAAGCTTAAACCCGCAGGTCAACCATACAATTGTCCTTAAAACAACCGCAAAAGACACAACCACAGGAACCCACAGTGTTCCAGTTGGTGAAAAGGCTACCGTAGTTGATACAGTTAAATACAGTGGTCTGAAGGTTGGACGTACTTATACGTTAAAAGGACAGCTGGTCAGAAAAGATGACAGAAGCGTAATTGCCACCGGAGAGCAGACTTTTACTGCTGAAAAATCAAGTGGCACTGTGAATATCACCTTCAGCTTTGAGAGTTCGAAACTGAAAGGAAAATCTCTGGTTGCGTTTGAGCATCTGTATTGGGATGGCATTGAAGTCCAGGCCCATGAAGATATCAACGATACCGACCAGACCGTTACGATTCCGAGTCTGAAAACTGTTGCCAAGGATGATGCAACGGCCGATCAGAGTGGTGTACGCAGCAAAAATGACAAGATTACCGATACTGTTTCCTATACAGGATTAGCCTATGACAAGGAATATGTTGTAAGAGGAACGCTTGTAAATCAGTCCACCGGAAAAGCATTAACCGGAGCAGATGGAAAAGCAATTACTGCGTCTAAGAACTTCCACGTACACAGCAAGGAAGGATCTGGTTCTGTCGATGTTACTTTCAACTGGGATTCATCTGACTTTGAGGGAACCGCGGTTATCACACAGACAATGTACCTTGTCAATGACGATAAGAGCGAAACCAAAGTAGCAGAAGCAACCGATCTGTCTGATGCAAACGAAATGGTATATTATCCGTCCATCCGCACGAATGCAGCAGATAGTCAAACAAAGGACCATGTAGGACTTGTTGGACAGACTACGATCATTGATCATGTAACATATAAAAATCTGATCCCAGGCAAAGAGTATACGGTTTCCGGAAAACTCATGGATAAAGACACCGGAAAGGCGTTACTCGTAAACGGAAAAGAAATCACAGCAACAACAACCTTCAAGCCAACCGCCAAAGACGGTACGGTAGATCTGACCTATAAGCTGGATGCTTCTGTGCTGGAAGATAAAACGGTAGTTGTTTTTGAAGATCTGATTCACAATAAGATCAATGTAACATCCCATGCGGATATTAATGATGAGGAACAGTCTGTTCATTATCCTAAAGTCCGCACCAATGCAAAGGATCACAGCACAAAAGATGATGTAGGAACCTCATCCAAAGAAGCACGCCTTGTTGATACTGTATCTTACAGCAATTTGATTGTTGGACAGAAGTACACGATCAAAGGTACCTTGATGGATAAAGAAACCGGAAAAGCCATTGAGCAGAATGGAAAGGCCGTAACAGCCGAAACAAGTTTTACAGCTACGGCAGCCCAAGGAAGCGTTGATCTTACATTTGTATATGACAGCAGCGTGCTGGAAAGAAAAACAACGGTTGCGTATGAAAAACTGTATCATAATGAAAAAGATGTTGCTCGTCACGAGGATATCAATGATGCAGGCCAGACTGTACAGATTCCGAAGATTCAGACAACAGCTACAAGTGTTGAAACTGGAGATCAGGTAGGAACTATCGGTAAAGAAGTACAGATTACCGATGTTGTATCCTATAAAAATCTGGTAGTAGGTAAAGAATACACCATTTCTGGAAAAGCAATGATTAAACCATCTGGATCGGAGCAGGCAGTTCCTGCAAAAGACAAAGATGGCAAAGATGTTGTTCAGAGTGTTACCTTTAAGGCAACAAAAGCGAACGGCGAAGTATCCTTAACCTTTACCTTAGATTCAAGTAATCTGAAAAACCGCACAGTTGTTATCTTTGAAGAGCTGCTCCATAACGGAGTCACCGTTACCACACACGCAGATATCAACGATGATAAGCAGAGCGTTTACTTCCCAGAGATCCGTACGAACGCAGTCGATAAACAGACGAACGATGGTGTCGGAACCGTCGGAAAGACAACGATTATCGACCACGTATCCTACAAGAATCTGGTGGTAGGAAAGCGTTATACCATTTCCGGCGTACTTATGGATAAAGACACCGGCAAACCGCTTGTTGCGAGCGGCAAACAAATCGCAGCGTCTGCAGAATTTGTGGCAGAGACAAAAGATGGAACGATTGACCTTGTATACAAGCTGGATGCTTCTGATTTAGCTGGGGCAACTACCGTTGTATATGAGAATCTGTACCATAACAAGAAAAATGTAACATCCCATGCGGATATTAACGATGAAGAGCAGACAATCCACTATCCGAAGATCGGTACGACTGCTTCTGATTGTTCTACCAAGGATCACGTTGGAACATCCGCAAAAGATGGCCGTTTTGTGGATACGGTTAAATACGAAAACCTTATTATCGGAAAGAGCTATACCGTAAAAGGTACTCTGATGGATAAGGATACCGGAAAAGCCATTACCCAGAATGGAAAAGAAATCACCTCAGAAATGACCTTTACAGCAACCAAAACTTCGGGAACAGTTAATCTGTTATTTAACTACGACAGCAATGCGCTGGAAGGAAAAACAACCGTAGCATTTGAGAAACTGTTCCATAACGATATTGACGTTGCACGGCATGAAGATATTTCAGACGAAAATCAGAGTGTCCATATTCCGAAAATCCATACAACCGCAACCGATGCGTCCACAAACGATAAAGAAGGCGTAATTGGCAGCACAGTAACCATTAAAGATGTAGTCCGCTATGAGAATTTAATTCCGGGCAAAGAATACACTGTAAAAGGAAGCGCAATGGTTAATCCGGGTGCATCCTATCAGTATGGTTTCCGCGCTGAATATGACGGCCTCACCGTTGGAAAGACATATCAGGTAACGGGAACTGCAGTTGATGCAGACGGAAATGATATTCCGGAATTACGTTATTCTGGTACATTAACGCCAACAGAAGCATCTGGAACTGTTATTGCAACTATTAACTCTTCTGAAACTCTGAAAGATGCGAATCCGGTATTTACCTTTGTAATTTCCAGTGGCAGCGAGAAATACACCTATACAGCATCTGAAATGTCGGCTACTGGTGCAATCAGTGGCATCAGAATGGCAACCGATGCAGAAGGAAACAATGTCACTTCCGAAAAAACATTCGTTCCGGAAAAAGCAGACGGCGAAGTAACACTTGAATTTGTCCTGGATTCTACCCAGTTACAGGGAAATGATGTCGTTATTTTTGAGGATCTGTATCACAATGGCGTAAAGGTAACATCTCATGCAGATATGAAAGATGATGGACAGACTGTGCATTATCCGGAGATCCATACCACAAATGTAGATCAGACAACCGATGATCATCAGGGAGCCGTATCTGGACAGACAACACTTGTTGATATCGTACAGTACCGTAACCTGATCGTTGGCCATGAGTATACCGTAACCGGAAAGCTGATGAAGAAAGTTCCTGTAAAGAATGAGGACGAATCGAATGATTCCAATCAGGATGCAGAAACCCCAGATGTTCCGGATGATTCCGAACAGCCTGCAGATGAAGTCACCTATACGGAAGAACCTGTGCTGGTTAACGGAAAAGAGGTTACGGCATCTACAACCTTTACAGCAGAAACCAAAGATGGTTCTGTTGATGTAGTCTTTGTCTTTGATGCAGAATCCGTAGCAGGCGAAACTGTAGTTGCATTTGAAGATCTTTCTTATAAAGGTATTCAGCTGACAACACATGCAGATATTAACGATGAAAATCAGACCGTATATCTGCCGGATATCCATACATCAGCAGTCGATGCTGAAACGGGTATCAAGAACTCTTACCGCGATGGACATATCACAATCACAGATACTGTAACCTACGAGAATCTGATCCCGGGAAATACATATGTATTGAAAGGATCACTGCAGGAAAAAGTAGAAGAAGATGGTGAGATCACCTACAAAGCGGTAGAAGCAAAAATGATCACATCTGAAAATGATGAAGAAACGGTAGCTGATGAAGCCACTCCTGTAACTGGACAAACCACATTTGTCCCAGAGGCAGCGAACGGAACAGTTGACGTTATCTTTACCTTTGATGGAACCGAACTGGAAGATGTTGAACACACTTATGTTGCGTTCGAGGATTTATATTATCAGAAGGGTGATGATGAAATCATCGTTCGTGAGCATAAAGATATCAATGACGCAGAGCAGACCGTGTATGTTCCGCATATCCAGACTGAAGTACAGGATACGGAAAGCAAGAGCCATAATGCTCTCGCAGACGAAAAAGTTACTCTCGAAGACACAGTTTCTTACGAGGGACTGATTCCGGGTAAAGAATATACCATGACGGGAACCCTGATGGACAAAGAAACAGGAAAAGCACTTCTTGTCAACGACAAAGAGGTTACTGCTGAAACCAAATTTGTTCCAGAAAAAGCTGATGGAACCGTTGTTGTTACCTTTACCTTTGACGCAACCGGACTGGAAGGAAAAACTCTGGTAGCATTCGAAACCTGTACCTATGAAGGAAAGAATGTGGCTGTTCATGCTGACATCAATGATGAGAAGCAGACAATCTATGTTCCGGAACTTCATACAACCGCAACGGATAAGGCAGATGGCGATAAGCAGCTCACCTCCAAAGGAACTCTTACCGTAGTAGACAAGATCGCTTATAAAAATTTGATTCCTGGTCAGAAATATACTGTAACAGGTGTATTAATGGACAAGGCGACTAAATCAGCTCTTGTTATTGGCGGAAAAGAAGTTACAGCAACAAAGACATTTGTCCCGAATAAAGCAGATGGAACCGTTGAAATTGAATTTACTTTCAAAGGAGACGGTCTTGAAAGCAAAACTCTGGTAGCGTTTGAGACAATCTCGACCAATGACAGTCCTGTTGGCGAGCATAAGGATATTAATGATACGGATCAGACCGTAACATTAACCCCGCCGCCGATTCCGGCTGTTCAGACAGGTGATACCAATACTATGCCGATTCTGGCAGTGGTTACGGCTGTACTTGTAGTTCTTGGAGCAGGCCTCTTTATTGCAACAAGAAAGAAAAAAAATAAGAAATAATTTTCAAGCCCTCCGGTAATTCAAAAACCGGAGGGTTTTTCAATTTGTTTTTACAATACTATAAGTAGGAGGGAAAAATCATGAATTCAGGACTTTGCGAACATTGTCTCCGTGTAGCCTATTTAGTTACAGATATGACCATATTGTTAGGCATGGACGAAAAGGCGACTATGGATGTCCAGTTGGCAGCAATTTATCATGATATTGGAAAAACTCAAATTCCAGAGCAGGTCCTAAATAAGCCCGGAAAATTAACTCCGGGGGAATACTTCATCATGAAGTTGCATGCTGAAATTGGATACCGTATGATTCAGTGCCATACTTCACCGGAAACCGCCCAAATGGTCCTATACCACCATGAAGATTACGATGGCGGCGGATATTTTGGATTGCAGGGAAATGATATCCCCTATGGAGCCAGAATTCTTCGGATCTGTGATGTATATGATGCTTTGACATCATTCAGATGCTATAGAGAGCCCTGCAGCCCTGAAAAGGCGCTTCAATACCTCAAAAATAACGCTGGAACAAAGTTTGATCCTAAATTGACCGAGGTATTTGCGCGGTTAAAGCCCAACTGAAAAAAACGAAGCTTTTTTTCAGTTGGATTTACAATACTATATATGGAAGAAGAAAAGCCGTAGCATTCTTTTACGTGCTGAACTCAAAGTCGCCTCCTGACTTTTTTGAGCTTTTTCGAATGTGTAAACCCATCATACCGCTATTTGCACTGCACTCATCCCAGACGGAAAAATGCGGCGGTACAACCAAGATCCTAAACAGGTACAAAAAAGGAATGTTGCGGCTGCTCCCTTCTCCAAAATGCATATATGAATTTTTGGAATGTAAAATTTCGTTGGATTTACAATACTATATATGGTGGATATTTGTAAGACAGAATCATTAGAGAATAGGAGAATAAGCTTATGGAACCAATTGTGTTTTATGACTTTAAGCCAGATACAGAAGATCCGAATAATAAAATAGTGATTAAAAAGGCAGATTTTGAAAAACTTCTGAATAAAACATATGCCGCGGGTTATCAGGATGGATTAAAAGAGCCAAGACCAGCACAAGTCTGGATGACCAGCAAAAGAGGTTTTGACACGGAACCTAAAGTTTTAAGTATATGAAAAGCAAAGGAGATTTTGTAATGAAGAGTTTTTCGAAAGCCTTTGGAAGGATCGTCTTGATCTTAACTGTTGTAATTGCTCTTGTGGCTTCTGTCTTTGTCATCCCGAAATTGTTTGGGATAAATCCTTATGTTGTTCTATCGGGATCTATGGAGCCACAAATACATACAGGCGCAATTGCTTTTGTGAATACGAAAGATACTGCAGTTAAGGTAGGAGATGTAGTAACGTATCGGCTGGCTAATGATGAGCTGGTTACACACCGTATCATCAAAAAAGATCAGTCTGAATATACCTTTCAGGGCGATGCAAACGATAATCCAGATGCTCATACAGTTACACAGGATCAAATTGTTGGAAAGTATCTTTTCAGCATTCCAAAAGTTGGATTTCTAATTTCAGCTTTGGGCAAAAAAGGGATGCCTGTGATAATTGCATGGATTATCATTCTGAACATAATGAGCCTTATTCTGGAGAGTACCTGTTCTTCAGGAGATAAGAAAAAGACAGCAGAGCCTCAAAATGAGGATTGAAATAAAAAAAATTTAGAGAGGAGAGCGTATCCTTATCTGCTGGAATAAAGGATATGCGAAAAAGAGCAATGAATAAGAAAAAAGCATTAACAACAATGGCTGCATGTGGACTTGTAGCAGCACTTGGTGTAGGAGGCACAATGGCTTACCTGACCGATTCTGAGCAGACTACCAACACTTTCACCATCGGCAAAGTAAAAATCGATGTGCAGGAGCCGGGTTGGGATACAACCGATAAAAACAACAACAATATCCCGGATAAAGCCGAGGATGTTGTTCCGAATCAGGAACTGGCAAAGAACCCGCTGATCGAAAACACCGGATCGAACAGCGCAGTAGTATTCCTCAAAGTTACCGTTCCGACCAAATATGTTACCCAGGTTGCTGATGACGGCACTGTAAGCAAAGACGGCCGTAAGAGCCAGGAGATCTTCTACTTCAAAGATGTTGCTGATGCTCAGAATCAGGAAAGAAACAACTTCGATGCGAACTGGCAGGAACTGGTTGACGAAGAGGTTCAGGATACCGGCGCAACAGCTTCGAAAGACGGTGTTCGTACTTACGTCTTTGGTTATAAAACCAAACTGCTGAAAGGACAGAAGACATCTTCTCTGTTCGATAAGATCCAGATGAAAAACGTCATCGAGGACGAAATTCTTCCGGATTCCGCAAACGACATCAAGGTTGAAGGCTTTGCAATCCAGTCCGAGGAGATCCTGGACAAGACCGGAAAAGATCTGACCGATTACGATGGCGGCGGATATTTTGGATTGCAGGGAAATGATATCCCCTATGGAG
>ERZ894217.947-NODE-947-length-13769-cov-9.503573_pt1 | contig 13769 bp, 8 predicted proteins | sample MGYA00380291_ERZ894217 | MGnify/ENA primary metagenome ERZ894217 (study PRJEB32331, sample SAMN06328480) | human gut metagenome | biome: human gut microbiome; feature: stool | host: Homo sapiens | collected 2013-07-05 ...
AGTTCCGCACGCAAAGAAGGCCACTTAATGTGGCCTTCGTCTTGCGCAGGACTGTCCGAGCAGCAAACCAAACCCAACTCGCCAGCCCAGCGGCCACCCCTCCAAAGATTTTCAAAAAAGTTGTTGACGCGCGCGTAACGACTCGTCTAATATATCCCTTGCGCGATGGACCTGTAGCTCAGTTGGTTAGAGCGTCCGGCTGATAACCGGGAGGTCACAAGTTCGAATCTTGTCAGGTCCACCACTTTCTTTCGCAATAAACACCCCAGCGAGAGCCGAGTCGCCGCTGGGGTGTTTATTACTGTCTCCGTGGGGGTTTAGCTCAGCTGGGAGAGCGCGGGCTTTGCAAGCCTGAGGTCAGGGGTTCGATCCCCCTAACCTCCACCATGATGGACCTGTAGCTCAGTTGGTTAGAGCGTCCGGCTGATAACCGGGAGGTCACAAGTTCGAATCTTGTCAGGTCCACCATCAAAAATGTGAAGAGCCCTGGGGCATTGCCTCAGGGCTTTTTTCTTACCTACTGAAGGTAGTCAAAAAGCCCCGTCCCAAATTAACTACTTTGATTTTGTGTGCCGTGCGAAAGTTTGGGTAGTATAGCTATTCAATGCGGCGGGTTGCCGCGTATTAACCGCTACGTACCGGAGGTGTTCCATGGTTCGTGTCGACATAGAGACTATCGTCATGGCCGCCGGTCCCGTGCCATCGCTTATCGTGCTTCGCGAGCGCTGCAGCAAGTCGGATTCCCCCGCGCCGCTGCGCTCTCTCTCCATCCAGACTGGCTCGTTTGAAGCTGCTGCCATCAGCCGCGGCATCGATAGCGGTCGCGCCGAGCGCCCGATTACCCATGACCTGTTGCTCGATACTGTTGGTGCCCTGGGTGCCAAGCTCGAACGCATCGAAATCGTTCGCGCCGAGCCGCCCGTGTTTTACGCGACGGTTGTCGTGTTGGCCGATGGCAACGAGCATAAGATCGATGCGCGTCCGAGCGACGCCATCGCCCTCGCCGTACGCAGTAATGCCCCCATGTTCGTTGAAGACGACATCATGAATCGCCTGGGCACCGTTTCTGCCCATGCCGAGGAAGTCGACGACGAGCAAGAGTTCGAGAAGTTCGACGAGTTCGTCCATACGCTCTCCCCCGATGACTTCTAAATGCGGGGCGTCCAGGCTGCGGAGCGTTCGCTGATGGCCGGCGGTATGTCGGCTGAGGCGGCGACCATTGCGCGCGAGGCCCAGATGCGCTCGGAGGCTTCTGAGGCGGCTCGCATTGCCTATGTGACGCAGGCCCGCACGCTTCGCGAACGCCGCGGCTCGTTTATCAAGATGGTTGTCGTCTCCGCCCTTGTCGCGGCAATCTGTTCGCGCCTTCGTGGTACAGTTGGTGCGCTTGGGTTTTCGATCTCTACGGGCCTTATGATCTGGGGCGTGGTCGATGCGGTCATGCTGACCAGTCAGATCAAGGTACTCGACAAGCGCGCGATGGATATGATGCGCGCCCGCGACGCTGCCGCTAAGATCGCTGCTGAGGCACAAGAACTGTAACGACGCCAGACTCGATGGGAAGGTCTAAAGATGGCACAGGATATGCAGGACGCCGGTAACGTCTCCGCCGAGCTCGACGCCATGGTGTGCGATCTGATCGGCGCGTTCTTGGACGACCTTGCCGCCGGTGAAAACCCTGGCGTGGTCGTGGCAATTGAGGACGCCGCTTCCAACCGTTATCTGGCGGCGCTCGACGAGGACGGCGAAGAGGCGTGCCTCGAGGCGGCCACCAACTTTATCTCCGAGCACAAGATGGGTCTTAAGGACGAGGGCCTGGGCCGTATCGCTCGCTATGCCATCGGCTACACCGGCTGCGTCGAGATTGACGGCGGCTATCACGATGCTCTGCTCGTGAGCTTCTTCGAAACCACGCTCGAGAGCGGTTTTTCGGCATATGTGCTGTATGAGGGCATGGGCGCCGGCGATGGTTTTATGTGGAGCGACCCTGAACCTGCAGGTGAGGAAACCCCTCTCATCTAAAATCGCTAAAATAAACGAGTTTTCGGTAAAAGGCTCAATATTCCCGCCGAGCGTTGCATTGCTGGGTGGGTCGCATACGCGTGCCGGTTGTATATAGATAGAAGATAGGGGAACTACATGCGCGTAGACAATCTGAGGAACATCGCCATCATCGCTCACGTCGACCACGGCAAGACGACGATGGTCGACAAGCTCCTGCGTGCCACGGACGCCTTCCGTGCCAACCAGCAGGTCGAGGACCGCGTCCTGGATTCCAACGACCAGGAGCGCGAGCGCGGCATTACGATTCTCGCCAAGAACATCTCTATCGAGTACAAGGACGTCAAGATCAACGTCATCGACACCCCGGGCCACGCCGACTTTGGCGGCGAGGTCGAGCGCGTGCTGCGTATGGCCGACGGCGCCCTGCTGCTGGTCGACGCCTTTGAGGGCCCCATGCCCCAGACCCGCTTCGTGCTGCGTCACGCTATCGACACCGGCCTTAAGATCATGATCGTCATCAACAAGATCGACCGTCCGGGCGCCAACCCCGAGAAGGCCTACAACGACTGCCTGGACCTCATGGCCGACCTGGGCGCCACCGACGACCAGCTTGAGTTCGCCATGGAGCACGTGGTCTACGCCAGCGCCATGAACGGCTTTGCCCGTCTTGACCCCAACGACGGCAACATGGACATGTACCCGCTGCTCGATATGATTATCGACGACATGCCCGCGCCCGAGGTTGACGAGAACGCCCCGCTGGCCATGCAGTGCGTGACCATCGACCACTCCAACTTCGTCGGCCGCATCGGTATCGGCCGCGTGTACTCTGGCGCCATCCACCAGGGCGACCAGATCCTGGTTGTCAAGAACGACGGCTCCAGCGCTACCGCCACCGTCAAGCAGCTCTTTACCTTCGACTACCTGGGCCGTACCGAGTGCCAGGAAGTCGGCGCCGGCGACATCGCCGCTGTCGTGGGTATCGACCGCACCGATATCGGCGATGTCTACACCGATCCCGAGAACCCTGTCGAGCTCGAGCCCATCGAGATCGACCCGCCGACCCTGTCCATCGTCTTTGAGGCTTCGACCTCCCCGCTTGTCGGCCGCGACGGCGACATCGTGGGCGCCCGTCAGCTCAAGGAACGCCTGTTCAACGAGGCCGAGAACAACGTGACCATGAAGATCGAGGAACTCGAGGACAAGAGCGGCGTCGAGGTCTCGGGCCGCGGCATTCTGCACCTGTCCGTCCTGATGGAGTCCATGCGCCGCGAGGGCTTTGAGTTCCAGGTCGGCCGTCCCCGCGTTCTGTTTAAGAAGGACGAGAACGGCAACAAGATGGAGCCTGTCGAGCAGGCCGTCGTCGAGTGCCCGGACGAGTACTCGGGCAAGGTCGTTGAGGTCTTCGGTACCTCCGGCGGCATCATGACGAGTATGGACACCTCGGGCATCGTGACGCACCTCGAGTTCAAAATCCCGACGCGCGGCATCATGGGTCTTAAGAACCGCATCATGAACGTCACCCACGGCGAGGGCGTGTTCTACCACACCTTCCTGGAGTATGGTCCCTATGCCGGCGAGATCGGCAACCGTCAGAACGGCGCCATGATTTCTATGACCACCGAGAAGGCCGTCGCCTACGCTCTGGGCACGCTGCAGGAGCGCGGCCAGCTGTTCGTTGAGCCGGGCACCGAGTGCTATGAGGGCATGATCGTGGGCGAGCGCAGCAAGGCTGGCGACATGGTCGTCAACATCGCCCGTACCAAGAACCTGGGCAACCAGCGTTCCTCGACCTCCGATATCTCCGTCCAGCTGGTGCCGCCTCGCACCTTCTCGCTGGAGGAGGCGCTGGAGTATATCGCCGACGACGAGCTGGTCGAGATCACTCCCAAGAACATCCGCCTGCGCAAGCGTCTGCTCAACGCCACCGACCGCAAGAAGGCTGCCGTCCGCGCCGGCCAGGTCAACAAATAAGCGCTGGGGCTTATAACCGCCAATAAGAAAGGGCGTCGACCGCAATGGTCGGCGCCCTTTTTGGTGCAAGGGGACAGGTTACTTTGCACCACGGTGGAGGAGGTTATCCCCCGAGCGGCTTTCCAGCCAAAGTAAAGTTGTTTAAACATATACATAATTCCACAGGATATAACCGCTTTGATACAAAACCGTTAACAGATAAATATCAACTGGTATTACATTAAAAGACGTCTTTACCAGCGGTTTACATGACTGTTATCTATATTGTATTTTATGCATTGTGGCATAGACGAACCGTCTTAGAAGTTGCCCCCAATGGGTTCTTGCAATGCGCTAGGTAGGTTCTCGTAGATGTTGGGGCTTGTGTTCGATCCGACGATTCGCCGTATTCCACACTGTGTTGTAGGAATTAAGGGACAACTATGGACGCACACCGCTCGCGGTCGCTTGGTATGGCGGCCCTGATCTTCATTTTGATTAGCCTCACCGCCGCTGTTTTTCACGGTGCAGCCCCAGTGCGCGCCGAGGACGTGACGACGCCGACGCCGATTGTGATCAACGGCGATACGGCGGACGTTACGGTTGGGCTGTATGCCGATAAGGGTCGTCAGCAGCCTCTCGGTAAAGAGGGCTCACCCTCGATTACGACAGCCGATACTATCTACGGTTTTATGGAAGCTCGTTTTCATGAGAATTGTGGGCCTACACCTGAAAGGCTTGAGACGATTTATACCTTTCCCGACTCGATTGTTGTGAACGAGAACGAGGGCGGTATCTTAAGGACGGATGATACCGAGAATGCACAAAGGATGGGAACTTGGTACATAAAGGATAACAAGGTCGTTTTTAATTACGATGCCAGCTATCTCAGCGGTCATCCCTCTTCGCTCTATGTGCGCGTCAATTTCGAGTTTGAGCTTAAAGACAAAGATGTAGATGACGGCGAAAAAGTCGAACTGAAATTTCCAGGCGTTGGCGAAACTGTGCCGATCGAGATTCAAGATGGCGCAGTTGATGGAAACAAATCAGGTGTCTTTTCCCAAGATAGCAGTACCGGAAATGCCAAGATAACTTGGACTATTAATCTGAGTGTTACGTCGCACGCAACGGATGTAAAACTGGTCGATACGCTCGGTGACTACCTGGACTTTGAGCAAAGCAGCTTCAAGCTCGATGGAAATCCTCTTGGTTCGTCCGTGAGCATCGAAGAGCGAACTGCAACGTTGCCGCTAGGTAACCTTTCTCAGGGCGACCATACCGTTACCTACGAAACGACAGTTAGTAAGAACTTGTCTCTTTCTAATGGCACACCTACGCAAGGTAGGAATAGTGTGCAAACAACCTGGGGAAAAGCAAATCACCAACAATCTCTTACGATTAAAGGGGCGTCGGAACCGTTTCAATACGACATGATTCAAAAAGAGGCTGGCTCCGGAACATCGTCTGTCATCACTTGGAAGGTTGTGCTCAACAGGGGATCTCTCAAGGCCGATATGTCTGGCTACACCTTTACCGACAAGCTCGATGGCAAGCAGGATTATATTGGCAGCTATACGGTCTACAAGGGCGAGACCGCCGATGAAAAACATAAGATCGATGAGGAAATGCTGAGCGAGTCAGGGGATTCATTTAGCTATACGTTTAATCCAAAAGAGGGCGATCGGTATGCGACCTACTGCATCGTCTATCAAACTAAGCTGAAAGATGAGAATTCCTACGAAAAAGTTAGTAACACGGCAAGTGTGAAAAAAGAAGACTCCGGTCTGCCCTCTGGTGAAAGCACCGCATACTACATCCGTCCTTGGACGGGCAAAACCATTAGCAAAACGCTGCTTAATCCGGATGAGGCATCTCGGACCGGAAAAGCAACTTGGCAATTACGCGTAGAGCTCCGTGATTACGTAAATGCGAAAAACCCAACATCCATTCTTATCAAAGATACCATGCTGGCGGCTTGGAAGCAGACTATGGGGCCGGATACCTCCGATGGCCCTTCACATGTAATTACCATTGGGGGTACCAAACTGGACCAAGGTACCGATTGGACGTTTGCGGGTGGTGAAAATCCGTCGCAGAACAGCAACCAACACAACTGCAATATCCAAATAACCATTACGGATAAAGTCAAAGAAGCGCTTGATAAGTCCCCCGAGGTGGTTATTACGTATAAAACGGTGACCGATGCACTTCCTGGTTGGTACTCCAACTTCGCCTCTGTCGACGGGTTTAGCGGCTATTCTGATTTTGTCTTTTACTATGTTGAGGGCGAAGCGGAGCCTTCGGTTGAGAAGAGTGTAAAAATAAATGAAGACGGCTCGCAAGCACGGTGGGATGAGACGTTTGACTGGAAATCAGTGGATGGCTCGAACGACAAAGGTGCGTGGATTGTCGACTGGACTGTCTATGCCAATCGAGCTAAGACGCCTGCCGGTGAGTATTATGGCGCTGGCAGGCTCAATGGCAAGGATGTCGTTGTCAAAGATGAGCTTCCTGAGGGAATGAGTTATATTCCCGGCTCGGCTAAATATTCTTTGTATTCAAATCCCTACGGGACGGCGGTGCCCGGCCGCGAATGGGAACATGAGAGAGAAAAAACCGAGGTTTCGGATGTCTTGCTGACGCCTGCTGTCGATCGCCAGATGGTTGCGTTTTCAATTCCAACGGAAAAGCTGGGCAATAATACAGGGTACGCAAAGCTGACGTATTCGACTGCTGTTAAAAGGTCGGTAGTCGATACGTCAAAGAATCTCGGCGAGCTCACGAACTCGGCGAGCGCAAGCTCAGATGGTAAAGAATTTAAGGCGGACTCTGATACCGTACAGATCAAGAACGACGTATTGTCAAAGACAGGTTCGTCGGTAAGTAATAGCAAGCGAATTCAATACACGATTTTCGTTAATGAATCGGCACTAGACTTAAAGGTCGGAACCGACTACCTCGATCTGTTCGATGTGATGGATTCTAAGTGTACGTTTATCCCCTCGTCGCTTAGCGTATCTGAGTGCGATAACGGCGATTGGCGTGTGCTGACAAAAGAAAAATACAGAGCGACTCTTGACTCGATTGGCGAGGGCGCTGGAAAGCAGCAGCGATTGACGTTGAGGCTTCCCGATGAGAAATACCTGAAAGTCGAATATGAAGTTCTGTCCGGTGAGTCTGGTACAGCTTCCCTTTCCAACGAGGCGCAGCTTGAAGGTGTTGCAGGCGGGTATGTGAAACACGAGCGTGAATATGACATAGATGCCGGCGCATCGGGAGGCGGAACGGGGCACGGCATTGTGGTCCACAAAGTGGATGAAAAGGACGTTGCCGCGCCGTTGGCTGACGCTACGTTCACACTCTATGCGATTGACATGGATAAGGCGCAGGGCAGTGCCGGCGTTGAGGGCGCAAAGACGTTTTTTTCTGACGGAACGACCGGCCCTGACGGAAGTGTGACTTTTGGAACGAGTTCGGAAACGAGTTCGGACGCCATGGCTTCCTGCAAGCTTTACTGCCTCGAGGAGACGACGGCGCCTCCTGGATATCGCGTCGCCCAACCAACATGGATTCTGCTCAAGGGCAATGCGCCCGAAGAGCAATACGAGCAAGCCATGAACAAGGCGAAATCTTTGCTTGATGCCGATACGGAGATAACGTCAGATGCAGAGATTTGGGTGTATGACGCGCCCCTTGAAGACAAGGCGACGATAAAAGCAAATAAAGTGCTTAAAGGCGGAACCTTCAGGGAAGGTCAGTTCTCGTTCGCGCTTAAGGACGCCGAGGGCAAAGTGCTCAAGACGGTGACCAATAATGACAAGGGAAATGTCTCCTTTGACGTCAAGTACAACAAGGCGGGAATCTATACCTACACCATCTCCGAGGTCGAGCCCGAGGGTGCCATCGACCATGTTAAAGATCACATCACCTATGACACGACCCCGCGCAAAGTCACGGTTGAGGTAACTAATGGCACGGACCAACTCAACGCCGTAGTTGCCTATGGCGATGGCTCTCAGGATCCGCCGACCTTTACCAACAAGTATTCGACTACGCTACCTGAGGCGGGCGGGGCTGGTTTGACTATGACGTATTTAGCTGGTGCTTCGATGCTGTGTTTTGCCGCGACGTGGATGCATGCTCGCCGCCATCGTGATCTTGATCGGAGTGGTCGTCGTGAGTAAAGTGCTCCGTCATATGTTGGCCGTCGTGGTGATGTCCATGGCCGTCGTCTTCGCTTTTGCGATCGCCCCTGGAACGGCCCGTGCTGCCGACACCGGAGCCATTACGGTGGACGGTACAGTCGCGACACGTTACGACGCGTACCAGCTCTTTTCGGCGACCGTTGTCGACGATGCCGATGCCGACCAAAAGGTCGCAACTGATGTAGCGTGGGCGAATGACACGGTTCGCCAAGCTGCCCTTCCCGTGCTTCATGATGCAGGGCTTGATAACTCGGCATCGACGGCGCAAGAGGCTGCCGAATGGATGAATGCCGACGGGCACATGACGACCACGCTAGCGGCAAAGCTTGCCCGTGCGATTTACAATGCCGGTGCGCCTTCCGTGGCCCTTAACGCGGGCACGACGGCCGAGCTGCCCTGCGGCTACTGGCTCATCGTCGCCGACGATGACGCCATTTCCCAGGGCGAGGCCGGCACCGCGCCGATCATGGCCCTGGTGGGCGGCAGCGCCGTCACCGTCAAGCCCAAGGCCGCGACCCCCAAGGTCGCCAAGCACGTGCTGGAGGACGGCACCGCCGCCTGGCAGAAGGCCGCCGACGCCACGGTCGCCGACGACCTGTACTGGCGCCTCTCTGCCACGGTCCCGGCCGGGCTCACCGCCTACGACACCTATACGGTGCGGTTCGTCGACACCATGAGCGCGGGGCTCGACCCCTCCAAGGTCGCCGCGAGCATGCGCGTGTACGTGGCGGCGGGCGCGGACGGCGGCTTTGACGCCGTCTCGGCCGGCAAGGACGGCCGCGTCGGCACCGAGCCCGCGAAGGGCTGGACCGACATCACGGCCCAGTGCGCCACCAAGGTAGCGGCCGACGGCAAGACCTTCACCGTGCGCACCGGCGACCTCATCGCCGCGCTCGGCGGGGTCGACGCCTTCACCGCGGGCGCCCGCGTGGTTGCTGTCTACGATGCGCCGTTGGGGGCCAGCTGCAATAGGGGCGCTACCAAGGGCAACCCCAACGAGGTCTGCCTGCGCTACCCGCGCTCTCCTCTCGCCGACCAGTCCGGCGACGCCGGCTTCACCCGCACGCCGAGCGACGATGCGTGCGCCTACACCTGGGATCTCGCGCTCACCAAGCGCGGCAGCGACGGCGACAAGCCGCTTGCCGGGGCGGTCCTGAGCATCGCCGACGACCGCGGTCGCACACTGGCGGCCGACGGCACGTGGGATGCGGAGGGCAGGGCCACCGTCACCACGGGCGAGGACGGCCGCGTGACCGTCTCGGGCGTGGACTCGGGCAAGCTGGAGGTTCGCGAGCGCGAGGCGCCCAAGGGCTACACCGCCTTTGAGGGCACGCGCTCCGTGACGGTCAAGGCCGAGGGCCTGGACGTCGACCAAGTGGCCGCCGCCAAGCCCAAGCTCACCATCACGGCCGAGTCGCCCCTGCGCGCCGACAGCGCGGACGGGTCGACGGGCAGCCTGGAGGCGTCGCTCATCAACACGCCCACCGGCACACCCCCTAGCATTACCACCGGAGGCTTTATGCCCTCGACTGGCGATATGGCAATGTACGCCGCGGCCGCCGCAGCGGTCGCCGGAGCCGCGCTCATCGTGGTCGCGCTCCTGGTCAAGCGGGGAGGTGGCAGCCATAAAGAGTAGCTGGCAGCCCCACAGAGAGCGGGGCGAGACGTAGCGAAGTAGATGCTAAGACACAGACAGATGGTTTTAGATCAAATGGACTTCAAGCAGAAAGCAGAGGAAAAGAAGATGAGTATGAGCAAGAACATCGCACGCCTGGCAGTAACCGCCGGCCTCACAGCAGCGCTGAGCTTTGGTGGTGTTATGGCGCCGGTGACCATGGCGTTTGCAGCTGAGGGCGGCAGTGCCACAAGCTATGTGCCGACGGCGACAACGATCGGCAACGTAACCATTACTGAGAGCACCTATGCCGACACCACGTTTAAGGGCATCCAGATTTTCAAGGCCACGGTGACACAGGATAAGGCTGATGCGGATGGCGATGGCACCGCTGAAGGAGATTGGAAAGCGGATGGCGATAAGACGCTGTCTGATATCGACTGGGCATCTGATACCGTGAAGCACGCTGTGACCGGGGAATTTGCCGATGTTCCTGGTGCGCCTGGCGCAGATGCTGGAGCTCAGGCATGGGCCAAGTACATTAACGATAACAAGGGCAGCAATGTTGGCAAGGACGCTCGGGTTGATGCCGGCGGTACACTCGACAAAATCGCTAAGTCGCTTGAAAAACTGACGTGGAAAGACGCGAAGCAGGGCACCAAAGGGACCTTTGATGGAATTGACGCGGGCTACTGGCTCTTTGAGACAAAGTCGGTTGTTAAGACTACTGGGGAAGATGGTAATGATGATGCTTACACCTCGCCGATCTTTACCATCGTCGGCGGCGCCGATGTAAATGCGGAGCCCAAGAAGGACGTCCCCAATGTCACCAAGGCCGTCAAGGACAACAAGGACGGCAAGTGGGTTACGGACGACAGTAAAACTGTTTTCCAAGCTGCAAACAAGGCGGCTGACTCCGCTGCTGGTCAGCTGGTTGAGTATCAGCTTGCCGGTACTGTCGCGAGCAACATCAACACGTACATTAAGTACAGCTACACCTTCACGGACGAGCTTCCTCTCACGATGGCTCCAGAGCTTGGCAATGACAACAAGCCCGTTGTCGAGGTTAAAATTGGCAAGAGCATCGTTAGTTCCGATTCCTACACCGTGTCTTACAGTACGGATGGCGGCAAGAATACCCTGTCCGTCTCTTTTGATAATCTGAAAGAAGCCAAGGATTCCAACAACAACCCTATTACCGTTAACGGCGATTCGACGGTCTATGTGAATTACAAGGCCAAGCTTGATCCTGAGAAGATTTCGGCAGACATGCTCGGTAAAGCACAGGAGAACAAGGTCAAACTGACCTACTCCAACAACCCGCACACTACTGACACCGGCACCACGGTCGATCACTCCGCCTACGACTACACCTACGGCATCGACGTTATCAAGGTCGGTAGCGATGCAGAAACTAAGCGTCTTGAGGGGGTCGAGTTCACGCTTCAAGAGAAAAACGGCGATACTGTTGAAGAGAAATATATCGACTCCAAGGGCGTGAAGCACGAGAAGACTGACAAGGTTACGCTCAAGACGGACAAGGACGGCAAGATCAACGTCATCGGTCTTGACGAGGGCACCTATATCCTCAAGGAGACCAAGCCTGCCCCTGGCTACAACAACTCTGCTGCCAACGGTGTTACGTTTACCATTGCGCGTGGCACGCTTAAGCAAGACCGTTCTGATGTAATTCCTGAGGTAAATTCTGCCAATGTCACAGCTGCTGATGGCGTCGTGAAAGACAATAAGGCCACCGCTTCTACCGGTAAGCTCAGCTTCACCATTGTCGACCAGAAGGGCTCCGGCCTCCCGCTCACCGGTCTCAACGGCGTGACCTTCACTTGGATTGCTGGTGGTGCGGTGCTGTGCATTGGCGTGGCGCACCTCATCCGCAGCCGTAAGCAGGCTGAGGAGTCCGAGCAGGAGTAACGCTCGCCCACCCATCCCCTTGGCAGGTGGGATGTGATGGCCATGAGACTTGCGGACACTTTTCTCGTCCATCCACGTTCTTGCTTTGCCATTCTCTTTTCGGGGCAGATTCCGCGCTGGAGTTTGCCCCGTTCTTTTTGGACAACACAGGCAGCCTCCACCGTCCGATGCGGACTCATCCGTCATCGCGTTTCTTGACTCGTATGAAGTTCGGTTTAAGGTCCGTAGGCGCACGCGCGGTGCGGACGGTAGAAGGCATTTGCGCCGCGCGTGCAAGATTAGAATGCCCGTGGTTCGGAGTCCGGGCATTTAACAACACCGGAAACTGGTCGCCCGCGCTTTCGAACGCTTACGCGGGGCGTCGTTTCCTGAAACGATTGTATCCCGGATCGCCCCGCCAATCCGGGCTGTTTTGAAAACGCAAATATGCCGGACAATGCGGTTGGGCTTCACTGTCCGAAGGATCGAGCGTATGACTATCGAACAAATGTTTGTCAAAATCGCGTATACCAGCTGTAAGTGCGAGTACTCGCGGTAAAATACCCTAGCGACGCATTCCGTGCGCGGGCGGCCGACGACTCGATCGGAGGTCCCCAAATGCTGAAATTCCTTAACGCGCTCGCCGCCCTCGCGGCGGTGGGCTCGTTCGTCATCGCGTTTCTTGACTCGTATGAGGTTCGGATTAAGGTCCGTAGGCGCACGCGCGGTGCGGACGGCAGAAGGCATTTGCGCCGCAACAAGCGCAAATAAGAATGCCCGGGGGTAGGATCCCGGGCATTTAACAAAAGCTGAAAACTAGGCCGCCCGCGCTCCCAAACATTTACGCGGGGTGCGTCGTTTTCTATTGATATTGTATCCCGAATCGCCCCGCCGATCCGGGACATTTTGAAAACTCAAATGCTGGCTTATCCTCGACTGGACGGTGCAGTCTAGCTGCGTTGTCCGGCGTGGAAGCTCGCTAATCGGCTATTATTTGTTTAGACAACTTGAGTTGTAGAGGAGTGACCAGCGATGGTGCAGGGCGCCAAACATATGAAGGGCAATAACGCCGCGGACAACGGCGGCTCAAGCCCTCAGCCCAAGCCCAAACGCCGTCGCAAGCGACTGCCGCGCTGGGCCGACCGGCTCATCACCATCGTCATCATCCTTATTGGCGTGGGCCTTATGACCTGGCCGTGGATCTTGGACCGGCTCGAGGCCTCGGGCGTGTTCAACCAGATCAGCACCGTGTCCAGCACCGTGGACGCGTTGTCTGCCGAAGAGCGTGAGCGCATCCTGCTCCAGGCGCGCTCCTTTAACGAACAGCTGGCGGGCGAGGCCACCGAGCTTCCCGCCGACCAGATCGAACCCTACGCCCAGCAGCTCATCTTTGACCGCGACCCCATGATGAGCTGGGTCGAGATCCCTTCCATCGATGTAAGCATGCCCATCTACCACGGCACGAGCGAAGAAGTCCTTATGGCGGGCGTCGGCCACCTGGAGGGCACGAGCCTGCCGGTGGGCGGGACCTCGACGCACTGCGTGCTCACTGCGCACTCGGGCATGCGCAACCTGAGCATGTTCGACGACATTCACTCGCTTGAGCCCGGCGACCTGGTGCTGCTGCACACCATGAACAAGACGCTCGCCTATAAGATGGTGGACTCCGAGGTGGTGCTGCCCGAGGAGATGGAGTCGCTGACCATCGAGCCTGGCGCCGACAAGGTGACGCTCGTCACCTGCACGCCCTACGGCGTGAACGACCATCGCCTGCTGGTGCATTGCGTGCGTACCAAGTACAACAAGAAGGACGTCGACAAGCAAAAGTCGCTGGCCGGCCGCCACTGGGGCAAGCGCGAGTTTGCCGTGCTCATCGTGGTCGTTGCCATTGTGCTGTTGCTGCCGGACATCGTGATCCACGCGGTCCGCAAGCGCCGCAAGGCCAAGACCTCGGCATAGAAGTTGTCCCAAACCGCCGCCCTCGTTACGTTTTCGCTGCATTTGGGTAAAGTGTCTGCTCCAAGCCGGCGTTGCCCTGTATACTAGAGCGGTTTAACTGTTATGCGGAAGGGAGCGCCTATGGC
>ERZ894217.950-NODE-950-length-13713-cov-15.196808_pt1 | contig 13713 bp, 12 predicted proteins | sample MGYA00380291_ERZ894217 | MGnify/ENA primary metagenome ERZ894217 (study PRJEB32331, sample SAMN06328480) | human gut metagenome | biome: human gut microbiome; feature: stool | host: Homo sapiens | collected 2013-07-05 ...
CACTTACTGCATAAAGGTTCGCCGGGTGTTCAACTTATTATTGCAATTCGGGGAACAAAAAAGTCTTTATTTTTACTTGACATGAACTCTCCGTAAAAGGTATAATACCTCTTGTGAGATTTGTCCGGAAACCACTAGCCCCGGAGGAAAGACAATATCTTGCGGTTCTGTTTAGTATTCAGGAGGAATCATTTATAATGAAAAGCACATTTATGGCCAATGCGGGAAACATCACCCGTAAATGGTATATTGTTGATGCAGAAGGACTGACACTTGGCCGTCTGGCAGCTAGTGTAGCTAAAGTCCTCACAGGCAAAAATAAACCTACTTACACACCGCATGTTGATACAGGCGACAACGTTATCGTCATCAACGCAGATAAAGTCGTTCTGACAGGCAAGAAAGAACTGAAGAAGGTATACTTCCACTACACCGGTTACATCGGCGGAGATAGATACCAGAAAGCCGGGGACGCTCTTCGTGAAAAACCAGCTTGGGTTGTTGAACATGCTATTCGCGGCATGCTTCCGAAGAACAAACTTGGCGCTCAGATGTATCGTAAGCTTCATGTTTATGCTGGTGCAGAACATCCGCACGCAGCTCAGAAACCTGAAGAACTGAAGCTCAATATCCGTTAACCAGAAGGGAAGGAAATATAAGAAAATGGCAGAAGCTACATACTACGGCACTGGCCGCAGAAAAACATCCGTTGCCAGAGTCCGTCTGGTACCGGGACAGGGAAACATTACAATCAACGGTCGTGAACTGAAAGATTATTTCGATCTTGCAACTCTCGAACTGATCATTAAACAGCCACTTGAACTGACAGGCACAACCTCCGCATATGACGTTATTGCTAACGTTAAAGGCGGCGGACGTACAGGCCAGGCAGGTGCTATCCGTCATGGCATCAGCCGCGCACTGCTCGACGTAGACGCTGACTACAGAAAACTGCTGAAGAGCGCAGGTCTTCTGACCCGTGACCCGAGAATGAAAGAACGTAAGAAATACGGTCTCAAGAAAGCAAGAAAAGCAAGCCAGTTCTCCAAGCGTTAATCGTTGGATTACGGCAAAAGGGGCTGTGAAATAATAGCTCCATGAACACAAAAAAGGACTTTCGATTTTTGCGAATCAAAAGTCCTTTTTTGTGTTAGAATTTAACTGCAATGAAAAACCTAACTGTGTATTATAGTACTCCCAAACAGGGAATTTTACCAGCATTTTTTTCTGAGTGCCTAGATATCACAGATCCGGTTTTCACGTTTGACAGATTTATGGAGGAAATCGATTTACGCAAATATCTGAGCAAACTCCCTGCTCATGAGTTGGGAAGAATCAGATATAATCCCGTCAATATGTTGAAAACGGTTCTGTTCGGGTTTATGGATGAAGGATGCATCTCTCTCAGAAAGATGGAAGACAATTGCAAAGTCAATATCCGCTATAAATACCTTATGGACGGTAAATGCCCGTCCTATCGGACTTTCGGATATTTCATCAATACTGTCCTGATGAATCAAGCTGAATCGCTCTTTTATGAAATCACCCAGGAAATCATCACCAAAGAGCATGTGGACCTGGACCACCTTTATATCGATGGCTCCAAATTCGAAGCCAATGCCAACAAGTACTCCTGGGTCTGGAAAAAAGGTACGGAGAAGTCGAGATTCCGTCTGTATACCAAAATTTCAGCACTCCTGGAAGAAATCAATGGAATGTTGGGCTGTAGTGGTCTGAAAGTCGAGATCAATTCAGAATATGCTCCTGAATATCTGGAGTTCGTCCTGAGCAAACTTCATGAAATCTGGAGCCTGGACGAGGAAAAATTTGTCCATGGCAAAGGGCACCATAAGAGTCCGGAACAGCGGAATTACGAAAATCTGAAAACGTATCTGCATAAAATTAAGGAATATGGGGAAAAGTTGAGTATCTGTGGAGAGAATCGTAACAGCTATTCCAAAACGGATCATTCAGCTACGTTCATGCGGATCAAGAGAGACTACATGGGAAACGACCAGCTGCTGCCGGCATATAACGTCCAAGTTGGCATAGCCGATGAATACATAGCAGTCCTTGACGTAAACCAGTACAGGTCAGATATGGACTGCTTCGTTCCCCTTCTGGAAAAGTTTTATGAGCACCATGGGATATATCCAAAATATCCAGTAGCTGACGCAGGGTATGGTTCATTTAATAACTATCTATACTGCAGCGAACATGGGATGGAAGCCTGTATGAAATTCCCCATGTTCTTCAAAGAAACGACGGACAAGAAGTATCACGAGGACCCATTCCGTGCAGTCAATTTCAAGACGACGGTGGATGGAGCGCTGCTCTGTCCCAACGGAAAGAAGTTCAAATTCGCCTACAGGAAAAACATTCAAGGCAACCAATATGGCCGTCAGGAAGAAATCTATGAATGTGAGGACTGCAGTGGCTGTCCTTATGCAGAACGTTGCAAGAAAACACCTCATAACAGACGGATCAGCCTGAATCGTGAACTTACAAAGGTCCATGCTGAAGTCATTGGACGATTGACAGATACCCGTGGATTTCTGCTGAGGAGGAACCGTGCGATTCAGGCAGAAGGTACTTTCGGAGTGATGAAGAACGACCGGGAATATGACCGGATTGTCCGAAGAGGTATGGATTCAGTGAAAATGGAAGTGTTTCTGGTTTCTATTGGCTTCAACCTGTACAAATACCATAGGAAGCAACGGGCACATATGGATATAGCAGCTTAATTTTAAAAAGCTGATTTTTGGGGGGAAAGGGGGAAGTATGCCCTTTTCCTCTTGTTTTTTACTACCAGGAGTGAAAAAGGACACAAAAGAAGGAGCTGTGAAGAAATGAATCCTCATTTCTTCACAGCTCCTTTTTTTCGGTTAAGACAGCCGTATTTGCGCAAGGTAGCGCATCAATGGCTCTGTGAAGTATAATGATAACAATTGAAGTCAAAAACGAAAGGAAGATTGGATATGACTCCACAGGATATTATTGATGCAACGAATACATTTGGACGCTATGGCGTACCGGAAGAAAATATCTTCCAGGAAGTCATGCGTGCAAGGTATCTGGACTATTTCCTTTTCAGCAATCCGTCGAATGCCCAGTATGGCATTTCCATTGAAGATCTGTATGAAAATATGAAGAAGACGGCTGACCGCCTGGGCCTTTATGAAGGGGATGCCGATACGTATGCCAGAGTGTATACACTCGCGCTACGCGTGGATCCGATGGCCTTTGCACCGGGAGCAGGCACAGCGCGTCAGGAAGTCAGAGCTCTTCTCAAGGAAGCAGGAAAGAAGGCAGAAGAAGCAGGACAGACAATCCTTTTCTCCGGCGCAGAAAACTACCTTCCTGTTTTGGATGATCTTTTCAAGGATCTGACGACGAAGAGAATAGCTCTTGCCATGAATTCGCCGGAATGGAAAGAAAAGCTCCATATGGTCTTCCCTCGAGGGCGGATGATGATGGAGGAAGAACTTGATGCTGACACGGAAGCATATAATTACATATTCAACTGGGAAACAAGCAGCATTGCGCATGCTGCCTCGATCACCAGAAGACTTTCAGAGAAGGGCACGATGGATGTTTTGATTCCATATGCGCTTCTTCTTGAAGACAGTGAGGAAGCAGAAGACGCACGAAAGGCTCTGGCCGCTGAAGGAAAACTCGTTTCTTATTATGATACAGATTTAGGCGGCAAGGAGTACGCATTCCTCCGGTTTGCAGGAGAAAAGTCGCCTGCCGTATCATTTGGCGAATCCGGATTTGAAGCCGGCGCTTTCCATGGGTATGATACGCTTAAGCTTTCTTCTGAAGATTTTGCAGCAGCTGACGACTGGAATATCGATATCTACGCATACAATGGATCTCCTGCGCTTCAGTCGATCCTTGCAGGAAATATTCTGGATCTCGATCATTCCATCGGAAAAGTGTTCGAAGGTCTCATGCCTGGAAGACTTTCCGCCGGATATTATGACGGCCTTTCTGCAGAAGGCATTTCTGATTCAGGAATCAGGAAAGACCTTATTTCCTCAGCGCCGGCAGAAGAAGGCGATGAAGGGATTGCTGTCAGAAGCGGCGATCTTGTCATTACAGTCAGGGATGGAAGTGTGAAGACCGCCGTCATTCCGGAAGGGACATCCTGCGTTCTTGCACCTGGCATCTTGGCACTCCGCCCTTCAGGCAGGTACACTTCCTGGTACTTGAAACTGTACTTGGACGGCCCGGTCGGCCAGCTTTTCCTTAATACGATGAAAGCAGGGTATTCATACCATTTAATAACGGAACGGATTCTCAGGCTGCCGCTTCCCAAGGCGGATGATATGGTTATCCGCGAAGCAGATGCGCTCTGCTGCAAGACAGCTGAATCGCTGGCAAAGGCAGAAGAAGCCTGGAGAAATGCTAAGAGAGATTCCGTCGCCCTGATGATGGGACATGGTCAGGCATAAATCGAGTGGTCATAAATGAAAGGCAGGGTAAATTAATGAAGCTGGTTCTTGCAACTCATAATAAAGGAAAAATCAGGGAATTTCAGAAAGTATTCTCTGAAATAGGCTGGGAAGCTGTTCCTGTTGCTGATGTCTCTGATGTACCAGATCCGGAGGAGACTGGAAAAACTTTCAAAGGAAATGCACTGCAGAAAGCGCATTATTACGCCAAAGTCACAAATCTTCCCGTGCTGTCAGATGACTCCGGCATCATTGCAGATGTTTTAGGCGACCGCCCGGGTGTTTATTCCGCCCGTTATGCAGGAAAGCATGGCGATGATGAGGCCAACAACAGAAAACTTGTGGAAGACCTGAAACCGTATACCGGAGATGACCGCAAGGGCCATTATGTATGCGTCATTGCACTTGTATGGCCGGATGGAAAGGAAATCACAGCAGAAGGTACCTGCGAGGGCATCATCCGTGATTTCTACAAAGGAAACGGCGGCTTTGGATATGATCCGCTGTTCTACCTGCCGCAGTATGGCAAGACGATGGCAGAAATCTCCATGGAGGAGAAAAACAAGATCAGCCATCGCGGAAAAGCCATCCAGGCGCTGCTCAATGAGCTAAAAAAATTATAGTCTTAATCGATATCTATACAGAATAAGTATACAAGATATAAATCGTTTTCAATCTATTTGACTCTATGTTATAATTGGAATGTTCCATTCCGGGTAAGAATAAGGATGGGGGTGTCAGTTTACTTCATGAAAAGAGGTAAGCTTAAACTGTTCGGCTTCAACAATTTGACGAAGACGCTCAGCTTCAATATGTACGACATTTGTTATGCCAGTACAGAACAGGAAAGAAAAAAGTACATTGCTTATATTGATGAGCAGTACAGTGCAGAAAGACTGACCCAGATTTTGAATAAGGTTGCTGATACGATCGGTGCCATCGTGCTGAATACGGCCCAGCAGGATTATGATCCGCAGGGCGCCAGCGTGACGATGCTGATTGCAGAGGAAGAAGTGGAAAAGCAGGATGTGGTCATGCATCTGGACAAGAGCCATATCACTGTTCACACATATCCCGAAATGCATCCTCAGGATGGGATCTGCACATTCCGCGCAGACATCGATGTATCGACCTGCGGGAAAATCTCTCCTTTGAAGGCGCTCAACTATTTGCTGAAGTCATTTGATGCAGACATCGTAATCACTGACTATCGTGTCAGGGGATTCACCAGGGATGTCAATGGCAAGAAGATCTATATCGACCACAGAATTAATTCCATCCAGAATTATATGTCGCCGGATCTCCGCCACCGCTATGATATGATTGACGTCAACGTCTATCAGGAAAATATTTTCCACACAAAGATGCTGATTCATGATTTCAAGCTGGACAACTATTTGTTTGACACGACGGAAAAGGAACTCGACAAGAAGGAAGTAAAGAGAATCCGCCGCCTGCTCAAGCAGGAAATGTATGAAATCTTCAACGGCAGGAATATGCCGGCTATAAAAGATTAATTTTATTATTCAGGAGGTTTTTTATGGATACCGAGAAACTTAGACAGGAAGCCATTGAGCTTAGAAAAGAAAAGCATCAGATGATCAAGACTGAACTGAATGCTGAACTGAACGACGGCCACGATCTGGCTATCGTATATACACCGGGCGTTTCCGCTCCGTGCCTTGCTATTAAGGACGACGAAGATCTGTCCCTGACCATGACCTGGAGAGGCAATGTCGTAGCAGTTATTTCCGACGGCACCCGAGTACTGGGCCTTGGCGATATCGGAGCTGCTGCTTCCATGCCGGTTATGGAAGGCAAATCTGCTCTGTACAAGAAATTTGGCAACATTGATGCGATTCCGATCGTTCTTGACACCAAAGACAAAGATGAATTCATTCATACAGTAAAGCTTCTGGAAAAGAACTTCGCAGGCATCAACCTCGAAGATATCTCTTCCCCGAAATGCTATGACATTGAAGACGAACTGAAGAAAATCATGAATATTCCGGTATTCCATGATGACCAGCACGGCACAGCTATTGCAGCTCTTGCAGCACTGCTCGGTGCTCTGAAAGTCGTTAACAAGAAGATCGAAGACATCAAAGTCGTTATCAACGGCGCAGGCGCTGCAGGCACAGCTATTGCAAAACTGCTTCTGGAAGACGGCGTAAAGGCTGAAAACATGACCATCCTGAATTCCAAAGGCATTCTCTTTGACAATGGAAAACGCGACAGAGTCCAGATGGAACTGATCAAGAAGACAAACCCGGAAAACAAGCAGGGAACATTTGCTGATGCTGTCAAAGGCGCAGACGTACTCATCGGCTGCTCCGCTCCTGGCGTATTCAACAATGACGCTCTGAAGACCATGGCAGACAAGAGCATTGTCTTCGCTATGGCAAACCCGGTTCCGGAAATCATGTATGAAGAAGCTGAAGAAAAAGGCGTTTACATCTATGGCTCCGGCAGAAGCGATATGCCGAACCAGGTAAACAACTCTTCCGTATTCCCGGGCCTGTTCCGCGGCGCTCTCGACGTACGCGCACGCCAGATCAATGAAGAAATGAAACTGGCTGCTGCTCATGCTCTGGCTGATCTGGCTACACAGTGCACACTGGATCCGAAGCATGTTGTCGTTGACGTATTCGACAAGAGAGTTCCTCATGTCGTTGCAAAGGCTGTAGCAGAAGCTGCTATCAAGACAGGCGTAGCAAGAGCAACTGAACTTCCAGCTCAGTACAAAGACTAATCGTTGAATGTAACTAATCGTTGAATGTAATTTTATACGATAATAAAAAGACTCATGTCCATTTCAGGATATGGGTCTTTTTTTGCTCAAACGGGATTTTTATCAAATATTTGAATTATAAAATCGAAATATTTCGCATAACTGTTTTTGCCCGCCATTCCAATTCAGTATATAATAATAGATATACATTCATACAGGAGGGAGAACCATGGGATTCTTGGGGGCGGTTTCTTCTTACTTTCATAAAAAAGGATTTGAAAATCTGTCTTCTGACGAAAGGATCGGACTCATAGACAAGGGTGCGATGCGTATTTTGCGTGCATTTCATGAAGATGGATTTGAAGCATTTATCGTGGGCGGCTGCGTCAGGGATCTGATGATGAAGCTTGAGCCTCATGACTGGGATATTACAACGTCTGCTCTTCCGGATGAAACGATCCGCGTGGCAGAAAGCCGCGGATGGAAAGCCATTGGAGGAGAGGGACGCCGCTTTGGAACAGTTATCATCGTCATTGATGGCATGAGCTATGAAGTGACGACTTTCCGGAGCGAAACGTACGGGCAGGATGCACATCGTCCAAGTGAAGTGCATTTTGCATCCGATCTGAAGGAAGACCTGATGCGCCGCGACTTCACTGTCAATGCCATGGCTGTCGATGCAGACGGCGTGATTTATGATTACTTTGATGGCGTTTCTGATCTGGACCGGAAAAGGCTCCGTACGGTCGGTGAGTCATCCAAGCGCTTTTCAGAGGATGCGCTCCGCCTTTTCCGTGCCTGCCGTTTTCTGGGACAGCTGGATTTCATGGCGGATCGTTCACTGATTGACGGCATGCCTTCCGCCTTTGAACGGGTGAAGGGACTTTCGCTTGAAAGAGTGGAAAGTGAAATAGACCGGCTGATTGTGACGCCGCATGCAGCGCGCGGCTTTGACCTTCTTGTGCGTACAGGGCTTAATGAATGTTTCTGCCATGCAACGGAATACGGCAAAGAAACCGAAATTGCCATTCTTCCGGAACTTTCTCACCTGGTGGGACTTCCGCAGCAGAAAGAATTTCATAAGTTCGACGGCTGGTATCACACACTGGCCGTTCTTGATGCATCAAAACCATTACTCATCAACCGCTGGGCGGCTCTTCTTCATGACGTAGGCAAAGGAATGCCTGGTGTCAGGGGCATTCACAAGGGACGGCTTACTGATTACGGCCATGATAAGAAAGGGGCTGAAATGACCAGAGCGCTCCTGAAGCACTGGAAACGTCCGAAAGCCTTTGTCAACCGTGTAACCTGGCTGGTAGAAAATCATATGAGATTCCATACCATTGCCAACGATCCGAAATCACATCCCGACAAGTGGATAAGGCAGATTGCCAGAGAAAAAGCATTCCCGACGTCGGCCGATGTATCGGAAGCCATGCTGCAGATGACAGATCTTTCCATCGCAGACATTATAGGATGCGGAAATCCGGACGCCGATACAAGGGGACATCAGGAAATCGGAGAATACATGTCCCGGCTTGCGCTGGAAATCCCTGTTTCAACAAAGGAACTCCATTATGACAAGCGTGTTCCCCTCCTTTTAGGAGAGAAGACGCCTGAAGGAATGAAGAACCTTCTTATCCGCGTGCAGAGCGGAAGCCTTGAAAATGAACCTGCGGCCATCTACGATGCAGCAGTCCGTTATATGAGGAGAAGATCGCATGAGTAAATCAGGTCCTGAAAAAATCATGAAATCCAGAAGCAGGAAGATGGCGGGCATCCTATGCATCGTCGGATTTTTGCTTGCCGGAAGACTTGGTTGGATCCAGATTGCCCGCGGAAGCCAGTATGAGGAAATGGCGATGAACCAGACCGAAGGCGTGCAGACACTCTATTCACCAAGAGGAACGATCTACGATACGAACGGCAAGGAACTTGCTTTTTCCATCATGGTCAAATCCTTGTATGCAGACCCCGGGACAATGAACGTCAGCGCAGCAGAAGCAGCGAAAGACCTCGCTCCGATTCTGAAGAAAAATGAATCAGACCTGGCGAAGGCCATGTCGAGGAAAACACGCTTCGTATGGCTGGAGCGTTTGATGGATCCGGAAGATTCCGATAAAGTGCAGGCTCTGATCAAGGAAAAAGGGTGGAAAGGCTTCGGCTTCTTCGATGAAAGCCGCAGATTCTATCCCAATGGCCCTATGGCAGCGAATGTGCTGGGCTTTGTAGGTCTCGATGACAAGGGGCTCGACGGGCTTGAAATGTCGCTGGATGACCTGATCCGCGGAGGCAAGAGCAAGCAGATGCTTCTGACCGATGCCCGTGGAAATCCGATTCTGGAGTCGGCTCTTGCTCCGTACAAGGCTGAAAATGAACGATCCGTGTATCTGACAATCGATCAGAATATCCAGTTCTATGCAGAAAGAGCGCTCGACCGCGCTATGACAAGCACCAAAGCATCCGGCGGCATCATTATCGTCATGGATCCTAAGACAGGGGCTATCCTTGCGCTTGGAAACAGGCCTTCCTATGACCCGAACCACTTTGACAAGGCGACAGAAGCAGAATTCAAGAACCGTGCCGTTGTCGATATTTACGAACCAGGATCGACATTCAAGCCTGTCATTGCAGCGGCTGCTCTGGCAGCCAAAACATATGACACGCAGCGTGTCTGGCACGATCCCGGGGCAGTCTGGGCATCCGGCCATGCCATCAGGAACTGGGATGATGAATCCTATGGCGATGTCCGTCTCGTTGATATCCTGAAATTCTCCATCAATACCGGCTTTGCCCATATAGGGCTTCTGACCGGCGGAGATATACTGACGGAATATGCAAAGAAATTCGGCTTTGGGAAACCGACCGGAATCGATCTTCCTGGCGAGGGATCGGGCGTTCTCTTCAATCCGAAGGAAATGCGTGCTATCGATGTGGCGACCATGTCCATCGGGCAGGGCATTGCGGTAACACCGCTCCAGATGGTGCAGGCATACAGCGCCCTGGCAAACGGCGGACAAATGGTCAAGCCGCATATCATCAAGGAAATCAAGAATCCGGATGGAAGCGATTACAAGGTCAATCAGACGGAAATCAGCGGAAATCCTGTATCCAAGGAAGTGGCTGATGAAGTCAAGGACATGATGGAAAAGGAAGTCGCATCCGGCGGCGGCACAAATGCGCAGGTTGATGGCTACCATATGGCAGGGAAAACCGGTACGGCACAGAAAATCGATGCAGTCAACGGCGGGTATCTTAAAAACCAGTACATCGCATCCTTCTGCGGCTTCGGCCCTACGGAAGATCCAAGGGCTATATGCCTTGTCGTACTGGATACACCAAAAGGCGTATACTATGGCGGCCAGGTAGCAGCTCCTGTTTTCAAGGAAGCCATGACGCATATCATGCATTACCTTTCAGTACCGACACTGGAAGATGAAGCAACGCATGCAAAGCCGAAAGCAAAGGATATTGAAACGTACAAGCCGGCAATTCCATCAGAGGATGTGAAAGAATTCAGGCTTCCAAGCTTTACAGGATGGACGATCCGCGACACGGGAGAATGGCTGACCCGCGCAGGACTCGGTTTCCAGCCTGAAGGAAGCGGCTATGCCTACAAGCAGGATCCCGGAATAGGGGCAACTGTAAAGAGAGGCTCAAGCGTCCATGTATATTTCCGGCGGTAATAAAAGACTCTTCCTTCGGGGAGAGTTTTTTGCTGGCGGTTTTCCAAAACATAAAATGACCATATTTCCTGTACGTTTTTATGCGGCATAGTGTCTTGCATGCTATAATAAATAAAGATTTACCTTTATTTCACCGTTGCCATGAAAGGAGAAAAAAGAGATGCTGAGTGACATTGAAATCGCACAGAAAGCGGAGATGAAACCGATTGTTGAAATTGGTGAGAAAGTCGGTATTGCTCCTGAAAATCTGGAAAATTACGGACCGTACAAAGCCAAAGTATCCTTGAAATTCACGAATGAGGTGCTGTCAAAACCACAGGGAAAGCTGATTCTTGTGACAGCTATTTCACCAACACCTGCCGGAGAAGGCAAGACAACGACGACCGTCGGCCTCGGACAGGCTCTGTCCAAACTGGGCAAAAAGACGATGATCTGCCTGCGTGAACCATCCCTTGGACCATGCATGGGCATAAAAGGCGGTGCTGCCGGCGGTGGCTATTCCCAGGTCGTACCGATGGAAGACATCAACCTTCATTTCACCGGAGACCTTCATGCAATCACAGCTGCGCATAACCTTCTGGCAGCTATGGTCGACAATCACATCCAGCAGGGAAATGAACTCAACATTGATCCCAGACGCGTTGTATGGAATCGCGTCATGGATATGAATGACCGTGTTCTCCGTCATATCGTTGTAGGTCTCGGCGGCCATGCAAACGGCGTGCCAAGAGAAGGCGGCTTTGATATTACCGTCGCTTCCGAAGTTATGGCTATCCTCTGCCTGGCAGATTCGATCCATGACATGAAAGAAAGATTTGCAAGAATCATTGTCGGCTATACCTATGACAATAAACCGGTTACTGCAGGCGACATTCATGCACAGGGCGCTATGACCGCACTGATGAAGGATGCACTGAAGCCAAACCTGGTACAGACACTCGAACATGTTCCGGCCTTCATTCACGGCGGCCCGTTTGCCAATATCGCTCACGGATGCAACTCTGTCCTGGCAACAAGAACAGCTCTGCATCTTGCTGATTACGTCGTTACGGAAGCAGGATTCGGTGCTGACCTTGGCGCAGAAAAATTCCTGGACATCAAGTGCCGTTTCGCAGGTCTCAAACCAGATGCTGCAGTCCTCGTCGCTACCATCCGTGCACTAAAGATGAACGGCGGAAAGGCAAAGAACGAACTGACAGAATCCGATCCGGAAGCTGTAAAGAGAGGCCTTCCGAATCTGCTTCGCCATATGCACAACCTGAAGAAGTATGGCCTGCCGATCGTAGTTGCTTTGAACATGTTCCCATCCGATACAGAAGAAGAAAAGAAAGTCGCTTTCGAAGCATGCAAGGAAGCCGGCGTACCTGTTGCTGAATCCACTGTCTTTGCTGACGGCGGTGAAGGCGGACTTGATCTGAGTGAAAAAGTACTGGCAGCCATTGATCAGGGATCCAATTACAAGCCGCTTTATGATCTGGACCTTTCCCTTAAGGAAAAGATTGAAACCATTGCAAAAGAAATTTATGGCGCTGACGGCGTGGAATTTGACGGTGCCGCTGCAAAAGAACTGGCGCACATTGAAGAAATGGGATACGGAAAGATGCCTGTCTGCATTGCAAAGACACCGGTATCCTTCAGTGATGATCCGTCCAAGCTGGGAGCACCTTCAGGATTTACACTCCATGTCAGAGAAGTCAAAGTATCTGCCGGCGCAGGCTTTGTCGTCGCTCTGACTGGCAAGATCATGACGATGCCGGGACTTCCGCGCCGTCCGGCTGCTGAACGTATCGATGTAGATGACGAAGGAAATATTACGGGGCTCTTCTGATATGGCAGCAATGATTTTAGATGGAAAAGAAGTAGCAGCAGCTCTTGAAAAGGAACTGGCAGAACGCCTGGCAAAACTGAAGGCGAAGAGGTATGAACCAAAGCTTGCCATCATTCTGGCGGGAGACAGCAAGCCCTCTGCCATGTATGCATCCTTCATGCAGAAAGCTGCTAAAAGTTATGGCATCAATTCAGGCATATTCAAGGAAGCAGAAGATGTCAGCGAAGATGAGCTTGGGAAATTAATCACCGATCTCAGCAATGATGATGAAATAACAGGCATTCTTATGATGATGCCGCTTCCGGAGCAGATCGATCCTGAAAAGATGATTGCACTCATTGATCCGGATAAGGATGTAGACGGGCTGACGGACATGAATGCAGGAAGACTTTTTGCCGGGAAAGACGGACTCTTCGGAAATACACCGCGCGCCGTCATGGCAATCCTGAAGCATTATAAGATTGAAATGAATGGAAAGCGCGTCGTCGTCATAGGGCGCAGCAATGTCATCGGGAAACCGGTTTCCATTATGCTCCTGAAGGAGAATGCAACAGTAACGATCTGCCACTCTCATACAAAGGATCTGACAAGTTTGACACGCGAGGCTGATGTTCTTGTCGCTGCTGTTGGAAGACCTGGATACGTGACAGCAGATATGGTCAAAGAAGGCGCCGTCGTCATTGATGTGGGCATCAACCGTGTAAACGGAAAGACCGTTGGCGATGTCGATTACGACAATGTCTCTGAGAAAGCCGGATGCATTACTCCGGTTCCAGGAGGCGTAGGAAGCGTAACGACAGCCATGGTCATCGAGAATATTATCAAAGCCGGAGAGAAATTCATCCGCGATTAAAGAACACGAAAGAGCCGCAAAATCTGCGGCTCTTTTTCTATGGATTTATAAAATTTCATGAATTCCCTGCCTGCTCCTTTCTCATATGTTAGAATAAAGAGGAAGGCGGATTGTATAATTAAGTTGAACACTTAAAAATCCATAGCGAACCCTTGTGG
>ERZ894217.959-NODE-959-length-13632-cov-22.852397_pt1 | contig 13632 bp, 10 predicted proteins | sample MGYA00380291_ERZ894217 | MGnify/ENA primary metagenome ERZ894217 (study PRJEB32331, sample SAMN06328480) | human gut metagenome | biome: human gut microbiome; feature: stool | host: Homo sapiens | collected 2013-07-05 ...
TGCTCTCCAAGACGCCGCCCAGTCACAGGGAATGGGCGTCCGCCGCCCTGAAGGCCATCTTCGCGCAGGAAAACCGCGAATCCGCCATGGCCAAGGCAGGGACGGTCGCGGGCGAAATGGAGGAACGCAAGCTCAAGGCGGCCGCGAACTGCCTCCGCGAGGGCGTCGGCGAGACCACCACCTATCTCCTGCCGGAGTTCCCCGCGAACCATGGGATCAAGCTGCGCACGAACAACATGATCGAGCGATTGAACAAGGAGATCCGCCGGCGCACCCGGGTCGTGGGCGGCTTCCCCGACTCCAACAGCGCGCTCATGCTCGTATGCGCCAGAATCCGCTACGTCACCTCACGCTCGTGGTCGGACCGGCGATACATGGACATGTCCCGGCTCGATGACAACGCTAGGCGTAGCGGCATGAAAGTCACGCCAACAGCTGGCCAACAGCCAATCTGCGCAAAGAAGCGGGCACTACCCGCCTTTGAGCTTGGGCACCTTCAAAGCGAGTCTGCCGGCTTTGGCTGTGAGCTTGCGTTCGTAGTGGCCGGCCCTGTATGCCTTCCGCTCCCCAGTGCGCTCGTATCTGGCGGCGTTGGCGATCTCGTCCGCCTCGGCGTCGAGCATCGCGTTGACGATCCGCTCGACCTTCTCTCGCACCATGGTGTCGAGCTTGGTCTCGAACATGGCCTGGTCGAACTGTATGATTTCCTTGGACATGGCTCCGTGCCTCTTTCCAATCGCGGTTTTTCATTGTCTGGCGACTGAAAATCGTACCCGGCACGGTCCATGTCCCTTTCCATCAAGGCCGAAATCCGAAAATGCGCAAGAATCCGGACGTTATCCATTGCCTTGGTGCTTTCTGTTTACGTGCGGCAGTCTTCGCGATGTATCCCCTTCTATATCGGGATAGGAGTCGTTTCAATCGAGACGGCGGCATTTTCGGGACTCTCGATTCCTGTTACCGATAGGGGAGACCCGGAGCATCAAAATGCATGAAAAGCGGAGCTTGGAATGCGTTTTCCTTGCCATGGTCACATGGTTTCGTCTGTTTCGGCACGTTCTGTGCTCCGTAAATGTCACACGATTCCATTTTTTGGCCGTTTTTTGGAATCGTGCTACACCGCACACCCCCGTAGTTGCGCGAAAGTGTCGGGAAAGCCGGTTCGGGGGTATGAAATAGGTGGGAAAACCGCATTTCGGCAGGAAAAATGTTGCACGATTCGAAATTTGCCCCGAAAATCGGAATCGTGCAACAAAATTCGTCGTTTCCTTCCGTGGGTCCTCATCTCTTGGCAGGTTCTTGCGGCATGGTGTCCGCTGCAAGCTTGGTGTTTGGACGATGAGGCGAGAGGCTCAGTGGCGGGCGCAGGGCCTGCCGATCGCGATCGTGGAGGAGATCGCGTTCGAGAACGGTTGGATCACGCGCGGCCAGCTCATGGAGTCTGCCGAGCGTTACGGCAAGAGCCCGTACGGCCAGCATCTCAAGGGTATAGCCGACGGCGAGATCATGCTCGTCCCCAACCAAAAGAGCTGATCCCTCGAGACGGATGATGCGTTAGGGGTGCTGCCTCATTGAGGCAGCACCCTGATGACACTTTGACTGACGGTGCTTCTTATGGATTGCGTCGATGAGCGGCACTTCGACGAGGAGTGTTTTGACTGGAGACGTTCCAATGGGCGGCGCTTCGACTGGCGGTGAAGAGGGTCATCTGCCTTATGAGTGGCGGATTTGGGCGGCGTGAAAATGTCATTTCGCTTATCTGTGGCAGGTAATCGGCAGAGATATACCCTTTAACTGTGGAAAATGTACCCCCAAAGTGGCTTTTGCCCGTTATGACCTGCCATATATAGGCGAAATGGGAGTTTCCATCTCTCGGAATCTGCCGCGTATAAGCGAAATGGGGAGCTGGGCACATACATTCCGTCACTTTCAGGGCGTGGCGGAATGATGATGAAAGCCTGTACCGGTCACTACCAATGATTTGAGGAAATTCTTGGGGTATCTATATCTGGCAAGGCCTAATTATCGTTGTATCCGTGTTTGCGGGTGTCCAGTGCCTGCTTCCAATAGGCTTCTCGGGCGAGGACGACGTTTTTGGGCACGGTGGAATCGTAATGTTCCAAAAGCGTGTAACGGAAATGCGTCTCTACGTACGCTTCTCCTGCTGCTCCACAAGTTTGCTTAGTTCTGTATTGCCGCCGTGGCCATTATCTATGTAGTTTTTCCACCGCTGATATATGCCGTTCCTTCCGGTGGCGCTTCCCGCATACAGTTTCCCATTATCGGTATTGGTGATTATGTACACGCCTTGCTGGCGGGACAGCGTATTCTTCCAGCTTGCCTTGTCGTTCTCCCAAATCGCCTTAAGTTGGGCGTAGGAAAGGCTAACAGCAGGTGTTGGCGGCCTTGTTCACTTGGGCACGGTCGGCCGGTGGTACTTTTTCTTGTCGCCAGAAATAGGTCGCCAAAATCGGCCACAGAATATTGCCAATAAGTCTCGTACGCGCACGATATCGACAGGGAATGTTCCTTATTTCACAGCCCATCTGTTTGAGTTCCCAAAAATGTGTTCAATGTATGAAGGGATGAGGAATAGTTCGAGGGGGAAGATTATTGTTGGAAAGGATATTGTCAACGTGAGATGGGGAAGTTCAGTGACTTCTGTAGAGAACGCTAATGTGCAGCAGCCTACCGCACCGCAAGGGGTAGTTGAGGAAGCGGATGACGGCATCACTCTGATGGATCTGCTCAAAATCATTCGTAAGCATCTGGTCACCGCGATTATCGCATTCGTGGTGGTAGTGGCAGGCGTGAGCGCTTATACCTTCCTCGCTCCGGCGAAGTATACGGCTACGGCTCAGACCATGGCTACTTACAATGCTTCTCAAAATGGTGTCGACATTAACCAGCAGTCCGCTGGCGGCAGCTACATTTCCAACCAAATCACCTCATACCCAACGCTTGCCACCACTTCGAAGGTGCTCAAGCCGGTTATTGATGATCTCGGTCTGAACGAAACTGTGACGGATCTCGCCGGCCAGGTCACCGTCACCAATCCGACCAACACCGCATTCGTGAACATTGCCGTGGTGGATGGAGATCCGAAGCAGGCCGCGGACATCGCCAATTCCGTTGCCGAATCGCTGAAGAACGTCATTGAAAGCGACCTGTACTCCGGAGATAAGTCCCCGGTGAAGCTTTCCATCGTGCAGAAGGCACAGGTCCCGACGTCTAAGTCTTCGCCGAAGACTGCCCTGTATTTGGCTGTCGGTGTGGTGCTCGGCATCATCATCGGCGTGTTCGCCGCACTCATCAAAGACCTCCTCAACACCAAGGTTGAAGAGACTTCCGACGTGCGCGGCATCGTCCGAGCATCCTCCCTTGGCTCCGTTCCGATGGACGCTTCGCTTGATGATAAGCGCCCGGTGTTGGTGAGCCAGCCCAACGGTGCCATCGCCGAAGAATTCCGCCGTATCCATACGAATATTGAGTTCCTGCAGACCGACCGCACCGAAGGTGTGGGCCAGCTGCTTGTCATCACGTCTGCGCAGCCGTCCGAAGGCAAGACCACCATGGCTATCAACACTGCGGTGGCCCTTGCTGAAGATGGTGCGAAAGTACTGCTTATCGACGCTGATCTTCGCCACCCGTCCGTTGCTCACCACTTGGGCATTGAAGGTGCCGCCGGTCTGGCGCACGTGCTGTCCGGACAGATGGGCCCGAAGGACGTGGTGCAGAGCTACTGGAAGCCGAACCTGCACATTCTGCCTGGCGGCAAGAGGCCGGCGAACGCTGGCGTGCTGCTGGGTTCCGAAACCATGAAGCTCATGGTGGAGCAGGCGCTCACCCAATACGATTACGTGATTATTGATACCGCCCCGTTGACGGTGTCCAACGATGGCGCGGTATTCGGCCGTTGGGCCAAGGGCCTTCTGCTGGTGGTCAGCCGCAACGTGTGCGAGAAGAAGTCCCTGCAGGAGGCGGCCGACACGCTCGCCACCGCGCAGGTGCCGGTACTTGGCTTCATCTTCAATCGTGCAGATCCGAAGAAGACCAATACGCATTCCAATTATTACTATTACTATGAGGATGGTGCGCCGCGCAGCAGCCATCGCGCGAAGGGGAAGAAGCGGCACTGATGGTTCCCTTCTCCATGGAATGAGGGGTGTATGGCAACTGAGAACGATGATTCCCAGTCTATGAACGGTATTTTGTCCAACATATCTCGGGATGTGGTGGACACCAGCTGGGATATTCCTCCGCTGACCTTCCCCAAATTGCAGCCTACCGATTCGGAAGAAGCCGATGGTGCGGATGAGGCTTCGCTTGCTGAGCCCCGCACCATCGCTTCCTCCGTGCCTGCGCAAACGGAACAGCCGGTTTCGGCTGCGCCAACAATCGCGGATATTCCCAGTATGCCGCTCGATACCGTCGATTTCGATGATGCGGTTGCACCAGCCGATGCCGAGGAAACCGCCACTTTGCCACCCCTCGTCTCTTCGACAGATGAACAGGACGTCGAAGCGACTCAGGCCTTTGATACATCAGGTGGCATAACCGACCTAGAGGAGCTGGCCGCGGAAGATCCGGAACATGATCCGCTGAAAACCATTCCGGTCGCACCGAAAGAGCCGTCTGCGGACAAGCGAAAGATTATTGCCATTGTCGCTGCGATTGCGGCAGTGGCGGTTGCTATTGCCGGTGTCATCGTGGTACGCAATCGTATCAATTCGAAAGAACAGCGTGCGGCAGTGGTGGTATGTGAGAAGGCGAAATCCAAATACTCCAAAGCCAACGAAAAACTGCAAAACGCCATCGAACAGGCAACCAGTCTGCAGGGCACTGCGGCAAACCAGGTGGCGGATGCCGCCACAATCGACCAACTCACTCAGGCCGTGACCAAGGCGCAGAACCTCAAGACGGTCGGCGGATGTTCGGTGTTGCTGTCTGAAACCACACTGCGTGCGCACGCCCGTAGCATGAGCAAGCAGATCAGCAATATCAAAGAACAGGCCAAGGCCGTTACCGCAGCAGCCACAGCTGTGGACGCCAGCAAGCGAGCTTTGGAAGTGAATAAGACGACTGCCGCATTGCAGAAGGCCATTGCCGACGCAAAGACGTTGCTTGACGGTTCTGCAGGCCAGGTTGCGGACGAGTCGACACGTGACGCGCTTGCCAAGGCGATTGACGCTGCCCAGAAACTCCTCGATGGCAAAAGCACCGATGTTGCGGCCATGCAGAACGCTTCGAAGGTGATTTCCTCGACTTCTGACGGCGTAAACAAGTCTGTGGCGGAGCAAACTGCGGCCAATGCCCAGTCGAATACCAATTCGAATACCAATAACGGCACTACGAACCGGCGTTACACATATACGTGGCAATTTGGTCCGGGCTCTGGAAACGGTGTGAACGGTGGTGGTTCGACCGGTGGCAATAACAATGGTGGCTCAACCGGTGGTAATGGCGATTCGACCGGCAACGGCAACGGCGATTCAAACGGCGGCGGTAACGGCGATTCGAATGACGGTAATGGCGATTCGACCGGCAATGGCAACGGCGATTCAAACGGCGGCGGTAACGGCGATTCGAATGACGGTAATGGTGGTTCGACCGGCAACGGCAACGGCGATTCAGATACAGGTACTGCTGGCGAATAAGCCATACCGGAGAAGGATTTGGATATAGCGAATGGTACCCCCATAGGTCCCTCTTAATTTCTGGGGGGGGGGGCTGTGGTAAATTGTTTGCCGTATGCAGCTGAAGGGGAGGGAGATACATGCAAGGCGTGAATACCGGTGAATCCGGCGCACCAAACGGCGAGCAAGGTATGAGGACTCAAGAGATTCATATCGTCTCGTCCAATGCGCATCGACAGGCATACGCGTCCATGCAGAATCAGCGTCTGCAAAAGCAGTTCGAGCCGATGACTTTTTCCAATACCCCGTTTCCTGCGGAAAAGGAAGGACATAGGCGCGGCAAGGCTGAATCGACTCCCCGGTGGCGTTTCGCCTTCGTCGCCAGCCTGATCGCCATCGATTTGGCAGTGATGCTGCTTTCGTTGACCGTCAGCCTTGTAATCAACGGTGCTGCTTTCGATGCCATCGGCGATGTGATGCCGTTTTGGCTTTTCCTCATTCTGTTCAGCCTGATTTGGTTGCTGTGCTTGGCATTCGCGGGCACATACCACCGCCATGTTATGGCGGACGGCTATGAGCTGTATGCCAAAATCATCAATGCGTCGTTGCTGACCATCATCTCATACTGCAGCCTTGCATTTATTTTCAAACTTGCATTGCCCCGTACTGCGTTGATTATCGCGCCAGTCATCGCCTTCTTCTTGGATATCATCGCACGTTGGCAGATGCGTCAAGCGTTGCATCGTCACCGCAGCAAAGGCTCTTGCAAGTACAGAACGGTGGTCATCGGATCTTCCGATGGCATCAACAAAGCCTTGCAGACCATGCGCAACTGCATGAATTGGGGGTACGAACCAGTTGCTGTATGCCCAATTGAAGCGGATCCAGCTTCAAAAGACGCTTATGTGGTTACCTCATACACACCGGATGCCAATATCGAAGGCTCCAGCAAACTTAAGGTGATTCCTTTCAACTCGGCATTCCCACGTATTTGCGAAAGCCTCGGTGTACAGGAAGTCTATGTGGCTGACGTGCTTTCGCGTGATTCCGAAATGTTGCATGGTCTTTCTCTTGCGGTGGAGTCGCTGGGTATGGAACTTGCCTTGGCGGTCTCCCTGGCGGATGTGAGCGGTCACCGTTTGTATCTGCGAAACACCACGGAACAGCCAGTTCTGTTGGCTTCCCTGCCGCAGTACACGGGAGCTGCGAACGTAATCAAGCGTTTGCTGGACATCATCGGCTCACTGTGCGCGCTGATTATTTCCTCTCCGATTCTTCTCGGCGTCGCCATCGCCATCAAGCTTGATGATGGCGGTCCGGTGTTCTTCTCTCAGACCCGTATCGGACTGCACGGCAAGCCGTTCAAAATGTATAAATTCCGTTCCATGGTCACCAATGCTGAGGAGCTGAAGAAGAAACTCGCTGAGGAAACTGGGCAGGAAGACCGGTTCATCTTCAAAATGAAAGATGATCCGCGTATCACCAAGGTAGGTCACTTCATCCGTAAGACTTCTTTGGATGAGTTCCCGCAGTTCTACAACGTGCTCAAGGGCGATATGTCTCTGGTCGGTCCGCGCCCGGCATTGCCGGAAGAAGTGGCCCGCTATGGTTCCCTATATTCCGCCCGACTGCTGGTCAAGCCGGGCATCACCGGTCCGTGGCAGGTGTCCGGCCGGTCGGATCTTTCACAGGAGCAAAGCGAATATTTGGACGTCTCCTACATTGAGAATTGGTCCATCGCTGGAGATCTTGCGATTCTTGCCAAAACCGTGATGGTAATCTTCACTGGCCGTGGATCGTACTGAGCCAATAAGTGGGTTTTCTGTGATTTTCCCTCTGTTCTTGTGACGGAACAGAGGGAAATTTCATTTGGCGGCCGAAAAAAGGGGTGCCATGTGGCACAATAATGCGCTGGAATAGTCAAATTGAGTGCTTAATGATTTGAGGAGCAAAGCATGGGGCAACATGCTCAAGCAATACGGGAAAAACATACGGCACGGAATGTGACGCTTATTGTACTTGCGGTGCTGATCGTGCTACTTGCCATTGCTGCAGTGTTTGGTATGCAACTGTATAAGCAGGCAAAAAGCGTCAAGGCACACGAATCGCAAGCCATATCCTCACTATCCGCAATCAATGACCCTGCAAAGCTCAAGGATGCCGCCGCGTTGCAGGCGTCCATCGCGCAGGCTCAGCAGCAGACGGCGCAGGCCAAGCAGATTGCGCACAGTTCATTATGGAACGTGACTGCGAAAATGCCGTTCGTCGGCAGTGACATCGCCACTGTGCAAGGCATGACGGAAGTCGTGGACAATCTTGCACAGCAGACACTGCCATCGTTGACCACTGCGGTGCAACAGCTTGCCGGGGCCAATCTTTCCGGTGCGGAAGGGCAACTTAATCTGCAGCCAATCGCCGATGCGCAAGGTAACTTCGACAAGCTCAACCAGCAGGTGCAGCAGCAGAACAAGCAGTATAACAGTCTTGCCGAGCCGAAAATCGGCATGGTGAAGAAAGCCTATCAGCAGGGCAAGGACCAGCTTGACAATATCGCCGATTTGGTTGGACAGGTCAGCAACGCCACTCACATGCTGCCTTCCTTCCTCGGCCAGAACGGTGCCCGCACATACTTGCTGGCGGCACAGACCACATCCGAAACACGTTCCGGCGGCGGCTTGGTTGGCTCTCTCGGCACCATGACTGCGGATAATGGCAAAATCGCGGTGGGGGACTTCCACCCGAATGGTGAGTTCGTCAATGGCAACAACGGCACCGCTGAGGAACATGCGGTATTCAACAGGCCGTTGGGTTTCTCCTTCGACGTGCGAGACACCTTCGCGGTGCCGGATGTTTCCCGCAACGCGGAAATGCTCAACGCTTCATGGCAGCGTTCGCAATATGCCTGCAACATCGACGGTTTGATTTCCGTGGATCCGGTGTTCATCCAGAAAATGGTGGAGATCAACGGACCAGTCACCTTGTCCAACGGCACTGTGCTTACCGGCGAGAACACCGCCGAATACATGCTCAACACCATCTACAAGGACGTTCCTGTGGCACAGCAGGACGAATACTTCGAGTACATTGCCAAAACGGTGATGGACGGCGCTTTTGGCAACATGACTGTGGACAAGATGATGAAGGTGGCGCAAAGCATCGGTGATTTGGCCGAGAACCGCCACTTCTACGCCTACACGTTCCACGATGACGAAGCGAAGTACTTCCAAGGTGCTGGACTCGCCAAGAATGCGCCTGAGAGCGAGACCAATCCGGAAACGGGCATTTACATCAGCGAGCAGAATCCTTCGAAGATGGGTTGGTATATCGACCGTACCAGCGAAGTGACCAAGACAGGTGACAAGACCTACCACGTGAAGTACACGCTGACCAACCGTATGACTTCCACGGAAATGGCTACCTGCACGAGTTACATTCTCGGTGGTGAGCAGAAGGGCGTTGGTGGCGTGCCCGTGGCGCCGAGTGGCACATCCGCGCAGCGTGTGCTGATTTACGCGCCTGCAGGTGGTTCGATTGGATCAATCGCCGTGACCGGTGATGTGCGTGACCGTAGCAATGCCACCATGGACGGCAAGCCATTGAACTCCAGTATGGCGTACATCGCACCTGGCAAGAGCGTGACGTACGAGTTCGACGTGACCGTGTCTGACAAGGCCACGGCTGATATGAAGCTCGATCAGACGCCGTGTGGCAAAATGACCAATGATGTGAAATACAACTATTGAAATATGGCGCGGTAATTCTCGACATTATTGGTGCATGATTTCCTTGAATTCATCTCAATGAAAACTTGTTCAATGAAGTCTATGAATTATTGCTATATTCTTGGAAATACAGGGGGTATTTCTGCCGGAAAGCGGAGATACCCCCTATTTTATTAGTGAAAAAAGGGTGTATTTATGCGAATTGTTGTATTATATTGCATGTAATTAATATCCTATATTTTCAAGGGGTTGGCATGTCTGTTCTTGACGGATTTGAAGCAGTGGGAGAAAAGACCACCACCAATAAGATGACCATGACGGTCATGGAATCATCCGTTCGCTTTTCCAAAGGCGTGACCGAAGCGCTCGGATGCCCGGCATACGTGAAATTGCTGGTGAATGACAAGCAGAAGAAGATCGCAGTCCAGGCATGCGACGCCAAAGACGAGAACGCCATCAAGTTCTGCAAGACCAAGCGAAGCAAGGCCGATGGCGTCGACTCTGACGCTGCAGGAAAGGCTTCTTCCGTGACCGTGCGTACCACCGATGTGCTGGTAGCGGTGCAGAAGTATTTCACTTTCCCGCCGGTCGCAGACGACCAGATCGCCTATTTCGCCATGGATGGCGAGTCCTACCCGGATGAGAAGGTTGTCATTTTTGCTGTGGCCGATGCTGCAAAGGGTGTATCCGGCAAGCGCGGTCCCCGCAAAGGTTCGCATCATACGGCCAAAGATGGCGAGTAAGTGAACAATATTCCGCTCAGCTTGAAAAATCGCATATAGTACAGTTCTCTTGATGTGAGTGCTGTACTATATGCAGTATCTTGATAGGCTGTGCGAAACGTCCATAAACGCTAATAATGAGTACGTATGCATCCAGCCCAAAAATCCTGAAAAAGGGAGCTTGGAATGAATGTGGCAGGTAGTGGGCGTGTAGGATCTTCGTTCAGTATTCGAGTCGCTCAAAATAACGTGCTTGGTTGGCGATGGACGGTGGAAAAAGAGCATGACGGCTTTTTCGAGCCCGTTGCGTCTGGCCGTTCGCTCACGCGTAAGATGGCCAAAAGGGCCGCGATAAAAGCGATGAATGAATTGCGTGCATAAACAACCGTAACGCCATGAATGGCCTGCATCTTTCCATATGAAATATAAAAGAGGCATATAAGACAGGAGAGGCTCCGCACAATGTGTGCGGAGCCTCTCCTGTCTGAAAAACTAAAACTCAGTAGCAGTGGTTGGCGAGCCAGTAGGTGTAGGCGCCCTGGATGGAGCCGTAGCGCTGTGCGCAGTAGCCCCAGAACCACTTGAGCTGGGTCTGATAGTTGGTGGCCCAGTCAGCGCCGGCGCTCACCATCTTCGAACCGGGCAGAGCTTGCGGCAGGCCGTAGGCACCGGAAGACGGGTTCGTGGCGGAAACATTCCAACCGGATTCGTGGGAAATGATGTACACGGTCGCGGTGAAATCAGCCTCGGAATAGCCGCTGGACAGCAGATAATCGTGAGCCCACTGCTGCATTTCGCCAGCCGGCACGGTGGTGCCGATCGACGCTGCGGCCGCGGACGGCGTGGACGAGGAGCCGGTGCCGACGAGGATCACCTTGTCGGTCGGAGCCTTCTTCACGAAAGAGCTGATCATATTGGAAGACATGACCTTGCCGCCGGACTTGGTGACGAGGTTCGTGGTCTCCATAACACCGTTCGCGCCTTCGGTCTCGACCTTCTCCTGGCCCTTCGGCAGGCTGGAGGTCTCCTTCTTGACCGTGTTGAATGCGATATCCGTATCAGACACCTCAACGGAAGCGCCGGCACGTTCGATCTTGATGACGGTGTTCTCGTTCACCTTCGTATCCAAAGACGGGGAAACGGTGTCTTCCGTATCAAGGGTGATGTCGCCCGCGTCAAGCACGGACTTCACGTCGGTGAAATGCATGCCGGGAACCACGCGGGTCTTGCCGTTGATCTTCACGGTGACGTACGAAGTATCTCCGGAAAGTGCCTCACGGGCGTTGCCACGGGAGGCTTCGATGCTGTCGGTGACGGAATACGCGGTGACCTGCTTGGCAGGAGACTTCTCCGCGGTGGCGTACAGATTATGCGACACGATGCCGCCAGTGGCCAACAGCCCCACTGCCGCAACCGTTGCGACAATCTTCACCATCTGAGATTTGCCCGGCAAGGCAAACGTAGTTGGTTGGGCATGTTTCTTATGGCTAGCCATTCTGCTCCTACATCGGGTACAATTCCTCGGCGGATTCCGTGCCTAGGGCACGGCGCACAACCGCTAGGGTTCCGCCGGAATGCGCGCAACTGCATATAGTCTACCGCACCCCAAGGAACTTGAAGATAACGTATGCAACGCGCAGGCGACGGGCCGAATCATCGTTCCGACTGACTACTTGGCGTTTTCACTTTGGCGTCTCCGCTGGAAGCGGTGTCCCCATCGGAAGCGGCCGCATCCATATCCAACGCCTTGGCCTGGCTGATCAGATCATCCAAATCGGAAGCGCGCAACGCGCCGGCCTGCTGGAAGATGATCTGCTGCTTCTTGACGACCATCAGCGTCGGCACTGCCTGAACCTTGGCCGCGGCGGCCAGATCGGGATTCTGATCGATATCCACCTTCGCGAAATAGACGTCCGGATTCGCCTCGCTTGCCTTCTCGAACGTTGGGCCGAATGCACGGCACGGACCGCACCACGTGGCCCAGAAATCCACGAACACCAGATCATTGGATTCGACGACCTGGTTGAAATCCTGCGAAGTGACTGCATGCGTTGCCATATGCGTTCCCCATTTCCCGGCTTACGCTATAAGCCGATTTCAAAAAACAATATCGTGCAATGCTGCGCAATATTGCGAAAGCCCGTTTGCGAAAAGTATATAGCCGCACGCCACGCAAACACACTGCCGCACCCGATTGCGCTATGGGAAGAATCGGAAGCACGTGACATTCACATGCCGTGCGTGATAATGGAACCATGCCAGTGATGAATGATGAAGTGCCCGACGAGGGCGATTTCGACGCCAACCGCCATCGCGGGGAATTCGACGACATTACGCCGGAGGATTTCATCCGCGGAATGGGCAACCCTCCGGGATGGCTCCCATCGGACGAAATCAACCGCATGCGCCACGAAATACCGATTCCGTACGTCGTGGTCGTGCCGGTGCGCACCGACGATCTCGGCAGGGTGGCGCAAATCGGCTCGCTGCTGCGCGTCACTGACGACGGCGGTATCGAACGCACATTGATCGCCGGACGTGTGCTCTACCACGAATCGTTGCGTGAAGCGGTGGCGCGCAACGTCGCAAAAGATTTGGGCGATATCGCCCTGCCGCAGCTGCCGATCAGCCTGCAGCCGTTCACCGTGGCCGAATTCTTCCCGACACCCGGCCTGTCCGACTATTACGATCCACGCCAACATGCGATCGCGCTGTGCTACGTGGTGCCGATCGCCGGCGATTGCAAGCCGCAGGACGAGACGCTCGATGTGGAATGGGTCGACCCGTCCGGAGACATGCTCGACACCTTCGTCGGGCAAATGGCCAACGGTTACGGCACCATCGTGCGGCAGGCGCTCGCATGGACCGGCAAGTAGGACAAGCCGCGCAAGCGGGGCAAAAGCCAAGCAAACTAGGCGAACAGGCAGATAGGGGAGGATTAGAAAAATATGGCGATTGAACTGAACAACAACATATATACGGACGGCGGCAACGATACCGAAACCACGCCGGTGGTGCTCGTGCACGGCTTCCCGGTGGACCACCGCATGTGGGACGAGTGCGCGACGGCTTTACGCGACCAAGCTGTGAAACAAGGCGTGAAACCATTTGCGATCTGGGCTCCGGACATGCCCGGCGCCGGCGAAGGACCGATTCCGTCCGACGAAGACAGCGGCGGCAAGGACGCCGACGGCGCGTTCCCATACGGACTGGACCGCATGGCGGACGCGTACGTGGACCTGCTGCACGCCGCCGGCTACAGCAAAGCCATCTGGGTGGGCCTGTCGATGGGCGGCTACCTGATTCTCGACATCCAACGCCTGCATCCGGAAGCGGTGGCGGCGCTCGCCCTGTGCGACACGAAAGCCGACGCCGACTCCGCCGACATGCGATTGAAGCGCGTCGCAATCGCCACCGACTGCGCAACGACCGGCACACACGAGCCGGTCATGGGATTCGCCGTGCCGTCGGAAGCCGATTCCACCGTGAAGCAGTCGGACGCCTACTGCAGGCAGTTCGAAACGTGGATCAACGAACAGCCCGCCGACGGCA
>ERZ894217.964-NODE-964-length-13573-cov-29.045643_pt1 | contig 13573 bp, 11 predicted proteins | sample MGYA00380291_ERZ894217 | MGnify/ENA primary metagenome ERZ894217 (study PRJEB32331, sample SAMN06328480) | human gut metagenome | biome: human gut microbiome; feature: stool | host: Homo sapiens | collected 2013-07-05 ...
TCCTTCAGGTCAGAATCCAGGAAGTGCTTCAGAACGGTAGAACCAAAAGAACCAGTACCACCAGTGATCATAAGGGTTGCGTTATCAAATGCAGACATTTTTATTTCCTCCTACTTATTCTCTTAGAAATAAGCTTAATCTTTGTAATGATTCTCTCATACATCGGAATCGTACAAAATTTTTTCACAGCCTCGGTGAATGTGCTCTTGCTCAAAAATTCTACGAAATCATCCCTATTAGCTGGAAGCTTTGAAGAGTTATTCAACGGAATGTTTTCGTATGCCGCTCGCATATCAACTTCCTGACATGCTATTTCTGACCGGGCCTCATTCAAGAGCTCTAAACCCTTAGCTGTATGGCAAATAACTAAATCCGTTCCTCGATTATCATCGAAATCATTTATAAATTCACTTACGTTCCAAAAATCTGCAAGTGTGAGATCACTGCTTCTCCTCACGCCCTTACTTGGGCAATTATAACAAGAGGGTCGTAAGCACATATCCCTCAAGTAAGCTTTCATCATTGGATTCTCTAAGAATGTACTCATTTCAACTCTTCCGTTTGCGCCCTCAATTTTTACAGAGTACTTTCTCCATCCCAATGCCTTATCTCGAAACGTAACATGCTTTACTTCTGAATTCAGACCTTCTCTAACTGAATCTAGGTACCTCCCCCATACCACCGGAGCTGGAACACCATGGCAAATAATATCTTGCGTTATTAAGTTATCGTACTCTCTTCCTAGATAATTCTTGAAGCCATCAATTTGGCAAGGAGTTCCTGAAAAATAGACTTTTCTTCCACTTTTCAGAATCTTTTTAGCTTCTTTAAATGTGTTTTCTATCCTACTTTGTACGTATTTTGAACCCCTAAGTTTTTCCAAACCATCAATGGAATCCACCATAATATGATGAACTTGAAAATTGCTATCAAAAGCCGCACCAAAAACCACACCACCATGTTTCAAAACTATCTGTGCTAAGACAGAAAACACACCACCAGATGAACTACTGTTTCTTATTTGTTCATCTTTAGAATACGCGGCTATAGAAATCTCTGAGAAGTCATGAAGGACTGGCTTTTGAATCACCGGGCAAACCTCTTCACATTTTTTGCAATTTATGCAAACATCCCGATCAACTTGAGGATACCTGAAGCCCTCACTGTCCTCTTCCATTGCAATGCATTGCAGTGGACAGCAACTATAACAGGCATGACAGCCAACGCACTTCTCTTTATCCAGAATTTGTATCATATATTTTCCCACCACCTCTTGCACCGACTATATTACTTACCCTTTAGTACAAGTTTTTTTAAGGGTGTAGTAATCAACTCTTTCTCATACTTATTCATACTGAACACCCATGCATTAATGCAATAAACTACACTATAAAGAACAATCCAGCATGCCAGTTGAATAAAGGAATGAAATTCAACAAACATCATTATCAGTGTTCCAAATACTATTGGTACAACAAGCCCCTTAAACATTCTCAGAATGCTTTTCCAAAAAGAAATCACATCTATATTACACTTCTTCTGATAATAAATATTAATCAAAAACCCATTTGCCAAAACAAGTGAAATAGCCGTTCCAAGGGCACTACCAATTGCTCCCCACCATTGACAGAAGACTATCGAAACACCAAGGTTAAGCAAAGCCATCAGCAAATAAACAATCGATCGAAATTTATGCTTATTTTGTGCGCGTTGAATCTCAATGCCGACATTTTGAATCAATGGAACTGTAGCGGGCAGTGTTAATAAGAGTACAACATAATATGCGTCATCATAACCTTCTCCGGCCCAAAACCTAATAAACGGCATTCCAAAGAAAACTAAGCCCGATGAAACCAACGCCAATATCAAAAACTGAACTCGCCCAACCCGAGTGAACAACTCCGTGAGCTGCTTTCTTTGAACAATCAGATTAGAATGCGTGTCATTTATGATTCTGTGAACAAGCGGCGTAAAAACACCGGAAATCGCCGTAGAAACCATACTATAGTAATTATTAAGGGTATATCCAACTGAATAAACTGCGACAGCCACCGTTCCTTTATACCGTGCCAAAAGAAGTTTATCTATATTCCAGTTTATCTGATCAACAACAATATTGATTGCTATAAAAGAGGTGTAAGTAAATATTTCCCTAAACAGCCCTCTCTTAAAGCCTCGAAATACAAATCGTTCTTTCAAATGTCCAATCACAAAGATCAGATACATTGTATCTGTGAAAAGAGCTAAAACAATTGTGATTGTAACAATTGCAACAGAGCGATAACCAGCAAATAGCAGTGGTATTGTCAGCAAAGGACTGCAAACAGTTTTTACAATTCCAAGAAGTTTTAGAAAAATAAACTGCTCATGGGCACTGATTATATCAGCAAAAACACTCATTGGAAACGAAATTGCCAGATTAATTGTAAGTAAAATCAAGAGCTTTCGAGCTAAAGTATATTCACTAGCTGTCAATCCATCTTTGAAGACAATTTCCAAATGTCCTGAAATATATAATCCGCAAATCAATGCTATCATACCAATTACGGAAAATATCAAAACAAACAGGCCATTTAATTTATAGATGCTATCTGTATCCTGCTCTTCCTTATACCTTGAATAATAGCGTATGTAACTACTATTAAATCCAAGACTCAAAACGGACATCATTGAAATAGTTGACGCAACCGTATTATATAGTCCATACTCACTCTGTCCCAATATTTTAATCATATAAGGTGTATAGATCAAACTGACTATTACACCAAGAGCCATTTGGACATATGAGATTATAGAGCCTAATTTTCTTTGATTCATCATTTGACCTCTTCTAAGATCTTATTTATGTTGCTTAACAAATAGCTAATAGAACTCTTACGCATCGTTTCAAAAGCAGTAAACTCTTTTGAATAATCTATCGAAGCAGTCTCATATATATAGTCAAATGTCGTTCTATTCGGAATATTGCAATAATGATCTTGAACGCCAAAAAGTTCTGTTAAGGACTCAATTCTTGATCCCATTGAGGACTGGAAGCTGCGCTCAAAAACATAGAATTGCCTCTCAAACAAGAGCGAAAAAGCCGTTGCATGAAAGCTATCTGTAAAAACAATTTCAGCGTTTTGAATTAGTTGAACAAATTCACTAGGTGAAGCATTTATTATTCTTTCATCGCCGTAGTCAAGGTCATCTTCACTAATTTCCCCGTTTAAAAAAGGCATTACTTTCAACTTCAGGTTCTTGCATTTTGCATATTCTTTTGCAATTTTTCTTTCAGTAGAATCATTACCCAAAAAATAGCACAATGCATATCGCTCTGAATCGCATTTACTCCCGACTAATGACTTCCATTCTTCCCTTCTCAGTAAAAAGACCGGGTCAACAACCCACTGGATTTCGACGGGGGTAATAGGTCTTAGCAACTCAACCGCAGATTTTTCTCTCACGGATATCGCAGCGTAGTCCTTGAATGCCTTTTTGTATCTTCCGCTTTCCTCTGCACTCAGTGTATCTTTGGCAATGCTAGCAGCATAAGACATTTTTTTAATTCCCTCAATTCCAAAATCAAGGAGATATGCATCGCATACTGCATTTGGATGCCATACTTGGTCGCTTCCCGTAATATACAATTGATATTCTTTTGCAAGTCTATTTAATGAATCTTGTGTAAATACTTCTTTACTATGGCAAATCGCTCCATCACGAAATGCTGCAAACTTAACTTCACGACCTCTAATTTCTTTATACAATCTCCTATACTTAATTCTTCTTGGTATCGACAGTGTGTAACGATAAGCTTTTCCCAGTCGCCGTTTGATGCTCTCACCTTTGTCTTTATCAAACCGGATTTGCTCAGCATCAAATCCCTGGTTTTTTAAGAATTGACACAACGCATACGCTTGGAGAACGCCTCCATAATTTTTACTGCCATAGTAGTGGGTAATGATTCCTATTTGCTTCATCAGTAATCGAAAACTCCCTCATACATATTCAACTAAATTTATCTTAATTATCAAGTAATTGTTTATAAATCTGATAGTATTGGTGACACATCTTCTCTTCGCTATATTTAGTGATTGCTTCTCTGGAGATATCTTCCTTTTGGAGTTTTCGCCCTAGCATCTGTCTAAGAGCTCTCTCTAAAGCATCATCATCATTTTGATTCACAAAATCACTATACTCTTTAAGTGCTATGCTTTCAGGTCCTCCTGCTTTAAATCCTACAACGGGCGTTCCGCAGCACAAACTTTCTGCAGTGACCATACTAAATGTTTCCCTTAGACTCGTTAAAAGGCAAACGTCTGCGCTTGAATACAGTTTTGAAAGCATTTTCTGATCGGACATTCGCCCCAAAAACTTAATGTTTTTCGGGAAATCCAGACCAGATTTTACTTCACTGCCTACAACAATAAAATCAACATCCGAGCATCGTTTAGCCACTTCTATAACATGCTGACCGCCTTTTATCTTGTCGTAAAAATTCGGCGTTACATGAATTACTAGCGGTTTTGGGGGAGGAGTCGTACTATCGGGTATATACCGAAAAACAGTCGTATCCAAACCGTTAAAAACTGTTTCCACAGGGTATCCCTTAAAAAAAGGAGACATTTTAGCACGATTTGTAAGCCAGTCAGAGACATTGCATATGTAGAGTTTTTCAAATCCTTCATATGCTTTTTTCATAAGATTCCATTCATTTGCTGTGCGGTCAAAAAAATATGTAATTGGATGTTCTGCGCTCAATTTATCACACGAAAAGCAACCTGTTTTCCACTTTTCGCACTCAACTGCATGCGTGCAGCCTCCTGTATACATGAACTCTGCATGATTTGTAATTACAGTAGGGATATGGTTGTTCTTTAGGTATTCCAGTATCTTATAGATATTTACCATATACCCATTAATGCAATGGATGTGCACAATATCAGGGTTAACCTTTTTTATAAAATGAATTGCAGCCTTTGTTCCCCACATACAGCCACCATACGGATAGCCTGTTATTCTTGAACGAAATGATTGGGCTTTCCGTACTAATTCAGGTGTAGTTCTAAACTCATTTGAGTTAGTCGGTTTCTTTCCCAATCCATAGATTGCATATGAATCATCGCCCTTATTCCGCACATATTTTTGAATTGCGTAGACAATTTTACCTGTACTACCCGACTCGAGCCAGCAATTCATCTGCATCACTTTCATAAGGGTTTTCCTTTCTAATCAAAAAAAGAATTTATAATTCATTACATTTAGCGAATCATCTTTCAGCAAAAAGAAGTACATCACAAAAAACGCTGGCATAACAACTGTTGCAACTGTCCTTAGCTGATACATGTAAACATCATCTCTACAACGATTATTAATTCTACTAATTGCCACCGGAATAAACAGAATAAAATAATAATTAATTCTCGAAATTGTGGGGTTAAGAGGCGTAAACAAGTGAATAAATGTTGCCAACAGTAAAATGTTTCTTAGACCGATTTCTTCTTTTCCAGCTTTGTTTTCGTCAAGGATAACATAGGAGTATATAGTAAGAAGAAGAAAAAGGATCATTAACCCTATTTGTCCGGAACTACCTGTCAAATATGAATATTTGTAGGCATACTCATCACCTGCTAATTGAAAAATCAAATTCATTAGCAAATCTCTGCGCATCATCACAAACCCCATCAGAGGAATAATCCCCCAAAGCCATTTTTTTGTTATGTGCGCATGATATATTGGGTACAACAGCAACAGCATGATTGCCGATTTATGGAAGCAATAGGCTAACGCTACAATCAGTAGATATTTGATTACTTTCTTCTCTTTAGCAAAATAGTAAGCTGGAACCGCCAAAGCAATCGCAATACTCTGACGCATCCCAGAAAAGAACATCTCGAAAAGCAGCGAGATCAGAAAAAAGGATACGCAAATCATTGATCCCTCAGCTTCTCTTTTATAAAGGTACATAACCGGAAGGACGACTAAGACTGCGCAAATTGACACAAATAGCCGTGAGCCACCAAACCACTGAATTATAGTACGAAGTACTTTAAATCCAATTTCATCACTTCCGTATAGGAGTGCCGCTTTCCAGCCAAGATTTTTAGTATATTCAAAAGTTCTTATATACCCACGGGTATCAACACCTAACGAATAATCTTTCAAGCAGAGAAGAAGAAGATATCCGATAAAAAAGAAAGTAATCGTAATCTTATCAACTTTATTCTTCTCGTAATGTAAAGCTGTAAAAAACAGATATACAAAAACGGTAAGCCCAATCAGTATCCCGTAAACAATCATGCATTATTCCTCTTTGAGTTAAACTCTCGAATAGCTCTCTCGACCACTTTTTCGAATGTAGCTGTACTACTCTCAATCGTGTGGTGTGCTTGAGTTATTTCGACGGCTTTTTGATAGAAGTTTTCTTGCAGTTCTTCGTTATAAATTAGTTCTCTGAGTGATTCTTTCAAGCTCTTTGGGTCAGTACAAACCATTGAAGCTCCCGTTCCTTTCATATAGCCCACAACGCCCGCGTCGTCCGGTCCATAGGTAAGGACTGCTGCTCCACTCGCTAAACCGTCTGATGCTTTTGTTGATAAGGAGTATTTCGTCAAATTGATATCCTCGTCCCTGAATCCCTCTGCAATAACGAAGATATCACATTCGGCGGTCTTGTTTTCGACCTGACTATATGGAATCGATCCACCGTAAACCACATTGGGAGTATTCTTTAACACACCACAAATTTCCTCATCATTCTCGTTCGAATAGACTTCCAGTCGATAATTCGGATCAATTTCAGATAAAGCTATCGCAATATCCCGCAATGCCAAATTTCGCCCCAAACGAATGCTTCCAAAATAAACAACTTTTGGATTTTTCGTATCTATAGGTCGGAACTCTCTCCGTTCCAAAGAAGAACTAAAATACACAGTCTCTCCGTGAATGCGGAAATAGTCGTTATACAGCTTCTTAATCTTGTCGCTACAGTACACTGCACTACTGTTAGATGAAAGCACTTTTTCTGTCAGCTTTTTGAACCTGCTCCGAAACAACTTATAAACAGGTGATTTTGATTTCGATTCATCAAAATAATAGTTATCACCAATAATCGCTACAATAGGAATCTGATATCGATTCGCTACAAACAAAGCTATCTGCTGCGTAAATAGATGGTTACTAAAATTGTAAACAATACACTCTGGCTTAAAGTTATCCAACCAAGCAATAAATTTAGGCGTACACCAGAATTTTTTGCGCCAAAGTAATCCTCTAAGTATCTCAACGCTTGGTGAGTGTTTACTGCCAATCTTATAGCTCAGTCCAACTGCTGAACTATCCTCCATTACCTCGTTTCCATCCTCGTTACGCATCTCATCGTAGGTGTAGATTTTTCCGACCTCAACAGGCTTGTGGAGCCATTTCTTCAGTAGACTTGCATCTGTGATCTGATACATCTCACCACAATGACCTTTGTTAGGAATCCAATTTCTGCTAAAGATCTGCGCTACACGATCTTTCTCCCAATAGTGAAAGTATGCATCAAGTGTACGGCTACTATCGCTTGTACTGTATGGCGTTGTGGCAATAATCAAAATCTTAGGATGCATGAACCTTATTTCTCCTCTTCGACTCTCAATCGACTCATATATTCATCAAAACTACCAATAACCTTACATGGAACACCCGCTGCAACTGTTCCACTTGGAATGTCCTTATTCACGAGACTTCCGGCTCCAATAATGACATTATCGCCTATCGTCACATCGTAAAGAATACGTGAGCCAGCTCCGATAAAGACATTATTTCCAATATTTATTTCTCCTTGTCGGATTTTATAGTGATGCTCTATATCCATGTAGTTAAACATCATGCATGTAATGTCGTGGTTAATGAATATAACACCACTTGCCACATGAACATTATCTCCAAAGCTGATTAAATGTGGCTCTGTTCCAAAATTCCACGGTTGCAAATATACATGTTCACCAATACTCTTAAAATAATGTTTCTTCTTCAGGTACTCCGCTCTTGAGTACCCCCCCCGCTAAAAATATGCGTAATAGCATCACATATCTTTTCAATCTATTCCACATAGTTTATCCTCAAATTCTTCCATCGAGCAGTTCAACAAACCGTTCCACTGCACCACTCGTTGCATACTTCTTACTACCATACTGATAAGCATCCCGACTCATTGCATCATACTGCTCCGCACTCAGCCGTATCGCCTCTTTCAACTTGTCTGCAAATTTCTGATTGTCGCCCGCCTCAACAAGATAACCGCTCTTTTCATCATCTACCTGCTCCGGAATAGCACCCACAGCAAATGCAATAACAGGTCGGCTATACTTGTAAGCGTCGATAATAATGCCGGACTGAGAAGCAGAATTATATGGAACAATTACCCAGTCACAGTTAACGAACGCTTCTCGCATCTCTGTGTCTGTGACGTAGTCGTTATTCAACTTTACATTTTTCTCTTTGGCAAGCTGATCCACAACGTCCTGCATCTGTGAGTCAACTCGTCCAATCACATCAAACTCGATATCAGGACACAGGCGAACAATTTCCAAAAGGTTGTCTGCGCCTTTATACGGATTGATTCTCCCGAAGAACAGTGCGCGTCCATTATGTACTGGCGTCGTATATGCCGGATATCTACGCCACAATTCCAGATACTTTACACGGTCTGCGCTGATTCCGTAGCGGTCGATCATATCCTGAATATAGGTTTTGTTGCGCAGGACAATCGTATCTGCGAACTTAACCACAGCCTTGTTCATCAAATCGACCATCTTAACTTGACTGTCTCCCTCATGTGGGATAACCTCATGAATCACCTGATAGGTCTTCGCCTTGCCGGACATCATCATGATGGGTAGGTTCCATGTGTGCAGACTCTCAAAATAAATGGCATCGAAACGCTCCCTGCGGATACGATGGACAATAGAAAGGAGCAAAGGGAGGTTGAAAGTCTTCTTAGTCACACCGGGACGTTCCGGGCAGTCAACAAGCCAAGCATGATCTGACTGCTGCAGCTCTACCTTCGGAGTCTTAATGCACAACAAATAGGCATCCCAGTCACTCCGCTTTCTCATTTCCTCATACATTCCGAACAGCGTATCCTGATGATCCGCATTGTCCGAGAATGTCACAAGAAGTACCTTTTTCATCTCTGTTCCTCTCTCCCACAAATAACAGCCCAGACTCATTCTCCAAGAGTCTGAGCCGTTTATTCCTTATAAAGCTCTACTAATCGTCCTCAGCAGTGAACGCCACACTGCCGCTATGTCTCTTGTACCGCCACAATGAACGTTGCTATGGCAAATTCACGCTACGGTAGCCGCTATCTTTAGTCCTGATGGCACTATCACTCGCTACAGTAACCCATGCCTTTATTCCCGGTTCCACTCATCCATGCCACGGTAGCTCCCTTACTTATGCCGGATTACACCACACGAATGAGCATCTCTGCGACCATGTGTCTATCATCATCTTGCTCACAGCCGACTTGTTATCTCCAAGACCGGGATGAAATCGCAGATGATGTTATCATTGCTCAGCCCAGATAACGCTATGTGAAAGCCACCACGGTGTCAGCAATACCATCACAGTGCCATCCGGCATAAACCCACGAGCTACAGTCGCATCCGTAAAAGTGCTTTCTCGGGGCATAAAAGCTTCAATTCATACTCGTTTTGCCCTCTCTCACGCCCACATTCTCGGCATTTTGCACAGCTATAAGCCGCATTTTGGCTTCATACAAGGCAATCTGCCAATTTTCCGGCTTAACGCTACTGTAAGAGCTGCTTTTATGCCTGACCCCACTCCGGAATTTCTTCTAATTTTTAGCAGTCTGAAATGTGCGAAAGCGTCGATACTTAGTGGTTTTCTCCACTCATTGCAGTGGTCTGACCCTCAGAAACTCCCTCGGTGCTTTCAGGCATAAACAGGATCTTCACGGTCGCCAGCATGATTTTCAAATCCTCGATCAGGCTGGGATGGGCAATGTACATCAGATCCATCTGCAGCTTATCGTAGGGGGTGGTGTTATACTTGCCATACACCTGTGCATAACCGGTCAAACCAGCCTTTGCCTGCAGGCGCAGCGCAAACTCCGGCATCTCCTCGCAGTACTGTGCGGCAATCTCCGGGCGCTCCGGGCGGGGACCAACAACGGACAGATCACCCTTCAGGATGTTCAGCAACTGAGGCAGTTCGTCCAGACGGCAGGCGCGGATAATGTGACCGACCTTTGTAATACGGTCATCCTTGTCGCCGGTAGAAAGACGTGCCACGCCATCCTTTTCTGCATCCACACGCATAGAGCGGAACTTCAGAATCTCAAACTGCTTGCCGTCCTTGGTCAGACGCACCTGCTTATAGAAGGCGGGACCACCATCGGATTTGACCGCAATGGCTGTGATCAGGAACAGCGGGCTCAAGATGATCAGTGCCAGCAGTGAGATCACAATATCCATCGCGCGCTTAACGAACAGGAACTCCGGGCTTGCCATGTAACGACCGACACGCAGCATCGGCAGATGGAACATATGCATCGGCCAAGCGCCACTCATAATAACGTCGCCAACGCGGGGAATGACGAACATATTGATGCCCTTCCCTACGCAGTGCTTCAGGATAATGTTTCGCTCATGGCTGTGAACACCACTGACAAAAACAGTCTCCATGCCGTCCAGAATGCTCAGGTCTGCCAAGCACTCCGACACGCTCAGGGTAACCTGCACGTCGTATTTCTGGTTCAGACCATACTCGTTGATGAGCTTTTCCATACCATGACGTACATCGTAGACCACTGCAGTCTTCTGCGGCGGGAAGGTCTTGTAGTACCATTTATGTGCACAAGATGCCCAGATCGCGGCCATCACCAGCTGTCCCACGATTGCCGCAATACCCGGCAACAGGTTGCAAATCTTTGCCGACATCAGGCAGATCACGATGTACAAGATGCCATCGGTTGCCATCGCGCCAAGGATCTGGCCGTACACCAGCTCCGAGACCCGCTGCATCGACATCCAGAACGCATCGTAGATTTTACCGAGTGCAATGTACAGGATAAAAAACAGGCCTAAAATCGCAAAATGACCCTCCCATGCCAGATTTGCATAGGTCTGGTGCGAGTAGTACAGGAACCAGCAGGCCGCAAACGGCAACTCGATCATCAGAACATTCAAGATTTTTACAATCCGCAACATCACATCATGCTGAAACTTTGACATAATCCTCTCCAATAACTCCTTTAGATTTTCTTTTTACGACTCACGTAACTTCTCCGACCCAAATTGCAACAAGTGCTTTGGATCGCGCTATCAACTACACAAACCGATATCTTCCCCCGTTTTGTGGTTAGCTGAAACATTCAGTTTTTCGCTTTCCCTATGAGGTCCTTGTGCCAACTCCAACCGGCGCGGTCTCGAATCCGCTTTCTCCCACCGCATCCCGATCTCATCCAGCTTTGCAATCCGCTCCTCTGTCAGAACAGCGCAGCTTTTTTCAGGATTCTGGCGGGTGTACCTCTGCCGCTTGACCCAATTTCCGAGGTTGTAACCGCCCGGCGACACATATTCTGCCGGGACGTTCAGGTCGCCGTGGGCATCAAAGTAGCGCTTCGCTTCCTGATATCCTTCGTTCCACTGGCGGTCATTGCGGTTGCCCCAGTACATCCCGATACGGTTGAGCCGCTCGACCTGTTCATCCGTCAGCTTTCCTTTCGGGTACGCCCATTGCTGGCTTGCGATCCATTGTCCCAGTCGTTCACCAGCCGCTGTCACATAAGAACGTGGGATATTCAGGTTGCCGTTTTCCTCATAGTAGGCTGCAGCCAGCGCATAAGCCTTTTCCCACTTGGCATCGAAAATGTTCCACACCATGCCGATCTCATCAAGCTGTGCGATGCGTTCTTCCTTCAAGCGGCCATTCAGCTTTTGCTGCCGGGTCTTGATGATCCACTGTCCCAAAGGGTAGCCGTCCGGGTCGGTGTATTTGCCGGGCACCATCAGGTTTCCGTAGGTATCGTGGTATTTTTTGGCAACCTCAAATCCGTGCTGCCACGCAATTTCCTTCCGGTTGCCCCAGACCATCCCGATGCTGTCCAGCCGCGCGATCTGCTGCTCGGTCAGATTTCCTTGAATTTGCCCCTCGCGCACCCGGCGCTGAGTCACCAGCCACACCCCAAGGCTCAGACCGCCGGGTGTGGTGTACATTTTGGGGATATTCAAATCTCCGTGCTCCGCGTAATAGATGCTTGCCTCGGAGAAATAGTGCTCCCAGCCGGAAGAAAGGCTTGCCTGCAGCTGCTCGAACAGCACCCGGCAGTCGTGCACCTGCTCGATGACCTCGAACCGCTCGGTGACGATCTTGTCACCCTCACCGTTGGCGTAAAGCCGGTGAACCGCCTCCTGCATCTCGCTTTGCAGACCAGATATGCTGGTCAGACCTTCAAAGTTGTTGACCACATCGAGAATCAACGGGGCTGCGGTATCTCCGGCGGTCAGGGCGCGTCCGATCTGCTGCTTGTAGATGATGGGCGAGATGGTAGGCCGGAACAAAATGACGCCCGAAATACCTTCCACATGGACACCCTCGTTGAGCATATCGATGCAGAACAGCAGCTTCAGCCGGTTGCTTGTGTCCGTTTTGAAGTCCGCAAAAGCCTTGTCCGTGTTCGGATCATCCGAGTAAGCTTCGTATACCACAACGTCTGGGTTAACCCCGGCGAACCACTCCGGCACGTGGGATACCATCTCGTCCATGTGCTCTTTGTTGGCGCAGAACACGATGTATTTTCCAGATTTGTTTGTAATATGATGGGCAAAGACCCTGTCCAGCCCGTCTGCCTGCTCCAGTGCGCGGCGCAGCGCGTCCAGATATTTCTGATTCACATCCTGAATGCCCGGTGCCCGCAGGTTATCCACTCGTACCTGATACTTTGCAAGCGCTTTCTGGTACTGGTAGACCGTGGTCACATATTTCGGGGCAGGCAAAATACCCCTGACGACTGCTTCGCCAAGGGTCATGTTGCTCGCAACACGGCTATCAAAAAGCTCTTCAGCCATGTCACGGTTATTATCCAGATATCGGATGTTTGTTGCCGTCAGCCCCAGAAGCTTTGCATCCGGGCATAACTTTAATAAAGCCACCGTGCTTTCGCCCCAACATTCAGCACCGGCACGGTGGAATTCATCGAGTATAATATAGGCAGGCTTCTGCGCTGCTATTTCGTCCAGCTGCGCCTGCGTGCAGCACATCAGTTTGGCATAGGTATAAAAGTGAACGTTTGCCAACGGAAAATCCGGGTCGTTCCTTTTCAGGCTCTCCAGCTGGGTCTTAAAGATATATTCACTGGGAGAAAGCCAGATTACGACCTTCTCTGGGTTGTCCTCGATCAGCTTGAACGCAATATAGCTCTTTCCAGTGCCGGTGGGATGAACAATGGCAGCCTTGCCATACTGCTCCATCATCCGGACTGCCGCATGATATGCTTTTTCATTGTGCTCAAACAGACATAATGCCACCTTGTTCACCCCTTCCCGCATAAAGGGGTATCCTCCACAGTGATAATGGAGGA
>ERZ894217.971-NODE-971-length-13497-cov-38.657715_pt1 | contig 13497 bp, 10 predicted proteins | sample MGYA00380291_ERZ894217 | MGnify/ENA primary metagenome ERZ894217 (study PRJEB32331, sample SAMN06328480) | human gut metagenome | biome: human gut microbiome; feature: stool | host: Homo sapiens | collected 2013-07-05 ...
TCATGACCATAGCAGGCTTTGCTTTTAATGCCATACGGAAAGGTTTTACATACTGCTCCAGAAATGTCCGCTGGGATATTTCAACATCATTATATTCCCTTCCCGCATTCACAGCCCCATAACCTGCAAAATGCTTCAGGCATGCCGCTATTCCGGTATCAGCTTTCTGCTGATAGCCATCTACCATTGCTTTTCCCATGATTCCGTTTACATATGGGTCTTCTCCAAAGGATTCCATCATCCTTCCCCATCTGGGATCTCTTGAAACATCAATCATAGGAGAAAATGTTGCCCTTAGCCCTTCTGAAGATGCCTCCGAGGCAGCTATAGAAGCCGCCTCAGACACCAGTTCCGGATGAAACGAACAAGCCTGTCCCAAAGGAATCGGAGCTATAGTCCTGCACCCATGTATGACATCTGCCATAAACAGCAATGGAATATGATGGGGATGCTGTTCCATATATCTGCTCTGGATATCATAAATTTTATCTTTACCGATCACTCCAAGCACTGAACCGGCATATTGAATGATCCATTCCGGTGGCAACTGTTCGCCAACAACACCTGTGAGCACTGCCTCTTTATCGAAGTATGCGCCAGTGAGCTGCACCATCTGTCCTATTTTTTCCTGTAATGACATTTCTGACAGCAATTGCTGTAATTCATGTATTTCCATAAATACTCCTTATGTTTAATCCGTTTATTTCTAATGTTCATTTCTCCATAGATCAGCCCGAAGCATATAAGACCGTATTTTACTCAAAGTAGATTGTCTTGCCACTTTCTGCGGACTGGTAGATTGCTTCCAGAATACGTGTGACAACTGCAGCCTGTGCAGGCTTCACAACCTGTTCTGCCCCATCAACAACGATGTGGTAAAACAATTCCTGTTCATAGTCTGCTGCTGACTTTTCTTTTCCTGAGAAAAATGCTACTCCACCGCTTGATAATTCCGGTTTCTCTACTACCTGTGTATTATGGTGGATGTAATTGATCCTAAGGCCATCTTTCATATCAGCTCCGGCTTTGGTACCACACAGGCTTGTTTTTGCCTCATCAACCTCCAGTGTGTTCAGTGCCCAGGCTGATTCCAGTTCGATCACTGCCCCATTTTTCATACGGATAAAGCCAAAAGCAGAATCTTCTACACAGAACTTATCCGGATCCCAGTTACCAAATGCATTTCCCTGGTCTGTCTGATCAGACAGCTTGTGGAAGGAAGCTCCCGTAACAGACTGCACTTCATAATTATCCATCATCCATAATGTCAGATCCAGTGCATGTGTACCAATATCAATCAGAGGACCGCCGCCCTGTTCTTCTTCATTCAGGAACACACCCCAGGTCGGAACAGCTCTTCTTCTGAGTGCATGTGCTTTGGCAAAATAGATTTCTCCCAATTCATCACTTTTGCACATTTCCTTCAGATACAATGAATCTGTACGATAACGGTTCTGATATCCTATGTTGAGAACTCTGTGTGTTCTTTCAGCAGTTTCGACCATCTTCTGTGCTTCTGCATAATTTTTTGCCATTGGTTTCTCACACATGACATCTCTTCCTGCCTCCATTGCTGCTATAGAGATTTCTGCATGGGAACGGTTTGGGGTAGTTACATATACAACATCCAGATCTTCTTTTAGAAGTTCACGGTAATCTTCAAATACTTTTGCATCTTCTGTGCCAAATTTTTCTTTTGTCTCCTGCGCACGCTCTATGATGATGTCACAAAAAGCCACCACCTCATAGAGACCACTTTTCTGCATAGCCGGGAGATGTTTTCCGTTAGCAATCCCTCCACAGCCTACGATTCCTGCTCTTAATTTTCTCATGGTATTTCCTCCTTATTTGCACTTTTCTGTGTTATATAACATATTTCTCCAGATATCTTTTACTGAGAATTAAAGACTTCTCCACCTTTTCCTTGGAATCCTCAAATGCTTTATCTTCTATTTCGATACATGTACAGCCATCATATCCTATATCAGTAAGTGCTGACACGTATTTTCCCCAGTCCACATCGCCAAGTCCCGGAATCTTAGGTGACATATATTCCAGCGGATAAGCCATGATGCCACAGGACTCTAATTTATCCTTGTATATCTTGATATCCTTGTAATGAACATGGAATATTTTATCCTTAAATTCATAAAGCGGGCGGATATAGTCGATCATCTGCCAGATAAAGTGGGACGGATCGTAATTAATGCCAAGATTATCACTGTCCAGGATCTTGAAGACCTCTCTCCAGATTGGCGGAGTTGTCATCAGATTCTGTCCTCCGGGCCACTGTTCCTCACCAAAAAGCATCGGGCAGTTTTCAATTGCTATTTTTACGTCACATACCTCTGCCAGTTTTATGATTGGTGGCCATATTTCTTTTACAAGTTCAAGATTTTCCCGTACATTTTTGGTCTGATCCCTTCCGATAAATGTTGTGACCATGCCAACACCTAACTTTTTACTTGCACGTATGACATTCTTCAGATGTTCAATAGCAGCATTTCTTTTCTCTTTATCTGCCGTCATTACGTTAGGATAATATGCCAGTGCAGAGATTTCTACTCCCGCTTTTTCTGCATATGCCATAATATGGGCTGCATATTCATCATCCTGGTTTACCCGTTCTGCATCTATATGGCTTACACCCGCATATCTTCTTTCTGCTTTTTCTTCTGGCCAGCATGCCACTTCCACACATTCAAATCCCTGCTCTGAAGCAAAATCCATCATTTGTTCATAAGTCCATCCGTCAAGGATTGATGTAATAAACCCAAGTTTCATTGAAAAATCCTCCTGTATCTGTTTTCCCTATTTTGCCCATGGAGTTGGTGTAAAATCTCCACCCCTGCACCATTTCAGATAATTCAGTGCATGAAGCTGTCCGGTCATCTCCAGTTCTCCGGAATATACAGGATCATGGTATCCCTCAATGCAGATATCGTCCTCATATCCGTTACTTCTTAAAATAGAAATGATATCTCTCCAGTTCGTGTCACCAAAGCCCGGCATACGATGCCATACAAATGGGACTGCGCCTGATATGCCACTATGTCTTACAGCATCCCAGTCTATTGTTGCATCTTTTCCATGTATATGTACTATTTTTTTGCACCATTTTCTCAGCTCTGTTACCGGATCGATAAGCTGTACCATCTGATGTGTCGGCTCCCATTCCAGTCCGAAGTTATCATTCTTTACTTCCTCAAACATCACTTCCCACGCTTTAGGGTTAAAACCGATATTACATGTCGCATGTTCCCATGTTCCATCCATAAGGCAATTCTCAATTCCCAGCTTCACTCCCTTTTCTTCTGCAAGATCAGCCAGTTCCCGGAATACCTTGCCAAACTCTTCATATGCGGATTCTACCGGCTTTCCTTCCCACGCTCCTGCAAAAGTACTCACATGTGTAGCTCCGAATTTTCCGGCAGTGCAGATTACATTTTCCAGTGTTTTCCTATGCTCTGCGTACTGGATAGGATTGCAATAGTATCCAATTGTCGTGATTTTGGAATCCGTACCTGCCAACAGTTTTTCCGTGCTCAATGCCAGCTTATCAAGGTCAGTCCCTTCCAGTGACATATGGAAATTAAGAGAAAATGTCTCAAATCCTTTTCCAATAAATCCCTTTAACCATTCTTCTGCCTTAGCTCCAGGAACGCATGTTCCTATTTTTATCTGTTTCATACTTATTTTCTCCTGTTCCTTCATAAATACTTATGATTCATACTGTCTATAATCAATCACCTGGTTTGTTTCTGCTGATTGGAAAATAGCTTCCATTAGTTTCATTACACGCATCACCTGGAAGAGCTTAATCTCCGGCTCTGCCCCATCTCTTATAACTGCTGCTACATTCCTATGGAAATCCGCAATATCTCCGGACACATGTGGCAGCTCTTCTTTCACGATTGTATCTTCCCGTCTCGGAGCCATGGTTTTGGTCAGACCTGCTGCTGTCTTTACCGGCACTACTTTCTCTTCGGTTATGCCTGTTTTCCGTATGATCTCACCATTTAACTGCCAGTCCCTGATTACCGCAGTACCATCTTCACCCAGTACATACCATCTTGGCAGGGAAATATAATTATTGGTACCTACTTCAACTAAGACTTCCGTTCCGCCTTCAAATGTCAGGATTGTGGTGAACCCATCATCCACTTCCTGATTGGTAATATGGGTAAGTGATGCATATACAGTTTCAATTTTTCTATCTCCGTAAAGATACAGAATCTGATCCAGCAAATGTACACCCCAGTCAAGAACCATTCCGCCACCATGTACTTTTTCTTTTCTCCAGTCACCCGGAATACCCCTTGAACCATGCACACGGCTTTCTATCCGGAAGACATGCCCCAGCTTCTGTTCCTCTACAAGCTTTCGTATGATCAGGAAATCATCATCCCAGCGCCTGTTCTGGTGTACTGTCAGGAACTTTCCGGTTTCTTTGGCAACATTTTCCATCTCCTGAAGATCAGAAGATGACAGAGTCACCGGTTTCTCTGATATCACGTTTTTCCCCGCATGCATAGCACGGATTGCAATCGGCTTATGGCAGTCATTTGGAGTGGCAATCAGCACGACATCAATATCCGGGTCTGATAACATTTCCTCTTCCGAGCCATACACAGAAAAACCTTTTTCTTTTGCTTCTATTCTCTTTTCTTCCTTGATATCATAGATACCACCAATTTCAATTTCCGGTACATTTGACAGGATTTCTGTATGCCATCTGCCCATTCCACCATATCCTATCAGCCCGTAGATTACTTTGTTTTCCCGCATTTTATACCTCCAATTAAGGAACAGCGGCTAATGAACACCATCAGCCGCCGTCTCTTTTACTTACTTAATTCATCGTTGATTTCTTTAAGAATCTGGTCACCGCCCTGACTCTTCCAATTTTTAACGAAAGTATCGAATTCGCTGATATCTGCTTTTCCCATAACGATTTTTGAGAATGTTTCTTCTTCCATTTTCTTCAGATTGGCCCATTTTGTTTCCATTGTTTCTGTCTGACCGTTATATGCATTGTAAACAGGTACATATTTCTCATTTACAGAAGGAGCATCTCCAACCAGAATGGCCACAAGTCTCGGAAGGTTGTTTTTGGCAACGTCACCGTCCAGATTCCATTTATCCAGGCTGAAGTCATCGTAAGGCTCTTTTTTCAGTTTTTTAACTGCTTCCATATCACTCTTTAAAAGTTTGTGTGTTGAGAAGTCAACATCATCCATGGTGATTTCTCCGGCAAGATATTTGGTCAGAACATCATAAGACACTTCAATTTCATCTGCATTGTCATAGGTGTTGTACAGAGGATAGAAGTCCGCAGAACCCAGCCCTCCTGTGGTAGATATATCTTCGTCTACCCATTTCTGCTCATCTCTGATCAGGTAATTGATAATCTTAAATGCAGCTTCCGGATTCTTGCATGCTTTGCTTGCTACTACATATTGTGTTGTAGGCTCTGCCATATGAGTGTAATAGTTTCCATCCTCTGACAATGGTGTAAAGTATGCATGCCAGTCTGCCGCACCTGCCAGTGTAGCATCTGCCACTGTGTAACCACACCACCATGGTCCAAAGAAGATTCCAACCTTGCCGGCCAGAAGAGGTTCTTTACTGTCACTTCTTACAAGCATTTCCGGGTCGATCAGTTTATTTGTATACAGTTCTGAGATTTTTTCCAGTGCATCTCTGGTTTCCGGCTGGATAGAACCATACTCTACAGTTCCGTCCTCACCCTGCAGCCAATACTGTGGGTATGACTGGAAGCTACTGAACAGCGGATCCAGTCCAAACTGGTTTCCTCCGATTGCATTCATATGATCGGAATTACCCGGTCCGAGAATACCAATAGTATCATTCTCTCCATTTCCATCCGGATCCTGAGTAACAAACGCTTCTGCTACCTTTACCATCTCATCCCATGTTCTCGGAGCCTCCAGTCCAAGTTTGTCCAGCCAGTCCTGACGGATCCACATTTCATTGATTCCACCTGCTGTTATGGCCGGAGCCGGAATCGCCATCAGTTCTCCATCTTCATTGGTGATACATTTCTGCAGTTCTTCACCGCCGGATTTCACATAACTTTTCAGTGCATCTGAAGCATAATCATCAAAATACTTATCCAGTGGCTGGATCATATCGTATTTCAGAAGCGCTCTGTACTGTGTTGCATTTACGTTCATCAGCTCCGGAATGTTATTGCTTCCGATACACAGATTCATTTTCTCTTCAAAGTCTGAGGATGACGCAACCCAGTCATATACAACTTTGATGTTAAGATCTTTTTTCAGAAGATCTAAGTATGTATTATCATCATAAGCCATTCCAGCCGGAAGCTTGGCATTCGGGTTCTGAGAACCACCAAGATGAACCGTTACGGTTTCCGGGTATTTGGACAGCGGCAGATCTTCTTTAGCTGTTCCTTTTGCCTCACTTACTGCCTCTTTCTGTGCGCTCTCTCCTGATTTTCCGCATCCTGCCAGTGAGGTAACGGCTAACGCCATTGCACTGGCAAATGCGATCAACTGTTTCTTTTTCATTCTTCCTTCTTCCTCCTTTTTTTATCCTTTTACTGATCCCAGTGTAATACCCTCTACAAAATATCTTTGCAGGAACGGGTAAATGATCAGTACCGGTATCATAGCTATAAATATTTTTGCAGAGTCCAATGAAAGGTTATTTAATTTCATTGCCTGCGCGATCTGATCCACGTTCATTGTGGAATAATCCAGAGTTACTACCATCTGCTGAATGTAAGTCTGCAGCGGATAACTGCTCTCTCTTGTACTTAAAACCATTCCCTGGAAGAATTCATTCCAGTACATAACCATGGTGAACAGTGCAATTGTTGCAACCATAGGTTTTGCCAGCGGTATGCATATGGATATCAGATTCCTCCACGGTCCGCCGCCATCAATATAACATGCTTCTTCCAGCTCTGGTGGAAGATTTTTAAAAAAGTTCACTGCAAGGATTACATTAAACACCTGTAGTCCTGTTCCCAGCACCAGTCCCCAGATACTGTCCATCAGATGGTAGCTTTTCATAGTGATATACCATGGAACAGTACCTCCGTTGAATAACATGCAGAATACGAAGATCCACATAAAGATATCTCTCTTCGGGAACTGCTTTTTCGTTCTGGATAACGGAAATGCTGCCATAAGGATACATACCATACTGATTCCTGTTCCCAGTAAAACCCTTTTAATAGATACCAGAAAGGAACCAAAGAATGCGGTCTCTCCCATGATTTTCTTATAGGAGAGCAAGTTGAAGCCAACCGGCCAGAGAGCAACCTGTCCAGCATTGACTGCTTCCCTACTGCTCAGGGATACACAGAGAACGTACCATACAGGTACAATACAGATCAAAGCAACTGCAATGAGAATCACTACATTTAAAATATCAAAAATCTTTGATCCGAGGCTTTTATTCTCAATCATAGTTACAACCTCCTAAAACAGTTTATAACCGGTAAATTTATCTGCCAGCCAGTAACCAACCGTAATCAACACAAGACTGATCACAGATTTGAATAATCCAACAGCTGTTGCCAGTGAATACTGGAGATTCTGCAAACCGGCTCTGTATACCCATGTATCAATGATATCTCCTGTTGAGTAAACCAGCGGGTTATACAGGTTATAAATTTGGTCGAATCCTGCATTCAGGATATTTCCAAGAGACAGGATAGCCAGAAGTGCTACTGTTGTTTTGATACCAGGTAAAGTTACGTGCCAGATTCTTTTGAATCGTCCGCAGCCGTCTACTGCCGCAGCTTCGTACAACGATCCATCCACGCCAAGGATCGCCGCAAGATAAACGACTGTGTTATAACCGAATCCTTTCCAGATATCCGTACCGATTACCAGAGGCTGGAAAAGCTTTGCTTCGCCAAAGAAGTTGACCGCATCGCCTCCGAACAATCCTATGATCTGATTCACCGGTCCTGTATACCCGAAAATATTCAGCACGATCTTCGCGAGAATAACCCATGACAGAAAATACGGTAAATATACGATTGTCTGGATCGGACGTTTCAGTTTCTTCAATGCCAGTTCATTCAATAACAAAGCAAAGACCAGTGGGAAAATAATATTTCCGATAATCTTGCCAAGGGCAATGACAACTGTGTTACGTAAAACCTTTGTAATGTCACTCATCTGAAACATATACTTAAAATTATCCAGACCAACAAATTTTGAATGGAGAATGCCCTGTCCAGGATTGTAATCCTGAAAAGCCATGACAATTCCGAACATTGGAACAATGCTGAAAAAGAACAGCCACAGGAGAGCCGGTACCAGCATTATGTAATAATGTTTCACAAACCTTTTAATGTACATGAGTAAACCTCCCTTCCTTTTTGTTTAATATACACTATGATACCTCCCTTCCTTTTTTTAATTATTTTATCTTCTTCCCCCATATCCTGCTAGATGATATTGTTTCTAATCTTACCAAATATTTTTTATCACAAAAAAAATGTCCGATGAAAATCAGACATTTTTACTCTCTTTTCTGTATTCCGAAGGCGTACACCCATGCTCCCGTGCAAATACTTTTGCAAAATAATGAAAATTATCATATCCAAGTTCTACGGCAATCCTTGTAATGCTCTTCTTTCCCTCCTCTATCCATTCCGCCGCAGTCTTCATTTTCCTGTGTATCACATATTGGTGAAATGTTTCCCCCGTCATCTCCTTAAACCTTGTACTAAAATAACTCCTGCTCATCCCTATCCGTTCTGCCACGTCTTCAGATCGAAGATTCTCCCCGATATGTCCATCCACATACTTGATAACCGCTGCAAAAGCACTGATATCATTTTTCTGTGATGAGCTAAGACTCTCTTCATAAATATGTTCCCTCCAGCGGTGCACCCAGTCCAGCATCTCTTCAACCGTATCCATCGATGGAAATTCCCCTTCTCCATCTGACAGGAGCTGAATATTATGAAAACTCTTAACAAAAATCCTCTCCGCACTCCGCAGACTGATTTCTTTTGTTTTCTGACAGAGATCTTCAAATTCTTTCTCACTGAAAATCCATCTGGTGTGCATCCATCTTCTGTTCAGTTCTTCAACTTTTTCCTCCTCAACTTTTTCCTGTTTTTCCTCTTCTGCATGTCCATCTCTGCATGTCTGCATGTACTTTGCTCTGACCCGTTCCAGTATCGTTCCACACTCTTCCGGGGAAAAACTGATCTTTGAGATATAGTCTAACGCACCCATACGGATTGCCGTCTGTGCATAACTGAAACTCTCATATACAGAAAGAATTACAAATTTAATTTCCGGAAATTCCTCTCCGCACATCTGCATAAGTTCCAGTCCATCAATTTCCGGCATATCTATATCGGTAAATACAATATCCACCGGATGATTTCGGAGAAATTCAAGGGCTTTTCTCCCATTCTGTACATCTCCCACTACCTCGAATCCATACTTTTTCCAGTCCATAATAGCAACCAGACCTTTTCTGGCAAGTTTGTCGTCATCTACAATCAATACGTTCATCTGTCTGTCCCACCTTATTTTCTTCCAATGTAACCTCTTTGTCTTTCTCTTTTTTTTCTTCCGGTTCCCGGACAGGAAGAAGGATCGTAATTTTGGTTCCGAACCCTTTTTTGCTGTTTACAAACAAACTCGTCTGTCCATCATAAAATGATTCCAGCATAGCCTTGACGTAGCGCAGTCCGATACCTCTGTTCTCATTCTTCCAGTATTCCCAGTCATAATCAAACGGCTGGTTGATCTCATCAATCTCCTCCTGATTCAGTCCCTTTCCGCTGTCAGAGATAGTTACAACAGCAAAATGCCTTGCCACATCTTCAAACACCTGGATGCTGATCTTCTCATCATCCCCAAGACCATAGCGGATCGCGTTCTCCACAAGTGGCTGAAAAAGCATACGGACCGTTGGCTGGTCAAGATAACTGCCATCTTCTATATTCATCTCAATAATAAAATCATACCGCATCTGCTGAAGTGCAATATATTCCTTTACAATCTCCAACTCCCTCCGCAACGTTGTCTGGCAACCTTCTTTGCCCAGATTATAGGAAAGAAGCTTCTTTAGTCTCTGTACAAACTCACTGATCTCTCTTTGGTGACTCATTTGTGCCATCCACTGAATCGAATTCAGTGTATTGAGAAGGAAATGAGGATTAATTTGATAGAGAAGTTTCTCAAACTCTATCTTCTGTATGCTTTTTTCCTTTTCTACCATATTGCTGATAAGATTCTCAATCTGTCTCTTCATCTGTTCTACTTCCCTCATCAGGCTGTCAAACTCTGCAATGTCCGACTCTTCATGTACTGCCTGAAGAGTGCCATCCCCAATCTGCACCATCTGTCTGCGGAATTGACTCAGTGGTCGGCAGATCATACGATAAAGATAGAGGACAGACATGGAAAAGAGCAGAAACGTTACAACTATGATGAGTGTCATCATCATTCTCCACTGGTTACTCTTCTTGTGATATATATTGTCCGGCAGTGCCACTGCATTAATGTATCCAATCTGACTCCGGTATGCCATGATCTTATAGCCCTCTCTCGTCTGGACTTCATACTCCCCCTTTGAGAGTGATGCAGAAAACAGTTTCTGTCCATGTATAATGACAGGATTTGCGCTGTATTGTGCAACCCCTCTCTCATCCGTCTGAATATAAGTGTAGGGATATCCTTCCTTATTTATTTCTTCCGGGGTCTTCATATCAGCCTCTATTTCTGCGTAGATTTCCAGTTTTTTCCCATTGCCAAAAACTACTTCCCTCATGACGGAAAAAACTGTTTTCTCACTACTCCCAAGAAAAGACGCATGGGCTGCCTGCATAACATTTCCCGCACACTTCACAACCTTAGGCAATGCGTTCTGTCTTCCGTCCAGTGTTCTGACATTCATACCGCTGATAAGTTCCTTTTTCTCTTCCTTGTCATAATAGGTAGCGCCTACCAGTTTTGTGTTGACATATCCTAATCCCGAAAGTTCTTGTCTAAGGGATCTCTGTTCAACAAACCTGTCAAAATTATCCACAGCATCAAGATAACTGTCCGTTACGTTTCCGATCAGACCGCCCGGTCCCATATAGTTCACAATACTGATCATATCATAATAGGCTTCATCCGTATTCTTCGTAATCTGATCCAGATACATTTTCATGTTATCCTCTATACTGTCATTCTGTATCATTCTCAGTTCCATATAGGATACAATTACCGCAGCCAGAAGGCTTGTCATCGCACACATCGTCAATATGCCAAGCATTTTTGCCTTCAATGTTTTCTTCTTTTTTTTCCGAGCTATCCCCATATACCTGTTTCTCTCCTCAACTGCATCACTAAAAAAGACTGCGCATCGGCAATATCCCGCCAACGCGCAGTTTGTATTCTCTGTATACAAAACTCCTGACAAACGCCTGTCATCAGATATCCGTGACAATTGTCGAATTTTATATAGTATATCACACGGTCTGAATAATGTAAAGCAGCTGTCCTTCTGACAGCAGTAGAAGGAGAACTAGCATGAGCAAATATATTCCCGGTAATCAAAAACATCTTACTTTCGAAGATCGCAAATACAAAGAATGTCTTTCACAGTCCAGGGCCGGTATAAACATAACCAGACACGAACTGCATCAGGAAGATATGGTCATCACGCCCCTGATTTTTCAGGGCCAGTCTCCATATCAGATTATAACGAATCATCCAGAACTCGATATGTCCGTGAGAACTCTATATTCTTACCTTGATAAAGGAATCCTGACATTCTTCTTAACCCGTGAAAAACTGTTTCTTGCATTCATTATGAACAGATGCACCAAAGGTACCGTAAAACTTGTTTTTAACAAGTTGGAACGCCAGCTTGGCATATATCCTATTCAACACGATTCTTACGGATCGCGGATCCGAATTCGGAGATCCGGAGTCTCTCGAAAACGGCATTAATGGCATTATGCGGTCAAGCATCTATTACTGTGATCCGATGAGAAGCAGTCAAAAAGGCGGCATCGAACAGACACATACCATGCTTCGAATGATTCTTCCTAAAAAGACTAGCTTTGAATATCTCACACAATGGGATTTAAGAACTATCGTAGACCACATAAATTCAACCCCAAGAGAAAGCCTTGGTGGTCGAACACCGTATGATGTAGCACTTGCTGTCCTTGGTTTCATACAATGCCTCTCCAATCTTCTCAATCAATGTCACATCTGCGACAGCTACTTTACATCTGCGTCTACAAATATCTGCATTCTTATATCCAGTTAAAATCGCCACCTGTCACCGCAAGCGATAACAGCTTATCCATCTTCTCTACCTCTTCAACGCCTCTAACCATCTGAATAAGCTTCGCAGATTCTACAACTTTTGGCATCTCCTCATCAGGTCCTATCTCCATATCTGCCTCTTCTCCACAGTATGGACATACCAATGTTGGTGCAATTTTTAAATCCAGAAACCTGCTTCCACACTCTTTACACTCATAATAACCGCACTGCTCTGTGCCATCCGGTACATAATACATATATAATTTCCTGCCTTTCATTTTCTTTAGTTTTATTTCCATGTCTTCCATACATCCGGCCGGTACCCGATTGTTGACTGCCTGCCGTTTCTAACCACCGGTGTCTTAATCACCTGCGGATTTTCAAGCACTTTATCCAGCTTGTCCTCATCTGCTATGTACTTTATAAGTGCCAGCAAATCCTTATCTTTGCCATCCCAGTTAATCATATTGTCAAGACCGCCATTCACCTGAGCGACAGAATTAAATTCGCCCTTGCTCATGCCTTTTTCCTTCATATCGATAAACTGAAACTTTATCCCACGCTCCTTGAAAAATCGCTGAGCTTTCTTTGTGTCATTGCATTTTTTTGTTCCGAAAATTTGTATGTTCATGCTATTTGCTGTCCTTGGTTTCATACAACGCCTCTCCAATCTTCTCAATCAGTGTCACATCCGCCGGCAGCCACTACACGTATTGTTTTCATATTGCCTTAAGCTCCTGTGTATTATTTTGTATGCTTTGTTGTAAATTGCTCTGCAGATATCGAAGCAGATCCTCTCTTACAGGGTGGCGCATCTTCATCTCAAACTTGGTGGAATACCATTTTTCTCCAGCTCCTTAAGCGTCTGGAGCAACGGCATACTGCCTCCCACAGCTCATTCCATCCTGCATAGCCCATCGATACAAAGTATCTAAACCATACGCGCCATGCATCATAAAACAAGCTGTCTTTGTTCTCCTCAGCCAATGTTACCAGGTCAGCACACCTTACTACATAGTCCTTATCCTGTGTGAAACGACCTGTTAATATGCCATTTTTGTAAAGCTCATACAGATTTTCAAGGGCAGCTTTTGCTGTTGCCAAGTCAAAATTGCAGGCCCCACTTTCGTTGATTTCATTGAATTTAAGGCACTCCCTATAATTTTTTTCTATAACGTTATCTGATACTTTATTTTCCATATTA
>ERZ894217.978-NODE-978-length-13418-cov-9.277108_pt1 | contig 13418 bp, 6 predicted proteins | sample MGYA00380291_ERZ894217 | MGnify/ENA primary metagenome ERZ894217 (study PRJEB32331, sample SAMN06328480) | human gut metagenome | biome: human gut microbiome; feature: stool | host: Homo sapiens | collected 2013-07-05 ...
CTGTGAGCGACCAGGCATTATCCACAGGATTGTGGTTCCACTGCCACTGCAGTTCCAGTTTATCCTTCGAGAAATCGTCGCTATACACGAGTCCCTTGCCGTCGTAGCCCAGCACAGGCTTCTGCATCTCGGCAGGAATATTGCCCTTCTCATCGGTCAGCATAGGCCATCCGTCCTTCCAGGTACATGGCTCCAGCGTGAGCACTCTGCCCACACCACCACGGTCTTGGAATACGATGCCATACCAGTTGCCATCCTTATCATCTACAATCGTACCTTGTCCCACGCCATTGAATCCGGCAAACTCCGTTTCCAGAATCACCTTCTTTTCGTAAGGACCCGTTATCTTATCAGCACGATAACAAACCTCACGACGAGGATGTCCCTGTGGCCACGAAATCATCAGGAGATAATACTTGCCGTTATGCTTGATCATACGGGAGCCTTCGAGCAAACCCGTTTCATCAGCATCACGTTCAAAGAGTTTACGATGGCTGCCCGGCACCACATCCGTCAGGTCGGTATTCAGCTGCACCATCTCGCCCGTTCCATAAACCACGTATGCTTTATCATCGTCATCGAAGAAGAGAGCGGCATCATGGAAATGCTGCAAACGGCTGTGGATAGTCCATTTGCCCTCGATATCATCGGCTGTACAGATATAAGTCTCTCCACCGGGATTATCATTCGGAGCAAAGAGCGCATAGAACTTGCCACGATGATACTGCAGCGAAGTGGCCCACTGACCACGACCATACACCGTACCCTCCTTCATGTCATACTTAGGCGAATCGGTAAGTTTAGGGAAGATATAGTTCACAGTTTCCCAGTTCACCAAATCCTTCGATTTCATGATAGGCGCACCCGGCATCAGATGCATGGTGGTGCTTACCATATAGAAGCTGTCACCCACACGGATTACATCCACATCAGGCACATCAGCCCAAACCACAGGATTGGCGAAATTCTTCTCAAACTTCCACCAGTCGAAATTGAAGAGTTTGCTTCCCTTCAATCCCTTGAACACGAAGTATATATCATGTTTTCCTGTCACTTTCTTTAGCATTTGTGCCGAGAAAGTCTTCCACTTTTCCCAGCCACCCGTCTTGGTAACATCAAGTTTTGCCACCAGTTCGCCATCTTCCTTATCGAGATGAACCTCCAGCGAACCTCCAAGCGAAGAGCACGCCGCTGAGATGGCAAATACATCTGGACCTTCATCACCAAAATCCACCTCACGTACCTTGATATAATCGCCTTCATGGATTTCAGAGATATAAACACCCGTATCATCGGTCTGCTCCGACTTCACTCCCTTAGAGAAAGCGATGGTTTCAGCCTCCTGACGCTTGTAAGGATTGAGGGTTGCAATAGGAGCCACTCCTTCCTGAGTATGGTGGATAATAGGGAATGTACCGTCGGCGTTATATTTGAATTCTTCCACAGCCACACTGCGTCCGAATCCACCACCCAGTTTACCCGTATGATAGAAGAAATAAGACTTGCCCTTGAAGTCGGTCACACCGCAATGGTTAGTAAAGGAACCCGTATCTTCCAATGGCATGATTTCGCCCATATACTTCCATGGTCCGAAAGGCTTCTTACTCATGGAATAAGCAATGTGCTCAGGCACTCCACCTGCAGCATAAAGCATATAATAGTTCTTGCCACGCTTCATGAACCAAGGTCCCTCTGTGTAGCAATCTTTATATTTTCGGGTAGAATCACGCTTCTCCACGTCAGGCGAACCGAATCCCTCCTCAGTCATCACGATTCTGCCCACTTCACGCTTTTCATCAACAGCTGCCTTAGCATCTATACCACCCTTGAAGCTGATCATATCTTTATTCAGTTTGGCATAGTAAAGATGTGGATTACCCCAATAGAGATAAGCCTGACCATCCTCGTCCATCCAAACCGTTGGGTCGATATTGTCCCAACTTCCATTATCGAAAAGCGGTTTTCCCAGCGCATCCTTGAACGGACCGGTAGGAGAATCTGCCACAGCTACGCCGATAGCCATTCCGCCCGTCAGTTTAGAGTGCGCACAGATATACCAGTAATACTTACCATTACGTTCAATGGTCTGTGCTGCCCAGGCACGGTCGTCTGCCCAGGAAAAAGAACTGAGATCGAGCGGAGAACCATGGTCTGTCCAGTTCACCATATCCTTGGTGGAATACACACGCCATTCGTTCATCCAGAAGAAGTCAGCCTTATCTTCATCATGACCGGTATATACATAGAGACGGTCTCCAACAACCAGAGGTGCTGGGTCGGTAGTTAACTGTGTTTGCACGATTGGGTTCTGTGCATAGGTAGCACCCTGCATGGCAAGCAGCCATGCGCTTATCAGTAACGGCTTTCTGGGAGCCAAGTTTTTCGTTGTATTCATCATTATGATTGTTTATTCGTTTAACGCTGCAAAATTACGAAAAAACAATCATAATGACTTTATCGAATGTTTCAAAAACTTTATTAAGTTTATCTTACTACACAAACTCTATTGGTGATTGATGCACTTGTCTCATTCTTGAGTAGAATATATGCTAACATATACTTTTCTACAATTAATGCTTCACAAGTCTCACACCATAAATCTGTCCAACTTGCTTGCCCTTATGAGCCACAAACTTCACTCTTATTTCCTTCTTGCCCTTAACAAACTCTGAAGGAATGGCATAATCAACGGTCTTAAACTGTGTGGTACGCCAGCGATGACTGTTGTTCACGCTGCAAAGCAACTTGTCGTTGACATAAATATCAAACTCACTTGTACGCCATTCATCCTGTCCCCAGAACTTGAGCTGAAGGCTAAGATTAGTCTCTCCCTTGGTCTGCATCAGATAGCTGAAATAATGGCCATCCTTTGCATCACGGAAGAAGATACCCTCTGTATTACCCTTGTTCGAATCATCTGTCTCCATACGATGGTCGGTCTCTGGCTGCTGTTCTCCAGGGTTCACCTTATCCACAGTTCTAGCCTCCAAAGCCTGACGGGCTTTTTCCTCATCAGCCAACTTCTGCATATAAGCCTTGTAATCATTCTCGCCTAGTGCCAACCAATACATCATATATCGAGAATCATGAATCTCGAAGAAAGGCTGTAGTTCACCATCGATGGTATTCTCCATGTGGGTGGCAAGTTTAAAGTGCAATGGCTTGCCAGGAACTGGCTTCAGGTTTTTGGCAATGTCGTCGAGATGTTTCGGCAACAGAATAGGAGCCTCGTCAAGAGCCAGTTTCTTTCCACCGGCATACTGTCCGAAACGGCTGTCATCAGCGATGAGCGAACGCATATCCTCTGTTCCCGTCTTCATGCCGAGCAGGATAGGACCATACATGATTGCCACATACTGAGGCACATTGATCATCGGTTTGATGTAAGCGTGCATAGGCATAGAGATCTTTACCTGGTCACCCTTCTTCCATTTGCGCTTCATGCAGACAAATCCATTCTCCTCATAGCTATCGGCATCAAAACCAACACCCTTCACGGTGAAGTTTTCACACCAGGACGGCTTACGGACTTTCAAGATGAAAGTTCCCTTACCCTTGGCTACTTCTACGACAGATGTTTCAGCATACGGGAAGGCAGTCTGCTGACGAATCACCATCTTTCTATCCTTCCAATTCAACTCGGAAGCCACGAAGAGATTCACATACAGAGCATCATCCTCCGCCTTCACACCCTTATCGTGCGTCCAGACAAACTGTCCATACTTTCCGTGGTCTTCCATTCCTGTTCCCACGCAGCACCACATCGCCTCATTAGGAGCAGAATAGTTGCGGTAATGGCGAGGACGGGCGGAAGTGAAATAGACATAGCCGCCATGTTGCGGATGCTGGGCAGAGAGGATATGGTTGAACATCGCAGTCTCGTAAAAGTCGCCATACATGCCATTAGGCTTTACTCGGTTCAAATCCTCGGTAAGCTTCAGCATATTATAAGTATTGCAAGACTCCGGTCCATCGATGTCGTTGATATAGTCTATGCAAGTTTCCTTGGTTGGGAAGTGCTCACGCCTGCTGTTACCTCCCAAAGCCAGCGAACGCTGACGTGTCACAATTTCCCAGAAATACTCGCTGGCATTGTGATACTGCACATCATGAGCCAACTCAGCGATGCGCTGATAGCCGATAACCTTCGGAATCTGCGTATTGGCATGCATATTGTCAAGGCAGTCCTTGCCGTTTTCCAGAGGAACGAGCAACATTCTGTGGGAGAAGCGGCGGGCACTATCCAGATATTTCTGCTCTCCGGTAATAGCGTATGCATCAGCAAGCACCTCGTTCATGCCTCCATGCTCGTTACCTAGCATTTTCTCCATCTGTTCGTCGTTCAGATCACGCGTAATGTCCACAGCCCAATCACAGAACTTCAGAAACAGATTCTTTGCCTGTTCATTGCCGCAATAGAGCCATGCATCACGAAGACCAGCATACATCTTATGAATGTTATAGAAAGGTGCCCATGTTCCAAAGTAAGGTCCGAAATCGCCCTTACTGAAAGCTGTCCACATCTTGGCACTATTCGGAACACCACCTATATAGTTATGACACCAGGCTTCAGGACGCTGATTGTTAGCATCAAGCACCAGCTGGAGTTCGGATATCATATATTCCATGCGCTTGCGGCATTCCTCATTGCCTGTGGCTGCATTGATGGCAAGAGCCGACAGATAATGTCCGCCCACATGTCCGTCCAGTCCATCCCAGTTGGGATAAGAAGGTTTGCGAGGCTGCAAGCCAGCCTCCTTGCGATAAGGGGCCAGCATGCGGTCGCAATCATATTTCAGGAGCACCTGCACGTTCAAGTCGCGAGCATGCTTCAATGGTCCATCAAGAAGGGTGATGTCGCCCAGCGGGAACTCATCCTTATAAAGTTTATCTTGCGCCACAACACCCAAGGCAGGCGCAATGCTCAGCAGAGCAATCATTAGTTGTTTCTTCATAATTTGATATTATTTTAAATTCTTAATAAAAGTGTATATGCGGACAGTATGTTTACCTGCCTTCCTTACTCACTAAACTTCCACCAATCCAGGAAGAAGAGGTTCTGCTTCTGGATGTCGCCTCCCTTAAAGACGAAGTAGAGATCATGAACACCCTTTACCTTCTTCACCTGAGTAGAGAAGGTTTTGTATTCGTCCTTGGTGTTGCTGATATCCACCTTGCCGATGCATTGACCATTTACCCCATCAAGACGGATTTCGATGCTGCCGCCAAACATGTGGCAAGAGGCAGAAACCTCAAACTTACTTGCACCCTTCCTGAAGTCAACACCCTTCACGAGGACATACTTTCCCTCATCAATATTCGTAACCACTTGGTTCCATCTGTCCTTCTGCGCCCATTCGTTCTTAGGCTGCGTCTTCAATCCATAGCCCCAAGCCATCGTCTCAGCCTCAACCTGGCGATAAGGGGTGAACCATTCTATCTGCTCCAACTTGCAATCCTGGAAGTATGGCAACTCCTGGATGGTTCCGTCAGGATTGTAAGTCATCTCGGCAACAGATACCGAACGCTGCTCGGCATGACGCCCCGTCTTCAAACGGAAGATGTCATAATTCAAGCCGAAGCAATAGCTCTTGCCCTTATAGTCGATGATGCCCGGATGATTGCCACGAGTACGAGGCGTATGGTTCATGATATGTCCCTTATATTCCCATGGTCCGAGCGGATTCTTGCTCATCGCATAACCGATACCCTCAGGACAGCAGGTAGAAGCATAAGCCAGATAATAATTGCCATTGCGCTTCCAGAACCAAGGACCTTCCTGATAATCCTGAATCTTCGGGAAGTGCATGATGGAATCAGAATATGAAATCATGTCCTCGTTCAGTTTCACTGCCTTCAACTCCGGGTTGCCCCAATACATGTAAGCCTGGTTATCATCATCTATCCATACGGTAGGGTCGATGTCGAACCAGTCGCCCTCCCAAGCCAGAGGCTTTCCGATAGGATCCTTAAACGGTCCGTATGGATTATCAGCTACCAGCACTCCGATGCCATGACCATGGATAGGACAATACATATACCATTTGCCATTGCGCTCGATGACCTGCTCTGCCCAGGCACCATTCTCGCCCTTGAACCACTTGAAGTCTTTCAATGAAGCCACGGCACCGCGGTCTTGCCAGTTTACCATATCCGTTGAGGTATAGAGCAGCCAGTCCTTCATCAGGAACCCCTCAGCCCCATCCTCATCGTGGGTGGTATAGAGATATACCGTATCGTTGTGCACATAAGGTGCAGGATCGGCTGTATACTTGGTCTGGATGATTGGCAAGTTGATGTTCTGTGCTGTTGCAGCAGTTCCCATGCCAGCCAAAAGCAGGGATAAAATCATTCTGTATCTAGTCATTTTATGATTTAAATTAATTATTAGTTGATTAAATTGTTATTTATGGATGCAAAGGTAAGCAAAAAAGCAGGATTCTACTTTATCATAATTACCAAATACTTTATTTTATGTAACACTTACATCTGTACCTTTACTGCCTTTCCGACATATTCCACCCTCTTGCTTGCCAGCATTGGCTGATAGCCTGCACTGCTATCAGCATCCAACAAGAAAAAATGAGGATGTGTCATGTACTTATGACACACCCTCATTTTTTAGCAGGAATATTTTGCCCAATCCAATACAATCGTCTTATCTTCATCAATCATAAAGTTCATACCAATCTTTTCCACGGTTTTGTCTCTTAGGGCAAAAGCATCAGCATAATGTTTGTTGTTGATTTGGTCAAGAGCCTCTTGTGCCGACTTATTAAATTTCAGTTCTATCACATAGATGGTATCCTTTGTTTCCATCGTAATGTCTGTTCTTCCACGGAAAGTATGCTGTTCCACCAATATACGGAAATTCGTAAGCAGGGCAAAGATGATATACATTGTCTGCTGATAATGCCCCTCATAATCGGTATTATCGCAATAAGGTACTGTCTCCCAGAACGTTTTCAATAGCTGAAGAGCACCATCCATGTTACCCTTATTGATAAGAGCCGACATCTTGGCTACGGTCGTATTGCACATTACAGACTTTGCCGCCAAATAATGCGGCAACATACTGCGATACAAACCTATCCTCACTTCTTTGTTAGGCAGAGCCAAGGTATAGAGTTCCGTTTCCGGATCATAATTCTTGATAGTGATATAACCACTCTGATAAAGTAAAGGCATGATAGTAGTCATCGTCTCAGTGGCTGCATCAAAATCATCCTTTGATGCATCCATCTGTTCACCCAGGTCAATCGGTGTAAAGTCATATTTCCGCATCATATTAAGGAGATAAGTAGGAGTGCCTGAGCCAAACCAATAGGAATCAACCTTTCGCTTTGAAAAGCAAGTGAGCAAGCTATATGGATTGAATATGTCAGAAGAAGGCCAAGCGAAATGATAGCCATCATAATTTTCCTTCAACTTTTCCAAAGTTTTATCATACGACAAGCCCAACACATCTGCCATCTGCTGAATATCTTCATGCATTTCTGTCACAAGTTCCTCCTTGGTAATGCCGCAAATGCCAGCATATTCTGTATCCATACTCACATTTGTGATATTATTGAGTTCACTGAAGATACTAAGTTGCGAGAACTTGGTGATGCCTGTCAAGAAGACGAAACGCAGCATTCGGTCGCTATCCTTTAGGGGACTATAGAAATTGCGCATCACCTCTCTCAATATATCCAAGCTAGTATCCTCATGTACCACATCAAGCAAAGGAGCATCGTATTCATCGATGAGCACAACGACCTTCTGCCCAGTCTGCTCATATACCGTTTTTATTAAATTAAGCATACGGACATTCGGGTCAGGAGAATCATTGACGATGCCAAATTTTTCTTCATTTACCTTCAATATGTACAAGAGATAACGCACAAGTTGGTCTTTCTCCATGTGCTTACCACCAGCCAAGCTAAAGTGAAGCACAGGATATTTCGCCCACTCCTTCTCCAGTTTTTCAATAGCAAGTCCCTTAAAGAGTTCCTTCTTTCCCTCGAAATAGCTCTGCATAGTAGAGACGAGGAGTGATTTTCCGAAACGACGTGGACGCGCCAAGAAGAAATACTTTCCACTCGTATGAGTCATACGATAGATGTACTCCGTCTTATCTACATAGAGAAAGTCCTCCTCTCGAATCTCAGAGAAGGTCTGCATGCCTATTGGATATAACTTCGTTGCCATATTATCAACTATTTACTATTTACGTTGGCAAAGATAAGCAAAAATCCCGAAACCGCCAAGCGATTTCGGGATTTATTATGTATTCAACTGTGCACCCAATACCTTGAAGGGGATTTTATCAGTATTCTTACTATCTGTTCAGTTCCTTGATGATTTTCTCCAGATTGTCAAGCTGGCGGGCATCCACTTTCACATCTACCAGATTTCCTTCCTTGTCGAAGAGGCGATAGGATGGGAAGGAGTGAATGTTGAGATAGTTCTCGATGGCACTCTGCTGAGGCGCTGGCAAATTGTAGTGGGCGATATTGTCGCCAACCAGATCATTTAGTTTGATGATATTTTTCCATGACTCTTCAGGACTGTTGCTTGCCATGTAAAGATATACCACATCGTATGGCGCCAGGCGTTCGAACTCTTCCTTCGAATGGGCTAGAGCCTCCTTGCACGGGGCACACCAAGTTCCCCAGACATCCAGCAATACAAGCTTTCCCTTATAAGGCTCCAATATATGGCGAAGAAGTTTCTCACCATCGCTCATATCCTGCGGAGCTGTCTTGATACTAACTGTAATATCCTTGTTCTGCAAAGACAGGTACTTTCGGTGTTCTGCCAATACTTTTTCCCTGATAACTTCAGAACTGATGCAATGTTCAGTCAGGTCAAGCCCATAACTATTGAGTGGCATGGCTAGTCTTTCCAACATATTAAGAAGGGATTTTGAGATGATGACATCTTTCTGCTGCTGGCTGCATCCCATGCTATCAGCTATATGCTGGGCATAATATACATCGATGAGAGGAGTCTCATCCTTAAGCATCTTGGCTATGTCTTCTCTTCCAATGATAGCCGTAGCACGCTTGGCAAGAACAGAGTTGGAAAAAGCATTTTCTATTTCCTTCTGCTCCTTGGCATCTGTCGTCTGATATTGCTTGATAGTCATGCTATCCAGATTCTTAGCCCATTGTTCCACCGTAGCAATTTCTGAATCGGTTATCGCAATATCCCCCTGAGCCTTGTGCTTTCTCAACAGTTCCGGATAATAATTGGTGAACAAGAATCCATAGGTCTTCCCCATGGGTGTACTGTACTTTAACCTTGCTTCCTGGTCGATGAGATCTTTAGTCAGCATATTATAGTCACGAAACTGAGTATAAGGCTGCGGAATCTCCTTCCATATTTTTTCCATTTGGCTTACATATTCCTGAGGGAAAATATGGTCTTTTACACGATATGCTCCCTGTAAGATTGATGATGCATAACTACAGAGAAGATATCGGGCAGCATACTCCTGATAACATTTGGAAATAGATGCCGATTTTTCTATCTGTTTCCGTAAGTTCCCTTCAGCCTCCTTATATCTGGATTCAAGAATCTGCATCATCTCCTGGGCTGGAACCTTATTTTCATACTTTCCTGCATATTCTGCGTCAATCATTGGAATATGATGCGCGAGCAGTTCGTTTTGCAAGCGACAGTTCTTACCCATGAAGATAGCATGTCCAGACTTGAAGTCATAGAGCAGATAATAGGTCTCACCTGGCTCCAACACCGTGTTGATATAAGTATGTTTCCAGTCCATGAAAACCTCGGTAGAGTTGATGAGAGGCACTTTGATCTCAAATCTGCCAAGTGAATCGAGCTTGCTACAATTGCTCACTTCCTTGAATGTGGAAAAGAGATCATAATACTGCACACTATACTCCTGCCCTCTATCCCAAAATTCCTTAGGCATATTTCTGAGCCATCCCACAACAATAGCCGTATCGGGCTTGTTATGAGTATCCTTCAGACTTGTGGTCTCATCTTTCTGCGGATAATCCGGAAGGGTGGAAGTGGTAATGAGCGAATATTCGGCTTTCTTGCCGTTGATGCTCATCGTGCGCTTGCCATGTTGAGGTTTGTCGATGTTGACAGCCAGGTCGCTCTTGCCATCGGTAAGGATGAAAGAGTACTTGTCGCCCTTCTGATTCTTCTGCTTGTATTGCCAGTAACGGCAGTCGTAGATGGCGAAATCTTCATAGAATCCTATCTCCCAATCGCCGGTCGCATCGTTGCGCCAAAGCGAGGAGAAGAGCTGTTTGATACGGGTATCGATGCTCTCGATACCAAATATCTTGAAGTTCTTTTTGCCGTCACCTTCCAGGAAGTCAAACTTTCGGGTCTTCTTGGGGAGCGGTGCGAAATGGAAGACCACATCCTCCTTGCCTGAGCTAGGCATATAGTGTTCTTCGTCAAGTTTCAGTCCATCACAGCTCTTGACGAGATATTTCTTGCCATCAGCAAGGAGATAGGTTTCCTTCACAAACTTTATCCAATAGTGTGGGGGAAAAGTGATGTGCATGAACACTCGTGTTTCATCATCTGCGAATTCCACACGATAGATATTGAGTTGAGATTGAAAAGGATCATAAAATAGCTGATTCGATTCAGCTATCGGCTGTTCCCAGACAATAGTTTTCTTGCCATTCCCAGCCCAGCAAGTACAGAGACATAGGACTGCGATAAGTACACAAAGGATTCTTTTCATAATTCGATTATTTTATTGGATTGATACTATCATACCACTACTTAATATTCAATAGAAACATCCAGTTTCTTCAAATCCTTATCAGCCGAACTGCTGCCGTAATAAACCTCATACTTTCCTGCCTTGGCACGGACGGTATTGGTTGCAGCATCGAAGAGTTCGAAGTTTCTGCTATCCAGCGTGATGACAGCCTCAGCAGTCTTTCCTGCCTTCACCTCCACTCTCTCGAAAGCCTTCAAGCTCTTCAATGGTCCTTCGGTATCGGCAGGATCCTTCACATACACCTGTACCACCTCGGTTCCATCCTTCTTTCCAACATTACTTACAGGCACCTTCAAGGTAATCTTCTCACCCTTCTTCAGGATAGAGTTGGAAAGTGTAGCATCGCCAATACGGAAAGAAGTATAGCTCAAGCCATAACCGAATGGGAAGAGCGCATCGTTCATATAACGATAGGTTCTGCCCTTCATGCTGTAATCCTTGAAATCAGGCAACTGCTCAGAATTCTTATAGAACGTAATAGGTAACTTGCCGGCAGGATTGTACTCTCCGAAGAGTACACGAGCCACTGCCTCACCACCTTCCTGACCAGGATACCAGGCTTGGAGAATAGCATCGCAACTCTCTGTCTCTGGAGTCAAGGCGATAGCCGAACCCGAACAGTTGACAAAGACAACCTTTTTGCCCGCCTCCTTCAAAGCCTTCAGGAAATTGCGCTGAACCTTAGGCAATTCGATGTTAGTGCGGTCACCACCCTTGAAGCCAGAAATCTCGATAGGCATTTCCTCACCTTCCAACTGTGGAGAGATGCCACCTACGAAGACTACTGTCTCGCAATCCTTCAACTGCTTGAGCGAAGCCTGATAGTCGATAGGATTCTCATGACCGATATTGATCTTCATATTGGCATTATAGGTTGGCATCTCAGCATATCGTATTTCTATCTGATACTCCTTACCTTTCTCGCCCTCAAACTCAATACGAGATTGCGCAGTACGCCAATCGCTCTTCTCTGACTTTTTCTCACCATTCAGATAAACCTCATAATGACCGCAGGCAGCCACATCGAGCAATACCTTGGCGTTCTGCTTAGGACGGAATACGGTTTCATACTTGGCAGAAAAGCCCGTCAACTTCACATTGGGTGCAAACGAATGCTGACCATAGGTAGTTACCTGCACAGGATTCTTTTCCTGAGTGATGGTAACAGGCTTACCTTCCATTTCACGATTGTTCCAGAAAGTGCCCTTAAAGCCCATCTTGCCATCCATGCTGCACTGGTCGAAGTAAGAATCCAAAGTCTGGTCGTTCACCAGGTCGCACCCTTTAAAGGTGACGATCTGGTTTTTCTTCAAACGACTCTTGATACCATCCAGGATGGTAATTGTCTGTCGTGGAGTACCATTATAGTTTCCCCACATCATCGGTTCGTTATCCACATTTGGTCCGATGAAAGCAATCTTCTTTAGCTTTTTATCGAGAGGTAATACCTCATTATTGTTTTGGAGCAGCGTCATGGTCTGCAGAGCCATATCGAGCGAGAGCTGGCGATGTGCCTTGCTGCAAAGCACAGATACAGGAATCTTCGACCATGATACTATCTTGTTGTCATCCATCTCACCCAAGTCGAAACGACCTTCGAGCAGACGAATCACATGCTTATCAACTTCTTCTTCAGTCAGGGCACCATACTTCACAGCCTCAGGCACTGATTTATATACATAATTAAATCCACATTCTACATCGGTTCCAGCCAATACGCCCTTAGCTGCTGCATTTCTGGCATTGCTCGAAACCTTATGGTTCTCCCAAAAATCAGTAACAGCGCCACAGTCGGAAACTACCAGGTACTTGAATCCCCACTCGTCCCTGAGAATCTGCTGCAAAAGGCGGGTGTTGCCGCAGCATGGTTCATCATCCCAACGCTGATAGGCACACATCACCTCACGCACCTTAGCATCCTGCACCAGCGATTTGAAGGCGGGCATATAAGTTTCCCAAAGGTCGCGCGGTGTAACATCGGTAATATTGTCTGTATGGCGAGCCCATTCTGGTCCGCTATGAATTGCATAGTGCTTGGCACAAGCCCAGAGTTTGCGGTATTTCGTATCTTCAGGTCCCTGCAATCCGCGCACCACGGCACATCCCATCCTACTGGTAAGATAAGGATCCTCACCATAGGTTTCCTGTCCACGTCCCCAGCGAGGATCACGGAAGATATTCACGTTTGGAGTCCAGACAGAGAGGGCATGGAAACGGGTTACATCTCCTCCCTTCTGCTGCAGTTCATTCCATTTGGCACGCATCTCATCAGATGTTGCATCAAAGACTCTATACACCATTCTGTCGTTAAACGAAGCTGCCATTCCGATAGGTTCCGGAAAGACGGTTACATCTCCCATGTTCGCCACACCATGCAGTGCCTCGCTCCACCACTGGAATCTCTTGATTCCCAATCGTGGGATAGCCGGCGAATCATCCAACATCAGAGAAGCTTTCTCTTCCAAAGTGAGACGACCACATAAATCTACCGCTCTCTCATGAGCCGAGAGGGCTGGATTCTGATAAGGAAACTGCTGAGCTGAGGCATTGCCGGAGGACATAGTTACCACAAACATCAAAGCTGCGTATATAACATTCTTGTTCATTGTAATTACTATTAAGCTATTAGTATATTAAATTGTTATTTGTGCTGCAA
>ERZ894217.987-NODE-987-length-13339-cov-14.915914_pt1 | contig 13339 bp, 8 predicted proteins | sample MGYA00380291_ERZ894217 | MGnify/ENA primary metagenome ERZ894217 (study PRJEB32331, sample SAMN06328480) | human gut metagenome | biome: human gut microbiome; feature: stool | host: Homo sapiens | collected 2013-07-05 ...
CACGCATCCTCCGTGTCAATCAGCGGAGTGATTGACACGGGAGTGAACAGTAACTTCCGAAGTTCTCTTTAGATGTAGAATACCACACTGCCATTCTTTTTTAAACCGTTATTTTCCACTACATCTGTCGTTCATAATTTGTTCATTTATCATTTAAAAATCTTTCATCTTCTTATCACTTTTTCTTCATTTCTCTCACATATACTATAAGCATCAAAGGAAAAAACAAAAAACTTTGAATAAACTTTTTCATAATACATGCCGGGAACCAGTAAATGGTTACCCGGCATCCTCCCTTTTATGGAGACTTTTTTCTTATTCCGAAACAACCGGATCATTTATCACTTCTTGTTTCGTTTCCTGTTGTATTTCCTCTTCTACAGATTTTTCCGCAGTTTCCTCTGTTTGCTGTTCTGTCGTTTGCTCTGCTTCTTCCTTGTTTTCCCCGTTATTCTCTTCTTTCATCGTTTCTTCTATCTTCTTTTCACATGCTTTGACCGATTCCAGAATCTCCTGAACCCGTTCCTCCATCTCTTTCTTCCATTTCATATCTTCCAATGCTTTTTTTCTTTCCTGTTCAGTTTCACTATGTTCTTCTGGTATTGTTTTTACATCGTCTGCTTTCTGATCTTGCACTGCCGTTTCACTTTTCCCAACTGTATTGTTGCTTTCTCTTCCCCGGCTCATCCCAATTCCTGCTGCCGCAATTACTGCCCCGGCAGCAAATAAAAGAACCGCCAGTTTGACATTCCGAAATTTTACTTTCTGTTCCAAATTCCATTCCTCACGTTCCTCCGGAAGATCACGTATCACCTGGCTGATCTTATCATAATGCCGTCTTCCGCCACCGGTACAACGTTCAATGATCCGCTCCAGTCTGCGTTCTTCACTTCTGCTAAGTTCTGGAATCTGCTCTGTATATGCCAGTAAAAACTGCAAAATTTTACCATATCCGAACAAATCCACGGAACAATTTTTCCTGCTGCCTGACGCTGTCGGGCGGATAAAATGACTTCTCACCGCTTTCTGCTGCATCTTCTTCATAACAAATTCATTTTCCTGTGCATCCGGATTTAAAAGCAGCAGTTCTCCTTCTTCTGTCACAACAATACTATATGGGGTCAGACAACGATAATTCTGCCCACGTCTCGACTGCTGATACTTTCTTATTTCCCCTGCAATCTGTCGGAACCATTCAAATAACACCGCTTTATCCAACTGTGTATTATCCCGCAGATAATAAATCAAAAGTTCTCCCTGCAGGCAATCGATACTTGGCTGGCATTCAGTTCCTTTTTCCACGAAGCGAAGTACTTCATACATTTTTTCCATATTTAATTCTACTGCAATCTGTCATCTAAACGTGTGCGGCCCCACACCGCACACGATACAATACCTGTCCAATTGAAAATTATCAGAATCTGATACGAACTACTCTTCAGAATCTTTCCTGATTCTTCAGTCAGAACGACTGAAGTGTGACTCTCATATTAATTGAATTCTTCCAGTCTGTCAAGAGCTGCGGCAACAACTTTATCCATGTCATAATATTTATAATCTCCCAGTCGTCCGCCAAAGATTACATTTTCTTCCTTTTCTGCAAGCTTCTTGTATTCTTCAAACAATGCATTATTCTTCTCATCATTTACCGGATAGTATGGTTCCATGCCAACACTCCATTCTGATGAATACTCTCTGGAAATAACTGTCTTCTCCTGCTTGCCAAACTCAAAATGCTTATGCTCGATAATTCTTGTATACGGAACTTCACGCTCTGTGTAATTGACAACAGCATTTCCCTGATAGTTCTCACAATCAAGAACTTCTGTCTCAAATCTGACAGAACGATACTCCAATGCTCCCAGCTGATATCCAAAATATTCATCGATCATTCCTGTAAAAATAATCTTCTCTGCAATCTCCGGATTCTCTTTTCTGAATTCAAAGAAATCAATCCCTGTGCGAACTTCTGTCCCTTCCAGCATCTTCTCAACGATTGCTGTATAACCGCCAACCGGAATTCCCTGATATCTGTCATTGAAATAGTTATTATCGTAAACAAAGCGGAATGGCAGACGTTTGATAATAAATGCCGGAAGTTCTGTACACTTTCTTCCCCACTGTTTCTCTGTATAACCCTTGATCAGTTTCTCATAGATATCTCTTCCGCCAAGAAAAAGTGCCTGTTCCTCCAGATTTTGTGGATCTGTGATTCCTGTCTCTTTGCGCTGTTTTTCAATAATCTCTTTTGCTTCCTGTGGTGTGCGGATATTCCACATCTTACTGAATGTATTCATATTAAATGGCAGGTTATAAAGCTCATCTTTATAAACTGCTACCGGTGAATTGATGTAATTATTAAATTCCGCGAACTGATTCATGTAATCCCATATCTTTTTATCAGACGTATGGAAAATATGTGCACCATATTTATGTACATGGATTCCTTCTATGTCCTCACAGTAAATATTTCCTGCAATATGATCTCTTCGGTCAATCACAAGACATTTCTTCCCTTTTTTCTTTAATTCATGTGCCATGACAGCTCCATAAAGACCTGCTCCGACAATCAGATAATCGTATTCTTTCATTTACTCCTTCTTTCCGCAGAACGATTATCTGGATCCGGTAAAATTCAGAGATAACCTTTCTGCCTTCTTTCTTTTCATATTACGGTGTGCTTATGATAACACATTTTCTAATAAATTTGAATCTCTATCAAAAATACGGTATACTTAACAGCAAAAGGAGGATGAATTATGCTTATAAAAAATGGTTTTCTAATTGATCCTGCATCTGATACAGAACGTCTTGTCGACCTTCGCATCACAGACGGTCTGATCCAGACACTCGCAGATGCCGGAACTCTGACACCTGAAAATGGAGAGGATGAGCTTGATGCTGCAGGACTTATGATTTCTCCAGGACTTGTTGACACACACATTCATTTCCGTGATCCCGGATTTACTTATAAAGAAGATCTCCATACCGGATCTCTAGCAGCTGCTGCCGGTGGATTTACTTCCGTGATCTGTATGGCAAATACTTCACCGGTCATCGATTCTGTTCCGGTTCTCAAAGAACTGATGGAACGGGAGGCTTTGGAAGACATCCATATTTTCCAGGCTGCTGCTGTCTCCTGCGGACTCAAGGGTGAAGAGATGACTTCTATGAAGGAACTTGCCGCTGCCGGTGCCTGTGGATTCACAGATGACGGAATCCCTCTTAAGAATGCTGCCTTTCTCTATAAGGCAATGGAAGAGGCGAAGGCACTTGACCTTCCGATCAGTCTTCATGAAGAAGATCCTGCATTTATTGAAACAAACGGAATCAACCACGGACCTGTATCTGATGCGCTGGGCATCTACGGATCTCCTTCGATTGCTGAAGAATCTCTTGTTGCCAGAGATTGTCTGCTGGCGCTTCGTTCCGGTGCACAGGTCGTGATCCAGCATATCAGCTCCGGACAGTCCGTTGAACTGGTACGTACCTTTAAAGCTATGGGAGCAAATCTACATGCAGAGGCAACTCCGCATCATTTCACTTTGACAGATGAAGCTGTATTAAAATACGGCGCACTTGCCAAGATGAACCCACCGCTTCGTACAGAAAATGACCGCCTTGCTATCATCGAAGGTCTCAAAGACGGTACGATCGATCTGATTGCTACAGACCACGCGCCACACAGTACGGAAGAGAAATCCCGTCCTATCACACAAACACCAAGCGGTATTATTGGTCTTGAGACTTCCCTTGCTCTCGGAATCACTTCCCTTGTACGTCCGGGACACCTGACATTAAGCCAGCTGATCGAGAAGATGACGATCAATCCTGCCAGCCTGTATCACCTTCCGTGCGGTTCTGTCGCAGAAGGAAAATCAGCTGATCTTGTACTGTTTGATCCGAATGAGAAATGGACTCCTGAGACTTATGCTTCTAAGTCTTCTAATTCTCCATTTACCGGATGGGAATTGTATGGAAAAGTAAAATATACAATCTGTGATGGAAAGATTGTATACAAGGATTAATCCAAGAGGTCCCCTGCAGAATCTTTCATTTCCGCAGGGGACCTCTTCTTTGCTCATTAATCCTCGATCGCTGTTACTGTATAATCTTTGTCTTCGACTGTCTTTTTCAGCACTTCATTACTGATTTCGGAATTCAGTGTTACAACTGCTGTTCCGGCCTCATGGCTGACTTCTGCTGTATCAACCTGCTCAAGTGCCTCGAGAGCTTTCTTCACAGCCGCCTCACAGTGTCCACACATCATTCCTTCGATTTTCATTGTCTTTGTCATCTTTGTCTCCTCCTTGTTTTCTGACTTATTTTTGTCTGCTAAGACAATATCTGAAACAGTATTTTCTGCTGTTTCTACCTTTTTCATCTTTCTTTTTCTGTCTTTGCTGGCATCGTACATTTTAAACAGATTCAGTCTCAATGCATTTGTTACTACACAGAAACTGGACAGGCTCATTGCCGCCGCTCCGAACATCGGATTTAATTTCCAACCAAAGAGCGGGATCCAGATTCCTGCTGCCAGTGGAATTCCTATCGCATTATAGAAAAATGCCCAGAACAGATTCTCATGAATGTTGCGCAGTGTTGCACGGCTCATACGGATTGCCGCCGGCACGTCACTTAACCGGCTCTTCATCAGCACAACATCCGCTGCATCGATTGCAATATCTGTCCCCGCTCCAATGGCAATTCCCATATCTGCCCTGGTCAGTGCCGGTGCGTCATTGATACCGTCACCTACCATCGCAACCTTTCCTTTTTCTTTCAGCTTGCGGATCACCTGTTCTTTTCCTTCCGGAAGAACACCTGCGATCACTTCATCCACACCTGCCTGCTCACCAATTGCCTTCGCTGTGCGCTCATTATCTCCGGTCAGCATAACAACATGGATTCCCATATTCTGAAGTTCTTTTACTGCCTGTGGACTATCTTCCTTGATCACATCCGCAACTGCGATCATGCCAAGGAACTGCTTATTCCTTCCAAAGAACAGCGGTGTCTTTCCTTGCTGTGCCAACCGTTCCGCCTGTTCTTTTATGCTGGCAGAAATCTTCATTTTGTCAGAAATGAATTTAAAATTACCTCCGTACAGCCAGTCCTCTCCAAGTTTTCCTGACAGACCATTTCCCGGAACTGCCTGAAACTGTGTGATTTCACTTTTCTGCTCTGCCTCCCCATTTTCTTCTGCCTTTGCAAGAATTGCCCGGGCAAGCGGATGCTCACTTTTCTTCTCCAATGCATTTGCAAAAAATAATAATTCATGTTCTGTCATTCCGTCCGCAGGGAGCAGATCCGTCACCTTCGGTTCTCCACTTGTGATCGTTCCTGTCTTATCAAGTGCAACAATCTCCGTCTTTCCTGTCTCTTCCAGCGAAACAGCTGTCTTAAACATGATTCCATTCTTCGCGCCCATTCCATTTCCAACCATAATTGCAACCGGAGTGGCCAGACCTAATGCACACGGACAGCTGATCACCAGAACAGAAATTCCCCTTGCAAGTGCAAATCCAACAGGCTCTCCGACAAGCAGCCATACGATCATTGTGACAACTGCAATAGAAATAACTGCCGGAACAAATACTCCTGAAACTTTATCTGCCACTTTGGCAATTGGCGCTTTTGTTGCTGCCGCATCACTTACCATCTGAATGATCTGTGATAATGTTGTATCCTCGCCAACTCTCGTCGCCTCGCAACGCAGAAAACCTGACTGATTCATTGTAGCCGCAGACACTTTATCCCCTTCTGCTTTATCTACCGGTATACTCTCTCCGGTCAGGGCAGCTTCATCTACTGCACTGTTTCCTTCCAGAACAATTCCATCCACCGGAATATTCTCCCCAGGTCTTACAACAAACTGATCTCCTCTTCTTACCTGATCGATAGAAACTTCCTGTTCTTTTCCATCACGCAGGAGCGTTGCTGTCTTTGGTGCCAGCTTCATAAGGCTCTTTAATGCATCTGTTGTCTTTCCCTTTGAATGCGCTTCAAGCATCTTTCCTACTGTGATCAACGTTAAAATCATTGCTGCTGATTCAAAATAAAATTCATGCATCAGCTCCATCACATGATCCATATCGCCTGCCGTCTGCGCTGCTGTCATAGCGAATAATGCATACACGCTATATCCATAAGATGCACCTGCACCAAGTGCAACCAGCGTATCCATATTTGGTGCTCTATGGATCATGCCTTTCCATCCACTGATAAAAAACTTCTGATTGATCACCATAATGATTGTCGTTAACAGGAGCTGCGCCAGCCCCATCGACACATGATTTCCTTCCAGAAATACCGGAAGTGGCCAGCCCCACATCATATGCCCCATTGACAGATACATGAGCGGAATCAAAAAACACAAAGAAGCGATCAGACGCCTTTTCATCTTCGGTGTCTCCCTGTCTTTCAACGCATCTTCCGCACAGTTCTGCTCACTTTGATTCATCCCATGCCCTTCATTCTTTGCAGATTTCAACGTTGCCCCATATCCAGCTTCCTCAACAGCCGCAATGACCGCATCTACTGTTGCTGTGCCTTCCACTCCCATGGAATTCGTCAGAAGACTGACTGAACAGTTCTCAACTCCGGGGACTTTCCCAACTGCCTTCTCAACACGGGCACTGCAGGCTGCACAACTCATTCCCGTCACATTATATTGTTCCATCTTACTCCTCCTTCAAGTTGTGATCCGGACTTTTTGTGCGGATCTCTCTTCAGATCTTTTATCGCATCAATTTCTGAAGTGTCGTCACGAGCTCGTCAATCGTTTCATCTTTTCCATCCCGGATATCATCTGCCACACATGTCCGGATATGATTTGCCAAAAGCACTTTATTGAAACTATTCAGAGCCGCATTCACCGCAGATACCTGAATCAGAATATCCGGACAATACGCGCCTTCTTCAACCATCCTTCGAACTCCCCTGACTTGTCCTTCAATTCTACTCAGACGATTCATCAGATCTTTATATTCTTTTTCCGGTCGATCCTTTGTCTTGTGACAACATCCCGGACAGACTTTCTTTTCTTCCATTGTATTTCTCCTGTCGTATAACCCCCTGGGGGTATATTTTCTAATTATTAATATATACCCCCTACAGGTATATTTCAAGTGCTTTTTAACAAAAAGTTACTGTTCATGCTACGTGCGGTTGCTGCTTACGCTATATGCGGCCGGCAACAACAAAGAAGCTGTCATGGAACATTTCACAATTGTATCTATGTTCCATGCAGCTTCTCTGCAATCCATTCTTATGTTCGTTATTATATTTCCTGACAAATCTGTCTTATTCTACACTCTTGAGTGATTCAACCATGTTAATCTTCTTTAACTTAAAATACATCACTCCATTGACAAACAAAGAAAAGGCCACTGTCAGAAGAAAGGCATACAGGAAACTTGGTGGATCGATATTTCGTCCAAACATAACCGAATCAATCTCCACTGTCTCAACAATAAAGCGGTGCAGAATTTTTCCGATCAACAATCCCGCCAGTGCCCCAATCAAGGTCAGCAGGATATTCTCTCTGTAAACATAAGAAGAAACTTCCTTGTCATAAAATCCAAGTACCTTTAATGTTGCCAGTTCTCTCTTACGCTCTGTAATGTTAATATTATTCAGATTATACAGCACTACAAATGCCAGCATTCCTGCTGAAATGATCAATACAACAATCACGATATCTAGACTCTCCAGCATATGATCTACCTGCTTTTTCAGGCTTGTCGTATAGCTGATGCTAAGTGTTCCATCACACTTCATTACATTTTCGCCGACATCCTTCGCCTCCTCTGTTGTACGATCCTGAGTTCTATAATAAATTGAATTATAGGCCGGAGCCTCACCGAATGTCTTTTCATAGACTTCAGATGTCATATAGAGATAATGTCCCATATAGTTCTCACAGATTGCACTGATCAAGACCGTTTTCTCTCCATCATCTGTATCAATCGTTAATTTATCACCGACATTGACTTCCAGCAGTTTCGCTACTTTTTCAGTCAGGATTGCTCCTTTATCATCCAATGAATAAATTTCTTTTGTTTTCCGATCCCGGATCACGACAAACTTTTTGAATGCTTCCACATCTTTTGGTACATCTAAATAAACTTCCTGAGAAGACTCTCCTGAACTAATCTCAATATTTTTCAAAAGATTTTCTGCAGTCACTGATACCTTCTTATCCGTATCCAGTTCTTTCTGAACCTCATTTCTCTCTTCTTCTGTCACATCTTCCTTTAAAATAACGTCTCCATCATAAAGCTGAATCTGTTCGTATTGAAGCGGAACGATTGCTGAAATAGAATCTTTTAATCCAAAACCAAACAACATCATGCCCATACAACCGCCAATTCCAAATACTGTCATGAAGAAGCGTTTTTTATACCGCACCAAATTACGCACGGTCGATTTCCATGTAAAATTCAGATTTTTCCAGATAAACGGAACTCGTTCCAGAAATACTCGTTTTCCCTGTTTTGGTGTCGGCGGACGCATCAATTCTGCTGCCTGCTCTCGTAATTCTTTCATACATGAGAATAGTGTTGCGATTACTGTACATGCAAGTGCCGCTGCACATGCTGTTACAGCATAATACAAATTATACGGGATCACAACATCATACATATGACGATACAAGATCTTATATGCAGTGATAATGATATATGGAATTATCTTTTCTCCAATCAGAATTCCGAAAACACCACCGGTTAATGTCGCAAGGATCGCATACCAGAGATATTTTCCAACAATTGAAGCATTTCCATATCCGAGAGCCTTCAAAGTACCGATCTGCGTTCTCTCCTCCTCTACCATTCGTGTCATTGTTGTCAGACTAATCAATGCTGCAACAAGAAAGAAAATGAGTGGGAACACTTTACCGATTGCCCGCATACGGTCTGCATTATCTCCGTATCCACTGTATTCTGCCAGATTGTTCCGATCATAAACATACCACTTTGGCTTTTCAAGATCATCAATCTTCTGCTGTGCTTTCGCAAGCTCTTCTCTTGCTTCTGTAATCTGCCGCTCTCCATCTTCAATCTTCTTCTGAGCTTCTATACGACCTTCCTCATACACTGCCCAACCGTCTTCCAGCTCCTTTGTTCCGCTGCTTAACTGCTGCTGTGCCTCCTCAATCTTCTTCTGTCCCTCACTGATCTGCTGCCATCCGCTGTCAATCTGCTGCTGACCGGATGTAATCTGCGACTTTGCCTGATCTATCTGCCGACTTGCGGTAAGGATTGCAGCATCTCCCTGTGTCAACACATCCGTCAGTTTCTGTATATTATCCTGCAATACCGGAATACCTTCTTCAATCTGAGCTATCCCGGCTTCAACTGCTGGAAGCCCTTCGTTAATCTGCGTCAATCCGGCTTCGGTCTTTGTCTGGTTTTTCTGAATCTCCGCTTCGGCAGCTTTCGCCTCCAATTCCATTTTATCCAGATTTGCTTTCAATTCAGTCAACTTCTCTTCCATTGCTGTTTTTTCAGCTTCCAACTGTTCTAACTGAGCCTTTAATTCCGGATCTTCTTCTCCTGCTTCCTGCTTCCGGTCGTATTCTTCTTTCAGTGCCTCATAGTTCTGTAAAAGAAGTTCATACTGTGTATTTAGTTCTTCATAAGACTGTTTTAACGGCTGATAAATCTGCTGATACGCAGACTGATAGTCTTCTGCCTGTTGCTGCAATTCTTCCTTTGCTTTCAGAAGCTCGTCTTTCTTTTGCTGCATCTGTGTCTGTTGCGCTAAAAGTTCTTGTCTCTGATCTTCCAGACTTTCTTCCTGCTCTTTCAGTTGTGCCAGCTGATTTCTTAATGTTGTAAGTGCAATCTGTTTTTCGTTAAGTTCCTGTGCTCCCTGCTCAACTTGTGCTTTGGACTGATTCAGCTCCTTTTGCTTTGATATCAGAAGATTTCTCGACTGCTCCAGTTCAAGCTTCGAAGCTGCCAGCTGATTTCTTCCTCGTTCAAGCTCTTTCTGCGCTGCATCAAGTTTCTCTCTTGCACTTGCAAGTTCTTCTTCCGCCTCTTCTTTTCCATCCGCCAGATCCTGCTCTGCCTGAGCTAACTCTTCTTGTGCTTCATCCACTTTTTCCTGCGCTGTCGAAGTAATCTCATCATATCTGGCCTGTTCTCTTTCCACTTTAATTGCCTGAACCTTTTTCAGCACAGAATCCACATGTTCTTCATATTCTTTCGTAAATGCAGTCGCTTCCTTTGCACCTTCAACCTGCACTGTAATCTCTGTATACACATCTAATGAAAATGCTTTCTCCGGAACGCAAAGAAAGGCACTGACACTTCCATTTCCGATTGTTGTACTGCCTCTGTGAAATGCAATATACTCCGGACTGCTGACCGTACCAACAATGGTAAATGTATCTGTCTTAAGTGTATCTTCCAAAGAATCCGAAGTCCCACTTGATAATGTGATCCTATCCCCAATCTTCAGATTCTTTCCATCCAAATAATCTGCATCTATTACACATTCATTTTCCTTTTCCGGAAGCCTGCCATCTTCTAACTGAACTTGATTCATCTTATCCTGGAGCGCCATAACATGAACTGCTACCTGGTTTCCCCGAATCGTACAAAGTACATCTGTTGCATAACTTCCTTCTGCATCCAATACACCATCCACAGCACGAATTGCATCCAGATCATCTTCTGTCAGTCCCATAGTACTCATTACCTGAATATCCATCAGGTTCTTCTCATCGAAATATGCATCTCCTGAATATCTCATATCCGGCTCTGATGCACGGATTCCGGAAAAGAATGCACATCCTATCGCAACAATAAAGAAAATGGATAAAAAACGTCCAAGGCTATGACGGATCTCCATATAAAAGTTTTTTCGTAATGCTTTCTTCATCCACATCCCCTACCATTCAATTTCATCAATCGAAGTCGGATTCTCATTAGATTCCATTCTTGCTACCTGTCCATTTTTTATATGAATCAATCGATCTGCCATCGGCGCAAGTGCCTGATTATGTGTAATGATAATAACTGTCATTCCCTTTTCTCTACACATATTCTGAAGTAATTTCAAAATTGATTTTCCTGTATTGTAATCCAATGCACCTGTTGGCTCATCACAAAGCAAAAGCTTTGGGTTCTTCGCTAATGCTCTCGCGATTGAAACTCGCTGCTGCTCACCGCCGGAAAGCTGTGCCGGAAAATTATTCTTCCGTTCCCCCAGACCAACTTCCTCCAAAACTGCCTGTGCGTCCAACGGATCCTTACTGATCTGCAACGCAAGCTCAACATTTTCCAATGCGGTCAGATTCGGCACAAGATTATAAAACTGAAAAACAAATCCGATGTCATCTCTGCGGTATCCTGTCAGCTGTTTGGAATTATAAGCTGTAATATCTTTTCCATCTACATACAGCTTCCCGCTTGTTGCCGTATCCATTCCGCCGAGAATATTAAGCACAGTTGTCTTACCTGCACCACTTGGTCCAACGATTACAACAAGTTCTCCCTGCTCAATCGAAAAGCTGATGTGATCCACTGCATGAATCTCAACTTCACCCATTTTATAAGTTTTCGTGATATCCTGCACTTTAACGAATTCCTTCATCTACATTCTCCTGACTCTTTTTCTCTTCTTCTGCATCTCTCCTGGCAAGCAGTCTGTTGCTCTTTTCTTCGATTCTCTACAGACGCAGTTTCTCCCACTCTTCTCCTGCACCAAATGTCTCATGAAAACGTTCCGGAAGCGGTGTATCCTGGAATAATTTCTTCTGATACTGTACGATCAGACTCGCAGCTAACGGCACTGCACCTGAATATTGCCGTTTCAAAACCTTGCAATATTTCTGACATAACGGATCTGGCTTTACACTCATCACTATGTCATGCAATGAATCGTATTTCCCCACTGCCTTCATCCCAAGAAACAACGCTTTTCGCTTTCCAGATGTCGGTGCCAGAAACAGCTTATGATAAAAAACCATCCCTTTTAATGCCTTATAGATCTGCTCGGCTGTTACATCTTTGAAAAATGGTGCGATCACTTCCGCATACTCCATCTTAGGATGAATATGCTTCGCTGTCAGATAGCGCAAAGGATCATGATAATCTTCCGTCAGCATCATTCGATCCAGTTCCATCTCGATCTCATTGTGTGAAACTCTTCCGACCTGCATAATTTTTTCAACATAAGGATGGCATTCACTGTCTAAAGCAAAATGACAGATAAATCCATAAATATATGCACGAGCCGCTGCCGGATCTTTTGCTTTCTCAATCACTTCAACAGCATGATGGAAAAACTCATCGGCAAATTGTTCATGAAGTGTATGCCCCTGTTCATTCACCGGATCTTTCTTTAATGCATTATAATAAAATAAGATATCCGGTCCATGTAACCCAATATCAAACAACTCTCTATGCGCTTCTATAGAATTCTGAAGGGGTCTTGGAAGTGCGCTGAGCACCTCTTTTCCGAATTTATAATGTGCGTATGTTGTTGGCATAAGAAACCTCTCCTTTTTCCGAATTTTCTTGTTAAGATTTATAATTACTCATATTATTATATTAACACATTCTTCCCTGTCTGACAGTAATTATCTTTATAAAAAATATGTGAAATGACATTAAAAATGCTAAATTTTTACTGCTTTTTCACTTCTTTTAACGCAATAATCACTTGACATTTATATTTCTTTTTACTATATTAGTATGTACAGCACACAAGAGAATGTGTCTGTTACAGTAGAGAGTATTCATTACTCTACCCTGATCAGGGCTTGTACTGGTTTCGACAGGGATCTCGAAGATGGAGAAGCTATCCGTAGGCTGATGCGTTAAATCGCAAACTTAAAATTAAACGCTAACGATAATTTCGAATTAGCTGCAGCCTAAATGCTGCATGTCAGCCCTGAAGCACTCACACTTTAGGAATCTGGCACCGACTATGTGAGAAACGATGACGGCAAAGCTTTGAGCTGTCAGGCGTATTATGAAGCTACTGAACCCGTAAGGATGTTAGTTTTCGTACGGCAGAGGGAATGTTAAATAACTGACTATGATAGTAGAAGTACATGGGACAGGTTTTTGGACGCGGGTTCGATTCCCGCCAGGTCCACTTTTTAATAAAAGTGTGAAGACTTTAAAATAACGGCATTGTATCTCGTAAGATGAGATGCAATGCCGTTATTTTTAATAATATCCTTACCTCCAAATGGAATGCATAAAACAAAAAACTCTGAGATTCTTGCAAACATTGACTTCACAAAAATCTCAGAGAAAAAAATAATGCCGCAGACCGGAATCGAACCGGTACGGGTATCACTACCCACGGGATTTTA
>ERZ894217.1002-NODE-1002-length-13169-cov-32.707488_pt1 | contig 13169 bp, 16 predicted proteins | sample MGYA00380291_ERZ894217 | MGnify/ENA primary metagenome ERZ894217 (study PRJEB32331, sample SAMN06328480) | human gut metagenome | biome: human gut microbiome; feature: stool | host: Homo sapiens | collected 2013-07-05 ...
ATGGAGGAAACAGAATGGATATGGAAGCAGGAAAAACACTTACCAATGAGGAGGTTATAAGGGAACTTCTCGACTTATTAAAGAAGAATGCCATGAAAGAGCAGGCAAACGATGTATTTGAGATATGCAGCTATGTGGATGGACTGGAGAAAAAGATTGATTCCATGACGGAAGAACTCACCAACATGCAGAACCAGATCAAAGAAATGCAGGAAGATACACTTTTCAATAATGCAAAAAAGGCATTATCAGAAGTACAACAGAGACTAAATTCCAGATGTGAGCAGATAAAGTCACAGATCTTTGAAGCCAAGGGGCAGGTCAAGGAGACAGCCAAAAGCATTGTTGCAGAAGCAAAGGTAAAGGGCAGAGCTGCACTTTATCGAGTATCGGAGTTCTTAGGAATTAAGAATAAGCTTCTTATTGTGCGAGAGAATGTCAGAAGTGCTATCAAGGAAACTGACAGGAATATAGCAAGAACAGCCCTGCTTGGAAGAGGGCTTCGTGCAGCAGGACAGACAGCAGTCAATGCATTCCGTACTTTTGCGGATAAGCCGGAAGTGGATTATTCTCAGAAAGAGCAGAAGCATATGATAACAAAAGCGTTGCTTGCTCCGATGAAAGCAGTGAGAAAGTTGTTTGTATCAATGGAGATTCATTTGGACGCATCCATTGATAAGCTTGATAATCTAGCGATGAATGTGAGAATGGATAAAGAAACGAATAAGGATGATATGAAGCATGATGACCAGATGGAAGCTGATAGGAAAGAAGCAGCACCTGAGAGAGTCGAAGCTGAGATTGTATATGCACCGGTGGTGGCGGAAACACACGAGTATCAGTATAATGCCGATGCTTTTGAAGCAAGAGGTGCTGCGGATATGAAAGTGGAGATAGGAAAAGAAGTATCAAAGGTAAGAGAAGATAAAGCCAGATAGTAGTGAGGGCGTGGGAGAAATCCTGCGTCCTTTTTTGATGTGCGCCATGGGCGCGCTCTCGCAGGTGAAAGTCCTGAACATGCCCAGGTAGTTTCTGACACATCCCTTCCACAGAACCTGCTGAAAGAACAGAGTTGGACGCAGGAATGATTGTCCCCAGGGTTGAAAAGGACAATATCGCCTTTCTTAATGACATACTCTTGATTTTTACAGGAAAGGCAGCGTTCTCCTTTTTCCATAAATCCAATGACATAATACTCATGGAAATGGTTTGGGAAAGGCTGCACAATTCTTTCAAAACGGTAGGCTTCGATCCGAAGCTCATCGTCATAGACTACAGTTCTTATTTCCTTATTCATGTGCATTTCCTCCCTTGCAGGTATCTATTGTATCATCTCTGATTTTCGGGGTCTTGTTAAATATCTTCAATTTTGCGGGGCCGGAGTTTGACCTATCGCAAATATCATCGAATATGGCATAGCAGCTCTGTGGGCTGCTATGGAATTGAGGATATTATGGGGAAAAGAAAAGACGCCGGACGCAAGGGCCTTGTGGCTGCATCCGGCGTTTATTATGTTTATATGGTCGGCAACTGCTGATGAAGCAAGAGCTTTCAAGCGGATAGAACTACTCAAAAATAAAGATTTCTTCGATGGGGGTTTCAACAGCCCTTGAAATATCAATCGCCAGTTTAAGCGAAGGATTATATTGCGCCTTTTCTAATCGCATAATTGTTTCACGGCGCACTCCAACTTGTGCCGCCAACTGTTCTTGTGTTAAACCTTTCAACTGTCTATATTTTTTTAACCTACATTCAAAGTCCGGCACCTTTATTCCTCGCTTTCGTCAAACTGATCGTCATGGTCGTAACGGTACAGCAAGTATTCGCTAAGGAATATTTCCAGAGCTATGGATAGTGCTATTACGATGATAAGTGTAATTAACGTGTATTCCAGATTTCCCATAAACTTTCCCTGCCCCAGAATAAGTACCGCAAGGAAGATAATAGTTAGTGCGATTCTATTTGCCGTCATGCCCGCTTTCATCTTATTTTCTTTATAGCGTTCATCTATATAGGTATTTGACATTTTCCCTTCATAGAAAAATCCAAAAAAACCAAAGAACATAAAAAACACAAATGGGAAAATAGTTTTATCCATGTTGTAAGTCCAAAAGCCCAAAAATCCGACAAAACCTAAAAAGCCTAAAAAACCCAATTTGGGATTTACTGTTCTTGTGACCTTTGCTGCTGACTCTTTTTGTCTGCTTGCCACGATACTTCTTGCCAATAGGACAAAAAGGTACAGGATATATAAAGCCAAAAGTATGCCGGAAATAATCATGGGTATGTCTTGTGTCCGAAAGGTATATTCTGATAAATCTATTGGGATGATGAACCTCGCATCATTGAAGGTTATCGTGTACCATGAAGCTACTGCTACAAACAGGACACAGATCACACCAAAAATGATAGTACGTTTTGTGTTATTTTTCATAATGCCGTCCTCCAAAGAGATGTATTTATCACTTGACGAGATAAATATATCACTTTCGGAGCGCGCTGTCAATAGAAAAGATACAAATACATCACTTTCTGTATTGCAGAAGAATAAGACACCGGATGCACGTGCCTTGTGGCTGCATCCGGCGTTTGTCACACTTATATGGTTGTCATGTTCATTTCATGTAAAATGCGGTAGATATTCTGATAGGTAACACTTTCGGTGGTTTTGTCCTTGCGGTTGCTGATTAAAAAGCCCCGCAGGATTTGAGCAAACACCAGATCCGGGAGCGGCTGCGGAAAGAAAGCATCCAGCTCCGCTTTCAGCGCGGCCTTATCACAATGGCCGTGAGTCGTTCTTCTCTGCATGGTTCCCCAAATTCCTGTGTATTGCTCTTTGGTAAAGCCATGTTGCAGAGCAATGTTCTCCAGCATCCCATCCAGATGCGCGGCCTCGCAAAGCCGCCCAACGATCTGCGTCAGCATTTCTATCTGATACGCTAATTCTGTATTGTCCATTCCCTTATCCTCATAGTGCTGGTTGACGGGTTACGGTCTGTCCCTCCCTTCTTGGTTTTGGGAAGTATCATAACACGGATATGGAACGAGGGGCAAGTTTTTCCATTCCCTGAAGCTACTAGAAAAAATTGTGTCACTGTGGTAGAATGGACTCATAGTTATAATGTTCGGGGATGGTGATACAAGTGAAACAAATCTTGATAATTGATGACGATGCTCATATTGGCAATATGCTGGAAGAAGTCCTTGTTAAAGAGGGATATAAGATATTGCGGGCTTATTCTGGGACAGAAGCCTTACTTGTGCTTTCGACTGCAAAACCAGACCTCATTTTACTCGATTTAATGCTCCCAGGACTTTCTGGCGAAGAAGTATTACCCAAAATCAAAGGAATCCCTGTTATTGTCGTTAGTGCAAAAGTAGATGTCGATAACAAGGTTGATCTTTTGCTTGGAGGTGCGGTGGACTATGTAACAAAGCCCTTTGAAACAAAGGAGCTTGTTGCGAGAATAAAGGTTGCGCTTCGTAACGTATCTGTTCCCGTCAATACAGTTCTTTCCTTTGATAAAATAAACCTTGATACCATGACGCATGATGTATCTGTGAATCAACAGGAAGTGAAACTTACACGGACGGAATATGCTATCTTAAAAATGCTCATGCAAAACCCGTCACAGGTAATAGCAAAATCCATTATGCTTGAACGCATAAGTCAGGATACGCCTGATTGTACGGAAAATTCTCTGAAGATCCATGTCAGCAATTTGCGGAAAAAGCTGAGGGAAATTAGTGGGAAGGACTACATCGAAGCAGTATGGGGAATTGGCTTTAAGTTCACGGCTGAATAAATCTTTACCAAATCTTTACGATTTTCTTTACCGCTATCTTTACCGTTTGTTTGTAGAATGTCAGCATAAAGCATGATAGATACTTCATGCGGCAAAGGAGGCAAAAAAATGGAGTATGTTCTTATTGCAAATGCTTTGAGCAAAGAATACGGTCATTTCAAAGCATTAAATGGATTTTCCATGCACGTTCCAAAAGGGGCAATTTATGGTTTCGTTGGTAAAAATGGTGCTGGCAAAACAACACTTATTCGGCTAATCTGCGGCCTGCAAGCACCTACATCTGGCGATTACACATTGTATGGGATAAAAAGCACCGACAAAGAAATTATCAAATCACGCAGACGAATGGGAGCCGTTGTAGAAACTCCGTCTATCTATCTTGATATGTCAGCGGAGGATAATTTGAAGCAGCAATACCGCATTATTGGGCTTCCGTCTTATGATGGCCTGAACGATATTCTGAAATTAGTCGGGCTTGAAAATACCGGGAAAAAGAAAGCTAAAAATTTTTCGCTTGGTATGCGTCAGAGATTAGGAATTGCAGTGGCGCTTGTCGGTGATCCTGATTTTGTGGTGCTGGATGAACCTGCAAACGGACTTGATCCGCAAGGCATTATCGAAATACGAGAGCTGATATTAGAACTAAACCGCAAACATCAAATCACCGTTTTGATTTCAAGTCACATGTTAGATGAATTATCACGTCTTGCCACGCACTATGGCTTTATTGATGGCGGACGAATGGTGAAAGAAATTAGCGCACAGGAACTGGAAGCTGCCTGCCGGAAATGCGTCCGCCTTGAGGTGTCAAATGTGAAAGCACTTGCGCGTGTTTTAGATGGGATGAATGTAGACTACAATATTATCTCTGACACGATGGCTGATGTATATGCCAAAATCAATGTGTCCAAATTTACTATGCTTTTGTCTAAAGAAAACTGCGAAGTTATTTCCATTCAGGAAAAAGATGAAAGTCTGGAAAGCTATTATGTTGGTTTGGTAGGAGGTAAAGATAATGAGTAAACTATTGTCTGCAAATTTTATGCGTTTGAAAAAGGATAAGTTCTTTTGGATTGGTATCATTTTCATGTTTGCAGCCGGGGTACTATATCCGACAATGATATATAGAGATGTGCAAAAGACAGGAATTATCAATACAGTGGATGATGCCTTTTGTGGCTGTACCTTGTTTATCGGTGTCGTTATGGCAGTATTTTGCAGCTTATTTATCGGTACAGAATATAGTGATGGAACAATTCGGAACAAGATTGCTATTGGGCATACACGAACTGCTCTTTACTTATCAAACGCTATTGTTTCCGCAACTGTAAGTATTTTTATGTGTGCAGCATTTTTCATTCCTTATCTCTGCATCGGGATTCCTTTGCTGGGCTTTTTTGAAATGAATACCAAACTGGTTTTTTTGTTTGGCTTGGTTTCGTTTTTACTTGCTATCGCTTTTTCTTCTATTTTTACTTTGATAGCTATGCTAAATCATAATAAGCCCATTGCTGCGATTATTTGTATTTTACTGGCTTTTCTTTTTTTGATAGCAGGGATTCGAATAAACGGAATGTTAAGCCAATCAAAAACCATTATTGGTTATACAACATCCGAGGACGGACAGGGTGAGTATATAGAATCCGAAAACCCTAAATATCTTGAGGGTAGTGAGCGTGAAGTAGTCCAATTTTTATATGATTTTATTCCCGGTGGGCAAGTGGCACAGTGTATGTCAATGGAAGCAGTTAATATTGAAAAACTTCCCATATACTCACTAATGATTGTTGTCTTATCTACTGGAGTGGGGTTAATCTTTTTCAAAAAGAAAGATCTGAAATAAGGAGACCGCTATGGAAATATGGTTATGGGCTGCTATTGGTGTTATGGCTACAATAATTGTTGTCTTATTTGTTAAAATCTATACTTTACAGAAATCAGCAAAGGAGATTAAAAATGCCTTTGCCGATAGGCTCATGACCGAAACTAATACGCTGATTGATATTTCGTCGAATGATAAATATATGAGAGAATTAGCAGCTTCTATCAACATTCAGCTTCGCAAACTTCGTGAAGAACGCCATTTCTTCATAGAAGGAAACGCCGAACTCAAAAACGCTGTTACAAATATCTCTCATGATTTACGAACACCATTAACGGCTATTTGTGGATACTTAGATTTGCTTGAACAAGAAGAAAAGTCAACAACGATAGAACGGTATATTGAAATAATCAGAAACCGAGCGGATTTATTAACCGAATTGATCGAAGAACTTTTCAGATATTCTGTTATCATTTCCGGTGAAAGACTTGTTGTTAGGGAACCCATTGCTATCAATGGCATATTAGAGGAAAGCATTGCCGCATTTTATACCACTCTTAATAAGCGAGGAATTGTTCCTAACATTAAAATAACACAAGCAAAGATAGTCCGATCACTTGACCGCTCATCTTTAATCCGTGTATTTTCAAATCTTTTGAACAATGCAATTAAGTACAGCGATGGTGATTTGGATATTACTCTGACTGATTCCGGCGAAGTCATTTTTGCCAACACAGCTCCCCGGCTGAATGAAGTACAAGTCGGTAAGCTGTTTGACCGATTTTATACAGTTGAAGCTGCCAGAAAATCGACAGGTTTAGGATTGGCAATCGCCAGAACGTTAATTGAACAGATGAATGGAACTATATCAGCAAAATACGAAAATGGTAGATTGAGTATCTGTATTTTCTTTCCAGACATTAGCCATACGGAGACATAGCTGATGAATAAGATTTTAATAATTGATGACGATCATGGCTATCGGGATGTTGTTTCCATTGCAGCCAGGAAGAAAAATTGGGAAGCATATACTTCTCCTACATGGCGCAACGTACAGCATCAAATTGCCGAAAAGAAGTTTTCCTTAATAATTGCTGATTATCGTCTGCGGAATGAAACGATAATTGAATTGTTAGACTATATGAAAAGGGAAAAAATTTTCATTCCAATAATTGTTGTATCCGCAGATGATGATGAACAATATAAAGAGAAAGCGTTAGACGCTGGTGCAACTGCTTTTTACGATAAGTTCTCACTAAATCTTTCTAAAATATACGCTTTACTGGATGATTTCCAATAGTGCCGATGCATCCAGCGTTTTTCTTCATAGGGTGCCGGATGTAGTGGACATACTGCCATGTTACATCCGGCATTTTTTCGTGGGCCAGCGGCCCGCGATAAAGCGTTTCGGAGAAACGCGCAGCCAGCTCCAGCATGGAGCTGTTCCGGGGGATTGGGGGCCGTCCACCAACAAGCAATTTTGCGGAGCAAAATCGCAGAGTGTGTACCACTCTGCATTGCTTGCCATTTAGCGGCGCCCCGAAAAGCCCCCTAAAAACGAGAAAAACGAAGGCCCTCTTTACTTGACCTCCGTTTCTCTGGCTTTTTGTAGTCCCTCTGCTGTGGCCTCCATGACCGTCAATTCCTTTTCATCCATTGAGTTGAGCATTATATCTATATGCTGGCGGCAATCGCTTTCGCTATTTTGCCTGTCAGGATAAAAGAATTGGTCTACGGAAATGTCCAACAGGGTGACGATTTGGTAAAAGGTGTTCAGGCTCGGATGCTGGCCTCGGTTCTCAAAATACATAATGGAACGAGGGGTGCGGTCTACGAGCTGTGCAAGGTATTCCTGCGTCCAGCATTTCGCCTCTCTCTTGCGCTTGATCTCCCGGTCTAATGCGTGGAAGTCAAGCCGCCTGGTGTCTTGGTACATTTTCATATCACCCATATATTATTCTACATTTCGGGTTTGACTATGAGAACGAAATAATATTTTATGTTTTAGTAGTATTTTATTTCCCTTTTGACGAATTGACACGCTTGTATTGTTCGAGTTAAAGAACTATAATATACCCTGTGGAGGTGTGAAATGGACTACATGACATTGAAAGAGGCCGCTGAGAAATGGGGCGTGTCACCTCGTAGGGTAAATTATTATTGCACTGGTGGCCGTATCTCTGGCGCTGTGAAAATGGCTGGTGTCTGGCTGGTTCCGAAGGATTCAGAGAAGCCGATTGACGGCCGGACAAAGCAAGGAAAGGAATTGAAAAATGCAGAAAATACTTTATGTTGAGGATGATTTGAGCCTGATTGATGGCTTGCAATACACTTTGGAAACAAGTGGTTATGCTGTTGACAATGCCCGGACTATAAAAGAGGCATTGGAGCTATTCAGATCTAACTCCTATGATTTGTTATTGCTAGATGTTACACTTCCGGATGGCTCTGGCTTTGATATTTGCAAAGAGGTTCGAATCAGTTCTACCGTCCCAATTATATTCTTGACGGCATCCGATCAGGAAATCAGCATTGTCCGGGGGCTTGATATGGGTGCCGACGATTATATTACCAAGCCATTCAAACTAAATGAGTTGCTTTCCAGAATTAAGGCTTCGCTTCGGCGTTCCACACAGTTTTCAAAAACAGAAATGTTAGAAGCCAATGGGATTAAAATAGATACATCCGAACGCCTTGTCTGGAAGAATGGAGAAGTGCTGGAACTTACGTTTGTTGAATATAAACTACTTTGTCTGTTCCTACGAAATCCTAATCATCTGCTGTCAAGAGAAGTAATCTTAGACCGTATGTGGGATGGAAATGGCAACTATGTTGATGACAATACCCTGTCTGTTTATATTCGCCGTTTAAGAAACAAAATTGAGGATGATCCGAACTCTCCGAAATATCTGCTGACAGAACGTGGGTTTGGTTACAAATGGGTAGTTGAGTGAGGAAACAAGATGGGTAGATTTGGAAAAAACACGAGGATGTTATTATATGGGATTACGGTTATCTGCGTTCTTTCTTTTCTTGCGGCCTTTGGCATTTCCACTCTGCTTGCAAAGAATTTTCAAACAGAACTGATGGTTCACGATTACGGTGTAGCAGGCTATTTGCTAAATAATGAAGATGAAATGAGCATTTCTGCTTTTACTGCTAAAAAAAGTAATAATGATATAGCAAATGGGCGCAAAGTATTGACTTCTATCGGGTATGATGAGGCCACCTCTTTAGAATTACTCCCCATCGTGGTATCTTATCGCGACAAAACAATGTTTTCTCTGTTTCTTTTGGTACTACTTGCGTTTGGTGCGATTTATTTTTTTGTAGCCATCTATCTACAAAAGCAGTATAAGGACATGGCGAATGCTGAACGCTCTATTCATGAATTTTTGAATGGGAACACAATGTCCCGTATTGAAAGTGAAGAAACTGGCGATTGGTACAGCCTGTTTCACGAGATTAACGAATTGGCCTCTATCCTGTCAGCTCATGCCGAAAACGAAAAACAGACGAAAGAGTTTTTGCAGGATATTATATCTGATGTATCACACCAGATAAAAACGCCTCTTTCCGCTTTGAAAATGTATCAGGAGATCATGGACAGTCGCAGTACGGACGCAAAAGCTGTCAGTAGTTTTTCCAAAAAGTCTTTAAGGGAAATCAAGCGGATGGAAGATGTTATTTATACGTTGCTGAAGCTGGCGAGGCTCGACGCCGGAATTATTCAACTGCAAAAAGCACCAGAAAACCTTTCTGTGCTTATCCAAGATATTTTGGAACGTTTTGAAGTATGGGCAAAACGTGAGAATAAAACGATAACGTTGTCAGGAAAAGAAAATGTCTTTTTGTCCTGCGACGCATTGTGGATTTCGGAGGCAGTTGGAAATATTGTCAAAAATGCGCTGGAGCATACAGTGGAGGGCGGACACATTATTGTCCACTTGGAACAAAACCCTTTAATGACACAAATCGTAGTGGAGGACGATGGAAAAGGCATCCACCCGGAGGATTTGTATAATATCTTTAAGCGGTTCTACCGAAGCCGGTTTTCACAGGACACACATGGTATTGGATTGGGACTGCCGCTTGCAAAAGCCATTGTGGAAATGCACGGTGGAACCATTTCCGTAACCAGCAAACTTGGTATAGGTACGACATTTACACTGAATTTTTTTAGCCTTACAGATAAGTAAGATAGATTTCACCTGATAGTAAGCCAGAGGTTGTATCCTGTGTCTGTAAGGAGGTACTGACTATGAATATTCTTGAAGTACAAGACCTGTGTAAAACATACGGCACAGGCGAGGCTGCGGTTCATGCGCTGAACCATGTATCTTTTTCTGTTCATAAGGGGGAATTTATCGCCATTGTTGGTGAATCTGGCTCTGGCAAGAGTACCCTGCTGAATGTTGTGGGTGCTTTAGACAATCCCACGTCGGGAAAGGTTTGGATTGATGGAAAAGATATTTTTACAATGCCTGAAAAGAAGCTGACGGTATTCCGTCGGCAGCATATTGGATTTATTTTTCAGTCATTCAATCTTATTCCCGAATTAAATGTAGAACAAAATATCACTTTCCCACTTCTGCTGGACTATAAGAAGCCCGATCAGAGATTTGTAAACGAACTGCTGAACGTGTTGGGACTGGCTGAGCGCAAGAACCATTTGCCTAGTCAGCTTTCAGGCGGCCAACAGCAACGTGTAGCGATTGGGCGGGCCTTAGTTACCCGTCCGGCTCTGATTATGGCCGATGAGCCAACTGGAAATCTTGATAGTAAAAACAGTCAGGAGGTGATTGCTCTCCTGCAATCTATGTCACAGAAGTATCAGCAGACAATCTTAATGATTACCCATAATGAAAATCATGCTGGGGCGGCTGATCGTGTTTTCCGAATGTCCGATGGGGTTCTGAAAGATTTGGGGGTGGAGTCACGATGAAAAGCTATCTTGATCTGGTTCCCCAATATGAAAAAGTACATCGGAAAAACAATAGAATATCCGTTCTCTGCATTGTACTATCTGTGTTGCTTGTGACCGCTATTTTTAGTATGGCGGATATGGGACTTCGCGCTCAAAAGGGCTATTTTATCAAAACAAACGGAGAATACAATATCGGGTTGACTGACATTGACGATCAAACCGCCGAAATAATAAGTGCAAGGGTTGATGTGGCAATTTGTGGGTGGACATATCAGGGCAGTACAGGAATGATTGGGGAAAAGCCTGTGAGCTTTGCCGGTGCAAATGAGGCTACCTGCGCTACTCTAACGGAGTTGAACATGCAAAGCGGAACATACCCAGTCAACACTGATGATGCCTTGCTAAATCAGGCGGCTTTGGAGCAATTAGGACTGTCTGTGGGAGATACGGTCACTGTTACGGTTCCTGATGGCTCCCAAAAAGAGTACCGCATTACTGGGGTGCTTGAAAATATGGGAAGCCTGCTTAAAGCGGATGTTTATGGTATGGTATTGAGCGAAGATGGGTTCCGAGAGATAGCAGATGAAGCCGCTAAAGATGGAACTATGTTTCGTATTCAATTCAAAAATGGTGTAAATATCCAAGCGGCTATTCGGCAGATCAAAGAGACGTATGGACTGCGTGACAATCAGGTGGCAGAAAATACAGCATTACTGGGTCTGATGGGACAAAGTGAAAACAGCACCATGCAATCGCTCTATATTGTGGCGACATTTCTTGTTCTTTTGGTGTTGATTGCGGGTACGGTAATGATTGCAGCCAGCTTTAACACAAATGTTTTGGAGAGAGTACAATTCTATGGATTGCTGCGATGTTTAGGTGCTTCTAAAAAACAGGTACAGCACTTTGTGATTTTACAGGGGGTGCGTCAGAGCATAAAAGGTGTGCCTGTTGGTCTGATTGTAGGTCAGATTATTACATGGTGCGCCTGCCTCCTATTAAAGTCTATTAGCGGAGAAAGGTTCTCTGAAATTCCGCTTTTCCAATTCAGTATAAGCGGATTGATCGCAGGCGTGATAATTGGATTTCTTATAGTCCTTTTAGCTTCTTTATCTCCCGCAAAAAAAGCGGCAAAGGTATCACCTGTAACGGCCATCAGCGGAAACACACAACTTACTCAAAATAAAAGAGCCGCAAATACAAAACTGTTTCATGTAGAAACCAGCATGGGAATTTTCCATGCGCTTTCCGGCAAAAAGAATGTATTCCTTATGACCTGTTCTTTCGCTATTAGTATTATGATGTTTTTATCGTTTCAAGTGATGGTAGTTTTCTTAGACCAAGGCATGCCCGCTCTTGCTCCATCAGCAGCCGATGTATCAATCACTATGGGAAATTCAACGTTAAACGGAAGACTGATTGACGAGCTGAGTTTGATAGACGGAGTTGATAAGGTATTTGGGCGAATGGAAAAAGCTGATATGTCTGTTTCAACAGGAAATGGTGATGGTACTGTTACTTTAATTTCCTATGACGATGTGCAATTTCAATGGGCAAAAGAGGATTTGAACAAAGGAAGTATTACAGATGTCCAGAATGATACCGTTTCTGTCTTGATGACTTATCAAGATGAGGTGAACTGGAATATTGGTGATACTTTAACGTTGCATACTTCTGCTGGGGATAAAACGGTTACAATAGCCGGAATTTTGTCCACTACAAACGCTGTAAATCATGCTGGTAATTTTGGCTATATGATCTGTTCAGAGCCGATGTTTGTAGAAATTGTTGGAGAGTCGGGATATACAGCGATAGATGTCCAGTTCTTAAATTCTGGTGATGACGTTACAGCTTCTGAGATACGAAACCTTGTTCCCAAAGATAGTTCCGTTTCGGATAAGCGCCTTACAAATTCCGAAGCTCAAAGTTCTTACTATACAGGAGCAGTCTTTATCTACGGGTTTCTTATCATTATTGCTCTAATTACCGTATTCAATATCTTTAACAGCATGAATGCCAGCGTAGCTTCACGGACAAAACAATATGGTATTATGCGTTCGATTGGTATGGGTACAGAGCAACTATACAAAATGATTGCGTCGGAGGCTCTTACTTACGCTCTGTTGGGCTGTGCGTCAGGATGCGTCTTAGGATTACCCTTGAATAAAATGATGTTCCAGTTTTTAATTGCTGACAAATGGGGCGCGGATTGGAGTGTTCCTGTTGGTTCACTCTTGCTGATTGTTATACTTTGTCTGGTTTCCGCCGCAATCGCGATCCAGCGGCCCATTAAGCAGATCAGTAAAATGGCAATTGTAGACACCATTAAATCCCAGCAATAATTATTGTACTGGCTGGCCTGCCGCGATTATGCAGGCCAGTTTCTTTATTCCTGTCTTACAAATGAGTAAGATGGATTTCACTTCAAAGTAAGATTGAACTTGTAAAATGCACATATAGAGATCAATCTGCCGCACGACGGCAAAAGAAAAAAGCCGTCGTACAGCAGACACATTTCTACGCCCTATGATGCGGCGGCTTTGATTTTCAGAGCCGCCGTTTCTTTGTTTGCGCGCCATGGGCGCGCTCTAACGGGTGTAAGTCCCGAACATGC
>ERZ894217.1007-NODE-1007-length-13100-cov-12.315830_pt1 | contig 13100 bp, 10 predicted proteins | sample MGYA00380291_ERZ894217 | MGnify/ENA primary metagenome ERZ894217 (study PRJEB32331, sample SAMN06328480) | human gut metagenome | biome: human gut microbiome; feature: stool | host: Homo sapiens | collected 2013-07-05 ...
GGTACGATTAGATTTTTTATGATATTTATTTGTCTGTATTAACAAATCCGCACCAATGCTTCCATCGAAGCTATCGATCCGTACCTCCCAGATGACTATGCATCCATCAGCTTGGGCGTCAGCTTCGTTCATACCGCTCCGACAAGCATCGGCATGACCGTTACCGTACATGCTGCTATCATTGCCATCACTGATCACGACGTAACACTCGACGTCAAAGCATGGGATGAACAGGGCGAAATCGCTCACGGCACACACAGACGTGCCATTGTCCTGAAAGAAGACGTACTGAAGAAAGTTGAAGAAAGAGCACGTCTCCTCATGATCCGTCAGGCAAATGAACAGATAAAGGAGATGAACTAATATGACAATGATTCCAGATACGCTGGAAGGTGCACTCCTTCTCTCCGCTATCGACTTCGTTCTTTCATTCGTATTCATCTCATTTATCGGACTAATCCTCCACTTCTTCCCGCTTCTGAACAAGCTCGGCGAAGTAAAAGAAAGGGGAGACTAATAACATGGATATGGGTCAGCTTTTAGCAGCTCTCCTCACAGAACTTCTTCATCAGACAGACCTCCTGTGCCTGACTCTTGGAAATCTCATTATGATCACCGCAGGATGCATCCTGCTTTACCTTGGTATTGTAAAGAAGTACGAACCATTCCTTCTGGTCGGCATCGGCTTCTCTTGTATCGTCGTCAACGCTGGCGGTTCTTCCCTGACTAATCCTGGTGGCCTCTTCTATTTTGCGTATCAGGGCGTAGAACAGCTGATTCTTCCTCCGCTCATTTTCCTGGGCGTAGGCGCAATGACTGACTTTGGTCCTATGATCGCAAACCCGAGCCTTGTTATCCTTGGCGCAGCTGCCCACCTCGGCATCTTCGTTGCCCTGATCGGCGCTAACTGCCTCGGCTTCAACCTTGGCGAAGCTGCTTCCATCGGCATCATCGGCGGCGCAGACGGCCCGATGGCTATCTACACCACCATGAAACTGGCTCCACATCTTCTTCCTCAGATTTCCGTTGCAGCATACTCCTACATGGCACTGATGCCTCTCATCCAGCCGCCAATCATGAAGATGCTCACCAACTCTGACGAAAGAAAGATCATGATGAAACAGCCGCGTTATGTATCCCGTCTTGAAAAGATTGCATTCCCGATCGTTATCGGCGTCATCGTTAACATTTTCCTGCCGCCAGTTGCTCCGCTGATCACCATGCTCATGCTCGGCAACCTGCTTCGTGAATGCCTCGTTGTTACAAAACTGGCTGAAACAGCATCCAACACACTTCTCAACATCGTAACTATGGTTCTGACCGTTGCAATCGGCTCCACGATGGCAGCAGGAACCTTCCTGACCTACAAGACAGTCCTCATCATTTTCCTCGGTCTCGTTGCATTTGCATTCGGCACAGCATCCGGCGTTGTATGCGCTAAGATCATGTGCAAACTCTCCCACGGCAAGATCAACCCGCTCATCGGTTCCGCAGGCATCGCTTCCGTTCCGATCGCAGCTCGTGTATCCCACCTCGTTGGCCAGAGAGAATCCAGAAGCGTATTCCTTCTGATGCACGCTATGGGCCCGAACCTGGCAGGCGTATTTGGTACAGCTATTTCCGGCGGTATCATGCTCGCACTCCTCGGAGGCTGAGTCTAAGGCTGTAAATGCTGGTCTTCCCACCAGCTTGGCATAAAAAAGATGTGAAATCCCGATACCAGATTTCACATCTTTTTTTTATGCCCGAAGGAAATAGTGATGGGGCGATATGGAGGCGCATAAAACAGCTTTTTTCTAACCCCTCCTATGTCCAGCTTTAGCAGAGCACTTCAGTTATAGCTGTCCCGTTAGAGGAAGGAGTATGGCAGGGATGGGATTACATAAGGTTTCAAACAAATAAAAGCGGAGCTTTTTCTTTTATTCCATGCGAAGCTGTCCCCGTTAGGGGAAGGAGTATGGTAGGGATGGGGTTATATAAGGTTTCAAACAAATAAGAGCTGAGCTCTTTCTTTTATTCTTTGTGAGGCTGTCCCCGTCAGGGGAAAGTGGATCGTATACCGATTGACACTATATTAATATCAGTGCTGGCTCAATTGTTTTGTACGGGCCGAAAGGGGTTCATTTCCAGCAACGCGAAGCATCCTTTAATCCTTCCCGATACCACAAATATATCCTCCAGCCGAATATAACTGCACAAAAACGCACAAAAAAAGGATGTGAATGACAACTGATCATTCACATCTTTTTATAGTTAATTATCTTTTCGGCGGAAGGCCCGCGTATTCTCTGGCAAAGTCAGCAAAGTTTTCCTTGATATAATTCTTCAGCAGTTCAGCTGGCGGAGAGAGTTTTTCACCCTTCTTCCAGGAAAGGGAAATGTATCTCTGGCAGTTCGGGGAAGCAATCGGGACAAGTGCTACATGGTCGCCGCCTACGCCGTGCCAGGTGATTCTCGGAGCGAAGGAAACGCCGAGGCCTGCGCGGATGAATTCACGGACTGTCGTCGGGCTGTCGCTTTCAAGGACGACATGGGGGACGAAGCCTGCCATGCGGCAGTAGAAGTCTGTGATCGTACGAAGGCTTGCGCCTGCTTCCAAAGAGATGAAGCCTGCCTTTTCGAATTCGTCCAGATTGACAGATGGTCTCTTGGCATGCGGATCGGTATCAGGCATAGCCAGCATGATATCTTCCTTCAGGAGAGTGACAGAATGGTCATTCTCGATCGGATTGATCGAAGAAGAAAGAGAGAGGTCGACGTGCGTCTGATTCGTCTGGCCCGGCTTGTTATGCTGCTGCAGGATTTCGAAGCGGATATCCGGATGTTCCTGACGGAAACGGGTGAGGAAAGCCGGGATGATCATGGAAGCAGCAAAAAGCGAGATCGTGACGGTCAGCTTCTGTGCTTCCTTCGTGTCGGCCAGTTCCTTCTGTGCGCCGTTCAGTTCCTGCATGATGCGGTTCGTGTGGCGGAGAAGGATTTCACCATAACGCGTGAGGACGATATTGCGCCCGCTTCTGGAGAAAAGCGGCACGCCCAGCTCGGTCTCGAGCACTTTGATCGTGTGGGAGAGGGACGGCTGTGAAATATGAAGTGCCTCTGCAGCTTTCGTCAGGTGCTGCAGCTCGGCGGTTTTCTGGAAATAGCTCAGAGCGAGGAGTGTTAATTTCATGGGACCCTCCTAGGTTCAGGTATGGAAATGAATAAAAAAAGCATCTGATTACTTTGTCCCTAATTATACCTGTTTATCTATCAATAATCAATGAGTAAGGTATTATATGCATTATAAGTCAACTATCATGCAGATTTATTACTTGCACGTCAAGTTGATGAAATTTTCTCGATTCGAAACGATATCCATCAATAAAATCATTCATTTGACTATGAATTCCGCCACATATGGGTGAATAAGAGAAGATAAGCGAGAAATTCGCTTCTCACGGCGTCCCATCGCGTTTTATAGATAGAAAAGGGCTGAGAATGCCCATGAGGGGATTTTCCCTGCGCCTCATAATGTATACGCTTGTCTTTTCATCATGGAAGGGAAATGGAGGTCTTGCTCCCTCATCGTGAAAAATGCCGGAAAACACTGTATTTTGCGGCATTTCCTCCTATATCGCCCTGGATGAAATCCTGTTTCTAGTATGCTATTTTTACATGCATTCCTTTTATTATTGACATTCCGCCGAATCAGTGCAAAAATGGAATACATGCTGAATATATTATAAAGATAAAAGGAGAAAGAAATGGAATTTTTTATTGATACCGCTGATGTCGAAGCCATTCGCAAAGCCAATGACATGGGATTCATTTCCGGCGTAACGACGAACCCGTCCCTGATCGCCAAGGAAGGAAAGGACTTCCATGCAGTCATTAAGGAAATCGCCTCCATCGTGGACGGCCCTATTTCCGCTGAAGTGCTCGCTGATGACGCAGAAGGAATGATTGCAGAAGGACAGGTCCTCGCAGGCCTTGATCCGCATGTAGTTGTCAAAGTACCGATGACCCCGGAAGGCATGAAAGCCGTCAAAGGTCTGAAGAAACTTGGCATCCGCACAAACGTTACCCTCGTCTTCTCTGCTAACCAGGCACTGCTTGCAGCACGCGCAGGCGCATCCTTCGTCAGCCCGTTCGTTGGCCGCATCGATGACATCGGCTGGGACGGCGTGGAACTCATTCAGACCATCTCTGAAATCTTTGAAATCCACGACATCGATACAAAGATCATTGCTGCTTCCATCAGAAAGCCGCAGCACATCTCCCAGTGCGCACTCGCAGGCGCTGACATTGCTACCGTTCCGTTCCAGGTACTCATGGATGCCATGAAACACCCGCTGACAGACAACGGCATTGCACGCTTCAAAGCTGACTGGGCTGCTGCCAATATGAAATAAGAATGATAGAAAAAGGCTCCTCAACCGGGGTCTTTTTTTATTGCCCGAAACGGGTTGGGGAAGGGTGCATCGATGAAGTATAATAGAAAAAAAATCCCAGTATTTTCGAGGGAAATACGCGGCCAGTCCGCAAATCAGGGGAGGAATCATGAATATAAACTTTAATCTAGGGCAGCGCTACCGCTATCCGTCCAGAAGAAGCGTCGTCTTCGGAAACTGTGGCATGGTTGCTACGGCATCCCAGCTCGCAGCCGGCGCAGGCATGGACATGCTGAAAGCAGGCGGCAACGCCGTCGACGCAGCGATTGCGACAGCCATCTGCCTGACCGTTGTAGAACCGGTGTCCAATGGCATCGGAAGCGATGCTTTTGCCATCATCTGGATGAAGGATCATCTCTATGGATTAAACAGCAGCGGCTTTGCCCCAGGTGCTATCAGTGCAGACATCGTAAGAGGCATGGGGCACACGGAAATGCCGATCCGCGGCTGGCTTCCCGTCACCGTGCCGGGCGCGCCTGCCGCATGGAGAGAACTCTCCCGCCGTTTCGGGCGCCTTCCCTTCAGGAAACTCTTCGAACCGGCCATCGGATACGCCAGGTACGGCTATGCCATTTCGCCCTTCGTTGCTCACGAGTGGGAGCAGGAGAGGAAAGCCCTTTCCGTCTATGCAGAAGATCCTGCCTTTTCCGGCTGGTTCGATACCTTCCTTAATGCAGGAAGAGCGCCGCGTCCGGGCGAAATCGTCCGCCTGAAGGACCATGCCGATACGCTGGAAGAAATCGCAGAATCCGAGACGGCTGCTCTCTATGCAGGACGCATTGCAGACATCATCGATGCCTTTGCCAGAGAGACCGGCGGGTACCTTCGGAAAGAAGACCTCTCCGCATGGAATCCGGAATGGGTCGATCCCGTCAGCATCAATTACAGAGGCTATGACGTATGGGAACTTCCTCCGAACGGCCATGGCATCGTGCCTCTCATGGCGCTCAACATCCTCAAAGGATACGATTTCACGGAAAGAGACACCGTAGAGACACTGCACCGCCAGTTCGAAGCCATGAAGCTTGCCTATGCGGACGGCAAGAAATACATCACCGAGCCATCCTGCATGACAAGGACCGTAGAAGAACTCCTCTCTGACCGCTATGCCGAAGAAAGAAGATCCCTCATCGGAGAAACGGCAAGGGAACCTGAAGCCGGCGATCCCAGATGCGGCGGCACCGTTTACCTTTCCACGGCAGACGGCGAAGGAAACATGGTTTCCTATATCCAGAGCAACTACAACTACTTTGGAAGCGGCATCGTCATCCCTGGGACCGGCATTGCTCTTCAGGACAGAGGCGCCAACTTCAGCCTGGACGAAAACCATGACAACTGCCTGGCACCGAGGAAACGCACCTACCATACAATCATCCCCGGCTTCCTTACAAAAGAGGGAAGAGCCGTTGGACCCTTTGGCGTCATGGGAGGCTTCATGCAGCCGCAGGGCCATCTGCAAGTCATCACAAATACACTCGACTTCGGCATGAACCCGCAGGAGGCCCTCGACTGTCCGCGCTGGCAGTGGGTCGGCGGGAAATCATTCCAGGTCGAAAGAGGCTTTGATCCATACCTGGTAGAACAGCTCCGGAAACGCGGCCATGACATCATCATCAAAGATGACCTGCAGGGCTTCGGACGCGGAGAAATGATCTGGAGAAATGAAGAAGGCGTCCTCATGGGCGATACAGAACCAAGAGCCGACGGCACCGTCGCTGCCTGGTAAAGGAGGAATTATGAAAAAGAAGAAAATCCTGAAACCCATGACCAAGAAAGAACGCATCGAAGCTGTTATCCTTGGTGAACACGTCGACCGCATTCCCTATTCCCTCTGGTCGCACCTGCCCGGCATCGATCTCGATCCTGTGGCCAATGCAGAACATACCTATGATTTCTACAAGACTTACGACGTGGACATCCTGAAAACCATGAACAATGGCATGTACAGCGTCGAGGACTTCGGCGTCAAAGTCGACTACTCCGAAATAGAAAAAGGCGGCGTAGCCAAGATCGTCGACACACCCGTCAAGACTCCTGAAGACTGGGAAAAAGTCACATCTGTCTCCGTCAATGAAGGCGCCCTGGCCCGCGAGCAGAAATACCTGCGTCTCCTCCTTGATAAGACACAGGGAGAAGTCCCCGTCGTATTCACCATCTTCAGCCCGCTCACCACAGCATCCAAGCTTTGCCCTGACATGATGAAGCACATCCAGGAAGGCCACGGAGAACGCGTAAAAAAGGTTCTTACAGCCATTACCGAGACGACATGCGCACTTGTTCAGCGCGTCATCGAAATGGGCGCTGACGGCATCTTTTTTGCCACACAGCTCTCTTCCTATGCCAAGACAGAAGAGTCCTTCTACAAAGAATACGGCATGCCCTATGACCTCGCCGTCCTCTCCGCCTCCTCCGGCTGGTGCAACGTCCTCCACGCCCACGGCCCGGACATCATGTTCCCGCTTTTAAGGAAATACCCTGTCCAGATTTTCAACTGGCACGCATGGGAATCCCTTCCGGAAATCGGCGAAGCGGCCCTCCTGACAGGCAAATGCCTCATGGCAGGCCTCGAACGCATGGACATCACAGAAGGCCATAAGAACGAAATAGAAAGACAAATCTACGAAACCCTTCGCCAGACAGGAGGAAGAAAAATCATCGTCTCCCCGGGCTGCGTCATCCGCTACCCCCTTGACCGTGAAATGCTCTCCTTCGTCAGAAAAGCAAAAGAAGAAATAGAAGAGAAAATGTTCCCGAAACCCAAGATGAAATAAGAGGGGAAAGGAAATGAAAAGGCAGCCGACGGCTGCCTTTTTCAATGAAGAATTTGATAATAGCGGAAGAAGCTGTACAGGAAGGTTTTGACCTGCCCCAACGGGGAAGGATGGCGCGGATGCGGCAGAAAGGGGTGCAGTTCTGCGCGATCTTATCGCGGTTGTACGGTTTTTCATGACTTCTGACTGGATGATTGCTAAACATCACAACCAGCCTGCGGCTGGGGACATGCTGTATCTGTTTACAGTTTTCCCTCCGGCTCAAGCCCAGATATCATTCCTTAATCCGCCCACAAAAAATCTCCGCATTTCTGCGGAGATTTTCACGTTCAATTATTTCTTGATTGGCGGATAGGTTTCCATACGCGGAGCGCTGTAGCGGAGCTTTGGAGAAACGATGAAGTAAATCAGGAGACCCATAGCTGTTACGAAGGCGCCTTCCAGAATGACAGACCAGCCGCAGCCGTATACTGCGTATACGCTGTAGATGCCGCCGACGATAGCTGCCATGTTGGCAAGCTTTGCTTTGTCATGCGGAATCATTTCTACCTTCTGGAGATCAGCGACAGCTGCCATAGCCAGGAGGTAAGGAATCAGGTTGATCATGACAGCCAAGTTGATGAGTACGTTGAACTGCTTAAGCAGGGTCGGGCTCATGGTGGAGAGAGTCATGACGATCTGGATAGCTACCAGAGTACCGATAGCTGCATATGGAGAACGGAAACGGTTTACAGTGGAAAGGAACTTCGGGAAGAGTCCGATGGAGGAAGCTTCTCTAGCTACTTCAGAAACGGTGAACTGCCAAGCGGTCAGGGATACGAAGCAGGAGCAGACGAGCATGCAGGAAACGATGTAGCCTGCGGTTGGTCCGAACATGGTAGCGTATGCAAGGCCGAAAGGAGCATTGGCATTCATCAGTTCAGTGTAAGGAACGAGGCCGCCGATGATAGCGGTGGAAGTGGTGTAGCAAGCGCCTGCGAGCAGTGTGCCTGCAAGAACAGCGATCGGAACATTCTTTTCCGGATTTTCAACAGTGTCGGAGTTAGCGCATGCAGTTTCAAGACCAAGGAAAGCCCAGAGGATGACTGCGATGGATTGCTTCATTGTTTCGTAGAAAGGAAGATCTCCCGGGTTCCAAGCCTGTACATAGACGTCAGGGCTGAAGAAGAATGCACCTGCGAAAAGCAGGCCGATGACCGGGGTTACGACGCACATAACGCCCAGGGTGGAGAACTTGCCGAAATTCTTAGGTCCTACGAGGCTGATCGTAGCAGCGGCCAGAAGGACGCCGATTGTAGCCAGGCAGACTTCAACCGGATCAAGGTTGAAACCGAAAACATAAGAACCGTAGCTGACAACGCCGCTTGCAATAGCAACGTTGGCGATGATCAGAGAAATCGTGTAGCAGAAGTTGGAGAGGAAATTGCCGGCTCTCCCGAAGCGGTATTCTGCGTAACCGCCCATGCCTCCTACCTTTTTCGTGTACATCCCGCACTTAGAGAAAGCGTAAGCGAGAAAAGTTGCACCGATGGAGGCAAGAATCCATGCGAAAATAGAGACCGTCCCGATTTCAGCCAGCGTAGCTGGAAGAAGAATAATACCGGAACCCATCATGTTGATGGCAGTGACTGTCGTTAACTGGACGACTCCCATTTTTTTGCTCTTAGACAAGGTTGTTCCCTTCTTTCTTTTGTTGCTTCCATAATCAGAGGGAATCCTCTGACAGGGGGAAAAAGTTGTCCCGGAATGAACCGGATGATGCTGTCGTGAAATCATCAAGGCATGCATGAACCCCATTTGCTTTCATTATGGTGAAAGAAACAGGGTGAAAAAGAAAACCATCTGACGCAGACCGCCAGGCGCTGCTCTACTGCACTTCTGCAGGGCGCGGTGAATTTTTATTTACTGAAATATACCACAGATGAAGGGGTATGACAAGACCTTTTTTAAAACTTTTTTGTAAAGTTTTTGAACACAAAGTACCACGGACTTTTGAGAACTTTGAAGGAAAAACGAGGAAAACGGAAGAAAACGCTAGCCATCACGGATTGGCATGGATTGGAATTATAGATCAATATGTATCCATTTTTACGACATAGAAATGCAGAAAATCTCAGAATGCCCATTTTATGGCGCATTTCAGCTTTTGACCTCAAATTTCATAGTATCTATATGTAAATAATTATGCAATGTACAAAATAAAAATACACAATGTTGTATACTGCCTAAAATCCATTTGGCCCCTCAGCGCCTGAAAACGCCTAAAATGCCCCCAAATAACCCCACAGAGCAAAATTTCAAATTTTAAATGAGAAAAAAGAAGATAAAATGAGAATAAAAGTTTTTTTGCTATCGTAGGTAAAGAATTATTTTATATAAGAATTTCCTAGTCTGCCTCGAAGAAATCCCCACTTTTTACAGAGAGAAAAATCGGAAGAAAACAGGAAATCAATAAAATGAAAAACGAAGAAAAACGCACGCCATCATCCTCTATCCATATCTATCCCGGAAATTTACAGGAAATTCAGGAAATTTAAGGGTACTCACCGACCCGAAATTGACCGCAGCCCACCCCAGATCCCCGCCAGTCCCATAGAATCAGCCAAAAAAGAAGCAAAAGGGAGGAGAGAGGCAGCCTTAGGTTAAGGGTGTTTGACCTTGCCTCGTAGAGGAAGGTGTCGCCGAAGGCGACGAATGAAGTTCATTTCCCACGAGCGCAGCTCGGTTGTTTGGTTTAAACTTGCCTTCCCAGACGGGGAAGGGAGTATGGGATGGGGTACGAAAGGTCCGAAACAAATCAGAGCTGAGCTCTTTCTTTTATTCCGCGTGAAGCTGTCCCCGTCAGGGGAAAGTGGCGCGCATGCGCCGAAAAAGGTTCATTTTCTAAAAGAGTTGGATCGGGTTGATTTCTTTCAAGGTGCAGCGCGGTCGTATTATTTTCTTTCTCCATCCCATAAATTCCCAAACGATCAGGATACCATTTAAAATTGAAAGAGCATTTTTAGCAAGCACTGTCCCTTCCAAATTTCCATCCTTCTCTATAATGTACTAATTATATTAATAATATATATCCTTATATATAAAGAATCTCAAAGACTTTTGAAACCTTCCCGCGATATTTCCCGATTCCCATTGACATGACTTTTTATTCTGCTATATACTATGAAATATGCCCTTACGCAGGGCGTCTTGTTTGTGTTTAAGCAATACTTAAGAAAAGAGGCAAATTGTCATGGCAGAAATGCAGAAGACCCTGATTACCAAAGAAGGCCTTGAAAAGATGCAGAAGGAGCTGGAAGACCTTCGCACCACGAAACGTGCGGAAGTAGCCCAGCGTTTGAAGGAAGCCATTGCAATGGGCGACCTTTCGGAAAACTCCGAATATGATGAAGCAAAGAATGCCCAGGCATTCCTGGAAGGCCGTATCGTTCAGTTGGAACAGCAGATCCGTACCGCTCAGATCATCGTCAAAGGCAAAAAGAACCGCATTGACGTTGGTTCTACCGTTACCATCGAAGATATGGAAGAACACGTAAAAGAAACCGTTACCATCGTCGGCAGCGCTGAATCCAACCCATTCGAAGGCCGCATCTCCAATGAATCCCCGGTAGGCCGTGCCCTCGTAGGCGCTAAAGCTGGAGACATCGTTGAAGCAGACGCTCCGAACAGCGTAATCAAGTACAAAGTCATCAGCATCGACGACTAAGATCCTGATGAAGAAATACACTAGTTGAAAGGAATTTCTAATGGCAGAGAATAATCAGAACAAGAACGTACAGACCAGCGGCCCGAAGCTGAATGACCAGATGATCGTTCGCCGTGAGAAGCTGGACAAGATTCGTGCTCTTTGCGTTGAACCATACGGTGAAAAGTTTGAATGGGACCACCATGCAGCTGATATCCGTGCAAACGCAGAAGAACTTGAAAAGAATGAAACCACGGTCCGCATCGCCGGCCGCATCTTGATCCGCCGCGGCGCAGGCAAGGCAGCATTCGCAGTCCTCCGCGACCAGACAGGCGACATCCAGTTATACTTCAGAAAAGACGTCCTCTCCGAAAAGGAATGGGACCTCTGGAAGCTCGTCGACATGGGCGATATCCTTGGCATCGAAGGCGTCGTATTCACCACACATACCGGTGAACTCACCGTCCGCGTACACCACTTCACCATGCTGTCCAAATCCCTCCGTCCGCTGCCGGAAAAATGGCACGGCCTGACTGACAAGGAACAGCGTTATCGCCAGAGATACCTCGACCTCATGGTCAATCCTGAAGTCCGCACCACATTCGTCAAGAGAGCAGCCATGATGGCAGCTATCCGCAAATGGTACACCGACCACGGATTCCTCGAAGTCGAAACCCCGGTTCTCCAGCCACTCTATGGCGGCGCAAACGCAAAGCCATTCACCACCCATTTCAATGCACTCGACATGACCATGTACCTGCGCATTGCACCGGAACTCTACCTGAAGAGACTCCTCGTGGGCGGCTATGAAAGAATTTTCGAAATCACCAGAAACTTCAGAAACGAAGGCATGGATACCCGTCACAACCCGGAATTCACAGCCATCGAAACATACCAGGCATACGGCGACATCGAAGACGTCATTAAACAGACAGAAGAAATCGTCGAAGCCTGCGCACTCGCATCCTACGGCACAACCAAATTCACCTATGAAGGCACCGAAATCGACGTCAAAGGCCCGTGGCCAAGACTCACCATGGCTGGCGCTGTCAAGAAATACACAGGTGAAGACTTCGATGCATGCGAAACCATCGAAGACGCTCGCAAGATTGCTGACAAACTCCATGTAGAATACGGCGAATTCGACGGATTCGGCAAGATCCTCTCCGCTTGCTTCGATGAATACGTAGAAGCAAAACTGATCCAGCCAGTTCACATTACTGAACACCCGATCGAAGTATCCCCGCTTTCCAAACTCGATCCGAAGGACCCGAGATACACCATCCGCTTCGAATCCTATATCTACGGCCGCGAACTCGCAAACGGCTTCTCCGAATTAAACGACCCGATCGATCAGAGAAAACGTTTCGAAATGCAGGTAGAAGAAAGAGCACACGGCGACGACGAAGCTCATCCGATCGATGAAGACTTCCTCACCGCCCTCGAATACGGCATGCCTCCTACAGGCGGCCTCGGCATCGGCCTTGATCGTCTCTTCATGCTCATGACCGACTCCTCCAGCATCCGCGACATCATCCTCTTCCCGGCTATGAAACCGGAAACCGCACAGGAAAAAGCAAACGCGAAAGCTGCTGAAGAAGCTGCCATGGCAGAAACAGGCAACGATGGATTCTTCAAGCCGAACAGCGAAATCGACTTCTCCAAAGCCAAAGTAGAACCACTCTTCACAGACTATGTAGACTTCGATACATTCAGCAAATCTGACTTCAGAGCAGTCAAAGTCAAGAGCTGCGAAGCCGTCAAGAAATCCAAGAAACTCCTGAAATTCGTTCTCGACGACGGCACAGGCACCGACCGCATCATCCTCTCCGGCATCCATGCATTCTATGAACCGGAAGAACTCGTTGGCAAGACCCTCATCGCGATTGTCAACCTGCCACCGAGAGCTATGATGGGCATCAACTCCTGCGGCATGCTCCTCTCTGCCATCCATGAAGAAGAAGGCGAAGAAAAACTCCACCTCCTCATGGTCGACAACCACATCCCGGCAGGCGCAAAACTCTACTAATCAACAATGAAAAAGCGTTCTTTCCAGAAATAGAAGGACGCTTTTTTTCATTGGGAAATTGGGGAAAAGCGAGGGCGGCGAGATTTAGCTGTCCCCGTTAGGGGAAGGAGTATGTAGGGATGGGGTTGGGGACGCGGACAAAAAGTTGGACCAATTGACAGAGGTGTCAGGAGGTCAATTTA
>ERZ894217.1018-NODE-1018-length-12983-cov-9.451655_pt1 | contig 12983 bp, 25 predicted proteins | sample MGYA00380291_ERZ894217 | MGnify/ENA primary metagenome ERZ894217 (study PRJEB32331, sample SAMN06328480) | human gut metagenome | biome: human gut microbiome; feature: stool | host: Homo sapiens | collected 2013-07-05 ...
TGGAATTTTTTCTTCCTGATTAGGTCTTTTTTGTTCCTGATTAACAAAAGAAATTCTCGACATCTCATTCTCGATCTTTTTCATATCAATATCATCTTCATCAAGATAATGCATAACTATTCCATATAGTTCTTCATCAGGACCAGCAACACAAGCCATACGATGATTATTCTTTCCTTTCAAATATTTAACATAAAGTTCGTGACCAACAAAAAGCATCATATCTTCAATGTTCTTATTTTCTTTTTTAAGCAATTCACTGGTATCGCTTCTCGATAAAAGATGATTTTTAATCATTGTAATCATTGGATCATTACTGCTTTGCATCTGCTCTAAGAAATTCATCAATACCACTCCTTATTTTTTTATCAAGAGAATCTCTATATTCTTTTTGGATTCTAACCATTTCATCTTCTGAAATTTCCTCGATAATTCTCATTTTATTTGTAGATGCTCTCGTATTGAGATTGTTATCCGTTGAAATTTGACCAAGAGCTTCTACAATACAATAACGATTGCCACAACGCCTTGGATAGTAATCAAACACGCCGAATGGTTCAGTACAAAAATGCATTCCATTTCTAACAGTTTTTGGATCACCATCAACTTCAAAAGTCTTTCCAACCTCAAACTGCATCCCCATTCCTCTTAGTTTGCTGTCGAACCCTTTGTAACCTATGACACTCATTTCTCATGCGCCTTCTTTTCACTTTCAATATCTTCCATGGAAACCGTAAAATAAGCCTTATAATAGTTAAAAGTAGCATTTTTATCATATTCAGTCTTGTGCAAGATGATATATTGCTTATTTTTACTTAAAAATACGTCGCAGGGACCAAATTTTTCGATTGATCTAGCGTATGAATCCTTTAAACAATATCTTGAATAGATGGCGATTTTGGACGTTGCTCCAAACTCTCCGGGATTGATACCGCAAATAGAACCACCACTTGTATTTGTACATTCAACAATTGCTCTATAAGTTGTTTCTTTTTCTTCGTTGAAGCCAATAGATGATAATCTGTAACTGTTTCCGGGCAATTTGCAAAGCTCATACTCTTTTTCTTGCTCTAATTCTTCAAAAACCGATACTCCGTTGATAAACCCTTGAATCTTGATACAAATATCATTAGTTTTACAGTGTAATCCAGCATCATTTAGAAATAATGTGCTGTTTCCATCTTTGCCAATCAACGTGAATACACCTTTTACATATTTATAAAGTGGATTTGCTGAAACTATATCCATTTTTTTCTTATCTTTAACCGCTTCTTGCTCCTTTTCCATCTTTCTTCACTCCTTTTCTTCTTGGATATAATGTTAAAACTGCTTTTTGATACAATTCAGAAGATTTAAATAATCTATAGCCGATAAGCTGATAATCCTCGGCATACATTTGATTGTATGTTTCCATCATATCGTCATAATTGATACATGTGAAAGATTCATATTTATACCTTTTGGCCATGATTTTTCACCCCCTGAAACCTATATTTTCATTACGTTTAACCCTATATTAAACGTAACTAACTAAATCTCTTGAAACCTATATATACCAATGGTTTTGAGAGATTTTTTACCTTAAAAACTTTGTTGATTTTTTTAAACCTCTTTTTTAACAAATTTAAAGTTTATTTTTATCATTAGACAACCTAATATTTTATTGCCATCCAATGTATAAGTTGGTGCAACTGATAACACTTCTTTGTTTAAAAGCTCTTCTTCTATATTGGTTGCATCTATAGCTTTTATTGTCTGTAATGGTTCTTCATCTTTGCTACGTATGAATAGCATTCCTGATGGTACTAATGTCATTACCAAATCTTTTAGTGTCATTTTTTTCTTCTCCTTTCTTTTAATATTTGATAGCTTCTACTTTTCTTTTTTTCTCTTGCTGAGAAGTATTCGTATAAATAGCTGTTGTTTGAATAGATCCATGACCCATTATCTTTGCAAGTTCAGATAGTGAAGCTTGGCCATTTTGATGCACCCACTGAATGCCGAACATATGTCTAAATGCATGGGGATGGGCTTTTTCTAATGAGATGCCTCTACATTGGCCACAAATTTTCTTGATTCTATTTTCAATAGTCTTTTTAGCCAACATCTTGTTTTTATCCTTAACTCCGGGAAACAAATAGCCTTGTTCAATCTTATTTTCCTTGGCATACTTCAAAAGTTCTCTTCTAAGGTCGTTTCTCAATGGAACTTGTCTTAATTTCCCTTTATTGTAGACTTCTATATAGCCTTTTTTCTCTTGGATGTTTTCAAGAGTAAAGAACTTCAACTCGCTCAATCTTATTCCTGTGTAGCCGAACACTTTCATGATCATGTAGGTGTCTTGCTGTCCGATTTTCTTGGCCATTTTCAACATTCTCTTGAATTCACTCGGCTCTAGCACATTTTCAAGACTTGTCTTTTCCTGCTCTCTGATTGCTTTAAGAGAATAATTGTCTGAGATATGCTTTTTCAGTTTCTTTTTAGAAAAATCATCAACTTCCATCAGTTCAATAAACTTCATAAACTTATTGATAATGACAATGTAATTGTTGATGGTTTTAGTTGCATACTTCTCTTGCATTTTTTTCTTGTATGCTATCATGTCTTTTTTTGTAACTTCTTCATTTTCGATAAAATCAATGAACTTAGTGAGAACCAATTTATACTTGTTATATGTCGATTCAGTCTTTTCATCCATTATTTCTTCATCAATGAACTGTTCCAAATAACTGTTCATCATAGACTTTGTTATCTTGATGTTAATCCTTTTGAATTCCTCCGCCATATCTCTCAAATATTCCTCCTTTCCCTTTCATCTTTGTTTTTGACTCTCATTTGTACGTAGATGTAGTACATGTGATTTGTCTTGTTGTATCTAACCTCATGGGATAGATACTGCTTTGATTTGTAGTTGGAGTTCATAAATTGAGAAATCAATGAAGTATCACTTATCATTTTGCTGATTTTCTTCTTAGAGAACACTGTGTAACTTTTTCTTTCCACCGGTTGTTTCAAGTTTTTTGAAGATTTCCAGCGCTTCTTTCCTTTAGGATCTTTAGAGATATAATTGGCAATTCCTGTCAATCCAAATTCATCCGGTTCAAGTTCTTCTACTTCTGTCCTTGTTCCGTTTTTCCAAAGGTTTTTCATAACCTTTCTATCAATCCCTTTTTCTATCAGTAAATGATGATGCATTCTTATTTTCTTTTTAGGATCATACTCAGTTACATATATCCATTTTGCATTAGGAAGACCTGCTTTCTTTCTTCGGTAGTTGATTCTCCTAATATAATTGCGAACTTCTTTCTCACCTTCTTCAACTGTCGGTGGCAAGTTCTCATTACTGTAAGTTAAATGGATTGCCCAATCATCCAAATCAAAATTTGCGTTGATCAATCTAATGAGCCTCTTTCTAGAATTTTTCTCATTCAAGTTCTTTTGAGCTTTTTTCGATGGTTTTCTAGGAGGTTTATAATTTTCAATATCCTTCTTATTGAATGTTGGGTATATTTCTACTTCAAATTGATTTCCTGATTTAATTGTTTTTGTAGTGTAATGATGATCTATCTTGTTTGTTCTTAGCAGCTCTTCTATGTATTTATCTTTTAGACTGTCTATTGGTGTGTCATAAAAATTCTCATAATCATATTCTATTTCTCTATGTCTTCTTTTCGTTGACATGTTAATATCTATTACAAGCTTGATTAGGACACCCTTCCTACAGCTTTTCTATCGATTACATCTACACATTTTCAAATACATATGCTATAATCAATGTGTCGAGAAAAGTATTGGAAAGGTGTCGTCAATTATTTAATTGATGGCTTCTTTTTTTATGAGAATTTTTCAATAATAAAATCATGCATTTTATCATGATCCTCATTATTCAACGTGTCATTGACAGCCAAAAGAAAATTGACATTTCTAGCTCCAGTATTATAAAGAGCGAATGCGCATTTAGATAGTTCCTCTAAATCTTTATAACCATATTGCTCTACTACATCATCAAATGAAGTACCATCCTCAAATCTGTGTTCTCCATAATTCCAACCGGCAACCATGATTAAATAGTCTTTGAAAACATTCCTATACGTGTATCTTTTTTGTAACGCGTTGATACGATCAACCACATCATCTACACACTTCATATTTCTTTCTCCTTTCAAGTGAAAAAAAATAGGCTATTATTGAAAACATACAAATCTTTCACAAACTCTTCGTCGGTATTAATTTTTTTGGAGGTAATTTAAAATTAAACTTAATGTCAAATAATAGCCTATAGAGCTTATTTATCAGCTCTTAGCAAATATAGAGAAGAACATGGCTAGCAGCAGTTAAAGGAAGTCTCTATATTTGCTAAGAGACAACAAACAGTTATCTCTTAATTCAATATTTTTAATAGCTTATCTAATATCACATTTATTCTTTCTTCATCCTTTTTCTCCATTCTTTCAATTAAAGTTTCAGCAAAGCTTTTTAAACAAGCGGCAGCTGGTCTTAACATCCTATCAAGCTCCTCATTAGAAATTTCTAAATCTTTTAAGAGATCTTTTGTTAATTTGCTGCCTTGAACTCTGCATTCAATCCCGTCTTTGGATGTTGCTACTAATTCCATAGCAATCAAATGGATATCGGGTAATTCCCCCCCCCTCGTCTTTTAATTTTTGGATTATTGCATCTAACAACTCATTCATATTTAATTTCTCCTTTTCAAATAAACTTCTGTAACTTGTTTTTCCATTTTTGGACTTTCCACAAAAACATCTATCTTATTCCCTTTTATTGCGCCTCCGCAGTCTTGTGCGAGGTATTCTTTACCATCAATCAAAACTGTTGACCCATAAGGAATAATATTAGGATCTACTGCAATTGTCTTACCCTCAACTGCTGTAACTCCAGTAGATGTCAAACTTCCGTATTGGTCCTCTCCCGGCCAGTAAAAAGTAATTACAAACTGGCCAAGAGTTTTTCATTTAGAAAGTTCTTCAACCTGTGCTTTCAATTGATTCCTTTCAACATCCACACATTCATACATTGCTTTATATTTTGTATATTCTTGAAGTTGGCCTTGAACTTCATTAAGTTCATCTTTATACAATTTGATTTGTTTAGCTTGCTCTTGATAAGCTATTTGAGTTGCCTTGGCTTGAGCAAATCCTGCACTGCCTAAAACAAGTGATGCTACAAATAAGGCTGAAAGCACTATTTGTCCGTTTCTTGATAACTTCATATTGTAAAACCTCCTTAAATTAGCTATAATTTAGTTGTTATGTTGTGCTGATACTTTCGTATCAGCCTTTTTATTTTGAAATGACAATCATATATTCTTCACATTGCAAATGCCCGTTTCCAACTTGTCTTGTATATAGCTTTGCTTCTATTCCAGTTCCTGCAAAAAGAGAATTCATTTCATCAATCTTTCTTTCGGCATATTCCTTATCTCCGTACCAAGGAATGCTTGTTCTGCCAGCAATTACTCTGCCTTTTTTATCTATTGGCGTAAGATCCGCAACTTCTAAATTCAAAGCATTCGCAATCTTACAAGCAATCAATAACTTACATTGAGAATTATCACTATTGATAATTTCACTTATAGTTGAACGATGAACTCCACATTTTTTTGAAAAATCTTTGATTGTGTAATTTTGTTTGGCTATTTCCAATGCAACTTTCTTGCTGTCAAGCGTTACCATTTGAATCATATTTCCATTCCTCCTTTAAAAAGCTCTAACCAAAATTGCTAAACAATCAGCTACAAAACAACTTGTAGCAATAATTGTTACTAAACCTCTTGTTGTCATTTAGCATTCCTCCTTGGTCTTTTAGATAAATAATTAGCTAGTTCATACCAGCTCTTTTTGTACCAGTCTCTACTTTTTTTAAGACAAATACAGACAACTATTAGCAAAACATTTGCTAATACTGAAAAATATAATAAAGTCCATTCCATAACTTATCCTTTCTACTACTGACCACCCAGGAATCAATCTCTAACTAAAATGAAAAACCTGCCGTTTTGTTGTGATTTAAATGCAAATGATATAATTTTATAATTTAAGGAATCGATAAAAAATGAAGAGATTGATTCCTGGGCAGTCAGTAATTATCTAATTGTTTTTTTACATATTTCTTCTCTTTCTTTATAATTAAGTTATCGATACTGCAATATCGAAATCTAATTAGAAAGTGAGAATGAAAAAAATGAAATTAAATATGCCAAATATTGATAAACTCCGTGCTGATTCGACATCAAATTTTGGAAAAATAGATTATTCTAATATAAAACCTGTACCTATTGTTCCTAATCAGCAAAAACAAATAGAGTTAATGACTGATATGGTTAATAAGCAGTCTGAAATAATCAAACAACAAGCCGCATTAATTTCTTTAACCCAAGAAGAAGCACTTGCTGCAGCAAAACAAGCAAAATTAGCTATGATCCTAACTCTAATTGGTTTAGTTACGGGGTTTATTCAAATCATACCGACATTAGCCTTATGGATAGAAGAATTACTGTCACTGCTAAAGCGATAATCGCATTAGAATTATTTTTTATGGATTTTGTATTAATTGAAATTATTAATTCTAATTTTGTAATACGCTCATTGAGTTCTTGAATTCTTTCTTCAAGAGCCTTTTTTTCATTGTCCATCTTGTTTCTCCTTTCTCATAAATTTTATTTACGAATGAAATTAATCACCGAAATAACAAAAGAAATTGTTGATAGTATTACAGCAAATATTTTGATACTCATTACTGAATTGCTTTATAGTGATATAACTGCGATATCTGATGAAAAAGTTAAAGCTAAGAAAGAGTAATTAAATTTGCTCTTTTTCTTTTCGAGGATCTTTATCAAATAGAAAATGATAGTTCCCCTCTCTATCTTTTTCGTAGTAAAGCTCTACAAGTCTACACACATCTTCTTTAGTTCCTTTGCCTCTTAAAACAGTTACAACTAACAATGTTCTTTCCTCAACATTGTCTACTCTTTCACATTTTCGATTTTCAACATTTTTTCCTACCATATTTTCAAATACAAAATAACGACATTTATTGCTAACATAATCATTAAAGTGGTGTGTTGTTTATGCATTTTTAAAGTATCTAGAAGTATTTCTTCTAATTGAACGATATGTTGTTTTAGTCTCACATTTTCAGCTTCAAGATGTGCAACTCTTTGTTCTATTTCATTCATTTTGTTTTTCCTTTCCTCCTGTCGGCCATCAAAGAGCCAACTTCTCTTTGATTTGTTTTTATGGAATAAATTAGCAACTTTCTTCTTTTAGATTAGAAATTGACTCTTTGATGACCAACAAAAAATATTTTTAATAATGAGAATTGGTGTATTGTGAATCAAGTTTAAGCTGTTTTTCATACTTGCTTAATTGATCAGAAAAATACTTGTCAATTTTGAACTTAATTTCCATCCAGTCATTGTACGATATCCCATTTAGAGCATTTAAAGCCTCTTGCTTCTTTGCTGAATCTCCCATTGACTACACCTCCTTTTCAAGAAATCTCACGTTTGGCAGCTTCCCTAACTTCCTTTGTTGTTAAACCCATGAAAGCCAGTAGTCTTCCAACCAAAATTACGTTGAAACAATTTTCTAAACCCTCAGCTTCAACTTGACTTCTAATTTCATGGTAAATTTTACTTGCTTTAACCGAACCGCAAGGAACAAACTTAGCAATTTCACTACGTGTTAGATAGCCTTTATTAATAAGTTCTAGACGTGTCTTGTTGATCTTAGAAGTATCAAGAATTCTTCTTGGCATTTTCAACACCTCTTTTTTCAAGCGATGGATTATCTTGTCTTATTTGCATTCCTTGTAAGACATAAAAAGCACGTTCCGCTTGTTTAGATGTCATTTTTTGAGCAGTTGAGATTATCTTTTCAAGATATTCATCTTTGCTGATATTTTCTTTATGTTCCATTTGCTACTCCTCCTTTATCCAATAATGTGTAATTACTTCAACGCAGTGATCTACATACGGGTCGCTTACTAAGATTCTTGGTGGAACCCAAGTTTTGATAAATAAATAACCAACAACTTCTTGTAAGATTGCTTCTATGCTGTTGCAAGTACATCCAATCTTTGTATCATCAATGACCAATGTTTCTTGATAAGTTTTTTCATCAATCACATAGTCAACTTTGGTAATTCCAAATGGTTTTAAAACAGGAATGATTGTGTTTAATACTTTCATTCTTTTTTTCTCTAAATACTGTGACCAAGACTTTTCCATGATTTTCACCTCTTCTTTCCGCCTATCGGACTTTACAACTATATAATAATCCTAGTATCGGACATTGTCAATACATTAAGTCCGACTATCGGACTTTTTTGTTTACATTTGTTTTTTAAGATGTATAATTAAAACGAAAGGAGGCAAGAGAAATGCAACAAATCGGAGATAGAATCTATTCTTTAAGAAAAGATTTAGGATTGAGCCAAGGCGCGTTTGGAGAAAAAATTGGTATAAAAAAATCCTCTGTTAGTTCTATGGAAAAAAATAAAAGTAATCCAAGTGAACAAACGATTAAATCTATTTGCAGAGAATTTAATGTCAATTATTCATGGTTAGTAACTGGAAGTGGAGAGGTATTTTTAAAAACTGATGATGCTCTTTTTGAAGCACTAGCTGAGGAATATAACTTAAGTGAAATACACATGAGGATGGTTAAAGAGTTTCTAAAACTGGATGATCATGACAAAGATGTTTTTGTAAAATATTTAGAAAATGTCTTTTTAAAGAATGGGGAATAAGCCCCAATGATTAATCTTTTCTATAGTAGTTTTGAACTATTTTATAGATAGATTTTAATGTTTTTAAATTGTTGATTGATTTCAACATATTTAAAATACATTCAATGTATTCTTCTTTAGACATGCATATCACCTCCAAAGAAGAAAATTATAGCAAAATAAAAAGAACTCCCTTACTGGCAATAAGGAAGTTCTAAAAAGTGTAAAAGCAAGAACCTATGATGTGCTTCTACGTTTTTAATTTTAACATATAAGCACATCTAAATTAAATAGAAAGGATGTGTTTTTTATGTCTGTACATAAAGATGAAAAGACCGGTAAATGGTATTACACTGGTAAGTATCGTGATTTAGCAGGAAAGCGACATGATTATAAGAAAAGAGGTTTTAAAACTAAAAAAGAAGCAAAGGCTGCAGAAGATGCGTTTTTATTAAAAATTAAAGGTGGCCAAGGAAGAATTAAGATGAATGCTTTAATTGAGCTTTATCATCAAGAAATGAAAAGCGCTATTAAATATTCTACATTGAGAATGTATGAAATGATTGAACGATTACATATAATTCCTTTTTTTGGAGATAGGTATATTGATACGATAAAAACTGTTGATATTACTAAGTGGAATAAAGAAAGAGCTTTGACTGGCAATAATGGTGGTCCTTATAGTCAAGAATATATTAATAATTTATATTTGCATATGTCGGGGCTTTTAACTTTCGCCATTAATCATAAACTATTGGATGATAATCCTTGTAAATATGCTAAGCCTTATAAAGATCCTAATGAAGTGAAGAAAGAAGAAAATGCTGTTGAAAACTTTTGGGAAGTAGATGAATTTAATAAATTTATTGCTACTGTTGAAAATATTGATCATAAAGAAACTTATGATACATTATTTTTAACTGGATTAAGAATTGGAGAACTTTGTGCGTTAAGATGGTGCGATTTGGACTTGGAACATAAGAAATTAAGTGTTAGAGGTTCATTTAGTACCGCATCAAGAAAAGTTACTTCTCCAAAAACGAAAACATCTATCAGGACAATAGATCTTCCTAATCGACTTGTTGAAGAATTAAAACAAAGATATGAAAGAAAGAAAAAATTAGATGGATTTAATGACAATTATTATGTTTTTGGTGATATCGCTATAACTTGGCCAGGAACATTCCGTTATCGTTTCAATAACGATTTAAAGAATGCCGATGTAAAACGTATAACGATTCATGGGTTTAGACATAGTCATGCCAGTTATCTTCTTTCTAATCCAATGATAAGTGAAAGCTTAGTTGCTGAAAGGTTAGGTCATTCTGTTGATATGTTAAGAAGTACTTATGCTCATATTTATGAAAAAAGGCGTACCGCTTTAGTCGAATATATAGAAAAATTATAAAATGTCGTCCATTTGTCGTCCATATATTATAAAAAGCCTCGTATAATCGAGGCTTTTTGTTGATTAATCTAAATCAGCACCGTTTGATTCGAATGCTTTTTTGATCCATTGATATGATTTTTTAGGAATACGTTTCATATCTCTTAAATCTTTATTTGTTCTATTTACATAAACAAATCCATAACGTTTATCCATGTTACACATACTTGCTAGAATATCAATTGGTCCCCAAGTAATATATCCTAAACAATCTACACCATCTTCAAAGATTGCATTTTCCATTTCTTTGATATGATCTCTATGATAATTAATACGATAATCATCTTCAATTGTACGACCTTCAGCTAACATTTGATCTACTTCTTCTTGACTCATATCTTCACGCCAACCAATACCATTTTCAAGAACGAATACTGGAAGACCTGTTCTATGATGTAAATCATTTAATGTCCATCTAAATCCAACTGGATCGATTTCCCAATCCCATTCATTTGCTTCACAATGAGGGTTTTTAATTTGTTTTTCATTTACACATTCATGAGCTGGTCTTTCATAATCAAATTCACCTGTTTTAACAGTGTTTGAACGATAATAAGAGAAAGCAATATAATCAACAGTATATTTTAATAATTCTTCGTCACCTTCTTCAAAAGTAGGCATCCATCCTCTGTTTTCAAGATAAACATTCCAATAATCAGGATATTTACCTTGAGCAAATGTATCAACTAAGAAACCATTTAATAAATTATATCCTTTAGTAGCAAAGAAATTATTTTCTGGACTATTTTCATAAGCATAAATATTAGTAATAGCACCCATTCCACAGAATTTAGCATCTGGTTGCATTTGTCTTAAAGCACGAACAGCTTTACAGTGAGCCATCATAACATTGTGGTTTACTTGATATAAGTGTTTTGGATAACTAACGCCTTCAGGAATAACTTCAGCATTAGATACACGTAACATCATACTGTGTAAGTTTTGTTCATTGAATGACATCCAATGTTTAACACGATCTCCAAATCTTTCAATACAAACTTTAGCATATCTTTCAAAACAATCTACAACATAACGAGATGCAAATCCATTATATTCTTTTACTAAATGATAAGGCATATCAAAATGAACTAATGTAATCATTGGTTCGATACCAGCAGCTAATAACTTATCAATTAAATCACTATAGAATTTAACTCCTTCTTCATTAACTGGTTCATCTAATGTTCCATTAGGAATAATACGAGACCAACAAATAGAGAAACGATAAAAGTTGAATCCCATCCCTTTCATTAATGCAATATCTTCATCATAACGAGTATATTCATCAATAGCATCGTTCCAATCAGAAAATTCAGGATTCATAGGTCTTACATCATAAACACATAAACCTTTTCCTCCTTCATTTCTATGTCCTTCTGTTTGGAATGATGAAACTGATCCACCCCAATAAAAATCTTTTGGTAATTTTCTTTCCATAAAATGTTCTCCTTCTTTTATATCCACATAACATTTTAATCATCTCATCTCGAAAGTAAATATCTTCAACTTTCCTTTTTATAATGTTTCATATTTAATTCAAATAAAAGTCATTTCATGAAACTTTGTTTCATGTTATACTAAAAACGGTGATAAAAATGAGTATAATGACACAACTAGAATTTGAGCTTGATTTCTCCCATTCAGAAAAAGAAATCGCCCATTATATATTAAACGAGGGAGAAAAAGTTTTAAATCTTTCAATTAAAGAACTTGCTAAAAAAACCTATACTTCTCCAGCCACGATTGTAAGACTTTGCCATAAATTAGGATTAGAAGGCTATGGTGATTTTAAAATCAAATATTCTGCTGAATTACAATTTGATTTAGCTCATACAGATCGTATAGATGTTAATTTTCCCTTTAATGAAGAAGATAATGATTCCATGATTGCTTATAAACTAGCTAGTTTAAATCAAGAAGTCATCGCGGAAACCATCCAATTGATTGATTTTGAACAACTTCATCAAATAGTTGAACTACTTGATCAAAACAAAGATATTGATATTTATGGAACAGGAAATTCATTACTTGCAGCTATGTCTTTCCAACATAAAATGATGCGAATACAAAGAAACGTTAATCTCAAAATGCTTGCTGGAGAACAAGTCTTTATGTCTTATAATTCCAATGAAAACAAAATAGCAATGATTATTTCTTATTCAGGAGAAACTAATGAACTTATTAAAATAGCAAAAATATTAAAAGAAAAGAAAACACCTATCATTATTTTAACTTCAATTGGTGACAATCGTCTTTCTCATTATGCTAACTATATTTTAAATATTGGATCACGTGAAAAGATTTTTACCAAGATTGCCCCTTTTGCATCACAAACATCAATTGAATATATTTTAAATGTGATCTTTTCTTGTTTATTCAAAAAAGATTACCAAACAAACATCCAAAATAAAATAAGCTATGATAAAGAAAATGACGTTCGTCATCCTCTTCATAGCCCAGTTAATGATATTATCGATTAAAGCACACTATCTTTAATTCTCTATAATTAACATAAAATTAAAATACAAAAATAGCCAATGGTCTTTCCATTGGCTATAATTTGTTTATTTGTTTTTTCTTTTCTTCATCAGAACTTTTATAATTTTCTGGAAGAGATAGTTTCATAGATTGAACACCTAATAACTCCATTATAATATGTATATCCATACAACTTCTTAAACATCTTTCCTTATACATATTCCTTAAATCCTTAAAAGTCGTCTTAAAACCTAAAATATGTCCTATACGGTAAGCGCCAAATAAAATAGTGTATTAAAAAAAGTCG